>OJDQ01000081.1_pt1 | contig 49533 bp, 50 predicted proteins | sample 1592851 | NCBI WGS metagenome assembly OJDQ01 (sample SAMN05416774, study PRJEB24817) | seawater metagenome | isolation source: Sea water | place: Canada:Atlantic | collected 2013-07 | reverse complement strand
CCTTAGAGCCAACAAAATACCCGACGGCCAAGCTTCCCGCGAATATTCCACCAAGTAACATCCAACCGACAGGTCCAGCGAATGTTAACCCGGCCTGGACAGCCAAATAAGTACCGCCGGCAAACGTTAGCTTCCCTGAACCCATACCAAACGCTGTACCAAGTCCAAACCCCGTCATTTGCTTAGCTCCCTCACGCATCCAGTCCCCGCCTTCGGCTTCTATATCCATGACTTTAAGTACACGTAAAACGCCTTCCGCCGCAATAGCCGTATGCCCTAGACCATTAACAAGCTTGCCCATACGCGCTAGTTTACTGGCTTGAGCTTGGCTTTCGATATTCAAACGGACATCAGCTTTCGGGGAGTTAGGGTTCCGCGTTGCGAGAGTAATACCCCGCTCGGCATTGCTAAAGGCGGTACCACGATTTTTAGCTCTTAAGGCTTCCGGAGCAAATTTCTGTAGCTCGACACCATAACGACGCCCTAGCTCAGCATAAGCCTCTCGAACGCGCACCTTAGCCTTCTGGACCGTAGCAGAGTGCCCACGCCCATGTTTACCCGAGGCAGCCGAACCACGCAAACCATTCAAGGCTTTTTGATAATTAACAACCGCTGTTTCAAAGCCATCCAAGCGAGCGACGGCTGCTGTCGCTACAGCTCCGATCACTGAATTCATTTTTTGGATATTTTCTGGGCTAAAGTAGCGATCCAGAAATGCAGCCAGTACCAGCGTTTCATTTCCACACGTTTGAGTGATGTTGCCAATACACTGTCTTTATGGGGCAGGAAGATAATTGAGTTGCGCGCGAATGTTCGCAGCTCGCACATCGTCATCAAGAGAAAATATGCTGCCACGCTGCAAGGAAGCATCAGAGCTTGAATTGTTAACTCGGCATAGATCATCACTTGTACGCTGATCCAAGCCATTCAATAAAGCGGAGGGGGTGGTAACGTCTTGTACGAATAGCATTTCTGGCATGATTAATAATCCGTTATTGATTCAATATTCCGTCAAATTTGAGCTGCGATAATTCTCGCAGAGTACTTGCCGCCATTATGCTACAGGGCCAAGCTAGCGACAACAACGGCTCATCCAGCAGGTAACTCAATGCGAGCATTCAATAGGCTAGGAGAACTCTCTCTGGGTTAGGTCATACTGAGTCGCTGGCAGCCCTGATTGATTCAAGCAATTTTCAGCTATCCTCCACGATTGATGACACGCAGGCCTGCTTTATTTCTTAACGCTGTAACTGTAAATACTTAAAAACTCAATCTACATCATCAGCCCGTCATTATTCCTAAGGTATTATTGTTAACCATCAACATCTCCAAACACATTTAGTAGGCTACTTTATGACGGATATAACCAACATTACGTTCAGTGAGTTAAAAGTTGGTGATTGCTCTCACTTAAGCCACCAAGTTACTGAGTCCGATATTCGGCTGTTTGCGGCTTCAAGTGGTGACAACAACCCAGTGCATTTGGATGCAGAGTACGCCAGCCACACTCGATTTGGGCATACCATTGCCCACGGTATGTATTCGGGTGTGTTGATTTCTCGTGTGCTGGGCACTCAATTTCCGGGGCCGGGGACGATTTACTTATCGCAGTCGCTTAATTTTTGCGCGCCTGTGCTGCCCAATGATACGTTGACGATTCTGCTGGAGGTGGTGGCTTTGAGCGATCATAAGCCGGTGGCAACCCTGTCTTGCCAGATCACTAATCAAGATGAGGTCGTGGTCTGCAAAGGAGAGTCAGTGGTCTTGGTACCCACGGAGAAGCAAACCGTGGCTATGCCGCCGTTACCCGCGTTTACTGAGGTTGATCACTAAGTACTGTCCTGTCATTCCAACATAAGCGCTTCAACATTAGCGCTTTCGACATCAGCCCTAGACCGCCTACCCACAGATCAAAAGGATGACTTAACCATCCCTGTCATCTGCGAGCCAAAGGCTAGTCACAGGTGCGTATTTCATACCCTAGGGGTATGCTACTCATTTAATCTACTAAGAGAATTCTATGCTTGCTTCCTCTGTTGCCATTATCGCTTCTGGGCTGTTTTTTCTTAGTGGTTTGCTCACGGGTGTGATGAAGTATCAGCAAATTATGGCGTCGCCTAAAGGAGAAGCTCATATCTATATCGATATCTGCCATCGTGCTTCACTGATGTACGCCTTCGCCTGCGTGTTGATTTATCAGTTTGTTTTGATTAGCCAATTACCTGAATGGTTGGAATTAACAGCAGTGCTTTTGTTGGTGGTGTATTTCGCTACGGCAATCATCAGTTATTTTGTACATGGTGTTTTAAAAGACACTGATAACCAGTTAAAACCACCCCACCACGTCGGAAATACGAAATTAGCGCCGGGACTTATTTCACTCTATATGTGGGCATTGATCACAGGTGAAATTGGTGGTTTTTTGATTCTATTTTACGGTGTCATTATGACTTTAATCTAACAGGTGGCTCTTATTTAACAGATAGCTCCGGTTTAACGGGTGGTAATTTATTACAAGAGCTACGCTTTGTTGCTGAATAACAACCTTCATATTCGGTGTTTATTGCGTACTACCCCGCACAAAATGGACGTTATCAGCCACTTCTATTTTCTAGTCCGTTAAGATTTTCAGAACTAACAATTAACTCACAAACTTATCAATGACACCTCTATAAGCATTCCCTTTAAATTCAATAAGTTAGATTTTGTCGCTTGATGCCAGTCAAGTTTTCATAGTTTGACTCTTCTTATCAGGGGTATAGCATCATTTTCTCTCTGATAAACAGAGAGCAAAGGAGTTGTCCGGGGAGTCTGATGCCCCGAGTCCTATGTCGAACTTTTCTAACGACAAAAGGAACTGACTATGGCTATCGGTAAAGAACTCTCCAGTATCGATTTTCAATCAATGATTGGCGGACCGCTTGATGCGGTTGTTCGAGCACAAGCTCAATCGGCTCAAACCTCTGTCGATTTCATTAAAGCCGTTGGCTTCGATGAAGATGGCAACACCCCTACGATGGTAACGTTTAGCTACATGAAGCCGGTCGAAACGACGGATGCTCAAGGTGCGGTTACCGTTACTCCTACAAAATATGACCTCACGGTTCCTATTTTGACCATGCTCCCTATTCCATTCATTCGCGTGGAAGAGACCACCATCGACTTCAATGCGAAGATCAATTCGGTGCAGGAGTCTTCAACAACGTCTTCCCACGACCTCAATACCAAGCTTAACCTTAAGCAAGGTTGGGGCACGGGTTCGGTGAAGCTGAGCGCCAGTTACTCGTATAAGAAATCGTCGTCTTCGTCATCGAAAATTGAGCGAACCTATAGCTTACAAATCCATGTACGTGCGGTTCAAGACGAGCTGCCAGCAGGTACTGAGAAGCTACTGGGTATTCTTGAAAATGCAATTCAAGAGACGCCTAACGCTGGGTAACTAAATAAAAGCGACCTTAGTAGGTCGCTTTTATTTCTATAAATGACAGCAACAATGGATTTAAGGAATTAAAACTTATGGCTGAGTTAAGTGAAGTGCTTGGGGCACTGATGGTAAGCCTGGTACATGCTCGTAGAATGGCGGATGAAGAAACCGCAGCCGTGGCGGAGTATTATAAAGACCACCCTCTGCTCGAAGGCATGAGTTTGCCCCGCGTTCGAGTGCCTGAATTAACTATCTCCATGCCAGTCACCATCGATGATCATATTGCGGCCAGCGATGCCAAAATAGACTCTCCAACCAATATTTTACGAGCGGTATCGTCGCAATTATCTAGCAGTGTTAGAAACGAAAAAATTGAATCAAGAAACGTTGCCGCATTTAAAAATTCGTTTAATTCTGAAGCCAAAACCGCATTAAATAAATTAACTATTTTACAAAAAAAGAATCCGGGAAGAGTCAGTAAGGAAGCTGTCGTGCGCGCAGTGGATGATGCATTACAAACCTCAATAAAAAATTCAAATTTAAGTGCCGACATATCCAACGATCAAAAAATGCAGCTGACACAAGCCATGCGTCACACCGTCAGTTCGGTGGCATTAAAAGAAAGCTCAGCCCCACTCTCACTCAAAGCTTCTGCCGTAACCAGTGCGGTTAAAGAAAAATCGACCAAAGAGTCTAGCGTTCATCTAAGCATTACGTTGCGCGAGGAAGGTTTGGAGTGGTCAACGGCACAGGGCGATAACGGGGGCATTCAAAGCCGCCTGCAACCGGAGTAATGTGTTATGCAGTCGATCATCAGGGAACGAATTTTAGAGCAACTGCTTAGTATTCCGGGGCTTGTAGACCAGTACGCTGCACAGGAAGGCAGCTTTATGCAAAATGTTGCGCACTGGTTACGAGCTACAGAGCAAGCCTTAGAACCTTTTCGCTTACCTTTGGTATCTCGTTTATCCACCATTCGAGGCCAGCTAATTGCGGTATCCGAAGGATCAATGGATGTTGGAACCATCAAGATCACGCGCAAACAAAAACGTGGCGAAGCGATTAAACTTTTACAGCAATCAGAAGAGGCTTTACGCGAGCATATTTCAAAAATAGATAATCAGTTCGAGGAGTTTAGGGAAAAACTATCCCAATTGCTCGCCGTTGCCTCTAGCCGTGAAGCATTGCCTGCCACTGATCACATTACCGCAGGGTATTTAGATAACGTGTGGGAGCTAGCAAAAAAAGTCCCTGAAAATAGTACGCTGGCTTTATACCTGCAAGGGAGGCTGACGGAAACCGACCGCCGTTATTTACTCGCAGACTTAATTGAGCACTTATTAACGCGGATGGTTCCTAGCCCTGCTGCTCCAGAAATTCACGAATAAGCTGGGCATTACGAAGGTTGGCTTTAAACCCGATATCAAAAACATCACCGATAATAGGGATAGAGCCGATAACCGCATCAATTAAAATATTAACCAACATCTTCAATTTCAGCCCGCTACTCACACCAATTCGGTGTGCTTCAAGCACAGGGTAAAGCGCCAAGATAAGAGACACGCCGTCACCGACAAAGGGAATGATACCGATAAGCCCGTCTATACCTATGCTTATTGGTGTAAATGGAATCTTAAATTGGGCATCCATCAAACGCGCGAAGGCTTCTACACGCTTGAGTCGTTTTTGGTTGTCGGCATTCATGAGACGTTATCTCTTATACGATATTGCAAGATCATAGTCCCGCATAAAATCCGCATCTTCAATGTTCCAAACAAAAAAAACCGCCTTGCGGCGGTTTCATTGAGCATCTACACATATCACTTTGTGATACTTACTTTACTACCTTCAACGAAGGTCGGCTGCCGATGGATATCACAGGCTCCGCTTTCTTTGTTTTAGGTGCCGGCGGCGGATCATCTGGATCGGGTGCTCCGGCTTCAGAGCCGAACACCATACCTTGGCCATTCTCCTTTGCGTATATCGCAAGGATGGCGATCAAGGGTACGTAGACATCCATTGGCACACCGCCAAAGCGTGCATTAAATGACAACCCTTCCTGATTGATCAGCAAGTCATGAATAGCACTTGGACTTATATTCAACACGATTTGGCCGTTGTTGACGTAGTCTTGTGGTACTTGAACATTTGGCAACCCAGCATCCACAAGGACATATGGTGTCGTGTTGTTATCCAGTATCCACTCATTCAGTGCCCGCATTAGATACGGACGGCTAGGGGTCATTTTTTCACTCATTAGTCGCGCATCTCACGCTCTGCTTCAGACAATGATGCCTGGAAGCTTTCACGTTCAAACAAACGCTCCATGTACTGAATCATCGGCTTGCACTGTTTTTCTGGCAGCTCGATACCCAGCACTGGTAAACGCCATAGGATCGGTGCAACACAGCAATCTACGATTGAGAATTCTTCGCTCATGAAGAACGGCATCTCAGTAAAGATTGGCGTAGTAGCAATGATGCTATCGGTTAATGCTTTGCGCGCTTTATCTGCATCTTTTGGCTTACCAGTCAGGATGGTTTCTACCAATCCAGCCCAGTCGTGCTCAATGCGGTGCATCCACAAACGGCTCTGCGCACGTGCTACCGGGTAGACAGGCAGTAGTGGCGGATGAGGAAAACGCTCGTCGAGGTATTCCATCATTACGTTGGCTTCATACAGAACCAAATCACGGTCTACCAAGGTAGGCAGCGTGTTGTAAGGGTTCAGCGTTGCCAGATCTTCTGGCTTGTTGTCCGGGTCGATATCATGAATATCAACGGTCACGCCTTTTTCGGCAAGTACGATTCGTACGCGATGGCTATAGTGGTTAGCCGGGTCGGACAAAAACGTCATGGAAGAGCGCTTGGCTACAACTCCCATAGTTTCCTCTCTTGTTAACTTGAAAATAGTTAAGCAAACCTAAAAAACGAACATAGCCCGGCCGCTTTTAAACGGCCGAGCTTTGATTCAGGCACTGTTTTGCGTGTTTATTTAACGTCGCGCCAGAACTCTTTGTTCAGCATATATACTGGTACAAATAAGATCGCGAGGAACAGCAAGACCCACCAACCAAGACGTTGACGCTCAAGAGCGATCGGCTCAGCCATGTAGACCATGAAGTTCACTAGATCGAAGACAAGTTTATCGTACTCTTCAGCAGACAGTTTACCTTCTTCTTCTAGGTACAATACACCTTCGTGCTCTTCAGTGATTTCCTGACCTGTCAGGGTATCAAATCCAACAGCAACTTGGGCAGTACCCATCACTTGGCGACCCTGAAGGCCAGCCAGTACGTGTGGCATACCAACGTCTTTAAATACAACGTTGTTCACACCCCAAGGACGGCTGTCATCTTCATAGAAGCTACGCAGGTAAGTGTACAGCCAATCAGGACGTCGCACACGTGCAACCAAGGTTAGATCTGGCGGTGTCGCACCAAACCAACGCTTAGAGTCACCTTTGTCCATTGCGATGGTCATTAGGTCGCCGAATTTTTTATCAGCAAATACTAAGTTCTCCATCATCAATTCTTCAGGAATGTCTAAATCTTTGGAAACACGGTTGTAACGTGCGTGCTCCATTGAGTGACAACCCATGCAGTAATTGGTGAACGTCTGCGCACCACGCTGTAAAGAGGCGGTATCACGAAGGTCTGTTAGGTGCTCATCAAGATGCACACCACCGCCAGCCGCTAAAGCAAACGCAGGAACAACGGCAGCGACAAGTGCGAATAGTTTTCTCATGCCCAATGTCATCTTAGTGTCCTCCTGTTACGCGTTCAGGTACTGGCTTGGTTTTTTCCATGCTGCTGTAGAACGGCATTAGTAGGAAGAAGCCAAAGTAAATAACAGAACAAATTTGAGCCATTACTGTGTTGTTGATCAAGCCAAGGAATAAACCATCAGACGACTGGGTACCCAACCATGTCAGGATCACAAAGGTGATTGCAAACACAACGATGAATACTCGGCTGATGATGCCCTTGTAACGCCAGCTGCGTACTGGGCTGCGATCAAGCCATGGAAGAACAAACAATACAGCGATTGCACCACCCATCGCCGCCACACCTAGTAGCTTATCTGGCACAGCTCGCAAGATCGCGTAGAACGCGCCGAAGTACCATACTGGAGCAATGTGCTCTGGTGTCTTCAGACCGTTGGCCGGTTCAAAGTTCGCGTACTCAAGCATGAAGCCGTTGCCTTCTGGGAAGAAGAACATCACGGTACAGAACACCATTAAGAAGACCACAATACCCACCAAGTCGTGCACGGTGTAGTAAGGGTGGAAAGGAATGCCATCTAGAGGCTTACCTTGTTCGTCTTTTAGTTTTTTGATGTCTACGCCGTCTGGGTTGTTAGAGCCAACTTCGTGCAGCGCAAGAAGGTGCATTACAACCAAAGCAACAATGACTAATGGCACTGCAACCACGTGCAATGCGAAGAAGCGGTTCAGGGTAGCGCCTGAGATCAGGAAGTCACCACGAATCCATTCAGTCAGTAGGTCCCCGTATGGCATTACTGAGAATAGAGAAATAATTACCTGGGCACCCCAGTAAGACATCTGACCCCATGGCAGTACATAGCCCATGAAGGCTTCGGCCATCAATGCTAGGTAAATAGCCATACCGAAGATCCAGATCAACTCACGTGGCTTCTGGTACGAGCCGTAAAGGACAGCACGCATCATGTGCAGGTAAATAGCGATAAAGAAGAAGGTCGCACCCGTGGAGTGCATGTAGCGAATCAGCCAGCCCCACTCAACATCACGCATGATGTATTCAACTGATGCGAAGGCAGCTTCGGCACTTGGCGTGAACTGCATGGTCAACCAAACACCGGTCAGGATTTGGTTAACCAACATAAGCATGGACAATACGCCAAAGAAGTACCAGAAGTTGAAGTTCTTCGGGGCGTAGTACTTAGACATGTGCTTTTCATACGTCTGGGTAACCGGTAGACGGTCATCAATCCAGGCCATGATTTTATTGCTGTTCTGGCTCATTACGCATTCTCCTCATCAACGCCAACGATCAATACGCTTTTACTTTCAGTTTCGAAAGAATAAGGCGGTACGACCAAGTTGTCAGACGCAGGTGAACCGTTAAATACTCGGCCAGACAGGTCAAAGCGAGAACCGTGACATGGGCAGAACCAGCCGCCTTTCCAGTCTTTATCAAACGGTTCTGGTTTTACTTCTGCAAAGTACTTAGGTGCACAACCTAGGTGAGTACATACGCCCAGCAGTACAATCAGATCAGGTTCGCGGGAGCGGTAGACGTTATCAGCGTATTCTGGCTGCTGAGCTTTGTTCACATTCTCCGGATCTTTTAGGCGACTTGCTAGGCCTTCTAAGTTTTTAAGTGTCTCATCGCTACGACGAGCGATATACACAGGCTTGCCTCGCCATTCAGCAGTAAGCATGGCACCAGGCTCAAGCTTGCTGACATCGACTTTTGCTGGTGCACCTGCGGCCTTCGCTTTTTCACTGGGCATCCAGGACTTCACGAATGGAACTGCAAGGAAGCCAGCACCGACAGCACCGACACCGGCAGTCGCACCGACCAGCAGAGTACGCCGGGCTTTATTAACGCCGTCTTGACTCATGACCATCTTCTCCCATCAATAAAATACGTATGTAGCTTCGCGATCTATTATTAGTTGTACATTTTATATACAGACCAAGCGTAGCATACAGAGCGGCGCACATAGTAAAGAAAACAAGGGCAGGAAACAACTGGAAATACCTACGAAACGTGGGGTTTCAGGCATAAAAAAAGCGCTTATTGACCTGAGCCAATAAACGCTTCTTTTTGTTCGTCGTCGGCGTATTAACGCTTGGAGAACTGTGGTTTCTTACGTGCTTTACGTAGACCCACTTTCTTACGCTCAACTTCACGAGCATCACGAGTAACATAACCCGCTGCACGTAAAGAAGGACGAAGTGTTTCGTCGTATTGCATCAAGGCACGAGTAATGCCGTGACGAATAGCACCAGCTTGGCCATTGCCGCCGCCGCCTTTAACGTTAACGATTACGTCGAATTTCTCGAGGCTTTCGGTAAGTTCTAGTGGCTGACGCACAACCATACGAGCTGTCTCACGACCAAAGTATTGGTCTAGAGTGCGCTTGTTTACTACGATGCTGCCAGTACCTGGACGCAAGAAAACGCGTGCTGTGGAAGTCTTACGACGACCTGTACCATAATATTGAGTAACTGCCATCATAATTATCCTACTACCAGGTCTTGAGGCTGTTGAGCAGCATGTGGATGCTCAGTACCTGCGTAGACTTTCATTTTTTTGAACATGGCACGACCTAATGGGTTCTTAGGTAGCATACCTTTAACAGCAAGTTCGATTACCTGTTCTGGCTTGTAGTCAATCAGCTTCTCAAAAGAGATAGACTTCAATCCACCAGGGTAACCTGTGTGACGGTAGTACATCTTGTCCGCCGCTTTCTTGCCGGTTACTTTTACTTTATCTGCATTGATAATGACGATGTAATCGCCAGTATCAACGTGAGGAGTGTATTCTGGCTTGTGCTTACCTTTAAGACGGTGAGCAACCTCAGTGGCCAGACGACCCAGCGTTTTTTCAGCTGCATCAACTACAAACCACTCACGTTTTACGGTTTCGGGTTTTGCGCTGTAAGTTTTCATCAATTTCTCGCCTTAAAAGGGCTTGTTGAATCGAAAAGAGGGCGGCATTCTATAGCAGGGATTACACTTGCGCAAGGACTATTTCAGTTTGATTTAACGAGAGGGGAATTAATGAAAACTCCCCAGAATTCAAGGCTTAGACGCAACTATATTTAGCAGCTCGAATGAATCACTTCAGCTCAGCGCTTAATATTTCTCAGGCTCACGCAAGGACACCAACCCCCAAATAAGGCTTAGCAGCGCAACCATGACGTCTAGTAATATCGCCAAGCCCATCGCCTGCGATGTTTCTGGTGACTCACTGTAGCCTAGCACTTGCCCAGCCCAAAAGAATCCGGCACTGACCAAAAAACCAACGACAATGCACGCGATCAAAAAATAACCCTTCGCATCATCTAAAAACAACTGCTCTCGACTAAGAAGGCTTTGTATCCACCAACGAATCGAGCCGCACATCACTAGTGTTATCAAACTTCCGGTAAGAAAGTAGACCGCCATATCGGTAACCTCTGCTTAACGATGATCTATTACGATCAATCAATTGAGAGAAGTTTAGTACAGACAGTCGCGTCTGCAAGGAAAGTCACTTAGTTGATTTCCTTGCAGACACTGCGCTTAGTGTTCGCGCGTGGAGCGGAACTGCACGTCAGGCCAACGCTCTTGCGTCAGCGAGAGATTGACCCGTGTTGGAGCAATATAAGTGAGGTAGCCACCGCCATCTATGGCGAGGTTTTCGCCGCCCTTGCGCTTAAACTCTTCAAGCTTACGGGCGTCATCACAATACACCCAGCGTGCCGTGCTAACACTGATTGGCTCGTAGATACACTCAACCTTGTATTCGTCACGCAGACGCTGCTGCACCACATCAAACTGCAGCACACCCACCGCCCCTAGAATCAGGTCGTTATTATTAAGTGGCATAAACAGCTGAGTGGCACCCTCTTCTGACAACTGCTGCAAACCTTTCTGCAGCTGCTTCATTTTTAGAGGATCTTTTAATCGTACGCGCTTAAACAGTTCGGGGGCAAAGTGTGGGATACCCGTAAATTGGATATCGTCACCGTAAGTAAAGGTATCGCCAATTTGGATGGTGCCGTGGTTGTGCAAACCAATAATGTCACCTGACTTAGCTTCCTCTACCGCAGATCTATCGCCCGCCAAAAAGGTCACAGCGTCGGCAATTTTAATGTCTTTACCGATACGCACGTGCTTCATCTTCATACCCTTGGTGTAGGTACCTGAGCAAATGCGCATAAAGGCGATACGGTCCCGGTGTTTTGGGTCCATGTTTGCCTGAATTTTAAAGATAAAGCCGGTGAATTTATCGTTATCTGGAGCAATCTCACCTTGGTCGGTCACTCGTGGTAACGGCGACGGTGCCCAATCAACAAAGTAATCGAGCATTTCACGTACACCAAAATTCGCCAATGCGGTACCAAAAAATACCGGGGTCATTTTGCCATCAAGGTATTCTTGCAGATCAAATTCGTGGCTCGCGCCCTGCACAAGCTCTATTTCATCTTTTACTTCGTCAATAAGATCCTGCCCCAGCAGCGCAATGGCTTCTGGAGACGTAAGGCCTTTGATCTGAACGTCATCAGGAACAATACTCGCCTGCCCTGGCTTGAACACGTGGATCGTGTCCGTCAGTAAGTTATATACCCCTTTAAAGGCTTTACCCATACCGATCGGCCAAGTCACCGGCGAACATTTAATATTCAAAACGGTCTCGATTTCATCCATCACCTCAATATGGTCCCGCACTTCACGGTCCATTTTGTTGATGAAGGTGAAAATAGGGGTATCACGCAGACGACAGACATCCATCAATTTAATGGTTCGATCCTCTACGCCCTTCGCGCCATCAATCACCATCAATACAGAGTCAACCGCCGTAAGAGTACGGTACGTATCTTCCGAGAAGTCTTCGTGACCCGGGGTGTCCAACAGGTTGACCATGCGTTCTTTATAAGGAAACTGCATCACCGAGGTCGTGATCGAGATACCACGGTCTTGCTCCATCTGCATCCAGTCAGACGTAGCCATGCGGCCAGTCTTGCGGCCTTTTACCGTACCCGCGAGCTGAATTGCGTTCCCGAACAGCAACAGCTTTTCGGTAATGGTGGTTTTACCGGCATCCGGGTGAGAGATGATACCGAAAGTGCGGCGCTTGCCCACTTCCTGATGAAACGGTGTGTCAGACATGATTACTCGAAACTGGATAACAGAAAGGCCGCTATTCTCGCTGAAAGCGGCGCATTGTTCAAAGGGTGAGCGACTTTTGTGTCGGTCTTTCATTTCGGGCTAGATCTTGCCCGCCAAGAGCCTAGCCTGCAAAATCACCATATCAAAGCAATATATACTTCTGTGCGCTATGTAGAGGATACCGGCGACGTATAGAAGATACAGCTTCAAGAAATTCAAGCCCCAACGTATTTAAACAAAGGCTCGTAATCTCCTTTATCTGCTGCTCTTAACGCTGAAATATACTTTTTTCTCTGTTCAGACATTGCTTGCAAGCTTTGCCCTCCAGACCAATCAATGGGTTTCTCGCCCATTGCAATGGTAAGAACAACGTCTGCCATAATTCGTGAATGCCGACCGTTCCCATTCGGAAATGGATGAATAGCGACCAACCTATGATGAAAACGCGCGGCCAGCTCTTTAGCTGGATAAGTATCATGCTCGACCCAGTAGCGCGCATCATCCAATAGATTTCTAAGTTCAATACCTATCTGAATGGCATCGCACCCGATATTTTTACCCGTCTTTCGGAAAGAGCCTGCCCAATCCCATACTTGGCCAAACAGCCTTTTGTGCAGTTCGCAAACAAACTGCTCAGTAAATGGATCAGCCTTTTTTTGACGCATCAGCCACTTCATCCCAGCCTGAATGTTGACCTGTTCAAGTTCGTCCAACTGCCCACGGGTTTGGATGTGTTTGAAAACCAAACCGGCCATTTCGTTAGGATCAAGTGGCGTCGCCCCCCTCTGGCTCCCCTACAATCATACTCATTCATCGTTCCATAAATCTGAGCTGGAGTTTTTTAGTAATTCTTCGGCAAAGCTTTGCACCTGCTCCCGCAACTTCTCTTCACTTAGCGCCTGCTCCTCTAAAGCCATGTGAACACTCACCTGCTTGACCTGCGCCCGCGCTTTTTCCAAAGCTCGTTTTTGCACAATCTCTTCAATGTCATGCTCAGGAACAATCGCGTAAACAAAACGACAGTTCATAGAGTGCGCCATATTTTGCATCGCTTTAATTGTCACGCCACCCGCCAGCTCCGCTTTTTCTGTATTGGAAACAAGACCTCTTGTTACTCCCATACGCCGGGCGAGCTGAGCACCAGACATCCCAAGAGCTTGCCTTACGGTACGAATCCACCCTTCAGAGGGGATAGTAAGGCCCACCAACTGCGCTCTGGCGCGATTTACATTTTCTCGATATTGCTTTTGTACAATGCGCTTCATGTTCATATTATCGATCTATAGGTTTGCAGCAGACATTTTTGTATACCTATAAATAAACTTAGATGAAAACTATGTCAATCTATAGATATACAAAAATAAAATTAACGTATACCTATAAATATACAAGCTTACCAATAACGATCATCTAAAAAACAAAAAGTTGTTTTCTGGCGAGTTAGGTTGATACTCACATTACATTTCAGCCCAAACCAACGGCCCAAAGGCAACGATGACCAAAGCCGTTGCCATAGTGACCAAGGGCAACAATATCTTCTCGTGGCGATACCAAAAACTCTCGCCCACGGTCTCTAGTTTCGATAAACGAATTTCTTCTTCCCCTACGACTTGCCTTGTCAGTAGATGATTAAGTGCCACTGGCGGACTCAAGTATCCCAACTCAAAGGCCACCAGCGTGACCATCCAGAAGTGAATAGGGTCAATACCGGCTTTATAAGCAATACTGGCGATACTCGCACTCACCAATAACACAGCACCGTATGGGTCCATGATCATGCCGATCAATACCAAGATAGTGACCAGCAGCAACATGGCCATCCACACCGAGCTGAATTCTGCAGGCAAGAGTGCCATTAACTCTGCGCGTTCAATCACACCGCCGATGGTCATGGTTGTGCCCATTAACATCAGTAGCGCCCCAATGTGTACGGAAGCTTCTGACGTAGATGATTGCAACGTTGTAAACAGGCTAGGTTTTTCTTCTAGATTAGACGTTGGGTTTTTCTGACGATCTCTTTTATTCGCAAATCGTTCATACGCCAGAATCACGATCAAGAGCACGGGCAGCACCGTCGGTGCAGAAAACTCATCTAAGTACGCTGCTAAAACCAGTGCATAAATGAATAATGTCGCGGCAATTAATATCACGTAAGGAATCAGTGGTTTTAATGCCTGAACAAACCCGGACCAAACCTCGCCCTTATGCTCATTAATACTTAGTGATTCATCAGCATTAGTAGTCACCTTTTTACTTGAAATAAAGGCGTAAAATGCAAATAACGCGGTGGTGAGTAAGAATACTTTCACCCCCCAACTAAATAATTGATCTGTGGTAACTTCATTATTTAATGCCGCCACAATCACCACCAGCAAACAAGGGCGTAAGACTACACCAAGTGATCCTGACATTGCGGTCGCCGCCAATGCCAATTGCCTACGCGCGCCTGCTCGACGAACTTCCATATAAACCAAACTACCCACGGCAATCACAAAAATTCCCGAACCGCCGGTGTACGCTGTTGGAATAGCCGAGACCGCAACCGCGACCACCGCTAGCATTTCTGGACGCAGGTTGAACGGCCGAAATACATCGAATACTTTCTGAGCCATATCCGTGCGTTTTAGCAACATGCCAATCAAAACGTACAAGGCGACATTCAACATCAACGACGCCAGTTCCATCATTTGATTGATATAAATACCAATGCCCGATGCATGACCATCAAGAATAAAATAGCTACCCGAAATAAGCGTAAAGATCGCATACAGTGGCGTCGCCAAAATCGCACTGCCAATATTGCCGCCTTTTTCAGCCTCTGCTGGCACCTTGATGAATTGGTAGACACAAATTCCGATGGCCGAACCAAACCCGATTATCCATATCCACAACAACACCAAATGCTCAGGAATAACATTAATTCCTGCGGATAACGCGACCCCTTTGAAGCTAACCATGGACGAAAATAAAATTCCAAAAGCCAGCATCTGAGCAATCGCCGATACCCTATAATCAAGTACCGTTAATGCCGGACGCAAAGATATATGATGCTTACGGAACAATGCAGTGCCGCCACAGATCAAGACCAGCACCGCAAGCATAATGCCCGAGGCTCGCATACGCACTTCACCAAGATCCGCCACCCATTTTTCAATAGCGCGGAAAGTTTTTACGTTAGGAGTAATCCGCTCAACGATGCTGTTGTAGCGATCTACACGAAAGCGACATTCTTTTTGCGCCGCCACAATTGACTGCCTTAGAACGTCAGGGGAAACCGGTTCTGCCGCCAGCAAATCAAACTCATCATCGGCACTGGCAGCCTGTTCTCGCATGGCTCGCTGTAATGCTGTTTCAATATCTAGTTCAGGGTTACAGGGAGGCGCAACCGGATCAATACGAAGTTGGTAATACCCTTCCCATGTATCGCCGCCAAACTGTAATAATTGTGCATGAATTTTATGGCTGGTATTCAGTAAAACAACCACGACCAAGATCAATAGAACAGGCAAGGTCGATAACCAGCGGTAAGCCTGAGATTTAGGGAGGTACGTAGTCTGATCCATTAGAACATCAACCATATTATTTTTATTTGTATACGCATGATCATACACAGAAACCGGACACCACAAAAATATCCAAGCCTGTGCACAGTCGTCCAGTAACGGTAGGATGCTCTTAAAGCACTGGCAGCCAAATTTTTTTACAAGAGAACAACGATGAGTGATGCTGAGAACACCCACCTAGATGACATGCCAAATATCGATAAAACGTGCCTAACACCTATCGATACTGACGCCTTACTGCCCCGTAACGATACGCAAACCAAGCCTCGAATATTGCTACTTTATGGCTCTCTGCGTGAGCGCTCATTCAGCCGACTAGCAACAGAAGAAGCGGCACGTATTCTGGAATTTTTTGGTGCAGAAACCCGTACGTATAATCCTTCAGGATTACCACTACCAGACGATACCGACGCCGATCATCCCAAAGTGCAGGAATTACGTGATCTAGCAAATTGGTGTGAAGGCATGGTGTGGTGCAGCCCAGAACGTCATGGTGCCATGACCGGCGTGATGAAAGCGCAAATCGACTGGATACCACTGGCATTACAAGGTGTGCGCCCTACTCAGGGGAAAACGCTGGCGATTATGCAAGTATGCGGCGGCTCACAATCATTTAATGCCGTTAACCAAATGCGAATTCTAGGCCGCTGGATGCGCATGGTGACCATCCCCAACCAGTCATCTGTGGCGAAAGCTTGGATGGAGTTTGACGATGACAACCGCATGAAGCCGTCGTCGTATTACGACCGCATTGTCGACGTGATGGAAGAGCTCACCAAGTTCACGCTATTGCTGCGTGATAATAAAGACTACTTTGTAGATCGTTATTCCGAACGGAAAGAAAGCGCCGAGGAGTTTCGCAAGCGAATTGATACTCGCTCCATATAACTAACGCCTAAGAAACATCGCAAATTAAACGGCGGACTAAACCTTCACCAGCCCGCCCTTTTCGTAGCCTAAGCGGCCGGTGCGTACTTTCTGTCGCTGAATTCCCGGCACCGGGCGCAGCATAAAGACATCACCATTACGCCCCGTCATCGTTTGTGGCACGCCACACCCTTTCGCCAAGCCCGCATGAGCTTTCATGTGAACATCCTCACCATGCACAGGGATGGATATTTGCGGCTGCACCCATTTATACAGGGTTTCAAGCTCCTCTTGGGCTGGATGTCCCGAGGCATGAATGGGAAGCTCAGCGTCATCAGCGGTAATCACTTCGACCCCCATACTCTTAAGTTGGCTAATGATGCCTTCAATCGCCTCTTCATTACCGGGAATCGCACGAGCACTAAAGATCACCCGATCACCGGCTTCTAAATCAAAATCTGGATGTGTGCCTGCTGCTAAACGGCGCAGCGCACTGTGCGGCTCACCTTGGCTTCCTGTCGCAACCGCCAGTACTTCGTTGCGAGGTAAATACCCCAAATGCCCGGTATCGACCGAGCCAGCACTGAAAGGCCAAACTCCCGCGCGTTTTGCGCACTGGTGCATATTAATCATGGAGCGACCGTACAAGCCCATATAGCGACCGGTGTCATCCGCCACATGCGATAGCGTTAATAATCGCGCAACGTTACTGCCAAAACAGGTGACGATGACACGTCCTTTAGCGCTTTCTATATAGTGACGTAAGCCATCGTACAAATCGCCTTCGGACACCGAATGCCCAGACGTCGTGGCATTAGTGGAATCACACACCATCGCCACTACGCCTTCATCTGCTAACTTGGTAAACGTCTCTTTTTTATAACCGTGCCCTATCACAGGATCAGGGTCGAGTTTCCAATCCCCGGTATGAAACACATTGCCCACCGGCGTACGAATCATTAATGCATTCGGGTCAGGGATCGAATGGGTTAATTCTAAAAACTCGACATCGAACGGGCCGATATTCAGACGTTCGCCAGGCTCAGGAATTATGATTTTTACTTGATGCAATAAACCGTGTTCGGCGAGTTTCTTTTTGAGTACTTCCGCCGTAAAACGCGTGCAATAAATTGGGCAGCATAATTTGTGCCACAAGTAAGGTACGGCACCCACGTGATCTTCGTGCGCATGGGTAATAATCAAACCGGCCAATTGATCTTTACGCGATTCGATAAATTCAGGATCCGGCATTTGCGTATCAGGTTCGCCGGAATGGTGGCGAGTCCCATCCGCACTCACTCTGCCCGGTTTCGGAAACGTCACGCCGCAATCGACCATCAGCCAGTGTCCATCATGGCCATAGAGATTCATATTCATCCCAATCTCGCCAGTGCCGCCAAGGGGCAGGAAGATTAAATCGGTGGACGAGGGTGTCATTGTTTATCCTTTAAGCTGAGTTCAGGCATGTGTGAAGGAGAAATATCGGTAATGATGATATCGGCACCGTGATCAATGGCGCTGGAAAATGCTTTAGGCGTATCCACTAAAAACGTGCCAAATAAAACGCGCTCATGATGCAATTTTTTAATGGACGAATACGACATCACCACCGTTGGGCTCATCAGCATATCGGCACCAGCATCCGTTACGATTGATAATGGACGACTCGGAAAAACAAAGGTTTTTAACGCCGACCATGCCCCCACTTTGTTCCAATTTTCACCAGCGTAAAAGGCTGGATATGACAACACTTTCGTTATTTTGTAGTCACTAAACTGCGATTCGAGTATGTGAATGTGCGCCGACCCCGGCACTTCAATAAAGATTGGATTGCTTATCTCAGCCGCAATAAGCTGATGATAAATTTCAGCCGCGTATTCAAAGGCTGATTGAGTCATTTTTTCTTGAATTTTCAAATCCAAATAGAGGATTTTATTCGGGTGATTTTTGGCAAAATAAAACGCCTCCGATAACGAGATGAGCGAATGATACTCTCCAGCCGCTGTTTGGTTTTTTGCATTTAAAAATCGACATTCAAATACACGAGTCAATTCATCAAAGGCGATGTCTTTGATCAACACCTGCTCAAAAGGCGCGCCATCTTTGCGACGACAGCTATCCTCGTTGATCCACGGGTCATGCGCCAACACGGGAATACCATCTCCAGTAAGCACGAGGTCAACTTCGATACCATCGTAGTATGGGTTGCCTAACGTGGCTTGTATGGCTGCCATCGAATTCAAAGGCTCACTGCCGCTGCTGGCTCCATGGGCTAAAAATACTGGGGCCCGCTTAGCAGAGGTATTCTTACTGTTAGTGTTCTCAAGAGGCAGGGGTTGCAGCGGAGCAAAACTGCAAGCAGAGAGACACGCGCACAGTGCTAGAACAATGTATCTATTTATCATTCGAGCTAGCATCATCAATCGAACACCCTTTTGGTCCGCACGTGTCACAACGCTCTTTTCCCGTCAGCCAGCCTGAAACCTTATAGCGGTTTCGGGCAAACCAAAGATACGCTTTATCCGCAAACCAGCGAATCACCGGCCAGCGCAGCGGCGCGTATAAATAACCCTTGCCCACCAGCCCCCAGGCTTGATGCGCCACATCTAACCCTAGAATAATTCGACCATCTGGATATTCAGCATGCAGTATGTCACTCGCCGCCAGCGGATCGATATGCGGATAGCGCTCGGTAAAGCCCGGCTCCTGAATATCGACCATCCGCATTTTCTGGTCTTTGTCGCGCTTCATGAGCTGGGTTACTTCCGCCACACACAGCGGGCACTGGCCATCGTAATACAGGGTAAGTTCTGTCATTTCACTCTCCGGTTTCAGCTGCTGCACATAAGCGCAGTCGTTGGTACAATACCGCACAGAATATTTCTTATTTTCACGTATTTAGAGACGAGACACCATGCCTCAGTATCGCTCAAAGACCTCAACCGCTGGCCGTAATATGGCTGGAGCCCGCGCCCTATGGCGTGCCACGGGTATGAAAGACGACGATTTCCAGAAGCCAATTATCGCCGTTGCCAACTCATTTACCCAGTTTGTACCGGGCCACGTGCATCTAAAAGACATGGGGCAACTGGTTGCGCGCGAGATCGAACGAGCCGGTGGTGTGGCAAAAGAGTTTAATACGATTGCAGTCGATGACGGTATCGCCATGGGGCACGACGGCATGCTTTACAGCTTACCTAGCCGTGAACTGATCGCCGACTCGGTAGAATACATGGTTAACGCACACTGTGCTGATGCCATCGTTTGTATCTCTAACTGCGACAAGATCACACCGGGAATGCTGCTTGCGTCTTTGCGTTTAAACATCCCTGTGATTTTTGTGTCTGGCGGCCCAATGGAAGCCGGCAAAACCAAACTTGCGGAGCACAAGCTCGATTTGGTTGATGCTATGGTGATCGCCGCGGATGATTCAGCCTCTGACGAAAAAGTCGCTGAGTACGAGCGCAGCGCTTGCCCTACTTGTGGTTCTTGTTCTGGCATGTTCACCGCCAACTCAATGAACTGCCTAATGGAAGCTCTGGGCTTAGCGCTACCGGGCAATGGTTCAGTACTAGCGACTCATAGTGATCGCGAGCAGCTGTTCTTAGAAGCCGGTCGTACGATTGTTAAAAACGCGAAAAAGTACTACGAAGAAGACGATGAGTCGGTATTACCACGCTCTATCGCCAACTTTAAAGCGTTTGAAAATGCCATGTCTCTCGACATCGTTATGGGTGGTTCAACCAACACCATTCTCCACCTACTAGCAGCGGCACAAGAAGCGGAACTCGATTTCGACTTAAAAGACATCGATCGTTTATCTCGTGTGGTTCCGCAGTTATGTAAAGTGGCACCTAACTCGCCGCTTTACCATATGGAAGACGTTCATCGTGCCGGCGGCATCATGGCTATTTTGGGTGAAATCGACCGTGCCGGTTTACTCCACAGCGAACTTCCTACCGTGCACAGCGCCACAATGAAAGATGCCCTAGATAAGTGGGACATCATGCGCAGCCCAAGCGAAGACGTGATTAAGTTCTACAAAGCTGGCCCTGCAGGGATACCCACGCAAACTGCGTTTAGCCAAAGCACACGTTACCCAACTGTCGATGGTGACCGTGAGAACGGCTGTATTCGTAATCTCGCCAACGCTTATTCCCTCGAAGGCGGCCTGGCTGTTCTTTACGGCAACATAGCCCTTGATGGCTGTGTCGTTAAAACCGCCGGTGTGGATGAAAGTATCCACGTATTCCAAGGTAAAGCGAAAATCTTTGAAAGCCAAGACGATGCCGTTCGCGGAATTTTAGCGGATGAAGTGGTCGCCGGTGACATCGTTATTATCCGCTACGAAGGCCCGAAAGGCGGCCCGGGTATGCAGGAAATGCTGTACCCAACGTCTTACCTTAAATCGAAAGGCTTAGGAAAAGACTGTGCATTACTCACCGACGGTCGCTTCTCTGGTGGAACATCTGGTTTGTCTATCGGCCACTGTTCACCAGAAGCTGCATCTGGTGGTGCGATTGGCTTGTTGCAAGATGGAGACATCATCAATATTGATATCCCTAACCGCACGATCAATGCTGATCTTTCCGTTGAAGAGTTTTCTCACCGTCGCCATGAGCAAGACAAAAAAGGGTGGAAGCCTGCGGAAGAGCGTCCTCGTAAGGTGACAACAGCGTTGAAGGTATACGCTAAGTTCGCCACCAGCGCCGATAAAGGTGCGGTACGAGATAAAACGATGCTGGACGATTAATCATAAATAAAATTATTAACGGGGGCTTAGCCCCCGTTTTTATTCACGCAATAACTGGATGCTTTATGAAGAGTTTTATTAAAAATACAGGCCGTATTTTTTCTGCACTTTGCTTAGTCGCAGTATCGCAAGCGGCACTCGCTCAGAAAATCAACATGGTCGACAGTATAGATGCAAACCAGTGCTCTCTGATCGCTCAAGAAAGCTGCAGCAGCGCAAAAAGCGAAGGCGTTAAAGTTTGTACTGAAAAACATAAAGAAGCGGCACGAAAATTAAACGCCGACTCGATTATGCTTGGTACTATTAACACCTCAAAACACCGTAAACCCAGTTTAACCGGCGGAATTAAATCCGTCACCATTACTGAAGTTCCTGCAAGCTATTACGCGTGTGATGTGAAAGAAAAAACATCATCAGACGCTACAACTAGCGGCAACACCACCTCTATCGAAGCGCGCTTAAACACACTCAACCGCTTAAAAGAAAAAGCGTTAATCAGTGAAGCAGAGTACTCAAAGAAACGACAAGAAATCCTCGACGATTTATAAATAATAAAAACGAGGCCAGAGAATTTACCTGGCCTTATTTTATTTAGCGCACGCTACCCGCAAGAAATGTCGAAGTTTTAGCTAGCTCAATACCCTCTGCAGAAAATACAAAAGCCACCTCGGTTCGGCGCTGTCTCGCGCTATCCGTACAAACACGGTAGTTTTTTGTCACAACCTTTCCGTCAGGTAGATGAATGCCTTCTGGCCCCTCAAGTATAAAGCCATTACTGTTTTCTGGCGTTCGCAACGAGACACGCAGCTTAAGTGGCTTGGGATAAAAACTTTCCAACTCTACCGTATAGGTATTGCAGATTTGGCCATTAGGCAACTGAGTAAACAAGTTCGTGCGATCACGCTCTATGCCTATGTGTAGCTGGTCGCGCCCAATTACCGCCAAATTTAGCGCTATGATCGACACTATAAAAATCGTTAGGTACGCCATTGCCCGCCAGCGAAATAGCGGCGCTATCGCATTATGCAACTGAGCACCTGCTCTTTTATTTAAGGGAGTACTCAATGTGTGTTGTGAATAAAAGCCAATTAATCCTTTCTCGCGGTTTAACTGCGTCATGACGCTGTCACAGGCATCGATACATGCACCACAGTCAATACAGGCCGCTTGTAATCCCTCTCGAATATCAATCCCTGTAGGGCAAACCTGCACGCACAATGTGCAGTCAACGCAATCGCCTGACTGAGTCGAATGACCAGAACCTTTTGGCTCTCCTCGCAATGCGTCATAAGACACTGTGCGTGTATCGTCATCAAACATCACACTTTGGAATCGTGAATATGGACACGCATGCAAACAAATTTTCTCTCTCACTAAGCCTGCGTTTAGATACGTTAGTCCTGCCATTATCATTACCCACGACCATACCCCTAGATCGGAGTTGCCTGATACAACACCATTCAACACGTCTCGGATCGGTACGAAATACCCGGTAAATGTGATCGCCGTTATCAAGGCGATCGCTACCCAGATGACGTGTTTACCGATACACCGGTAGTATTGTGGCGACGCCCAAGCTGTTGATGCCTGTTTTTTCCGACGCCATGCCGGTCCTTCTAATGCATTCTCAACTCGCAAAAAAAGCCAAGTCCAAACACTTTGAGGGCAAGCAAAACCACACCAAATACGACCAAACGTGAGGGCTACGACAAATAGCCCGAAAGCGGCGACAATTAATATGCCTGCCAGCAGAGAGAGGTCATTCCAACCAAGCTGAGACCCGAAAAAGAACAAACGTCGGTCATCAATGGAAAACAAGATCCAAGGCTGTCCGCCTGATTGCCCCCATACCAAAGCAAAATATGCGAAAAGTAACGGCCAACTCACCATGCGTCTCAATTGAGAATACACGCCGGGAAACATGCGCACGTGAATTTTATCCGAGGCAAAAACAGACGCATTTTTGTGCTCTGTATGATGTTCAATAACTGGAATTCGCTCCATAGCACTGCCTTATGAGCTGTGAATATGGAGGTAGCCTAATGGCGCAACCTGTATAGGTTAAGGCACAAAAAAATGATATTTTATGGGTACAGATTAAAAGACGAGTGACTTATGTCCGCCAGAGCATCGACGATGCGCAACACACCGCTCTATCGACAACTAGAGCAACACCTTAGCCAAGAGATTCATCAAGGACGTCTTGCTGCAGGTGAGCGACTTCCCTCCATCCGTCAGTTATGTGCCGCCCATGGTATATCCAAGGCCACGGTGTTACATGCGCTTCAACGACTTGAGAACAGCGGACGTATAGAAGCCCGGCCACGATCTGGCTATTACGTTAAAGCAGAACTAGGCCACTCCGACAGCGCACTCAAATCAGCCCACGCACCGGCCAAGCGACCTTCACCGGTCAACGTGAGTGATCTATTACTGGACATTATGGAGCGTAGCGCCGCGTTTGACTTAGTACCCAATACTTCCTCATCCGTTATAGAACCTGGTCTACTGGAATTAAATCGAGCGATTGGCCGCGCTCAGCGATTAAATAGAAGTAATTACCATCAATATTATGATCGCCCTGAAGGCCTTGAAGGATTGAGGGGACAAATCGCAAAACGGTTGCAGCGTCGAGGCTGCCATACGCTCAGCGATGAGGTGTGCATAACATCGGGGTGCCAAAACTCGCTATTTTTAGCCTTAATGGCCACCACCAAAGCTGGTGATGTCGTGGCGGTTGAGTCACCGGGATTTTATGGCGTGATGCAACTGCTGGAGCAACTGGATTTAAAAGTCGTTGAAATACCGACCTCCCCCACCACGGGGATGCACATTCCTGCACTCGCCGAAGCGTTAAAGCAATGGCCAATCAAGGTTTGTCTTGTCTCACCCAATTTTTCTACCCCCTCCGGCTCGTTAATGCCGCAAGGACACCGCGATCAACTATTACAGTTAGCTGAGCATCATGACTTGGCCGTTATCGAAGATGATATTTATGCGGATACCGCATTGACGATCACGCCTGATCCTCTCAAAGCCCAAGACAGACAAGGACGAGTTATTTTATGCAGCTCGTTATCAAAATCATTATCGCGAGATGTCAGAGTCGGTTGGATCATCGGAGGTCGCTGGCACAAAGCCATTATCAAACTCAAACTTATTTCTCAACTTGCAGGAAGTCGAAGCGTTCAACAAGGTGTGGCAGATTTTTTAGCGTCTGGCGCTTACGACAGTCACTTAAAGCGCCTTAAAAAAGAACTCACTAAACAACGAGATTATTTATTCACACAACTGACAGACTGGCCATGCACGCCACGGCATCGCCCTGAAGGCGGCCTAGCAATATGGATTGAGCTACCTCCTACTATCAACACCATTGAGCTATATGCTCGCGCACAACACGAAGGCATTTTAATTACACCGGGCAGTCTTTTTTCAAATAATGGCGAATACACACATTATTTACGAGTCAGCTATGCACATACATGGAACGACGAACGAAAAAATGCACTTCAGATTCTAGGGCGTTTTATCAATGAATCTGCGAAATGACTGGAAGGCTATCAATACGGTCTTATTAATATATTTATCATTTATGAATTTTGTATTCTCAAAAATTATTACCAATTGGGTCATTCTTGTTTTGAGAAAAAAAGATGAACACTCCAGAATTCTTCCTGTCGTATTAGTTCAATGCAGATGTCATTTAATTATCATGCAACCGTGTAAGCATGCTGTAAAACATGCTGAAATTTAGTCACATGAACGCATAACTAGGTACGAATCTAGTGTAATAACTGGCACCTGTAGTATATTGCCAACGCCTTGAAGCTAGAGGCATAAAAAACATTAAAAAATAGGAATCAAACCGTGAAACGTACGTTGCTTGCTACTGTTATTTCTTCATTAAGCCTCGGCGCAATCGCTGACGACGCTTACTACGTTACCTTTGGTGCTGCGCATACGGACACCGAAGTAACCAAAGATTATTTTGATGACTACATGAAACACAGCTACGACCTAGAGTTGTCTGCCGGTTACATGTTTAACGAAGACACTGCGATTGAATTGAGCATTGTTCAGCCGTCACCAGAACAAGTTGATGGTCGTGCGGATGTTGAACAAGCACGTTTAAGCGGTTTGTACTTCTTCGGTTACAACACACTTAAGCCTTACATCAGTGCTGGTGTTGGTTACGGCAAAGTTTCAACCGATGGTGGGGCTGTTGAAAATGCATTGCTGAGCTTAGGTTATGGTGTACAAGTTGCTGTGACTGACAACTTCTTTGCTCGTGCAGAAGTACGTTACGACGATATGGTTAACGAAGTTGTTGAGCACAACAACTACGTACTTGAAGCCGGTTACCGCTTTGGCACCCAGACAACGGCCTCTGATTATTCATCAGCAAACAATATGACTGATGAAGCAGATAAGGCAAAAGCAGACGCACAAGCTAAAGCGGATGCCGCTAAGGCCGCAGCAGAGAAAGCCAAGGCTGATGCAATGGCAAAAGCAGAAGCAGCAAAAGCCGCCGCTGCCGCAAAACTTGATTCAGATAAAGATGGCGTCGTTAATACGGCAGATAAGTGTGAAAACACACCCGCCAATACCAGCGTTGATGCTGATGGTTGCCCAGAGTTTAAAGGCAGCTTACAAGGCGTATTCTTCGAGACTAGCTCAGCTCGCCTGACTGAAAGCAGCAAAACTATCCTTGATAATGCCGCCGCTGAATTGAAGCGTTACCCGAACATTGCTGTTGAAGTTCAAGCATTTACCGATAGCCGTGGTAGTGATGCGCTAAACCAGAAAATAAGCCAAGAGCGTGCTAACTCAGTGCGTACTTACTTGTTAAACAAAGGCGTTGACGCTGACAAGGTCACTGCAAAAGGTTACGGCGAAGCTAACCCTGTTGCGAGCAACGAGACTGTTGAAGGTCGCGCTGCCAACCGTCGTGTTGAGCTGTCAGTTAAGAAGTAATTGGTGGGAATGTATTTATAAAAAATACACTTTCAGCTATAAAAAAATCCGCTCGGTAGTAATACCGCAGCGGATTTTTTTATTTATAACAAACACTACAAGCGCATTTCTATTCCTGCGTCTGCCATGTGTTTTTTCGCTTGCTGCACGGTGTACTCGCCGAAGTGAAAAATACTCGCGGCCAATACTGCATCCGCGACACCCAGCTTCACTCCATCAACAAGATGATCCAGATTACCAACACCGCCAGAGGCAATGACTGGTATATTAATGGCATCAGAAATAGCTTTAGTGACACCCAGATCAAATCCGGTTTTTACACCATCACGATCCATACTGGTTAATAAAATTTCACCAGCACCAAAATCCGCCATTTTTATAGCCCACTCAACCGCATTAATGCCCGTTGGTTTACGGCCACCGTGGGTGAATATTTCCCAATGGTTATCGCCTACTTGCTTAGCATCAATGGCCACAACGATGCACTGCGAACCGAATTTATCGGCTGCCGCTTTTACAAACTCAGGGTTATACACCGCGGCTGAGTTAATCGAGACTTTATCCGCACCGGCATTCAGCATGTTACGAATGTCCACCAGCTCACGAATACCACCACCCACAGTGAGCGGAATAAACACTTGCTCAGCAATGGCTTCTACCATGTGTACAGTAGTTTCGCGCTCTTCATGGCTGGCAGTAATATCGAGAAAGGTAATTTCGTCCGCGCCTTGGTCGTTATAACGTTTTGCAATTTCGACCGGATCGCCAGCATCTCGAATGCCGACAAAATTAACGCCTTTTACAACGCGGCCTTTATCAACATCAAGACAAGGAATAATGCGCTTCGCCAGTGCCATGACTTAGGCTCCTGTTATTTCGTCAGACAAGGTCTGAGCTTCAGCCACATCGAGCATACCGTCATAAATAGCTCGGCCCGTGATGGCACCTAAAATACCTTGGTTAGACACTTGAGCCAGCTTACGAATGTCTTCGATATTGGTGACACCACCGGAGGCAATCACAGGGATACCACCTTCCACGGCCAGCTGTAAGGTCGCTTCAACATTAACACCTTGCATCATGCCATCGCGTGCAATGTCGGTATAAACGATGGCAGACACTCCGTCGTTACGGAATTGCTTGGCTAAATCAACGGCTTTGATGTCAGAAATCTCAGCCCAACCATCGGTAGCAACAAAACCATCCTGTGCATCTAAGCCAACGATCACATGGCCTGGAAATGCATCACATGCTTCTTTTACGAACGACGGTTCTTTAACTGCTTTTGTACCGATAATGACGTATTCAACACCGGCTTTAATATAGTGCTCAATCGTTTCTAACGAGCGAATGCCACCACCAATCTGAATCGGCAATTTAGGGAAGGCTTTGGCAATGGCCGTGACCGCTTCACCATTCACTGGCGTGCCGGCAAAGGCTCCGTTTAAATCAACAAGGTGCAAACGACGACAACCTGCATCAACCCAACGCTTAGCCATAGACACAGGATCATCACCAAACACGGTGGAATCTTCCATACGGCCCTGACGTAAACGTACACATTCGCCATCTTTTAAATCAATCGCAGGAATTACGAGCATTCTATTTAAACCTTAATGTGTTCTGGAGGTTAGGCGTGCTTCTGAATTACGCCTGACCATCCCAAGATAAAAAATTCTTTAATAACGCGAGGCCCGCGTTGTGGCTTTTTTCTGGATGAAATTGCACCGCAAAAACATTGTTTTCACCCATTGCGGCGGCAAAATCAACACCGTAATGGCCATGCCCTTTTACTTGTTCCGGGTTATCTGCCTTCACGTGGTACGAGTGAACAAAATAAAAACGGCTGTTGTCGGCAATGCCTGTCCAAATTGGATGAGCAACCTGACTGACCGTATTCCAGCCCATGTGTGGGACTTTTAAACGCTCGCCGTTTTCCATAAGGTCATCACCAAAGTAACGAACCTGCCCAGGGAAAAAGTTCATACAATCAACGCCGCCGTTCTCTTCGCTGCGGGTCATTAATGCCTGTAAGCCAACACATATACCCAGTAGAGGTTTGGTTTTGGCGACTTCACGCACGACCTCATCAATACCTTGGCGACGAATCTCGGCCATACAATCACGAATGGCACCAACCCCCGGCAGCACCACGTGATCCGCACGACGAATAACGTCTGGATCACCGGTGACTAATACTTGGGTATCGGGAGCGACGGTTTGCAACGCACCATGCGCGGAATGGAGATTGCCCATTCCGTAATCAATCACGGCACAAATTTTACTTGCTCTGCTCACTTAAACACTCGCCTCTTACAGACTGCCTTTGGTGGACGGCATCATTCCGGCCATGCGCGGATCCAGCTCAACCGCCATACGCAGAGCACGACCAAATGCTTTGAATATGGTCTCCGCTTGATGGTGTGCATTGAAACCTTTGATGTTATCTATATGTAGGGTCACGTTGGCGTGGTTCACAAAGCCTTGGAAAAACTCCCAAAACAACTGTGTATCCAAGCGGCCAATGGCCCCACGGGTGAAGTCGACTTTCATATCAAGGCCTGGACGGCCAGAGAAATCGATTACAACACGTGACAGCGCTTCGTCTAATGGCACATAAGAGTGGCCATAACGAACGATGCCTTTTTTATCACCAATCGCTTGAGCAAATGCTTGCCCGAGTGTAATACCGATGTCTTCCACCGTGTGGTGATCATCAATATGAGTGTCGCCGTTACAGGTGATGTCGAGATCAATCAGGCCATGACGCGCAATCTGATCCATCATGTGCTCCAAAAAAGGAACACCTGTGTCAAACTTCGACTTACCAGTGCCATCAAGATTAATCTTAACCGTGATCTGGGTTTCGAGCGTATTACGCTCAACGGATGCTGTGCGTGCCATAGTGAGATTGCTCCGAACTCTCGCAAAACTAAAAAGAAAGCATTATAAAGCAAAGCGCCTGAGAAAGTAGGCTAGATACTGCGGATTCACATAATTCCGTATTACCCTAAAACACACACCCCCTCCGAGGAGTTCATTGTGCCGGTAAAACTCGAACATCTGACCCAACCCAACGACGCTGACTGGGTCGATCTTGAGAAGATCCAGAATGAAACTGCCCCCTATGGTTTAGCATCAGCGTCCGATCTTAAAAACTGGCCAGACGACTCTCATTGGTTTATTGGCGGACGTTTCAATGATCGCATCATCGGTGCTTTGTTAGCTGAGAAGTCAGGTAACGCCATTACTCTTAGTGCCGCTGGAGTTCGTCAAATTACTCAACGTCGTGGTGTGATGCATCAAATGCTGCATTTTATTCAAAAGTGGGCTGTTGAATCTGGATTTTCATTGGCTGTAAAGGTAAGTGATGACTCACTCAGAGCTTCATTGCTGAAACGAGGCTTCACCACTGAGGGCGAACTATTACGCTATAATCATAACTAACTAGGGCACCTATGAACGACTCAGAGGTGCTTATAACTTGAAGTTAGAACGTGAGAAATGAGCGCACTCATAAACCTTCGGCCTTCATTGTCTCATTAAGGTAACAAATAATTGTTGATCCAACCCTATGCCATACCTATTTAGTCAGGTACTTTGTAGGGGTACTGAGTCAATATTCATAAGGAAATAAAAACAATGCGCTTAGCTATAAAGTACACCCTAGCAACCGTTTTAGTGATGTTATTTGCTGTTCGCAGCTACGCAGATGACGCCCCGATGAAGGTCGTATCTGAAGCCACTAATGGCGTCATCAAAGAGTTAATTAAAACCTCACCGGAAGATCGCGACCCCAAATTAGTGGAACGCTTGGTCGCCAACTATATTTTACCCGCCATCGATCAAGAAAAAATTGCCATGGGCGCATTGGGCAAATACTGGCGTCGTGCAACACCAGAAGAACAGCAACGCTTCATCACCATCTTCCGTGAACGTCAGATGAAAACGTACGGAGGCGCTTTTAAAGCCTTTAGTGGTGAAACACTGACCTTTTCTGAAACTCGATACAGTCCTGATGGGGAACGTGCGATTGTAAAAGGCGAGTTCACTCAATCCAGTGGTTCTAAAGTTCCGGTCGATTTTCGTCTTTATTTAGACAAAGATTCAGACCAGTGGCTAGTCTACGACGCGGTCATTTCGGGGCTTAGCATGGTCAAAACCTATCGAACTCAGCTCAGCGATAGACTACAAAACATCAGCATCGCAGAGCTTCTTACCGAACTAGAAACTGAACCAGTTACTCCCGTGACCGTTCAGGATTCGTAAAAAGAGCCCGAATCGGGCTTTTTTTGTGACCTTATCCCGGAAAAGTCGCCAAAGTACGACTAAACTTTAAATAGCCGTTATCCAGTACTTAGAGGCTCACTTTTAGTGAAATACCATGCCTCCTCACCGATGGAGTGTGACTGAGTACGCCGAAAGCTTACGGGTGGCGGAACCGAACTTATTTTCACTCGTTACTTGTCAGAACCCAACTGATAACACCAGTGGAAACCTTAAACCTATTTCTGACAGCAGTATGATGGAGAGGAAAAAAATGAGTAAGGAGAAATGCTTCTGTCAGCGCCGCACCAATCCATGAGTAATTCGGATAAGACGAAGTCCACCAAAGAGACAGAAGGAATGACCTTGTTCAAAACTCAGTCTCTACGGCGCCGTTTGGTTTTAATCTCATTAATTACCACAGGGCTAACCCTGCTTCTTGCGAATTTTGCGTACATATCACTTGAGTACTATCTCGCCCGACAAGACACAGAGAATAAGCTTGAAGTGCTTGGTGAGGTCATTTCAGATCGTATTACTGCAGCGCTTACGTTTAATGATCGAGCCCTGCTCGAAAGCAACCTAGACACATTGCAGTCTGATAGCTCTATTGTGCGTGGCTGTATTTACCACAACGACCAAAGCCTTGCCGCCAGCTATCACTCTGCGGAATATGACCGACTCGATTGCCCAACCTACTTACCGCGCATAGAGGCTATGCATTCGTATAATTTCTCGCGAATATTTCCGGTTAAACGTAGTGACGAGGTAATAGGGACGCTCTACATCGAGAGCAGCCGACGCCAGTTATTAGACCGTTTTTTCCAGTTCTTAGGATTCTCACTCGTCATTATTCTCTCGGCGTTTGCTGTCGCTTTTGTACTCGCGAATAAATTAAAGGATGTTATCTCTCATCCTATGCGTGAACTCAGTGGAACGCTGACAAAAATTCTGAACAATAAAAATTATTCGATCCGTGCAACCAAAACAAACAACGATGAATTAGGCGCCTTGGTCGACCTATTCAACCGACTACTCAGTACCATTGAAGACGAAAATCAATCTCTCAAGACCTCTGAAGAGCGCTTCCGTAAACTAACGGCCCTCTCTCCTGTTGGGATCTTTCAAGTCGATCCTGACCAGCGTCTACGTTACGTTAACCAGCGCTGGCGTGATATTCATGGCGTCACCAACGAGCAACCGGATCTGCAAGACTGGTTTGAAATGATCAGCCCTAGAGATATGGTCAACGTCCACGAAACGTGGAACAGAATGGTCATGGAGCAAGAAAGCATTGCTCTTGAAATACGTCTGGTCCGATCAGACCAGACACACACCTGGATTCATTTGATGGCTAGTGCTCTGCATGACAGAGATGGCGCATTACTGGGTTACTTAGGAGCCATTTCTGATATTTCTGAGCTTAAAGCGGCGCAGATCCAAATGGAAACACTGGCCTTCTATGACCCACTCACTGGCTTAGCGAATCGTCGTTTATTTAAAAATCGTTTAGAGAATTCGGTTAAAAGCGTATTACGCTCTGGCCAATCAATGGCGCTGATGTTTCTCGACATGGATCAATTTAAACGCGTTAACGACACATTAGGGCACGATGCTGGGGATATTCTCCTTAAAGAAGTCTCCAACCGCTTAAGCAATACGGTTCGGGAAAACGACACCGTATCCCGAGTGGGCGGTGATGAATTTACCATTTTGCTCACGGATATTCGTGGCGTAAAAGATGTACGTGTAGTTGCAGACAAGATCCTGAAATCTTTGGCCAAACCTATCCGAGTGAAAGGCCAAGACATTATCACCTCGGTGAGTATTGGTATCACCATGACGCCGGAAGATTCTACCGATATTAATACCCTGATGAAAAATGCCGACCTAGCGATGTATTCGGCCAAAGAACACGGGCGCAATAATTATCAGTTTTTCTCGGAAGAGATGAACCACTCTATACTGGAGCATTTGGCACTAGAAAAAGAAATATCCGAAGCCCTTCAACGTGATCAATTTCGTTTAGTGTTCCAGCCCAAAGTCAGTTTGTTCGATTACCGAACCACCGGGGTAGAAACATTAATTCGCTGGGAGCATCCGGAAAAAGGACTGATTCCGCCGGACTACTTTATTCCTGTGGCTGAAGAAACTGGTCAAATTATTGATATTGGTAACTGGGTTTTAGAGCAGGCGTGCCGTCAAATCAGCACCTTGCTTCTAAAAAACATCATGGCTCCCGACACAAAAGTAGCAGTTAACTTATCGGCGAAACAGTTCAGTGACCCACTGCTTCCAGACCGTATTCGGGAGGTACTGGAGATCACTAAAATTCCGCCACGTTGCCTAGAGTTAGAACTGACTGAAAGCACCCTGATGGAAGATGTTGAATCTGCAATTAAGATCATGCAAGACATCAAAAACACCGGCGTATCAATCGCCATTGATGATTTTGGTACGGGCTACTCCTCACTGGCTTACATCAAACGCTTCCCCATTGATGTACTTAAAGTGGATCGTTCATTTGTGATGGATATTCCGGAAGATAAAAACGACATGGCAATTACGGCGGCGGTTATCGCCATGGCACATAAACTCAGCCTCAACGTTGTCGCCGAAGGCGTTGAAACGGAAGAGCAGCTCAAATACCTTCGCCAGAATAACTGCGATGAAGGGCAAGGCTACTTTTTCAGCCGCCCTCTTTCCCTTGGGCAATTACATCAATACCTAATTGTGAGCGCCGAGCGTAATACCAATAGCTACGAAATCTAATCAGCTTGCGGCATACTGCGAACACTAGCCGCAACGCAGATCACAATGAGTATGTCAGCATTCAGCGATACCGTGCTCGCTTGGTACGACAAGCACGGACGTAAACACCTTCCTTGGCAGCAAAACATTTCACCTTACCGCGTGTGGGTGTCTGAGATCATGCTGCAACAAACTCAAGTAACCACCGTTATTCCATACTTCGAACGTTTTATGCACAGCTTCCCGACCGTGGAGGCTCTTGCGAGCGCAAGCCAAGATGACGTCCTGCACCACTGGACAGGCTTAGGTTATTACGCTCGTGGGCGTAACCTGCATAAGTGTGCACAAATGGTCGTGAATGAGCATCAAGGCGTGTTCCCTATATCGGTTGAGGGACTATCAGCTCTGCCCGGTATCGGCCGTTCAACCGCGGGAGCCATTGCCTCCATCAGCATGGGCATTCAAGCGCCCATATTGGATGGTAATGTTAAACGCGTACTTACCCGCTTTTACGCCGTAGAAGGCTGGCCCGGCACCACCGCGGTAGAAAAAAAGCTATGGGAGGTAGCTACCAACCTTACCCCGGATCACAGCCACCAGCAGTACACCCAAGCCATGATGGATTTAGGTGCCACCCTGTGTACTCGCAGTAAGCCTGCCTGTGGCGTGTGCCCGCTTCAACCCAACTGCGAAGGCTACGCCACCGGCAAACCGACTCAGTTCCCTAACTCGAAGCCTAAAAAAGACAAGCCAAGCAAAGCAACGGTTTTAATCGTACTTGAGAACAGCAATGGCGAATTGCTGCTAAGACAACGTCCACAAACTGGGATATGGGGCGGTTTATGGAGCTTCCCAGAGCTAACCGATCAAGCAGATTTACCTGCGTGGCTACAAAAAGAAGTCGGGCACGATAAGGTCACGCAAGCGACTCTCAAACCCTTTCGCCATACCTTCTCCCATTACCATCTGGACATCACACCCGTGCGCTTAACCCTTAAGGCACCAATGACGGTTGTGCGAGAGAGCAAAGATCACTGGTACAATCTAAACGCTCCAAGCAAAATTGGGCTAGCTGCGCCAGTCAAAGCATTGCTAACTTCCTTTGCAATGGACCAATCATAAACATCACTATAGATACCACTATAGACACCACTACTCAGGACACGTTATGAGCCACAAAGTACATTGCCGCAAATATGAAAAGGAACTCGACGGCCTATCTCAGCCACCATTCCCTGGCCCTGCTGGTGAAGTCATCTTCAAAAATGTTTCAGCCCAAGCTTGGAGCGAGTGGACAGAGCATCAGACGCGCCTGATCAATGAAAAGCACCTCAACGTTATGGATCCTGATGCACGAAAGTACCTGACGGAGCAGCGAGAAAAGTTTCTTAGCGGCTCAGATTATGACAAAGCCGATGGCTATGTTCCTGAAAACAAAGAAAATTAATGCGCTTAGTGTTGACAGAGCAAAGCTGTCGCGGTTTAATACGCGCCACTTGAGAAGCACACGTTGCTTAGCAAGACGCCCGGATAGCTCAGTCGGTAGAGCAGAGGATTGAAAATCCTCGTGTCGGTGGTTCGATTCCGCCTCCGGGCACCATATTTTAAAAGCCTGCATAGCAATATGCGGGCTTTTTTTATGACTAAAATATATAAATATTCAATCTATGACACTCAGAGAGCGGCCAAGGCAAGCAGGATTCATCAGTTATAAATACGATGCTAAAACAATAAGTTTTGAATCAATAGGTTTTGAATCAATAAAGACAATGAAAAAATAAGACGCTGAAGAATCTAAACCGCACATTGGTGAAATGGCTAAGCAAGAAATTACACATTGGTGTTCTCTATAGCTCACATCACCAGCATTGCCATCAGCAGAACACAAGTAGATGTGAACGCCGCCACAATGTGTGTATGAATAAAACTCGGTTCGTTTAGTTCATTCTCGTCCATTGGTCTTTCCCTCTGGTTAACTTAACCACTGTTCTTTCAGTAAGGACCAATCAATAGGAATTCGCCAGAACGAGTATGTGCTTTTTTGTTAGCTCCCTTTAACGCAGTTTTACATGACAAGAAAGTCACGCACCATACCAATCTGATCATCTGACATTAATGCTGGAGCGTGACCTACGTCTGGGATTTCAACTAATTGGACACTCTTTTTAGAGGTCATGGTTTTTGCGTCTTCCGCCGTAAGTAGGTCAGACTCCTGCCCTCGTATGACCAAAACAGGACATGCCACAGCATCCCATATGCTCGTTAAATCAACATCTGCTTCGATGCCTTGAAATGCCATGGCAATCGCGGGGTCATAGTTCATTTCCCACATCCCCTGTTCATTCTGCCTTGAGGAGTACAATGCCATACGTTGCCATTGCGCGTCCGTGAGAGCTCCAAACGGACTGGCGACAATACGCAGGTAATCTTCAACTTCTTTCTGTGAGGAAAAAATAGGAGCCTTACCAACGTATTCTGCCAGCCGCTGTAATGCTGTTAAGGGGATGCGCGGCCCAACATCGTTCATGATCAATCGAGTAATCGGTGAGTGAGGAGAGGACGCGATCATCATGCCGATCAAACCGCCCATCGATGTACCCAGCCAATCCACCGTGGATTCACCGGTTTTTTCTCTAAGGTGCGCAAGTAGTTGCATCATCTGACTGACATATAACGGGTAGCCATACAACTCTGGCTGAGACACTCGGTCACTCTCACCACGGCCAATAATGTCTGTGGTAATAACACGATAATGATCGGTCAGTGCTGCCGCTAGGGTATCGAAATCATGCCGATTCCGAGTCAGGCCGTGAACACAGATAAGAAGAGGGGCATTGTCCATCCCGTCTTTCTGCCAGCACTGCCAAGCTATCTGATGACGCCCCTCTGGGGTGTCGATAGAGAGAAATTCAGTGTGCGACTCAATTGTCATAACGGTGCCCAATAGGAGTGTGTAACTCCAATTTGGCACAGTGACTTGCGAACGGCAAGCGGGAGTTATTTGTTCACTTTTTGCTTGAGACTTTTTGCTTAAGTACGAGGGGGCTAACATTATTGCTAACTAGGATGTCTTGCGCTTTGTTCATTTTCGATCGGTTGGTATACGGGCCAACAAACACGCGATGCCACGTAGATGAGTTCACTGAACTGCTTTCTAGGTAAGCAGGCAAACCTTCCAGAATAAGTTGGGCGCGCATTCGATCAGCATCCATTTCTGAACGGAATGACCCTGCCTGCAAACGATATTCGTATTTTACAGCGGCGTCTTTCGGTGTTGATTTGTAGGCTTCGACTTCTTGCACTTCAACCGTTTGCTTTTCTAGCAGACGATAGAAGTCATAGCTTGGTTTCGCTGTTTCGGTGACTTTTTGCTTATCTTCACGCGCTTGTGCTGCCGTCGCTTCGAGTGCCTTGCGGGCATCCCCTTTGACTGCTTCTAACTCATTACCAGCCGGTACGGTTGATAAATAAAAGATAAACCCGGCAAATGCTAAGGCGATGGCTGGTGTGGTCACCCATACCCAGCCCGGTACGTTATTACCGCTATCGGCCATAAAGGTTGGCCTCAGCTGTTATATGTACAGCATTTCCGTTCACACTAGTTTTGTTCACATTAGCCCCGCTCAGAATGAAAAATGTCATCCGAATATCTCTCGTTACATCTTACTTGGTGCGCTAACACCAAGAAGGTCGAGACCATTTGCCAGCACCTGTCGTACCGCTTCGGCCAATGTCAGGCGCGCATTTCTTAGATCTGTATCCTCAACCAAGGTTTTCTCTGAGTTATACCAGGTATGAAAATCACCCGCGAGATCGTACATGTAGTTTGCGATCATGTGCGGCTCATTATTCTCTGCGGCTTTGCGGACGATTTCAGGGAAGCGGCCAACTTTTACCATGATTTCTTTTTCTGTTTCTAACGTCAGTGCGCTAAGGGCTGCTAAACCGGTTTCTTGATTCCAGCTTTGTTCTTCGGTTTCTAACTTACGGAAGATTGAACACACACGTGCGTGAGCGTATTGGATGTAATACACAGGATTATCTGACGATTGTGAACGTGCTAAGTCAATATCAAATGTCAGTTGGCCATCGGCTTTACGCGCCGCTAAGAAATAGCGAGTAGCATCACGGCCGACTTCATCGATCAAATCACGTAAGGTCACGTAGCTGCCCGCGCGCTTTGAGATTTTCACTTCTTCGCCGCCACGCATAACAGTCACCATTTGGTGTAGTACGTAACCGGGCCATCCTTCTGGAATGCCTACATTTAACGCCTGTAGCCCTGCACGGACGCGGGTAATCGTGCTGTGATGATCCGCACCTTGTTCGTTGATGACACGGGTAAAGCCACGCTGCCATTTATTCAAGTGGTAGGCGACGTCAGGCACAAAGTAGGTATAGCCACCATCCGTTTTACGCATCACACGATCTTTATCGTCGCCAAAATCTGTGGTACGTAACCACAGCGCGCCGCCCTCTTCGTAGGTATAGCCGTTTTCAATAAGCTTTTGCACTGTCGCTTCAACTTTGCCCTCTGAGTACAAGGACGACTCTAAGAAGTAAACATCGAAATCCACCCCAAACGCTTTGAGGTCTAGGTCTTGCTCGTTGCGTAAATAAGCCACCGCAAAATGGCGTATGCCTTCGATATCATCAGCGTCTTTGGTGCCGGTAAAGCTTTGGTCGGCGGCAGTGATCGAATCACCACGCATAAAGCTTTCGGCAAGCTCAGTAATATAATCACCACGGTATCCGTTTTCTGGCCAGCTTTCATGATCTGGCGTTAGACCTTTACAGCGCGCCTGTACTGACAAGCCTAGGTTGTTGATTTGCTGGCCGGCGTCGTTGTAATAAAATTCACTGGTCACGTCCCAACCTGTGGCTGCAAGTAAACGACAAAGACTATCACCTACCGCTGCACCACGACCGTGGCCAATATGAAGAGGGCCTGTTGGATTGGCAGAAACAAATTCGACCTGAACCTTACGACCTTCACCAACATTGCTGTGGCCATATTTTTCTTTCTGCTCAAGCACGGCTTGAATCAATGAGGTGGTGGACTCTTCACTGAGATAAAAGTTGATAAACCCAGGGCCAGCAATGACTGTTTTTTCAACCAAACTGCTTGCAGGAATTGCATCAACCAGAAGTTGCGCGAGTTCACGCGGATTCTTCCCTGCCGGTTTTGCTAGCATCATGGCTAAGTTTGTTGCCAAGTCACCGTGAGCTTTGTCGCGAGTGTTGTCGACCTGAATTCGTGGTTCCAGATCTGCGGGCAGTATATTTTGTTCTTTTAGTACGTTTACTGCTGCGTTCAAAAGCTCTGCAATCTGCGGTTTCATAGCGGCTAATTTAGTCCAGTGTGATGAAAATGCTGTGTGTTCGTAATCTGGTAATGCAAGGTGATCTATCTAGGCGGGCGATTATCGCAAAAATGCCTCTGTGCGTGAAGTGCAGGTATGTAATGCGCTATCGCTAATTAAAATAAGAGTCCTGATCAAACGTACTCAGCCATTGCGGATGAAAGCTGACCATACCGGCTAAAAACATGCCATTGATTACGCCTTCAGGAAACATCATGAGGGGCAAAAACCGTAAATAATTCAACCAGAGTTCTTTGCCTGTGTAGGTGTCGTCCAGCCAATAAAAGCCACTCACGGTGACCGCGTGCAACGCCTGAGTGACACCGGCAGTCAAAAAGCCGGCGACCAATATGTACACAAAGGGATTACATGGAAGTCGACGATAGACATGCAAAAATATGAGGTAGGTAAACAGCACCGGAATAACGACAACTAAAGCGTACGATAACCCCCACTCTTGAAAGCTGATTTTACCAAACACCACCATCGACGAGACAACGAACGCACCAGCTAATAATGCAAAGCGCCAGCCCATTAATAGCGTCAGCGAGGTGAGTCCTAGAATATGAAAATCTAAGCCTCGTTTGATTCCGGCATGCATACACCACAATCCGGTAATAACCAGAACAGCGCCAGCAAAAAAGTGCTGTACCCCTGCAAAACGGCGAAATGAGCGCCAGTTTGCCGAATATACGGAATAAAATACAAAAGCTAGAGCAAACACCCAGCCAAGAAGTAGTGAGATGGGGGTTTCAGAGTAAACCACTAATCAATTAGTTCAATAGAATAAATAAGTGCATCTTCCCGACCTTTTTTCATAGGGTAGTAACCTGATCGCCTTCCTGTTTCGCAAAAGCCAAGTGATTCGTAAAGCGCGATAGCTGCCTCGTTTGACTCACGAACCTCAAGAAACATACAGCTCGCACCGCGACTCTGTAGTTGTTGCATTGTACGCTGCAATATTAGTTTCCCTAGGCCTTTTCCTTGATACTCAGGGGCAACGGTAATCATCAATAACTCAGCTTCATCGAGCACCAAAGACACCACGGCATGGCCACGGTGTTCACCTTCTTGCTCTAGCAAGGTAACGGCATCTGGTTTTTGTAGATAACGTAGCATGACTTTATCCGACCACGGATAATCATGAGCACGCTTTTCAATTGCCATAATACGGTTTAAGTCGTTGGTCGTTGCTGGGCGCATCATACTTATAATTCGGGTAGCTGCCGTAAACACAACCAAAGCTGACGCTTAAGTTGAGCATCACTTTGCAATATCGACATGTCAGCCACATGAAAATGGCTATTGGCCTCAACACTCGCCATCCACTGCTGAGCTTCGGCACCAAGGGTAATGATGTATCGAGTGCCTTGGCTTTGGAAAAACTGCCACTGTGCTTGAAGTGCCTGCAATGCTACTGGGCGACTTTGATCCTGATGGGACGACTCTATAAAAGGCCAACTGAAATTAATTGGCTGACTCATGAAGTCTGGTGCAGCACCCATTCCTTTTAATACTCGATAGGCAAACTGCTGCACGTCCTGAATCGACTGACTTGCATCTATCACCCACAACCCCTGCCGTGAAATTGGAATAAACTCCAAAACAAAACGCGGCGGCCTCATATCATGCACAGGTGCCAGACTCACTGACGGAGACTCTGCTACTAGAGTCCCTGAATTCTGAGTCCCTGAATTCTGAGGCTCGGAATTCTGAGCTGCTGGGTTTTGAGGTGTGCCCGCTTCCACATCTTCAGATTGAGAGGCAGACACTGACGATGCAGTCTCTGACAACACTGAATGTGCAGCCTTAACCTCTGGCACAGAATCTTCATGTTTATGCATGGGCTGACCCGCCCGCAGTAAATCAGCCGCAGCCACGGGGCGAGAAGACACGCCGGTGCTGTTGATCGCAATGTGCTCATGTCGCTCGTCGTTATTTTCAGGCAACCAGCGGCTTTCTTTTGCATGAGGCAGCGCTTGGCGAGGCATCCATAGAGTAATGCCCATCGCCTTTAGGTAATCTACCCGACGCTGCTCAAGCATAACGTCTACACCCCATCGCTTTGAGGGTGTGTGCGGTCAGCGGATGACTCTAATAAGTTAAGCGCGTGAATATACGCTTTAGCAGAAGCTACAACGATATCAGTATCCGCCCCACTGCCATTGACAATACGGCCGCCAAACTCCAGTCGCACAGTGACTTCACCTTGAGAGTCAGTCCCCTCTGTGATTGCATTCACAGAATATAGCAATAAATTAGCGCCTGACTGAACCGTCTCTTCGATGGCTTTGAAAGAAGCGTCAACCGGGCCACTGCCATCTGATTTGCTACGATGCTCTTTAGTCCCATCAGAAATAACCACTTCGGCCACTGGAGTTTCCCCCGTCGCTGAGCGGCTTTCTAAAGAAACCAAGCTGTATTTTTCAGCTACCGATGCAGAGCGAGTTTCACTGACTAATGCTTGTAAGTCTTCGTCAAAAATTTCATGCTTTTTATCAGCCAGCTCTTTGAAGCGACCAAACGCTTCATTTAAGCCAGCGTCAGTATCGAACGTTACACCTAACTCTTGTAAGCGACTACGAAAAGCAGCACGGCCAGAGTGCTTACCCATCACCATTTTGTTAGCGCCCCAGCCAACGTCTTCCGCTTTCATGATCTCGTACGTTTCACGATGCTTAAGTACGCCATCTTGGTGGATGCCAGACTCATGGGCAAATGCATTCGCGCCAACAATCGCCTTATTAGGCTGCACCGGGAAGCCGGTGATGCCCGACACTAAACGCGAAGTAGGCACAATTTGAGTCGTATCAATATCCGTATGAATATTGAATAGATCGTGGCGCGTACGAGTGGCCATAACAATCTCTTCCAGCGCCGCATTACCAGCACGCTCGCCGAGACCATTAATAGTGCATTCCACCTGACGAGCACCATTGCTCACAGCTGCCAAAGAATTTGCGACAGCAAGGCCCAAGTCATTGTGACAATGCACGGAGAAAATAGCTTTATCTGCGTTAGGAATACGCTCTAACAAGGTACGGACGGTATTACCGAACTCTTCAGGAATCGCATAACCCACGGTATCAGGAATATTGATGGTGGATGCACCAGCGTCAATCGCAGCTTCAATGATCCGGCACAAAAAATCTATCTCGGAACGACCAGCGTCTTCACAAGAGAACTCCACATCACTGACAAAACCACGCGCTTTTTTAACCGCATACACCGCTTGTTCGATAACAGCATTTGGCTCCATACGAAGCTTGTACTTCATATGAATGGGAGAGGTCGCAATAAAAGTATGGATACGAGCGCGTTCCGCTTTAGCTAAAGCCGCAGCTGCTTGTTCGATATCGCGATCAACCGCGCGTGCCAAACTACAGACCGTACTTTCACGTACCGCTGCTGCTACCGCTTGAATAGATTCGAAATCGCCCGGACTGGCCGCAGCAAAACCTGCTTCCATCACATCAACGCGCATTTTTTCTAGCGCTTTACCGATGCGGACTTTTTCTTCTTTGGTCATTGATGCGCCAGGGCTTTGCTCGCCGTCGCGCATTGTGGTGTCAAAAATAACCAGACGATCTTGCTGGCTCATGAGGAACTCCGATGCCGATGATTCAGACGCATAGTATACGCCTGATCATCGAACATCGCAGCAATAGGAAGTTAGCGAATAGGCGTCGCTGTTAAGTTAGCTTGAATATCAGCATTCTGAATAGTAATTGCGCTAATCAGAGTTTGCGGTGTGCTATCAGGTGTTGCCGATAACTTAAGACCGTCGATATTTAACTGTTTGAAGTGAACGCGGCCGAGTACTGCGAAACCTAGCGGGCCATTATCAGCAATAGTGCCACCAAATTCACTTAAAGGTTTTAACTGACCATCACTGTCATCTATACCAATTAACTGATCTTCATTATTACGAACTGCTGTTCGGGCAACATCAAGATTTAGATCAATATTCAAACCGTAATCATTTCCGCCTTGAGGACCATCACTGGTACTGAAATTATCAAGAGTCAGGGTAGTACCGTTGGGCTGAGTCCAACTAAAACGGTTACCTTTGCCATCATAGCGAGTATCACGAGAGGCATAGCCTGCCTCACCTGGAAGAATAGCCTTAGCAAACTTAGCTTTAACCTTAATTGTTAGGCCTTGCTCACCACGATTTTCATAACGAGTAGTTGGGTCACTTCCATTAACTGAACCATCGCTATCACCAGAATCATATATGCCATTTCCATTGGTATCTCCTACAGCACAGCCGCCACCAGAAGCCCATAAAAAACCTCCAATACAAACTTCACCAGCACCACCAGAAGCAACCGAAATGGTCGTGTTATCTTCTAAACGCTCAAGCGTGAATGCACCTAAGTTCTTGCCGTCATCCTTGGCACCAAAAATAATACCGCCTTCAATTTCACCGGTAGAGCTGTTGTAATCACCCACCTTAATAGTCGACCAAGTCAGCCCTTTGTTGAAGGTTAGACCATCTTCTGTCACATCAAGTGATGCACCACGCATATGTAGATCGTATGTAACACCAGTCAACCACACACCACGGCCATATTCATCTACCGTAATAGCGGCATTACCTTCAGTAACGCGCAAATCACCATTTAACGTTAGGCCTTGAGTACCACCGATACCATCACTATCGATACGACCACCGGGAGCAATAGTAAGGTTACCGTTTAGGGTAAAGCTGTATGAAGGAAATACTTCCAAAGCGAGTAGCAACTCAGTACCACCCATATAAGGAGAAGACATAGCTTCATCTTCATCATTACCAACCGTCACACCGGCAAAGCTGTATTCACCTTTTAGATCTACAAAATCAATTCGCAAGCCATCATATGTGCCTACTTTATTATCTCGATCATAACCGCGGTTATCATCAAAAGAACCTTGACCAGTCAAAGGGTTATAAACATATGGGTTCTCATACAAATCAACAGGCGCACTAGAAGGGGCTGATGTTAAATCTAAACTAACTGTACCTTCGCCCCAACCATTGAAGCCGTTGAAGTACACCCAATTGCCATCATCATTCATAGCAAAGTACGTATTACTTTCTGCAGCAGTTTTGCCCGCAAAACTGCCCGGAGTAGTAAAGTCACCGCCATCAGGGTCTGCCAACGGATCCGCTGAAACAATATTCCAGCCAATTTTAGCCGTCACACCTTGCTGGGTAACACCATTACCAATCGCGCCACCTGGATAAAAATGCAAGTAGTTAGTGTGCCCGGCAGCAATATCATCCTCAAATAATACTTGGCCTTTAAAGCTACCTAGTGCAGAACCATTCTCTTCGCCTAAAACAAGCTCATCTAGACTAAAAGCAAATTGGAAATCACTGTAACGTAGGGCCAAGTATGGATTGTTTGATTCATCTTCTTCAAAATCAAGCATAAAACCCGAGGTTGTACTGAATTCACCCTTGAAGTTCTTAGCTAGAATAACGTAACCATCCTCTGTGTACTTAAAAGCAGGACGATCAACGGAGTCGTTAATCAATGTCAAAGAAGGAATAAACGTGATGCCCTGACCAGTTTTGCCACCTGCCGCAATTGAGAGCGTCCCGTAGGCATCAAGATCTACACGCAATGAACCAAAGGTATCACCAAGCAGGTAACCAGCACTGTTTATGTCACCGTAATCGCCAACGGCTAAATTGGGATCACTTGATAAACCAATTGCTTTCGCATCATAAACTAGGGATAAGCCACGATTATTTTCGTCACCAAAATCGAAGTCCAAGCTGCCATCACCAACAACTAATCGGCCGTAATTGATCACAGCAGCCATAGCTAGGTCATCAATAATCCACTCTAAGCCATCATCACCAAAGTGTAAGCCATCAAAGAATAGACCCACTTGAGAGCCATCTAACTTAAGGTTGCCATTACCGTCATCACCAATCTTTAGATCAACTAAACCGTAATCAGTAACGGGATCATATGCCGATGTAGCGCCACGTAAACTAAAGAAGTCACCGCTGTTACCCGTCGACCCGACCATACCTACGCCACCCACTGAAAAGTCACGAGCCCCAAGCTCATCACGAAACAGCAAGTCACCATCAGCATTAACGTCAAGAGTAATTTTTGATGACGTACCCTCTGTACCATTGATGAAAATATCACTCATTCGCGCAGTGACACCATCTTGGGTGTAATCAAGCGCATCAATAGACACATCACCGGGATTTAAATCAATAGTTATACCCGCTTGCCCTGACACGTTTGACATCGCAGAGTCATCTAATGCTTCAAGTGCACCTACGCTATGAACATGAACGGCAAGAGCAATCGCACTGACTGGAAATAGTAGTTTTTTCATAATCAATCCACCGGAAACAGCAGTAAGTTGCCTTGAAGGGTGATAGCACCATTCAGTTCAACACCAAAAATTTCTGTTTGCTTGAAAGCCGTTCCATCAGCGAGAGGAACGCCAAACTCGCCGTTATTAGCTACCGCGTACTTAAACTTAAAGTCATTAAAGGTGACTTTACCTGGAAGACCGATCTGCAAAACCTCTTCATCTAAAGCGACAATTTGAAAGTCATTAGTATTATCATCCCAAACGTCATAGTCCACTGCGCTCTTAATATTTACAGTACGAAGGGTGAGTCCCTCGAATGACATTCCTCCAGATAAATCGTCTAATACGTACCACCCCTCACTATTCCCATTCAGTTTAACGGCAAGGCGAAGACCACACTCTCGTGGTGTGATATCTGTACCACAATTGCGAAATTCCTTTCGAACACCAAAGTCATCAAATGCTTCTAAAGGTGCATCGGCATCAAGAACATCATCAGGAGTAGTCGTCCATAGTGGACCACCATTCTTATTAATTGAAAATTCACCAGACAAGTAAACACCACCCTGCCCTGAAATATCAGACATAGTATTTTCGCTCAAAGTAACCAGCTCAGCATATGCAATACTGTTAAATACCAGAAAGAAAGATGCAGTAATTATTTTAATTATTGTCATAACATTCACCTTAATTAAGATCTTGGCTAGTGACTTTCAAATATTGTGCGCGCAGACCACTGATCGTGACGCCCCCAATACTATTAGTAGCCCCTAAGCGAACATCACCAATTCTTACGTTACTTTTTGGCGAGTTAGCATAATAATCCTGATAAAAATCTTCAGCTGATAACCCCAAAGAATTAGCCACAGGGTCAGAAGGATCCAATTCTTCTAATAGAAATTGGAAATTACCATCTGAGGTTGCTGATAATTTAAGGGGCTGCACATCACCATAACCGAGATTCAAATTAACAAAGAAATTATCAAGGTGGAGCGTCGCCTCTTCTCTTTCAGCTTCGTTAACACATTCATTATCATTACAAACACGTACATCTATTTCTTTTGCAAAAATATTCAAACGAAGTTCAGCATTGAGTTCACTTACGGTTGGGTCATTTTTATCAGGACGTGACCACAATTTAAACGAGCTACCATCTATAAATAGGCCACGTATATCAACATCTAAAAAATCATCACGTGAAGATCCATCAGCACGATTAACTTGAAACTCAAAACTAAGCCCAACATCTAACCCATCTCGTTGCTGAACGCCATTATTAAGATTAAAAGTGACTGATTCTACATTATCAGCAGTGGCCTTTTTTGATGCCACAGCACCGTCTTCACACGAGGCCAAATCATCATCAAAGCCACACAATGCCTTATGACGATCTATATCTTCTGTAACCACGATATAACTTTGACCAACACCAGTGCGGTTAGGGTCATTCTCTCGAGCATCTAGCTCATCTCGATATTCTTCTAAAATGACTACTTCTTCAAAATAAGCAACAACCAATTCATCATATGCATCTTCTTCATTACTACAACCAATCCAAATACTTGTTGCACATTCTGGACGAAATAAATACCCAGTTTCTGCTCGTTCGCTGGGATCCATCAAAGAATAAGCTGCTGCCGTTTGGGCTTTTACACCAGCTGCTACATCGAATTGCTCATCAACTACTGTTATTTGATGGGCAATAGAATCTATATCGGCCTCATCACCAAACGCCGTTTCTTGAGCTGATTCCAATGCACTTAATGTAATATTAGAAGCATAACGACTATCAATAGCTGCTTTATCAGCAAGAAGGCTGTCTAATTCGACCAAAACTCTGCGTTCAGCCAGACTATTACCACTTGCATCGTAACCCAAATCCGTACAACCAGCTTGACCATATATACAACCCTGGTAATTAGAAAATTCAGCATAAGAAGCACTATTTTGTATGTTTGAGCTGTATGAGTCAGTTGCAAATTCTAATAGTGCAACATCGTTCCCTACACCTGAATATGCTTCATTAAAATCAACATCACCATCAACTAACCCTCTAGAACCTCTTGCGGTTCTGATGGTCCAAGGGTGTAAGTAACTGCCAATTTGAGCTTTATTATCTTCATTTTGCCCCTTATCACTTCCTTCACCAAGTATGTAAAATTCAGTCCAGTTGATATCAATCTCACCACCATTACTGTCATCAATACCAGTGACTTTAAGGACGGAGCCCTCATCCCCACGACTCACCAGAGCAAAGTCCTCTAAGGCAAAGCCGAGTCCAGCACCACTAGTAGACTGCAGTTCAACATCATTCAGTGCGACCAGATCAGCAAGAGCCAACGGCGTAAAGAAGAGACTTAGAACTATGAGTTTAAGATTATTCATATTAGCACCCCTTCAATTGGCCAACGCAAGTAGCGACTCTTGGCCTCCCTCGCTCAGCCTCCTGAAGCGTGAGATTAATAGGAAATTCTCTCTGACCTTGCGCATTGTTGTAACCGCTGATGTTTAGATACGCGCCTTTTTCGGTCAAAATACGTGCAGAAGGATCACTTGAGGATAGATCTTGCCAAGCTACATTTTCACTTTGCAATGAGATAAAGAATCCTTCTGCACCACCTTGTTCAAGCTGAGCGCTTGCATTACCAACGCTATCAGTAATGGCTTCATCACCAATGTAAATTGATTGGTAGGTATTCGACGCAAAACAGGTACCTAATCCACCAAGGCTAGACATACATTCATCAATAGATACATTAAGGTTAATGGCGCCTAAAGCACGCACTTCAAATTCAGTTCCATCCGCAACCCCTAACCATGAAGCTCGTTTCAAATAGCTAGCATTGGAAAACGCTCCAGCCCCTTCACCTAAGTTCCGGTTACCATCAGCGGTTGTTCCATCAACTAGCTCAAAGCTTGTACGAAAAGTCACTGGAATTTGAAGTCCAATAACGTCCGCGTCAACACCCTCACCATTAATACGACCTTCAATACGACCAGTTAATGCGATCAGATCACCGGAAAGGTCACCTTTAGATTTTTCAAAACCAATACGTACACCAGCCATCTCTCTTGTGCCAGATGCCGTATTGTATGCTAATTCGACATATGGGTTCTCAATCAAAAAGGGAACCACTGAAGCTAAGTCAGCATTCTGATAGTTGTCGATTCTACCCAAGCCAAAATTCTCGATAATTACATCGGCATCATAAACACCGTTATTATTCATATCATACTTGCCACCAGATGTTGGACTACCTAGAGTATCTGCCATTCGAACGGTTCCATCTCCAGTTCTATCGTCATCTGCGGTACGCTCGAATTCACCAAGCCTAAGAAGATCGGCAGTCAACAAGGTTTCTACAACCATACCCAAGCTAATTCGAGAAAACTCCATGGACCCATCAGTACTAGCATCTACCTGAATAAAAGCCTGACCATCAATTTCTGATAATTCTCTATCAGAAATTGCTTCCATTGAGCACACGGGTATAGCAAGCACTGTTACCACGTAAAATATTAGATTGGTGAGTAATTTTTTCACTTCACGACCTCTCATGTCGATCAAAGCGGCACCAGAACTAGTGTTCAGTATATATCAGGGAGAATGATATGTTGGTGACAACTTGTTTTTATTATTGGAATACTTGTTACCTATAGGATATTCGTTCCAGATTTTGCTTCAAGGGGTAATAGCGGTACGGGCGTACTCTTTACAGTGATAAGACATTCAAATGCTGATTAAAGTGGTTGATTCATGGCTTGATTATGCAATTGGCGCTTTATAAGCAACAATGTCACCTAAGATGTAGGAAGAATATATTTGATGAGGACTTTCTCAGGGCGGAGCTGAAGTAGAGGTCTGAAGTTTACAGTATTTTGCTTAAGAGCTTGCAAAACAAAAAAGACCATAATAAACCTAAGATACGTCACCTCGGCCGTAATCTGCTCCCACTGTGAGAAGGGGGTTGCCAAATCCCAGACAATCCCCTCCCCCCTTTCCGGAAGGGGGCTTTAGAATAAGATCTTGATCGGTGCAGCCAACTGCACCATGACCGTGATCTGCGCAGCAGATGGGTCACCGGCAAGCCTTCTCTTAAATCTCAGGCAAGAAAAACCCCCCAACCACTAAGTGATTGGGGGTTTTAGAATAAGATCTTGATCCGCCCAGCCAACTTTACCATGACCGTGATCTGCGCAGCAGATGGGTCACTGGCAAGCCTTCTCTTAAATCTCAGGCAAGAAAAAACCCCTGATTACGTGAGTAACCAGGGGTTTTAGAATAAGAGCTTGACGATGACCTACTCTCACATGGGGAAGCCCCACACTACCATCGGCGATACTGCGTTTCACTTCTGAGTTCGGAATGGATTC
>OJDQ01000076.1_pt1 | contig 50850 bp, 39 predicted proteins | sample 1592851 | NCBI WGS metagenome assembly OJDQ01 (sample SAMN05416774, study PRJEB24817) | seawater metagenome | isolation source: Sea water | place: Canada:Atlantic | collected 2013-07 | reverse complement strand
CTGTTCGTGGTAAATGGTCATTGAACAGTGGGTTGGCCGGGCATTGAGGCTTAGTTTGATCGCGACTGGAAATCCTTGATGCTGGCTGTAGGTAAAAAGCTCCCCAGGCTGGGGATTGTCTACGAACCAGGATTCCCGCTCCAGCGGCGCCTCTGGCCAGACTTCAGAAAGAATAGACAAGGGATGAGGCAGAATCTCTACCAGAATCTGGTCAAGCTCATGCGTCTGGTGTCCCGTGCCTCCAGCAGAGGCGAAATCAAAACTCACCGCTAATGGCCCGCTGGTTCGGCGGGCCAGCTCATCCCGAACTGAAGCTACGCCCTGCTGAAAAGCAAATTGATGCACGGGGCATAGCAAAAGATTCTTGCTTGCGGCCAGATCCTGTAAATCAGATACCTCAGTGCGCGAAGGCGCCACTGGCTTTTCTACAATGACGTGTTTCTCGGCCATCAGCGCTTGTCTGGCAAGTGACACGTGGGTTTTGAGCGGTGTGCAGATATGCACCACGTCGAAGTGAGCCTGCGCCAATGCTCGTTCGAAATCAGCAAAGGCATGACCGCCATAGCGGCCAACAAGCGCGTTCGCAGCTTCGGCATTTGGGTCGATGACTGCGGTGATGATGGCATCGTTTTTACGAGCTGCATGCGCATGCCAATGGCCCATGAGGCCAGCGCCCACGATGGCCACCGTCAGTTGTGCTTCTGTTTGCATACTCCGTTGCTCACATTGTTGCCCACATTGTTCCGGAAGGTAGCGCACCGAGGGTTAGGTTCCGATCATGCACGAAAAACTCTGGTTTGTCGGTCCCAATCCTGTGTCGGTATTTTTTACATCTATAGACGCTCAACGTATTCCGTACAGCATAGATACCCAAAGACTCGCGGCTATTCAAGCACCTAGATTCTGGCCTTTTTCTTGCAAAGTCATTTAGCGCAGCGTTTCTGTGGATTTTCAATGGGTCCGTATTTCTGGCCTGCGGAGCGAGTCGATACGCCGTATTCCGAAACAAGTGGGTTTGTACCGCCAATATGAGGTGTCAAATGAAAAAGGACAGTTTAACGAGCAGTCGTCTCGTAAGAGTCACCAGGAGAAAGTTCCTCATAAATAGCGCGATGGCCCTGGCTGGCGCCGGAATTATTGGCTCTGCAGATGCAGGGCGCAGAAGTCATCGGAACCCCTCGTCGTGGGACCATCACCGACAGCATAGAATGCCCCATCGCCCGCGTGTTGTAGAGGTTTACTTGGTGGCGGCTGAAACATATCTATCCCTGAGAAAAGATGGCCCCCCAACTCGCGTTTGGGCATTCAACGGGCAGGTTCCAGGGCCACGCATCGAGGCGAATGTTGGGGATACCCTCATTGTTCACTTGTCGAATCAGCTCCCCGTCGAGACCAGTATTCACTGGCATGGAGTTGAGTTACCAGCAGATATGGACGGAAGTAATCTCTCACAGCTTGGTGTACAGCCGGGCGAAACGTTTACCTATGAATTCAAGGTACTCAACGCAGCCACCCATTGGTATCACCCGCATTTTCGCACCAATGAGCAGGTGGATCTGGGTATGGCCGGGCCGCTGGTGTTTCGGGATCCGGAAGAAGACGACATGCTCGAAATCCTGGGAATCTACCGGGAGATGGAAATGACGTTGATGCTGGACGACATGCTCCTGGGCAAGACAAACCAGCCACGAGCGTTTGCCACTGAGGAGCTTGAGCTTGACCCAGGCTCACGTACGCTGACCCCATCGGCGATTTCCGAACAAGTCATGAATGGACGCGAGGGTAATGTGATTCTCGTCAACGGTCATGAGATGCCAACGGTGAAGCTGCGTCGTGGAATTCCTCAGCGTTGGCGTATCATTAACGTCGCAAATGGGCGCTTCATGCGTCTCTCTATCCCTGGGCACACCATTTACCGAATTGGCGGAGACGGCGGTTTGCTGAATGAACCGATTGCTGCCCCCCCCATCGAGACATTCCCGGACTCCAACCCAGGGAATGGAATTCTGCTATCACCGGCTGAGCGCGCGGACGTTGTTTTCGTGCCTTCCGGTGCTCATGGCGACAAGCTTTATCTGGAATGGCACGACATTGCTCGCGGTCGGCACAGTATCTTCACGGATGAATTCGGAAATGTCACCGGGCTGGGAGACGATGAGTTTGATGGGCAGCGCCCACCGATCGAGATAATGCGAATCAAACTGGTAGGGCATGACCCCCACGGAGAGGCCTGGTCACCTCCTTCGGTACTCCCTCGCTCAACTCATAGCCCGCTTGTGGATATTCGTGACTCGGTTGATGTCACTGAACCTGACGATGCGCTTCCGGTTTTTTTCGGTCACACTCCCCTTGCGCCAGACGGGAGGGTTCGCTTCTTTGCGGCGGTTCAGAATCGCGACGGGCTGTTGGGTGCAATTCGGGCCAAGACGGCGGCGGCTGCCTCAGCCGGTGGCGCAGTCGTAGGCGGAATGGTTGGTCCGCCCCCGTTCATGCCACGGCCTTTTCCGGCCGTGAACGACAGTTCTGCGCTTTCTGCGAAGATCGGTGATACCCGCTACTGGGAGGTGATCAACTTTACAGGTGCGGTTCATCCTTTCCATGCACATGGCTTCTTCTTCCAGCCAATCGAAACGCTGATTGTGAATCTTGGAGATGCAGCCAGCGGCACACCATCGAGCATCAAGACAATATCGTACCCACTGGAAAACAAGGACACGATTCGGCTTCCTGGCAGGCCTGGTGCCCTTGGGCGGAGCTGGACTATCACGCGACTCGCGGTTCAGTTCGATGACAATGCCCGCGCAGCTTCACCGCTCGGTCTTGTGCGTTCCGACCAGGAGATGACTGCGGTCGGCAAGGTGCCCGCACCTGGGGCTCCTGGTGGATGGGTCTTCCACTGCCACATCAGTGAGCATGGGGATCAGGGCATGATGTCATATTTCAATTTGTCGCCCTGACAGCTAACCTCATTACACTGTGTCAGGCTAAACTGGCTCATTTCGCCATGAACGCTCTGGTCATCTGGCCGGAGCGTTCCAAAGTCGCCAACTGCAGTGAATCAGATACATGACCTCGAATCTTAAAACAATCGCACTGGTGGGATTAGGTGCAGCGGCGAAAAGCATCCATTTACCGGCCTATAAAAAAATGGCCAACCTTGAACTTGTTGGCGGCCACGACCCAGCCGTAGAACCTTCATCAAATGCAGGCGAGTTTTCGTTCCCGGTCTTCCCGGATGTCAAAAGCCTGCTGGATCAGACCAAACCTGACATTCTGGCCATCGCCAGCCCCACCCAGTTTCATTTTGATCTGGCAGAGCAGGGGCTACTGCACGGTTGCCATATTTTTTGTGAGAAACCGTTTACGACAACGCTGGATGAAGCACGCCAGTTGATTGATCTGGCGGAAAAACAGAAGCGCTGGATCGTGGTTAACAACGAATTTCGCTTCATGAATATATACGAGGCAGCAAAAGAGAAAATTGGCAGCCCGGAATTTGGCGATTTGCTGTTTATCAACGCCCAGCAGAATTTTTACGTGAATGAAAAAACAGAGGCAGGATGGCGCGGAAATGACCCTCAGCGCACCTGCAAGGAATTTGGTATCCACGTACTGGACCTGTGCCGCTATTTCTTTGGTGAGGAGCCAGTGCGCATAAGCGCGAGGATGCCCAAACCTTCCAATCCGACGGGGCCGGATTATCTGAACCTGATCCAGCTGGAGTTCCCGGGAGGGCGTACCGCGCAGATCACGCTGGATCGGCTAACCAGAGGCAGGCACCGGTACCTGGATTTGCGACTGGATGGCACCAAGGCCTCAATCGAAACAGAGTTTGGTGGCAATGTTCAGTTTACTGCCGGAATTCGCGGGGGTGATCGAAAACCCTTTGTGGACTTTGATATTTCATTGGGCGGTAGGGCGCTTCAATACAATGGCGAGAAGGCCAGGAAAATTGCCAGTGACCCGCTCGATATCTTTGCCAATGCCACCAGCAAGCTCCTGAAAAACCTTATCGACGCGATAGACAATGGCACGGTTCCGGCCTGTAGTGCCCAGGATAATATCAAGACGTTGGCACTGATGCTGGCGGCGTATACCTCCAGCGAGCAGGGCGAGCCTGTTCCTTTTGCGGAGCACTGGGCCTAGCAGCCATTTGAACATTGTCCCGGAGATGGGTAGTGATAGTGATGCCAGAAAGCGATGGACCCAATACCGGGGATGACGGCCCATTCGTGTGTCCTCAATGCCGACACAGCGTTTCAAAGCAGCCAGATAGCTATACATGCGCTGGTTGCGCGAAGGAGTACCCGATTATTTTCGGGATTGCTGATTTTCGCCTCAGATCCGATCGGTATCTCAGTCTTGAAGAGGAACGCGCTAAAGCGATACGTCTGGCGACGGAAACCGAGCAGAACTTTTCCACCATGCTGGATTACTACTACGAGATCACCGACGATGTTCCGCCAGTCCTTGCGGCCCGCTACAAAGCCTATCATTACAATGGCCCAGGTCAGGCCCGGCGCAGTCTGGAACGGTTGGGCATCGCTGCCGACGATGTAATACTGGACGTAGGCTGTGGTACCGGCGGTGCTCTGATTGCAGCCGCTGAAAAATGCTCTCACATCTACGGAATGGATATAGCGTTGCGTTGGCTGATCATTTGTCAGCAGCGGTTGAGGGAGCAGGGGGTAACGGCCACCCTGGTGTGTGCAGACGTCGAGGCTTCGCCATTTCCGGACCGGTATTTCTCAAAAATCGTCGCAACCGATCTTCTGGAAAACGTCTATTCGGTAGACAGGACATTGATCGTGCTGGGGCGGCTTCTGAAAACAGAGGGTAAGCTATGGCTTGCTGGCAGCAATAAATTCTGCCTTGGCCCCCATCCCAGCACCAGGCTGTGGGCAATCGGTTATTTTCCCGAAAGCCTGCGCCGCCGGCTCGTTACGTATTTGAGAGGTGTCGACTCATTGCGCTTTATCAACCTGATATCACCGGGGCGCATCATCCGATATGCTAAGAAAATCGGGCTGAACGCCCACATGCTATCGCCGCGAATGATAGTCATGGATGATGAAGAAAGTTACCCGGCATCCGACCGGCTGCTGATTAGGACCTACATCTTGCTCGCCCGTCTGCCACTGATACGGCAGATCCTGATTTGGGTCGGGCCGGCGTTCGAGATGATTTTGTGGAAATCACCATACTCAATGGAATCAAAGGGAGTTGATCAGACATGATGCGCTTTGGACTTATAGGGCTGGGCGGTATTGGAGATGTGCGCAAACAGGCGCTTGAAGTATCCACTGAGTGCAAACTGACAGCGGCATTCGACCTTGATTCAGCCTTGCTGGCCAGGCTGCCCGGGCATGTCACTGTGTTTAAAGATGCTGAGCAGCTCCTCCAATCAGACGCCTGCGACGCGGTTATCATTTCGACACCGACCCACTTTCACAAAGACCTTGCACTGACGGCGCTCGAGAACGGCAAACATGTCATCGTGGAAAAACCAATGGCCAGCTCGCTCGCGGAGTGTGAGCAGATGGTTGAAACGGCCGAGCGTTGTGGGAAGATCCTGACGGTTGGATTTAACCATCGGTATTTCGCGGCCATCAAGGAAGTGAAGTCGGCCATCCAAAGCGGAGTTCTGGGCCAGTTACGCTATGTGAAAGGTTATGCAGGCCATACTGGCCTCTCGGAATTCAAATCTCCCTGGATGTATGACAAGGACAAGATGGGTGGTGGCACCCTGATGGATAACGGCATCCATACCCTGGACCTGATCTGTTACCTGATGGACGACAGAATTGATGACGTATCCGGTATGATCAGTACAGAAACCTGGAAACTTGACCGCACCGAGGACAACGCCTTCGTCCAGCTGCGCAGCCAGTCCGGCATTATTGGAAGCCTCCACAGCAGTTGGACTGAATGGAAAGGGTACCACTTCTACGTAGAGGCCTACGGCGATCTGGGCATGGCTCGAGCCTATTACGCGCCCATGAGTTCGACCATCATCACGATGGATAAGCCCGGAGGCCAGCCCCGTAAGAAGCAGAACTTCTACATACCCGCCATTTTCCGGGAAAAGTTCAAGGGCTGGCAGTCAACGGTTGTGCAGACGTTTGTGGAGGAGTTCCATGACTTCGTCAGCCTGGCAAATGGGGGAGCAGCAGGTGCGATTGCCACTGCGCAGGATGGTCTTCGCAGTATCACTATACCCAATGCAGTCTATGATAGTGACAGGGACCATCAGGTTAAAATCCTGAATCGCCGTGGCTAGGCGAGAATCGGACGTGGCAGCGGAGTTCAGCTGCGTAACAGGGATCAAACGAGCAGGCAGGGAATATGAAGAACAGGGTCATCGTAACGGGTGGAGCAGGGTTTCTAGGCAGTCATCTTTGTGAGCGTCTGCTTAAAGAAGGCAATGAAGTCATATGCGTCGACAACTTTTTCACGGGACAGAAGCGAAATATTGTCCATTTGTTGGATAACCCCTATTTTGAGGTTGTCCGTCATGACATCTGCTTCTCCTTGTACCTGGAGGCCGATGAGATCTATAACCTCGCGTGCCCTGCCAGTCCGGTGCACTATCAGAGGCATCCGACGCAGACCACCAAGGTCAATGTGAACGGCAGTACCAATATGCTCGGCCTGGCCAAGCGTATTGGTGCCAAAATTTTGCAAGCGTCTACCAGTGAGGTCTATGGCGACCCCACGGTGCACCCGCAAACAGAGGACTACTGGGGCAATGTAAATCCAATCGGTCCGCGGTCATGCTATGACGAGGGTAAGCGTTGTGCTGAAACGCTATTCATGGATTACCGGAAACAACATCAGTTGGGCATCAAGATCGTTCGCATATTTAATACCTACGGTCCTCGCATGCATCCCCATGATGGGCGAGTGGTCTCCAACTTCATTATGCAGGCGTTGAGAAATGAGGCGATCAGCATCTACGGCGATGGCAGCCAAACTCGATCATTTTGTTATTGTGATGATTTGATCGACGGTTTCGTCAGGATGATGCGCACGCCGGACAACATCGTTGGTCCGACGAATCTGGGTAACCCGAATGAATTTACAATCAAACAGCTGGCTGAGCAGGTTATTGAGCTAATTGGCTCGAAATCTCAAATAGAATATCAGCCACTCCCTCAAGACGATCCCAAGCAACGCTGCCCGGATATCTCCAAAGCGAAAGCCGAGTTGGGCTGGCAGCCAACCATTGAATTAAAAGAAGGGTTGATCAAGACCATCGCTTACTTTGATGAGCTTTTAACCGAGAATCCGACCCTGTAATGTAAAGCAAAGGCAGTTGAGTGCGGCCCGGGTAAGCCGTCCCGGGCTGCTATTCGATTTCCTGCAGTGCATCCCGTGGCCCGAATAGATAACCCCAGGCTTCTCCGATACCCCAGACCAGATAAAACAACACCAGATAGGGTGCGGCTTTGGCGAGGTGAGAGCGTACGCTGGCCTTATGGCGTGCATTCTGAAAAAACCGGAAGGTTAACAGTGGTGGCAGCGCGACGGATGCCATTGCGTACATCAACCGTTTCGCTTTCTGCTGAGGCGTAAAACGGATGCCCGCATAGTATCTTGAATAGACGAATCGCTGCCTCAGAAACAGGCCCAGACTGAACTTTTTGCAGTGAAAAATTCGCACGTTGTCGTCTGCAATAAGAATATGGCCCTGTTTGTGCAACAACGGGTGTAACGTGGTCTCCCAGAAGCCTGAGGTCAGTACCTGCTCGTCAACATTCTTGAAAATCTCTCTCCGGTAAGCGACGTTCATGCCTGCCAGGTTGGGAGTGGGGCCGCTTTCAATTGGCGGGGACATAGGCGCGTATTCACACAGGAAGGTAGCCCAGTCCAGGCCTGTATCCGTCACGCCATTCACTACGCTGCCGCCAATCGCAGAAGCCTCGGGGTGTTCGGCAAATGCCCGGGTAAACTGCTTTAACCAATCGCGGGGAGGCACGCAGTGGTCCTCTGTCACCAGCACAAACTCACCCGATGCCTGCTTTGTGGCCATCGTGCGCATGGTGGGCAGATCGGTATTGGGCGAGCATTCGATGATTCTGGTGCCGGGAAAATCATTTTTGATGCGCTGTGAGACATGATCGTTGATACGGTCGGCGAGCAGCACCTCCACTGAGTGGTCTTCTTCCTGGTTATAGAGTGATTTCAAAGTTTCCAGAATTCGGTCGTCGTCTTCCGTGCTCACCCGGCCAATCACCACCGAATAAGTAACCTGGTTGTCCTTTTCATTGTGCAGTTGAGTCACTGTGAAACTTCTCCTTGTTGTCTCTAATCCAGAAATAGGCCGTCTTCCGGGGGGCCAGCGATGTAACCTGAGCACTCTCCCAAAGACCAGGCGCACTCGGAAACCAGTATGGACATTGAAAAACGCAGCACCGAACGGTATAGCGCTGGCGCACGCTTTGCAGCCAGCAGTATACGACTATATCTGAGTAGAGGGAGTATGAGTATTCCCGCCGCATAGAGATATCGGCGGGATCCCAATACTTCCGCGTGACTCGCTCCATAAAGTCGGCCATGGCAATAGCGCCGGCGAAGGTAATAATTCCAGTCGTATTGCTTGCGATAGGTGACAATCATTCCGTTACATGCGCTTGGGGTAATGCCAAGCTTTTCCTTGACCTGGCGGAGGAAAAAGGTCTTCTGAAACCCTGCGCCGACAAGAGAGACTGCCTCAAGCAACTCGCGCTGAAAGACAATATTGTTGCCCGGGTATTCCGGTAATTCCGGGTCGAGGGGCCTTCTGAATTGGGCATATTCGATCAGGTAGCCGGTGTTGCGGGAGTCCTTTTCAGGCCAGCCACTGTTGACCGGGCCATAGAACACGGGCGTCTCGTCCTGCATCATCTGGCGCGCTGCGCGAAGCCATCCGTCTGCCGGAGGGCAGGTCGCTTCCAGCAGCGCAATGTAGCGGCTTCCGGTCTGTTGGATGATGGCTGCGTACTGGTCAAAGAAAGGCGTGTGGCCGGAAAACCGGAAGCACGACACTTTGTCTTCAGCGAACGGCGTAGATTGCTCGTCTGACACTGCAATGCATACTTTGATATCGGGCTGATTCAGCAACCCGGCGTTCGCCAGGCTTTCACGAAGGCTGACATGATCCGCCTGTGGACTGGACGCGATGGCAATCATCAGCAAGGGATCGGATGCACTTGGGCGGCCCCTCATTGGTTCTGGCCCTCAGGTGTCGTCAGGTGTCGGTCGCCTGTTGCCTGCCGGCATCCGTGCAATTCATCTATCAAGGCCAGATAATCATCCATATATCGCTGGCGAGTGTAGAATTTCCGGGTTCCGCTCAGTGCCAGCTCTGATAACCGTTGACGCAAACCCGGCTCACGGACAATCCGGTGCAATAGAGCAGGAAGCTCACTGGACTGCCGATATACAAAACCAGCGTTGGTGGTTTCGATGATTTCCGCGCAGCCTCCGGCATCACGGACAATGGCCGGCGTGCCACAGGCCATGGCTTCAACCGCCGTCAAGCCAAATGTTTCGGGCGCAATAGACGGGAAGAGGAGTGCCGTGGCACTGCTATAGAGCTGAACAAGAGAGGTTTCATCAAGCCGGCCGACAAAGCGTATATTGGGATAATGAGCGAAACGTTCTTTTAGTCGCGGCAGGGCATCACCTTCACCCGCAAGCACCAACTCGTAATCGCCCAGGGCCGTGAATGTTTCAAGTATGGATTCAACGCCCTTGGAGGCAGTGATCCGGCCGCTGTAGACGAAGCAGGGAGTTTCCTGATGGTTCCATGTACCAATCATTTCCTCAGAGGGTTCCAGACGTGAATAAAGTGGGATTCTCCGGGTCGGCACATCGGGAAAAAACTGCTGGTGCTGGTCCGCCGTAAACCGACTGGGCGTTATCAGGCAATCGATCTTTTCGAGATGGCGCTGCGTCAGGCCTGTGTATCGCCAGATCTGGGGCGGTATCCCCGAGCGTAGGGAGCATCGCAGACACTGGCGGGTGTCGCATCGTTTGGCGCCATTCTTCCAGAATATGTGGGTCGCACACACAAGCCAGTGCTCATGCAGGGTATAGAGCTTTAACGCGGCCTTACCGAGGGAGAGCACGGCAGGGCCCCCAATCAACGAAATATTGTGATAATTGATGACATCAAAATCGTCCTTGAGAAGCTCCACAAGGGCGCTGGTTTTCAAGGCGGGATGCCCGAGTTGCTGGGTCAGCAACGGCGACAACGATCCCAGGGGACTTTTTAGCCGGCATACTTCGACGCCCTGATCGTTGTATCGCCGGGGAAGCCCCGGATCACTCGGATTCGCACCGAGCCGGTATGCATCCTCACAGTGAATAACACGCACATAGTGTCCAAGTCTGGCCAGGGCAAGGGCCAGTTCACGGACGAAGATGCCGTCCCCACCAAAGTTGTAGGGCGGATAGAAGGTGGTCACCATGCAGATTCGCACAATTATCCTCGCGTCTGGCGCAACGGATGGGTTAAGGCATCTGACTGAGGCAGATTATTCACTCCGGCTGCGGACAGAATTGTTTGTCGTAGCGGTAAATAACGAAGTATTCGTTTTTGAAGGTTGATTTGAAACAGTCACTTGGTGGCTCCGAATCAGTAAGTGGAAGCATCCAGGTAGCAAGGTTCATGTCGACGTAGTAGTCGGCTCTCACCGCTTCAAAAAAATGGTTCGTGGCCACAGGGCCACTGTACGCCCTGGATGGCCACGTTGCGCTGTCGCGGCCAGCCATCAATGCCATAATCCTGGGTTTGATAAAAACAATGATGTCGTCTGGTGCGGTTTCTTCTCTGACAAACCGGAACATGGCTTGTGCACCGGAATGAGTAATCCCTTGTTCTAACTGTGGATATTTCATGGTGGTCATGATCGGTACGCTGATAACCACCAGAAGCAGCGCATACCCGCAAGCCAGCAGGTATTTCAGCCTCGGCAGGCGAGGGAAAATCATCTCCTGGCAAAAAAGAAATCCGTAATACAGGAAAAACGGAAGGATAGGGATCAGGTAGCGCACAGTAGGAGGCGCGCCGAAGAGCAACAGCACCGCGATATAACCGGCAAGAAAGATTTCCGCGACAGTTATCCTGCGGATCAGCGACATAAGATAGCCACCAACCGCAAGCAGGCTGAATACATTGAACAGAAGTTCATTCAGTGTGTTGATGAGGGCACTCGGGGAGGTCGGCCAGAAGCCCTGTAAGGCCCATCGATAACCGATAATCCGATCCAGAATATTTCGCGGGTTGAGGTCCACGAAGTTCAGGTGGTTCAGGTCGGCAGACGAGGACTGGCTCTCAGTCAGGTGGCTCAGGTTCTCATGAAAATACTCGGGGATAAATGAGGCTGAAAACCAGAGGTTTTGCAACCAGGCAAGCAGAGCGAAGATGCCCAGCGCGCCGATGCTTATGAACGAAATCCGGCGCCGGCACACAATGTCGTAGGTCAGCAGGGTGAGTGGCAGAACAATGCCGATTTCACGGGTGCCATAGGCCAGATACATGGACAGGCCAATCAGGAAGCTTACCGATAGTTGCCTGCTGGCTGCCCGGGCCCTGTTTTGGTCCGCAGAGTGGAAATGCAGCATCAGGAAAAGCGACAGATAACAGAACACCATGAAGGTGAAATCTGCCCGAATAAGGTTGGTAAACTCCCAAAGCAGCGGGTTAAGGCCGACAACGAGTACAAGGAAGAAAACAAAGTGTCGCCGGAGACGGAGCTCGAATATCCTGGCCGCGAGCCATAATGAGACACTAAATGAGAGAACCCCAACCCACTTCATGGCTTCCAGATCAAAGCCGAAAAAGGCATATACCGGGGCGAGTAGTAACGGGAAAACGGGGGGATAACCGTAAGGTCCAACAAACTGTGAAACCGGATTCAACAGGTAGCCGGTATCGAGATAGTGTCTGCCCTCCACCAGGTTTTGGGCATGAAGGATATAGAGGCTGAAATCGCCGCTCCAGTTCTGTCCTTGCACCAGGGTTAGAAGGTAAAAAACTGTCAGGGCCAGAATAGCCAGGGGAACCGCTACGGGCTGATCTATCCATGTGGCGATCGCATTAACTGGTCGCGATGTCCGTATCTTATCGATCAATAACATTATTTCCAGTCCGCCAGGCTGTCACCACTGCCTAGAATATAGCCGGTGCACTCGCCGCAGCTCCAGACGGTTTCGAACATCAGGATCCACGGAGCTGTGCTGGCGATATGTTCACGGGTGCCTGCCAGCGCCCGCAGCGAACGGAGGGACAAGACAACGGGTAACAGCAAGCAGGCCAGGCCCCGCCCCAGCCGCGCGGTGACGCTGAGGTTGCGTGATTGCAGGCCGCCGTAGAGCCGCCCGTGGTTGAAGCGTGACCTGAAAGATGCTCCGGCTGTATCTGCATATCGCAGTGTCACACTGAGGTCCTTATGGATATAAAGGGTATGTCCGTTTTCCCGCATTCGGCGATTGACTTCGGATTCGATCAACCCCTCATCATTCATGTACCCAATTAACGTGCCACGGTGGTAGAGCAGATTTACTCCTGGCAGGGTGTCTACCGATACCACGCTTGCGTAATCGTCATTTGGGGAGGCCTCGCGATTGGACGGGAAGAAGGGCCCGTAATCCGAGCAATACAGGGCGCGAGCCCGTCTGTCCAGGTGGCTGCCCAGATTGACAGGGCCTGATGCACCGCTGGCACCGTTCAAAGCCAGGACAGCTTCACAGCCGGAAAGCCAGGTATCGTCAAGCGTACAGGTATCCTCAACTAGCGCTATCCATTCGGATGTAGAATGCTTGACAGCCAGCGCACGTTTCATCGGCACACTGCATCCGCTGCCATCTATGAATTCGAAGGCACTGCTCTCGATGATGTCTCTGATTTCCGGCGTAATGGCTTCGGAATCCGCGACAATCAATCCCGGCAGGCCGGTAGTGGCTATCGAGCGTACACAATGCTGCAAAGCGGCTCCCCCGACAACAGAAATGCAGGCGATCGTCAGTTGAGTGTCAATTTTTGATATTTCCCGACACACGATAATAGGCACCGAAAAAAGGCAGAAAGAGTTTTACCAGCGGTATTCCAACCATCCAGTTGTATATAAGTGCGAGCCTCTTTTTGGCGGATTTGAAGCCCGAGAGCTCTTGTTCCGGAATGGTCGGGAAAACGACTTCGGCCTCGAACCCTCTAGATCCGGAGAACAGCTTCTTCGTTTCCCGAACACTCAGTAGGCGGGTAAATGTATAGGGCTGGTTTTTGACAAGTTTTACGTATCGGGCCTGGAGCGACCGGGGCAAATAGCCAACCCCCCAGACATTGACATGCGGCTCGGGCGAGAGACTGAAACGATTTGGTGTCGACAGCCCAAAAAATCCGCCCGGCTTCAGCACACGCCTGAGATCGCTCACATACGCATCCTGGTCACCAACATGTTCAATGACATCAAGGGAAACAATGGCTGCGACTGAGTTGTCTGCGAGTGGTAGTTGCTCCGCAAAACCTGCAGCCAGTTCAGGCTTGCCGCCGTAGCGCTCTATTAGGTGACGGGCAATTACCAGCCACTCCAATGACACATCCACTCCCATCACATCACAGCCTCGGGTCGCGGCCGCAGCCAGCAGTTGGCCGGGCCCACACCCGATTTCCAAAATAATGCCATTGGTTTCGACGGCGGGCTTTAGCCAGTCCGAACACTGGGATTGGCACTTCTCAACACCGGCGAGTACCTGGCGAGTACGGTAACCGGCTTTTCGTTCATCCATGCCGCGGCTGGAGCGAAAAATATGGTGGATGGTGGCCTCGAGCCCGTCACGTTCGACCCGGTCAGCCGCCTCCCGGGCTCTCTTGCGGTCCTCGTCCAGATCAATCCAGCAATCCAGCGCCACGCGCAGATCGGGGATGTCGTCAATGACAGGGTAGTGCGCCTGGCAGGACTCGCAACGCAGATTCGTGTCAATTACGCTCAGCGAGCCGTGGCAAGTGGGGCAGCGCCAGATCATCGTGGCTTTATCAGACATACCGGATATTCCCTATCTCGTCGAATCGTGATTAAAGAAGTCTAGTCCAAAACGACAGGTCCATAAATCGCTACAGGGACCCTCGCCCGGAAAAGGAACAGCAATCCTCATGCCCTGAACCGGCCGATCATGTCGGCAATCATCCGCTTTTGTTCATCCGGCAGCAATTTCCACAGCAGGGGAGTCAGTAATGCGATATAGAACACTCTTGCCAGAAACCCCGTAACCGAGAACTCTTCAAGGTGCAAGAATATCAACCCCGTTACAATGATACCGCTAAGGCAGGCAGCAATCCGGACCCAAAGGCTGAAAGGAATGCTTGAGTGAAATTTGGATGCCAGTCGGAATGGAATTGCCAGACCGCTCAAAAACACGCTTAGGGATAACGCGAATGCAGCGCCGGGAAGCCCGTACATCTGAACCAGAGTAGGAGTGACCAGAATAGCAACCAAATAGGATATCAATGCGCTGACCGCAAAGAACTTTACGTCATCGAGCCCCACCAATAACTGTCTGTAGACATTGACTATGACATGCATGCTTTGCCAGAAAATGAATAGATAAACGTAGTCAGATGCGGGTCTGAATTCGGAGGAATACAAAATCGTTAAGGCAAATTTGGGGAAAAGCAGAAAGGGAAGAGACAGTATGAACGTGATAACAACCATCAATCCCTGGAATTCATGAGCTTTTCTGAACTTTTCTTCGTTAGAGATGTTCCGGCTTAGAATCGGCGTCAGGTAAAGAAAATTGAGTGGGCTCGATATCGCCCCCAATGCCAGTGCGATTGCGAACAGAGCTTGCAGCAGTCCGGCCTGGGCCTCGCCCATGGTCGAAAAAACCTCATAGCGTACTATCAGCATTGTGATCGAGTAGGCGGATAAGGCCAGATGACCGTAAAGTGAAAAAGAAATGATTTCAGGGCTCCGCCGCAGCTCTTTTAAAATCCCCGCAGATGGATCGCGGATATCCAATGACAGTTTTTTTCTGATGTACCAGAGCGAGCCAATGGTGGTTGCCAGCCCGGTAATGGCCACGAAAATATAAATGGCTTCTATCCCGAATAGCCAGGCGGCGCTGCTCGCGGCGAATGCCAGACAGAAAGTGACAATAAAATTCAGGATTGCACTAGCCGACGTCATCTGGGCTGCAGCCAGCGTATGAACGAAAAAGATGCCCAGCATCATTGCCGGAACGTTGAGAAGTGCAATCAGAATAAACAGCTTGTACGGGGCCAGCTCGGCTCCAAAAATTGTGGGATGCCAGTAAGTGATGCCGATGACCAGACAAGTTGTCAGTAAAGAGAGCAATAATATGCCGGACAGAAAACTGGAGTAGACGGTCTGAAAGCGTCGGTTTCCCTCGCTGTGCGCTCGCGACATGAACTTCAGAGCGAAGAACGGAATACTGAACCCTGCCACCTGCACGACCGTAACCACGATCTGGTCAACGGTCGCAATGATCCCGAAACCTGCGGGGCCAAGCACCATGGACAGGATTTTGGCCCGGATCATCCCCGTCAGAATAATAAAAACCTGTATGACTCCCACGGAGATGAGGACCCTGGACATTCGGAACCGGCCTGTATCAAGGTTGGTGAAATCGACGGAAAACCAGTCTGCTCGCCATCATAGGCTCGTGCAGACCTTTTCCAGAATCCGGTTCTGGATCGGGTGAGTCAAGTGGCCAGGCTTTGGCAGTATACCGATGCATAGCAGCTTGAGTAAGGTGATTTCATCTGGGCAGGCGTGTTTGGGCAACTGGTGGGGAATTTCTGGGGCTTTGCGGTATGTCAGTTGGGCTCCATTGAATCGTGAGGCCAATTTCATCAAAATAACGTGTATTTCTAAGTAGGAATACGTACGATAAAGCGGTAGGTGGGGTTTACTCCCACTGCTAGCGCGCGTGCGCAGGCTGCATGGTGGTTTCGGCCCCAATAGTTAACACTTCGACATGGATGACCTGCGATGACCGACTCCTACCAGGCCGTAACCTGGTCGCACGACAAGCTGTTCAAGCTTGACGACGCCGACAGCTATAATGAAGTGGTAGACCTGTTTGACAAATATACGGAGCAGGTCACTCGTCATTTACCTGTCCCTATGATGTCTATGGCTGGCGTAAAGGCCAACCAGCGAGTGCTGGATATTGGCACTGGTACTGGGGTCGTAGCGCTGGAAGTTGCCCGCAAGCTTGGTGACGAGGGCCAGGTTGTCGGTATTGATCTTTCCGATGGCATGCTGGCCACGGCAAACGAAAAGGCAGATAAGGAGGGGCTGGCCGCAAAGGCGGAATTCCTGAAAATGGATGCCGAGGCGCTTGAGTTTGATGCCAACTCGTTCGACAGTGTTCTTTCCCTTTACGCTCTGCGTCACTTTCCCAATCCCGAAAAGGCGGTTGCCGAGATGCACCGTGTCCTCAAACCTGGAGGCAAAGCGGTAATCGCGGTTGGCAGCCGCCCTGAGTTGTTGTCCAAAGATGGCATGGTTGCCGTGGTCCGAAAAATCGGAAGCGTTATCAGGCGATTTACAGGGCGGGAGCTGGCTGCCTGCCAATTCCTGGATGAGTTGGTCAACAAGCATATTCCTGAGAACGCAAATAGCGAGACGGCAGAGTGGACCGGGCACCGCCACGGATTTACCGGCTCCGTCAGAGACCTGCTGAGGGATGCAGGGTTTACCGACATCAACAGCATTTGGCGAGGACAATACTCCGCTTTCCACTCGCCCGAGGCGTTCTGGGAGTTACAAATGACTTTTTCCAGCCTTGCCCGTAAACGAATAGGGCAGGCGGAGGAACCAGCGATAGATGCGTTGAAAAAAGAATTTATATCGACTTGCGAAGCTGTTTTGGCAAGGAAGGGGAGGCTGGTTTACCAGTCAGGGGCGGCCATTATTTCAGCGGTTAAGCCCTGACGTAACCACCACGGTAGTGCAGAGAAGCAATATAATCCGGGAAGATTAAAAAATGAGCTCAACAGGTAGCAAAGTTCGCTGTGCAATCATCGGTGGTGGGCCTGCGGGCCTTACCGCCGCTCTGGAGTTATCCAGGGCAGGAGTCGAGCCAATTGTCTTCGAGATGGACCGGCAGGTCGGCGGGATATCAAGGACGGTTGATTACAAGGGCTATCGCTTCGACATTGGGGGCCACCGTTTTTTTACCAAGGTAGACAGGGTTCATAACTGGTGGATGGATATTCTTTCTGAAGAATTTCTGGTTCGACCACGCTTGTCCCGGATCTATTACCAGGGCAAGTTTTTCGATTACCCGTTAAAGCCCATGAACGCACTGCTTAACGTGGGTTTCTTTGAGTCCGTCCTGGTTGGCCTCAGTTACGTTAAAGCCCAGGCGTTCCCTTCCCGTGAAGAGAAAAACCTTGAACAGTGGGTTACCAACCGCTTTGGCAAGCGACTGTTCGAGATGTTCTTCAAGACCTACACCGAGAAGGTGTGGGGCATGAAGTGCACTGAAATTGGGGCAGATTGGGCTGCGCAACGAATCAAGAATCTGAATCTGGGCAAAGCGGCTCTTTCCATGCTCGCCCCCAAGCTTCTGACCGGCAAAAATCAGATCACGACACTGATCGAAGAATTCTATTATCCCAGGCTTGGACCTGGCCAGATGTGGGAACGGGTCACCGACATGCTGGAAGAAAGGGGGCACCCGGTGCACCTGGAGCATTGGGTGAAAACGATACATCGTGATGGAGAACGGGTCACTGGCATTACGGTTGTTGACGTCAACGGCAAAGAAGAGCGTTTCGATGCTGACCATGTCATCTCCACCATGCCGGTGAGGGAACTGCTTAATGCGATGGACCCGCCGCCGCCCGCAGCCTCTCTGGAGGCGGCCAATCGGCTCAGGTACCGCGATTTTTTGACGGTTGGGCTGGTCGTTGAATCGACGGAGCTGTTCCCTGACAACTGGATTTATATCCACTCCCCGGATGTTAAAGTTGGCCGTATACAGAATTTTGGCAACTGGAGTCCCTATATGATTCCGGACAAATCAACCAGTTGCATTGGCCTTGAATACTTTGTTCAGGAAGGCGATGAACTATGGACCGCCAGCGACGAAGAGCTCATTGAACTTGGCAAAAAGGAAACTGCCAGGCTGGGTTTGATTGACGCCGACAAGGTCATCGACGGTGTGGTCATACGCGTGCCAAAGGCTTATCCCGTCTATGACCATGGTTATAAAGAAAATATCGATAGCATTCGTGAGTACGTAGACCAGATTCCGAATCTTCACCTGATTGGTCGCAATGGCCAGCATCGTTACAACAACCAGGATCACTCGATGGTGACTGCCATGTACGCGGCAGAGAATATTCTTGGCGCTAATCACGATGTTTGGGATGTCAATGTGGAAGAGGAATATCACGAGGAGGCGGGAGCCAAGAAGAGTCACGGTGCGAGCGGTGAGCGTCTGGTTCCACAGCGAGTTCAGGATGCATCACCCATTGAGCTTTTGAATGACGTCTTTGCAAAGTATGATCCCGTCGCTCTGGGCGGAGCCATTGGCGTGATGATCGGGTTTGCAGTGTTCCTGACGACGGCGATTCTGCTTGTGCAAGGAGGCGAAAATGTTGGGGAGACACTAGCATTGTTAGGCAATTATTTTCCTGGATACGACATTAGCTGGGCTGGTTCCCTCGTAGGCTCGTTTTGGGGTGGTGCTTTCGGTTTCGTTATTGGTTTTGTCACGGCTGTGGCGATCAATGTGACGGTTTCGATTCATCTTGGGAAACTTCTTCGGCGTCTTGGAGTGCTTGAAGGATCGCTGGGCTAATTATCAGACAAGGATAGAGGTGCTGATTCATGAATAAAGAACATTTTTCGGATGACGAATGGAAAATTATCGGCCGGGCCATTGCCCGTCTGCGCGCATCGGTAATGGCGGTAACGTTTGGAATTATCGGAGGCCTCGTCCTGTTCATGGCAACGGCGTGGCTATTGATTATTGGTCCGACGGGTGGGTCTGAACACGTTGGACCAACCCTGGGTCTGCTGTCGAATTTCTTTCCTGGTTACAGTGTTACATGGTCGGGATCTGTGGTCGGGTTATTTTACGGCGCACTAAGTGGCGCTGTTGCCGGCTTTTTGCTGGCGTTCATTTATAATCTGATTGTGGCGTTCCGGACCCGTTAAGCGATAAGCACTGAATACGCAACGAACTGCCCTCAGGCAGTCTCTGAGTCCGTCAGGGACCGAGAGTCCCTGGCGCGTCGAAAACGTAGAAAACCCGATATCTGAACCGCAACGATAACTGAGGATATTGCGAGCAGTAGCATGGTGTAAGCGCCGATCCGTTTCTCAAGTAACTGATAGACCAGACCGTGAGCAGGGATAGCGAGCACTAGCACGTAGGCCAGGCGGTGCCATTTTTTCCATGAAGACGCACCCATGATGCGGATGGAGCGGTTATTGGACAGGCAAAGAAGCGCGATCATTATCAGCGCACTGATCAACCCGATATAATTGGTCAGCCCGAACGGATCGGTTCTGAAGGGAAGGACGTGCGATTCATCCGGCGGGTAGATAAAATACTGGATAAGCCTGCCCTTGAAATGGACTTGCAATCCGGTGATGGTGTGTGCAAGGGCCAGTATACCGGACCAGATACCCAGATCCCGCCTCAGAAGGCTTGACAGCGGATTGCGCCTGGAGCGTATCAGGTTCACCGGCCCGATAGACAGGGTAACAGCGAAGTAGAGAAGGCTTGTGTAAGCGGTGCCAATCGAGAGCGCCTGCATAAGTGGTTTGTCGGGTAGCAGTTGGCAAAAGGCATAAATCAGGATGAGTGCCACTGTGAATAGCAACAAATGCCTTGCCCATCTCCTGTAATCCATTGGCCCGCCTGTCATTGATGTCTGGGTTTCTAAAGTGAAATCCGGGGAGATTATACTATCCGGGCATGTGTATCAGAAGCAGAAAAAGTCTCTGTTGTGTTCACCCGGAGCTTACTGACATGTTGATAAAGCTCACAACGCAGAACAATAAAAACGAAAATCATGTCTGTTCCGAAAAATCGGTCCGCGTTAAATTTTCAGGATTCCTTCGACTGGTAACAATCGCATCCGTCCTGATTTCCGGTGCCTGCTTCGCCGCTTCTTTGGAAACCGGTTCCGGGAAGATGGATGTGCCTGTCACCGTGCGAATAGACAACGCCATCGAATACCAGGAAATAGCCGGATTTGGCGCGACAACCCTTGCCGGGATCATGCTGACGGAAAACGGGCTGCGCGACATGCTGGGCGCAACGTTAAGGCACCAGGCCATCAAGGCGGTCTACCATGACGTGGGCCTGACGCTTGGCAGCCTGGAGTTGTGGCTGGAGCCGGCCAACGACAACGACGACCCCATGCTGATCAACAAGGATGGCTTTCAGTGGGAAACATCGAACGCGATGCATGATCTGCTTGTACGTCCTGCAAGAGTCTATGGCTTCAGCAATTATTCGCTTGGCCTGAAGATAGACATGCGGCGGGAATTGCGCTGGATGGGTGAGCTGCGTGAAAGAGATTACAGTCGCTATCTTCAGGAAGCCGCCGAATACGTAGCCGCCGGTGTTGTACACTGGCAGGAAATAACCGGGGCCGCCCCCCGGTTTATTACACTGTTTAACGAACCATTGAGCGGTAACCGGGAACTGCGTGGCGGCTCGAAGCATGAAATAGTCGATATTATCAAATCCGCTGGCGAACGGTTGCGCGCGGAGGGGTTTGCACGCACGAGATTCATTGTTCCCGCTGAAGAGACCGTTGCCAAATCCATCGATACAATCGAGTCCGTCCTTGCCGATGAAGACGCGCGCTCCTATATCGGTGCGTTGGCTTATCACGCTTATCCCTATGATTCTGCTTACTCCAGTGTCCGGCGTATTTTGCAGACATCAGGGAGAGGGCTGCCGGATCACGATGAGATACGGATTCGCCAGCGGCTTTATGAACTTGCCGCCGGTTATGATATTCCGGTGTGGATGACAGAGACCTCCGAGGGTCCGGGCCGGGCCGATTATCCTTTTGGATCAGCGGAAAACCTGCGGGCACGCGCCAACCATATTCATGATGAACTGGTTTATGCCAATGCATCAGCCTATTTTGCGATGTACGACATGTGGGACAGGCAAAGCCACGATGCGCATTTCAAAGACAGAGGCATCGATTTTTTTAGTCAATCCAGTCATATCGTGCTCATCGACCAGAAAACATCTGAAATCCATATAAGCGGAATCGGGTTTGCCATTGGCCACTTTGCCCGCTGGATTACGCCAGGTTCGTTGCGGATTGATGCCGTATCAGACAATAAACTCGTCAAGGTGATAGCATTTCGCTCTGACAGGCAGAACGAGCTGGCTGTGGTAGTCGTCAATAACTCGAATTTCGAGGCCGAGATAGATTTTGCTATGGAAAATATGGCCTTGCAAGGTACTGTAAAAGGAGAATATTCGGACAGGTCAAACCGCTGGAAACAACTTCCAGCCCTCACGCCTTCAGATAACGCCAGCTTCAGGTTAACCGTCGGTCCAACAAGCGTGACCTCCTTGTCCGCAACCCTTATTAATCCGGGTTAGCCACCGTGAAATGATCGATCAGTTCTGCGCGCACTGCATCGTCCAATGGGGGCAGAACCATCGATGTCCCGGGCGCAACTGCCTGGGGGTCGCGGAGGAAAGCGTCGAGCCTCGCCTCATCCCAGACACCATCGAGTGCCGCCAGCGCCGGCGAATAACTGAAGCCGGGCACAGTGGCGATTTCGCGACCGATTAGACCGACCAGCGACGGCCCTGCGGGGACGCCAAACGCCGGCGCATGACAACCTTCGCAGTACCGGCCAAACGCTGACATTTTGGCGCCAGTGCGCAGTTCCAGCAACACGCCGCGGTCGACCCACGCAACGATGCTCCCATCTGGCAACTCCGCCAGATCGCGCAGCCGTTCACCCAGGAACATCGCTTCGGAATAGACGATCCGGCCCCCCACGGGGCGCAGCCGGTAAAGCCTGTTGGTTCGCAGAGTAGCCAAAAGCAGATCGCCCTTCCAACGCGCAAACATCGGCCCCGTCACTTCGATTATGGCCGAGGTAGCGACCGACGGCACAAAGCTAAGTGCAGGTTCGGCGAAGCCGCGATGGTTAAAGCCATCGACATCGAGAGGCCAACTGGTGGACCCGTAGTTGGTGCCGTAGGTCACCAGCGGCCAGCCGTAATTTGCGCCCTCGCGAATCAAGTTAATCTCGTCACCGCCCTGCGGCCCGTGCTCGGACGACCAGACCCGTCCGTTCTGCGCGACCACGAGCCCTTGCGGATTGCGGTGGCCGATGCTGACGATCCGTGCAGCGCCGGTGTCGGGTTCGATCCGCCAGATTTTGCCATATGCGTTATCCTCCTCTGCCTGTGCAAATGGCATTGAGCCGTCGAGTCCGCTGAATCCCGCATCGCCCAGCGTCAGCAACAACACGCCGTCTGGCGCCCATGCAAGCCGTCCGCCGGTTTCGCTGTCGTCAAATTGTCCCTCCGCAGTCAGGCAGGGCGCGGAGTCATAAAGCGTCGTCCAGGCGTTCGCAGCTCGTGGAAAGGATTCCGCATCCCAATCCAGTGTAAGAACCGACACCCGCATTGTGTAGCAACGCTCTGTCGAGGACCATGCCTGATGCGCTGCAAACAGCCGCGTGGGTCTGGCGCCGGGCGCGAATATCACATCGGTCAGCCGCAGTCGTGGCGCACTTGCGGGATCGTCAAAGTCTGCTAAGTAGGCGGCGCGGTCGGCAGGTGCAGGCAAGTCGAGCTGAAGTGCCGTTCGCCCGCTCAGACCTTCAGTCCCTGCAAACCACTGAAAGCTCCCGTCGCCACCAGCCAGCAACAGCCCATCCGGCAACACCGCCAATGCGCCACCATCCGCCGCAGGTATTGCCACCAGCCCCTCAAAACGCCGCAACTCTAGCGGATAAAGCGCGCTCGACATGGTGGTCATTGGATCGTTGCGCGAGGTATTACGCGTTATGTCAATCAACAGTGCCGCGGTGCCTGCCAGCGCCGAAACCGCGAGCACGGTCAGCCGCCCGCGCCACCCTAAATAGGGGGGCAGGGCCGCAAGCGCCGCCAGAACAAGACTTGCGAACAGCACCGGCACTGCGGAAGCAAGCCCAAGTTTGCGAAGACCCATATACCCTGCGGCCATCGCCAGCAGAGTCATGGCCACCCAAAGACCAAGCAACAGGTTCGGTCGGGGCGTTGCGGCGATGATCACCAAAGATAACGCAAGATAAAAGCCGATGACATAGCCCACCGGAAGCCATAAATCGGACGGAGCCCGACCAACCCCAAGCGCAACCGCCACCAGTACGCTAAGTGCAATCGTCACTACGCCATGCCAACTTCCCCACCTCAACACTTCAAATAGGGTGCCCGAAGGACGCAGTTTGGTGCCACCAATTTGAACCAAATCGATAATCCTATCTCTACGGGCATTTCCCATTTGAAGGTAAGCGCCGGTTTCACTCACCCACAGAGTAATTCCACGGCATTAGTTCGTCCAGCCTGTCGGACTTAAGGCTGATCTACTGTGCCGGTGGGCTTTTCAATCAATCCGCAGTGATTACCGACGCTTGCGCCAGGGTTACGGTGCTTTTCAATCAATTTACCCAGTTTGCCAGGCGTATCGCCGGCACGTTTTCAAACTTTTTCGTGTTGTTCGTAACAACTACCAACCCCTGGATAACAATATCCACTTGTTTCACGGTGTCCGGGTAGGCTACGGGGTTTGGGAGTCGCAATGCCTGACTCTTGTTGCTTTTAAAGATGCTTGCTCGTTCCACGATTTGGGCCTCTCGGCGTAAAGACCTTTTTTATTTGTGGGGTGCGGCTATAATTAACACATGCATACAGTGTATGAGGTTAATACCATGACCGCCGAGCCAGATACCACTATCAACGTCAACTCGCAGGACCTGCAGGCTCTGGGGAATGCGGGCATCAATAAAGCGGACATTGAGCAGATGCTCCATGCGCTGGCGACCGATCTCCGGTCCGGGAACGAAGCAGCCGTTCACGATCAGGCCAATGGCCTCACGGCCGCTGAGATTGAGATTCTCCGGGAGGGCGGCGCCTACGGCCTTGATGACACATCCCCCGGCGCCTTGGCGAGGTCCCGGCGCCTCGCGGTCATGCGGCTCCAACTGGAATTCAGGCAGTTGCAGCGTGACTCGCTGTACGCCTCAGCTGTGGCCGAGCTGCTAGGTATCTCAGCTGCCAGGGTGCGGCAACTCACCAACCCGGGCAACCCGGGGCTGTACAGTTTCAAAGGGGCCCGGAGCAAAGCGTGGTTTCCACGCTGGCAGTTTGTCGAGAGCTCCGTAATCCCCAATCTGCGACTGGTACTCCAGACCCTCAGCCCCCAGGCACACCCGGTCACAGTTCAGCAGTTCATGACGCAGGTGAACAACGACCTATGGAGCTCCGAACTGGAAGAAAACCTGTCTCCCCGTGACTGGCTGATCGCTGGATACCCGGCTGAGCCTGTCCTGAGCCTGATCAGGGATATCTGATGGCAAAGTTTCCAGAGCCGCCAGATGTCGACGCACTGAAAAGCATCCCGCCTCAAACCGTCAATCTGAAGGCCGGGGAGAAGATCTTTCGGGTATTTCGCACCGAAGGGCCGTATCCGGTGTCATGGAATACCTTCCGGTATTTCGGTCCCACGTCGTCCCGTTTCGACCACCATTTGCGAAACAAAGTTGGCCAGCCGGGTAATGGTGAGCGAGGAGTCCTCTACGGCGCCATCGGCCCCCGGGCCATCCCTACTTGCCTGGCTGAGTTCTTCCAGGGAACCCGGAAGATCAATCGAAAGGACGGGGTACCTGTTCTGAGTGCTTTTGCTCTCACCGCGCCACTGACCTTGCTGGATTTACGCGGTTCCTTCGCAACCCAGATCGGCGCCAGCATGGCGATCAACACCGGGCCACGACCCCGGGCCCAGCGTTGGGCTCAGCGGCTATATGAGGCGTACCCCCGGGCGCATGGGATCATCTATCCCTCGTCCATGCATGCCAATGAGCCTGCAATTACCTTGTGGGAGCGTAGCACGGTCTTCATGCCCCGCCACCCACTGGTCCATCGTCTGCTGTCTGATCCGGCCCTGAAATTCGTGATTCTCGAAACCGCTGACGCTATAGGCTACCCGGTGGTCGACCCCTGACTCGAACACTGCTTTCAGGGGCTCAGAAGATTAGCGGATTGCCCAGACGGGGCACACTAGCAGCCTGTCGGACTTAAGGCTGATCTACTGTGCCGGTGGGCTTTTCAATCAATCTACCCAGTTTGCCAGGCGTATCGCCGGCACGTTTTCAAACTTTTTCGTGTTGTTCGTAACAACCACCAACCCCTTTGAACGTGCGTGTCCTGCGATCATTTCATCGTAGGGACCAATCGGTCGCCCTATCTTTCTGAGTTCGGCCCGCAGTTGCCCGGTATGCACTGCCGCATCGTTGTCGTAAGGCAACACGTCCAGACGGGCAGCAAACCCCTCTATGTCTCGCAGGTTACGATCTACAGCCGCTGATGCTTCCGCGCCGTAGATCAACTCCATCAACGTGACTGCTGAAATGCACATCTGTCCATCATGGGCCCTGAAGGCCTCGCGAACCTCCTGCGGCCGGTTCTTGATGGTGTAGATCGCGATGTTCGTGTCGAGCATGTACTTCAGCATCAAAGGGTCTCACGCTCCTGGTGTTCTGGCTGATCACGACTTGCCATGAAGTCATCAGATACACCTTCTCCGTCAAACCACAAATCCCAGGATTCACCAGCAGGAGTGATAATCCGGGCTCGTCCCTCGATAACAATATCCACTTGTTTCACGGTGTCCGGGTAGGCTACGGGTTTTGGGAGCCGCAATGCCTGACTCTTGTTGCTTTTAAAGATGCTTGCTCGTTCCACGATTTGGGCCTCTCGGTGTAGGTACGTGCGGTATATCCCAGACTAATTTCTGGGTAGGGATATGTCAATGGTATATCCCCGCTTGGTGCAGAGTGGCAGGTTTGGAGACGAGAACCATACCCGTGACATCTGTTCGTCTCCATTGCATTATCTATACCCTCGATCATATTTCCCTGAGAACCCTTCTTGATAAGGCTTCAAGCCCGGTTCATTCGTTCCAGGGGCCGAGTTCGAGTCAAAAAATCAATCCTTATACAATTTTAGATGGGCAGGGAAGACTCAAGATGGATCCGCTGGTGTCAGTGATCACTCCCGCATACAACAGTGTGAAATTTATTCGAGAAACCGTTGATTCTGTTCTCAATCAGACCTATCCCGCCATTGAATACATTGTCGTGGATGACGGATCACAGGACGGAACCTACGAAATACTTCGTCAGTATGACTCCGAAAAAAAGATCACTGTTCTTACTCATGAGGAACACTGTAACAAAGGACAGTCTGCCGCGTTGAACCTTGGGTTAGAGTCATGCCAAGGTGAATACATTGTAATACTAGATAGTGACGACCTGCTCCACCCGGAAAAGGTGAGCAAGCAGGTTGAATTTTTGGAAAACAATCCTGAAGTCGGCATGGTTTATGGGCAGGCCATGGCCATTTCAGAAGATGGTCGCGAGTTGTTTCCAATTCCTCGTGACGATCATATTGAGCCCGGGGATCCAAACCGCTTGCTCCTGGATTGCTACATGGCCTTGCCAGGTGGCGCTATGGTGCGTAGATCGGTTTACGATTGTGTTGGCTTTTTTGAGGAAGGTTTTCGTGCGAGTCAGGACCACGATATGGCGGTTCGCATTGCAGAGGCAGCGCCGTTCGCCTTTATGAGGGGCACTGTTTTTTACTACCGAAAGCACGGGGCATCTATAAGTAACCAGGGACTGGAAAGGCGCTGGCAAACTGGGTTTGAGATTGTCCGGCGTGCGGCTGCTCGATACCCCTATCGCCGGTCTACCATCAGAAAACGGCGTGCGCTGGTTCATTTCAGGATTGGGCAGGTCTACTGGCAACAAAAGCGCTATCCATCCGCGATGCTCCATCTGCTGCAAGCCGGGCTTGGCGATCCCATGCGCTCCATGAGCGTTGTATTTGGTTCAGACAAAACACATTAAGCGGATGGGGCCGTGTTGTATGGAAAAGCAAAGTCCAGTTCGTATTCTATTCGTGATTGACCAGTATATCAGCTCCCATGCCGGGACGGAGGGGCAATTATTACAGCTCATTTCAAATCTACCGACAGATCAGTTTCAGCCTGAGCTTTTGCTACTTCGGTCTTCGGACTATATTGAGGCGGGCAGGATGCCCTGCAAAACAGAGGTGTTAGGTGCCTCCAGGTTGTTCAGCATAAAAACGTGGCTGGCCATGTTTCGGTTTGCGCGACGAAAAAAGAAGGAAGGCGTCGCCCTTTGTCATGTGTTTTTTAACGATTCGTCGGTCATCTGCCCGCCGGTTTTTTCTCTTGTGGGTATTCCCACTGTAATTTCACGCAGGGATATGGGCTATTGGTACACTGGAAGGTATCTGCGGGCACTAAGGTTGACCGCACGTTTTGTGCGCGGAGTCGTTGCCAACAGCGAGGCGGTTAAACAGGTGACTGCTGAGAAAGAAGGCTATTCGGCTTCCAGGATTTCAGTGATTTATAATGGTTATCCTGTGCCAGAGGGTGATTCATCGCCTCTGCCGCCTAGCGAACGACCAGCGGTGCTGAGCGCTCTTGGCCTGCCAATAAGCGGTCAATTCGTCGTGCTGGTGGCGAATTTGCGCGAGATCAAGCGCATAGGTGATGCCATTAACGCTGTTGCAATAGTTGCTAAATCGATACCGGATAGCCATTTAGTCCTGATTGGCGGGGGAGACCAGGAACCTTACCGGGTGCTGGCGGAGTCTCTGGGCGCCGGGGACCATGTACATTTTCTGGGAGTACGTTCCGATGTCCGGGACATCCTTCGTGTAATGGACGCAGGTTTGCTTTGCTCTGAATCAGAGGGTTACTCCAACGCGATTGTGGAGTACATGCAGGCACGGTTGCCCGTGGTTGCCTCGGACGTTGGAGGCAATGCCGAAGCCATAGAACATGGTGTTACCGGGTACCTTTTCCCCCGTGGGTATGTCAGGCAGTTGGCCACTTGCCTGGAGGATTTACTGAAAGATAAAGATGGCCGAGCAAAAGCGATGGGCGAAGCCGGTTTTCAGAAAGCCAGCCGTAGGCATGACCTGACAACGATGATCGAGTCTCATGCAGACCTCTATTGGAGAGTGTTGTCGAACCGGGTGGGCCTGCCTGACATGGAGGTGCGGTGAACGCTTCGAGATTGGTAAAACTGGCGGGTAAGTTTGGTGGTTATGCCATGGCCAGGGCAATTACAGCGGGCCACCCCCGTATTCTGATGTACCATCGTTTTTCAAAGGTGCCAGCACCCGGACACGTCGGTGCCGGTGAGTTTGAACAACAGGTGCGCTACATTTCGCGGCATTATAACCCCGTGACGGTATCACGCATTGCTTTGGCACTCTACGAGGGCGAGTCGCTGCCCAGAAACAGCATCGCGATAACGGTCGATGATGGTTACGAAGATTTTTTTTCCATTGCCTGGCCTATATTAAAAAAATACAAAGTGCCCGCCACGTTTTACGTAACCACCGGTTTTGTAAACGGCGATTTGTGGCTTTGGCCTGATCAACTGCGTTATTTGCTGGAGCAGTCGCCGGAGATCGAAAACAGGTTCAATTTCGGTTTGTTTAATGTACAGACCCCGGTAAAAGCAGCCGAGTTTGAGCAGGTGTTCTGGCGAATCAACCAGATCATGCTTAAGGCGGATAACACGGAAAAACTGCAGTGTCTCGATGCAATGGCCAGCGCCTGGCAGGTAGAATTACCGGACGAGCCGCCGAAAGACTATAAAGCCGTTACCTGGGTGCAACTACGACAAATGCAGACGGAAGGGCTTGAAGTAGGGGGGCATACGGCAACCCATCCGTCGCTCGCTAGAGTCAGCATGGCAGAGGCTCGTAACGAGATTCTTGGATGCTGCGAGGCGCTAAACCAGAACCTTGGTATGACATTGCGTTCTTTTTGCTACCCTAATGGAACTCCAGATGATTTTGTTGGAGAGCAAGTTGAACTGATTCAGGAAGCCGGTTTTTCATGCGCTGCCGTGGCCTTTGCCGATAGCCGTGAGCACCGTCAGAGATACGCGATGCGCCGTCACGCCAGTTCGTCGGATCAGTTTCAGTTTCTGAAAGCGGTGTCGGGTATCGAATTGTTGGGGCTGAAGTGGCGAAAGGCAGCGAAAGAGACGCCTTATGAATAAACTGGCAGTCCAATCAAGACAAGGCAGTCAGGCGGCCGAGTTTGGAGCATCGGTAAATGCCTCGGCAAGCCCAGCCACGTTTGGCATATTCATTTTTTTCCTCATTGATTTTTTTCTGCATCTTTCAGCGCGTTTTTCTACCTACGCGTTATTAAGACCAACCTTGCTGCTGGTTCTGATCATAACGATCAGTCTGTATATGCAGCGGGAAAAGTTCAGAGGCTGGACCAATGATCCAATTGTGTCCGCTTTGCTGACGCTTCTGGTCTATCTGGCTATCACTGTTCTGCTGGTGGAGTGGCCAGGCAGTGTTATCAGGAACAATCTCAGCGATTTTGTTAAGGCAATCGTATTTTTCTTTTTTACCGTTCTTTTGGTTGATTCGGACCGGCGACTTAAAATCTTTCTGGCCGTTTTTATTGCTTGTCAGGTCTTCCGCGTTCTGGAGCCGTTGTTTCTGCATATAACGGAGGGCTACTGGGGAAGCAGAACCTATCTTGGCAGCGGTGAGTTTTCGCAAAGGCTGGCGGGAGCACCGTCGGATGTGATTAATCCGAACGAGCTTGGCTTTGTTATTGTTACCATCATACCGTTTCTTCATTACCTATTGTGGTCTTCTGGCTTCAAGGCCAGGCTGCTTTATCTAGCGTTGGTGCCGCCATTGCTTTATGCATTGATTCTTTCGCAATCCCGGGGTGCCTTTCTTGCCCTATTGGTTGTTGCGTTTTTTGTGTTCAAGGAGTCCAGCCGGAAGTTCAGCCTGATCGTCGTAGCGACATTTATTGCCATGGCCGGATGGCAAGTCATGACGGATGAGCAGAAAGATCGCTACCTGTCATTGGTCGGGCAATCCGAGACATCTAACGCAGCGTCAGTGGAAGGTCGTCTTGAGGGTATGAAGAAAGAATTTTTACTGGGGTTAGAACGGCCTCTTGTAGGGCATGGGCTCGGGACCACGCCCGAGGCGAAAACATACGCATTTGGCCGCCGACAGGCGTCCCATAATCTCTACGCGGAACTGCTGATAGAGCTCGGTATTATCGGCACCGTTATCTTTCTGAGGTTTCTTTTCAAGGTGTATAGAGGGCTCGCAGACAATCAGAAATTGATTGTTCAGGCCGGGGATGCCTTGGGCACGTTTTACGTAAACCTGAATAAGGCGATGCTGGCCATATTCTGGATGTATGTTGTTTACAGCTTCAACTACTGGGGCCTTTCCCAATACTATTGGTACCTGTTTGCTGGCGCTGTTGTTGTCTTTAACCGGTTAACGCAGTTGAACCTTGTTGTCCCGGAAACTTCAGGGGCCACGTCAGTACGAACACTCCGTAAAAACCGTTTCAGTAATCTGGTCGATCTGTCCGGCAGGCGCTGATCGTGCCTCCAGAAAAGGAATTTTGATGCAAGTTGTTGTGTTTGCGAGGCATCCTGGTGGGGGAATCAGAACCTACTTCTATTATGTCTATGGTGATGAAGCGTTAAAGAGCCATGCTTTCAGGCTGGTGTCGCCCCGGTCTGACGCGTTGCAGTCTCTGGTAGGGCCCTTGGCCAACGTCAGTTGTAGTTCTCAGACTTCCGAGGGCTTGATTCCTTTGTTGCTGGCTCTTGTTCGTGAGGTTTTAGCGAACCGGCCGGATCTGGTTCACTCCCACGGATTCACCGCCGGGCTGATCGCTGCATTGCCCCTGTGGCTTTTGCGTATTCCTCATGTGATTACCACCCACGATGTTTTTATGCCGGGCCAGTTCAAGGGCCGGCTTGGCCAGGTAAAGAAATTTGTTATGGCCCGGCTGTTTGCCATGGCAAATCTGGTGAACCCGGTTGGTGAGGACGCAGCGGAGAATTTCCGTGCGACTTTTCCTGCTCTTTCCGCAAAGGGGAGGGTTGTCGCGGTCAGGAATGGCATAAGAACGCGTGTATTCGTTGGGGATGACTCGCGGGACCTGCGAGCCGAGGCTTCGATTCCCGATGATGCTCTGGTTGTCGGGTTCTTCGGCCGTTTCATGGCCCAGAAAGGGTTCGGTCTTCTGGTCAATGCGCTTGAGCGCTGGAATGAGTCTCGTCCCCACCGGCCTTTACACGTTTGTTGTTTTGGTTGGGGCGGGTTCATCCGCGAAGAGCAGGCGGATATTAAACGCCGGGGCTTGGCCGATTTTTTTCATTTCTTCCCGGCCACTGATTCGATGGCTTCCGCAATTCGTGGTGTGGATGCGGTCGTAATGCCCTCCAAATGGGAAGCCTGCCCGCTGTTGCCCATGGAAGTTATGGTTTCCGGGCGACCGCTTATTGCGTCGAATTGTATCGGCATGAATGAGGTAACTGCTGGCTCACCAACGCTGGTGTTCGATGTGGGCTCTTTCGAAGGCTTACTGGAGCAATTGGAGCAGTTTGCATCGAAACAACAAGAAATTACTTCAGACTTTGCCAGCTACAGAAAGGTAGCAGCCGGGCGTTTTGATGTCAGCCACACAGCTGTAAAGCTTGGAGAGTTATTCGAGCGGGCGTTGGCTACCGGAGAAGATAAGAAGTGATCCGCGTCCTTTTAGTCAATACTGGCTCGAACGTTATGGTTATGCTGGTCAAGCTGATCATTACATTCATTATGACACCCATTTTTGTTCAGAACCTGGGCAAGTATGATTATGGCCTTTGGGAAATGGTCGGAGGAATCATTGGCTATGCTGGGATGCTTGGTTTTGGCATTCGACCTGCAGTTAGTCGTTTTGCGGCCAAATACAGGGCAGAAAGTAATCGGGAACAGTTGCTGCGGGTTTATGCGTCCACTTTCTTTTTCATGGTATTCGTGGGCATGCTACTGGCCACTATTAGTGTTCTCTGGGCTTTGTGGTATCCAGAGCTTCTTTCCGAAAGCGGTGATGAGGCGCATCGATATACCGTCTTCCTTCTGATTATTGCTGTCCAGCTATTATTTTCTTTTCCCGGACATATTGTTGAAAGTTACCTGGAAGGATTTCAAAAATATTACCTTAAGAACGCTATAACCATCTTCAATTCCATTGTTGGTTCAGTTGTTCTTTACAGTTTCATTGAGCCCGATAATGGCCTGCTTCTGCTCGCCGCTGTCAACGCTGTCGGCTTTTCACTGAAGTATCTGACTTTCATGTACATCCTTAGTCGGCCCCAGTTAGACTGCATGGTGGTGCGTACATCGTATTTCTCGCTGGAAACGCTCCGCGAGCTTATCAATTTTGGATTGAAGTCGCTCGTGCAGGGCATTTCTACCCGCATAGAGAACGCGACTGATTCTTTAGTCATCGGCTTCGCCTTGGGGCCAGCGATGGTTCCTTTCTATAGCATTCCAGCAAATTTGGTACAGAATCTCAGGACGCTCGGCTGGACGCTCAGCCATGCATTTATGCCCTTGTTCAGCGACCTGAGTGCCCGGTCTGAGCAGCGTAAAATCCAGGAAACCTACTTGTTGGCTAGCAAATACGTAGTGGGGATAATCCTGCCACTGGCCGTCGGGATTACGATCGTGGGCGCACCTTTTATTGGTTTATGGATCGGACCGGAGTTTGAGGAGAATGGCCAGTGGATCATTAATTTTCTGGTAGTGTTCACTGTGCTTCCACTCCTTGACCCATTTAATAGCCGATATCTTACTGCTATTAATAAACATGGCATCTTTGCAAAGCTGGCACCAATTGCAGCCCTGATAAATCTCTCACTGAGTATTGCGCTGGTTCATGAATTTGGCATCCTGGGTGTGGCATTTGCTTCCATCGTGCCGGGATTTATTTTTGTGCCGATCTACCTTCGATATACCTGTCAACAATTGGGATTACCTGTTTCTCGCTACATCACCGAAAGTCTTTTGCCTTGCTTTCTTCCCACAGTGCTGCTCGCACTTTCGGCTTATGGAATTCGTGTCTATACCGGCTTGGATTCATATCTGGCAATCATTGGCACGGCCATCGGATCGGGCCTTGTGTGGGCCCTCGCATTCTGGAGCTTGGCATTGAGAGACCGCGAACGTCGTTATATTCTTGAAAGGTTTGCCAAGAGATAACGGAGTGTTAATCACCGGCGGATAAGCCTGTTAAAAAGGAGCAATAATCTGTGTGTGGATTTGCCGGCATGTATTCTTCAGTAGGGGCAGGCATAAAACCCAATGAGAAGTTGCTGCGTGCGATGGGCGATACACTCGCGCACCGGGGTCCTGACGCTGATGGCGTGTGGCTGGATTCATCTTCTGGCCTGGTGCATAGAAGGCTTGCTATCCAAGACCTGTCCCCGACTGGTGCTCAACCGATGCATTCTGCTTCGGGAAGATTCGTCATTGCCTTCAACGGTGAAATTTACAATTTTCAGAAGATCCAAAATGAACTAATAGCGCTGGGGTATGGGTTCCGGGGACGCTCCGATACGGAAGTAATGCTAGCCGCGTTTGAACATTGGGGTCTCAAGTCTTCTCTTGAAAAATTTGTTGGCATGTTTGCGTTCGCTCTGATTGACCGTGAAGAGGGCATTCTTCACTTGGCTCGCGACAGAATGGGGGAAAAGCCTCTCTATTATGGCTGGCAGCAGGGTACCTTGTTGTTTGGGTCTGAGCTTAAGGCTCTGCAGCAGCACCCGGACTGGGTGGGGGAAATTGACAGATCAGTTCTGCCGTTGTTGCTTCGCCATAATCTTATACCTGCCCCGCATTCTATCTATCGGGGTATCTGCAAGCTTATGCCGGCTTCCTATGTGTCGTTAAGGTTGGAAGATCTTCAGCCTGATTTAATGCCTGAGCCCGAAAGGTACTGGGAACTTGAAGCGCAGTTTGCTGAGCGTTCTGGACAGACGTTGGGGGGTGCAGCTGCCGAGCTTGAAAGGCTTTTGGATGAGGTAATCTCAGAGCAGATGATTGCCGATGTACCCTTGGGAGCTTTCCTGTCTGGTGGCATCGATTCGTCTACGATTGTTGCCCTTATGCAGAAACAGGCCAACACACCGGTGAAATCCTTCAGCATCGGTTTCAAAGAAGCGGGTTTTAATGAAGCTGAACACGCCGCTGCGGTAGCCAGGCATCTTGGAACCGAGCATACGGAACTGTATGTGAGCGAGCAGGATGCACTGGATGTGGTCCCTAAGCTTCCACAGATCTACTGCGAGCCTTTTGCTGATTCTTCCCAGATTCCAACTTATCTGGTTAGCAAGATGACCAAGGAGAAGGTGACTGTAGCTCTTTCTGGCGATGGGGGGGACGAGCTTTTCTGCGGATATACCCGTTATCCGGCCATAGCCTCCGCGTGGTATGGCCGGAAAGCGCCGAGGGCGCGCCTGAAAAGCGTGCTGTCCCGCCTGCCGGAAACACCCGTCGCGACTTTGATCAAGGCCGGGGTAACATCACAGCGAGGGCGCTCCTTGGGCGCCATAAAACACCGCTTGGCGTTTACCCGTGCGGTAACCGATGCTGAGTCATTGTCCGAATATTATCGCCGGCGCGTGTCCTATTGGCCGTTTCCGGAGAAGTTGTTGGGTTCCGCTTCGGAGGCGCCCTACGGGCTAACAGCCCCGTTGCCTAAAAGTATTGCGTCTGAAAGCCTGAAAGCGCTTATGTGGCGTGACCTGAACTGGTATTTGCCGGATGATATTCTGGTAAAAGTGGACCGGGCCGCTATGGCCTGCAGCCTGGAAACCCGGGTGCCATTGCTGGATCACCGGGTTGTTTCTTTTGCCCTCGGGCTTCCGACTTCTTTGAATGTTCAGAATGGCGTTGGCAAACAGGTTTTGCGGTCGGTGCTTTACCGTCATGTGCCGCGGGAACTTATCGATCGGCCTAAGCAGGGGTTTGCTGTGCCGATTTCCCATTGGCTCAGGGGTGCGCTGCGGGAGTGGGCGGAGGACTTGCTCGATTACAGAACTCTTACGGATGAAGGATACTGGAATGCCGACGTTGTAAGGTGGTTCTGGAAAGAGCACCTATCTGGGCGTGAGGATTACAGCTTTGAACTATGGGGGATCTTAATGTTTCAGGCGTGGCTTCGGTATCAGGATGGCGAGTAAGAAGTTGCTACAGGCGATAGATGTCGGCGATTAAAAAGTATTGAGTTAAGTTTTGACTACAGGAAGTAATTTTAATGCAAAAAATACCTCTGATATCGATTGTTACCCCGACATATAATCGGTCAGAATTTTTGGCTGAGGCGGTAAATAGCGTTTTAGGCCAAACATACAGTAACTTTGAGCTCTTGATAATCGATGATGGCTCAACCGATGATACTCGGGAGTTGGTGGCATCATACCAACAAGATCCTCGCATCCGTTATTTTTACCAGTCGAACCAGGGGCAAAGTGTGGCGAGAAACAGGGGCATTGCTGAGTCTGCTGGCGATTTCATCTGTTTTCTGGATTCGGATAATGCTTGGCTTCCAAAGAAGCTTGAACGCTCTCTTTTGGAATTTCAACGCTTCCCTGAAACGCAAGTCGTTTATGGGGATAGCATATTGATTGATGAAAATAGTGCTGAGATAGGAAAAAGCACTATGAAGCGATATTCAGGGAGAATTACAGCTAATCTTTTAAAAGACAATTTTGTCAGCATGAATACAACCATGACAAGGCGCCACTGCTTTGAAGAGATGGGTGGTTTTAACGAATCTGACCGGATAGCAGAAGATTATGAGCTCTGGCTGAGGTTTTCTACAAAGTTTGAGTTTCATTATATTCCGGAATTTTTAGGTTGTTATCGGAAGATGGATAACCAGATTTCATCTGATAAACAGAGGCGTTTTGAAGGGAACGAACGATTGCTGTTGAAGTTTCTTGAGCAATATCCTGATGCCGTTACAGGAAGAGAGCGCAGAAGGGGGTTAAGCCACTTCTATATCAGAAAAGCTCGTTACGAGATCTCTGCGAAGGCATTCAGAGCGGCGCTTTCCGATATTGCTAGAGGTACCAAATACGATCCTTGGTGGCAAGGCCCATGGCGTGCACTCGCAAAAATGGTCTTGAGCCGGTAATGGTGATCGTTAGTGTGATTATTCCTACCTATAACAGGGCAAGCTTTCTACCCCTAGCAATATCAAGTGTGTTAGCCCAGACTTACGAAGATTTTGAGTTGATTGTGGTGGATGATGGCTCAACAGACCATACTTTTTCAGTGACTAAAACTTTTCTTAAGGACAAAAGAGTAAGATATTTTTATCAGGAAAATCAGGGACAGAGCCTCGCTCGCAATCACGCTCTTGCGCAGAGCTGCGGAGAACTTATCGCATTTCTTGATTCAGATGATGTTTGGCACCCAGACAAGCTTGAAAAACAGCTAAAAGCCTTTGATGCCAACCCAGAGGCAGATATAGTTCACGGTGATGAAGCACTGATTGATGAGCGGGGAGAAGTCATCAGCCTAAAAAATATGAAGCGTCATTCGGGGTTTATAACGCCGCAATTACTGACTGATAACAGCGTTAGTATTACTACTGCATTGGTGAGGCGCCGATGCTTCGATGAAATGGGCGGCTTTGACGAGACCGAGCGGCTGGCTGAGGATTACGAATTATGGCTCCGGTTTTCCGTAAAATACCGGTTTTATTATTTGCCTGGCATTGTTGCTTTGTATCGTGTAATGGAGAATCAGATTTCGGCGGAAAAGCTTCGGCGTTTCGAAGCAAATGAAATCATCATTGCTCGTTTTTTGGAAAACTATCCGTCGGTTCTGAGTCGTGCTGAACAGCGTTCAGGTCTGGCGAGATTTTATTGCCGAAAGGCTCGTCATTGTGCCAGTGCAGGTGAGCGGATAGCAGCTTTTGAAGCAATTATCTCAGCATTTAAGAATTCACCGCTGGACGCAATTGTCTGGAGAGCGTTATATCGCACCCTGGTGCCGCGGAAATGATAGCTATGTACTCTCCATAATTAAATGATTTGTCGGGTAGGTAAATAATGCAAAAGGTTTCAGGGCCGGGTAATACATATCGGGAGCTTCAAAAAATATTGGTCCGCTCAGGACAAGCTGAAAAGGCTCCTGCCTGGATATTCGGCAGTTCGATAAATACTCTCAGCTTTGTACGCAGCCTCGGCCGGAGGGGTATCCCCTGTGTAGTTCTGGATAGATTGCCAATGATTGGTGCTGAATCCAGGTTCACCCACTTTGTGCCTATTTCACTATCAGATCTAAGCTCAGAAGAAGGTATCGCATGCCTGAGACACGCCGCAAAAAGCAGTACCTCAAAGCCAGTTATTTTCGCCACTTCTGATGAACACAACGAATTTCTGGCTCGTCATGGGGGTAAGCTGGAGGAACACTGTCGGTTTTTGGTACCAAGGCCAGAGACGATAGACCTGGTTCTAAATAAGAGGGAGCAATACACAATCGCCGAGAAAATAGGCGTGCCTCTTCCTCTATCGCTTTATCCAGAAAGTCTAGAAGATATTGTTTCCTATAAAGACAGAATGAGATTTCCCTGCATTATAAAGCCCTGTATGGCTCATGTTGGCCGTCAGTTACTCGGTGGAAAAAAGGTGAGGGTCGTTGAGACCTATGATGATTTAAAAAAACAGTGGGGGCTCCTGGGAAGCCGCTCTTCCGAATTTATGATTCAGGAGATTATTCCAGGCGGCGATAGTGATCTGTTTGGATATTTGGCCTTGTGGTCACATGATTGTCAAGAGATCGCTTGGGTCACCAAGCAAAAGTTGCGGCAGAATCCCCCTGAGTATGGGGACGGGGCACTCCAGAAGACCGTGATATGTGAGGAGGCGCGGGAGCTTAGTAAGCGCTTGTTAAAAGAACTCGGCTATCAGGGGTTTGTTGGTGTCGAATTTAAAAAAGACCCAAGAGACGGTCGTCTTAAATTGATGGAAATAAACCCGAGAACTGTGTCTGGAAATCAGCTGGCTATTTCTTCAAACATTGACTTTCCGTATATAGCGTATAATTACTTAACCGATCCGGAGTACTGTTATAGCGGCAGTTTTAAGCCTGATGTAAGCTTTATAAATGAAGATTGGAATTTTCGTGCTTACATTATATTGCGTAAAAAGGGAAGAATGCGTCTCACCAAATATTTGTCTGAACTATTTAATTCTGATTCTAGGGCTATTTGGGCTTGGGATGATCTGAGGCCCGCCTGGTGCACTTTCAGGGTTTTATTTCGAGATATGATCAGAAAGCTGAGAAAATTTTAGATTTGCTCTTTGCACGCACATGGATATCTGTGATTTTTAAATTGGGTGGTAGTGTTAATGTCTCAATATGAGATAGGGAAGAATCTGGTAGTCAATCGGCTGTCTGAGAATGACTTTGTTCATCTTCAGCCAGAGTGGCAGAGATTGTTGACCCATTCTGCTGCCGACCCGTTATTCATGAGCTGGGCCTGGCTGTATAGCTGGTGGGAAGTATGGGCTGGTCCCTACGCCTTGGAGCTCGTGTTGCTCGGGGTTTATGAAAGGGACACGGGGCAACTTGTAGGTCTCGCCCCTATGTACCGAAATGAAAGTCGCTCTTTTGGCGCGATGAAAATTCGCCGGCTACAATTCATCGGCAATTCTTGGCGCATCGGGCCTTCGGTCCGAACTGAGTATACTGGGCTGATTGCCTTATCGGGGCGCGAGGTTGACGTTGCGCTTACGATTTCAGGTTTCCTGCGGAAAATGGTTTGGGACGAACTTGTGATTTCGGATAGCAGTGACAGGGCGGCCGGCGAATTTGGGGAGGCTCTTGTACAGGATGGAAACATCGTCAGTCTGATCCGTAGCGAGGCTAAGGGCATCCGTATCGATACGACCGGTAGTTTTGAAAAGTGGGTGGGACAACTTGGCCCTAATACCCGCGTAAAAGCGATTAACAGACAGGCCTTTTTCGAAACTGAACTCAAAGGGAGCTGCCACCGCTATGAGCCCGATACTGAAGCCTACACAGGTTTTTTTGAGCGCCTAAACCGCTTCCATAACGAACGGTGGGGCAAGCCGTGTTTTGATGAGCGCGCGGTAGATTTTCATCTCAGTTTACTAAAGCGTCTTGATGAGGGACAGTCTCCAGAATTGTCGCAGTTAATTTCCGGACAAGAGATTGTATCGGTATTGTACGATGTACGCGCGGGTGGTCGTATTTATAACCTTCAATCTGGCTTTGATGAAACTTTACATAAGAAACTATCGGTGGGAACACTTCATCTTGGGTACGCTATCAGCCATGCTTTTGGTGAGCGTGACGTGGAGTGTTACGACCTTCTTGCGGGCTATGGTAAAAATACTTTCTACAAGGCAAAGTTTAAAGGTGAGGAGGTAGAGTTTACAACTATTGAGTTTGTCCGTTCGCCCCTTCTAAAACTGGTCTACCGGTTCCAAGGCACCTTGCCACAGGGACTCAAACGCAGAATAAACCGAGTATTCAGGTTGTAGCATTCCTACCTTATAACAAAAGGAAGAGTTGATATGGTGCACGGATGGAATCCCTCTCGTTTCTCGGTCAATACATTGCTGCCATTTCTGATTGTTTTTGCGTCTCTGCTGTTCGTCGTTTTACCTACGGTTCTCAATATTTTTAATCGTTGGCTCATATTTGACGAATCCTACTCCCACGGCTTCCTGCTCCTCGCAGTTTCGGTATTTCTGGTGTTCCGGACTGCTCGCCGAATCCGGCCGGTACCTGGGTTCTATCCGTTCTGGTTACTTCCATTTATTTTAGCCCTGGTCGCCTATGGCCTGGGCGGGCTGTTGCGGGTACAGGCGCTTCAGCAACTGATGGTGGTGCCTCTTTTCCTGGGAGCCCTGGCCATTCTGCTGGGCTGGAAGCAGATAAAGCCTTTTATTCTGCCCATTGGTATGGTGTTCTTTGCCATGCCCATGTGGGATTTTCTCTCGTGGACGCTCCAGCTGATTACAGTCGAGATCAATCAGTTACTGCTTGGCCTGTTCGATATTGAGTTCGAAGTGGAAGGTGTGTTTGTGTACCTCATCGGGGTAGGGGTATTCGAAGTGGCCCATGGCTGCTCTGGCTTGCGTTATCTCTTGGTTGGCCAATCCCTGTCCTTGATGTATGGCGAGCTGAACCTTCGTACAGTTCGTGCCAGGGTGATTCTGTTCCTGAGTGGTGTGTTTCTGGCACTGCTGGCAAACTGGATTCGGGTGTTCGTGATCATTTATATGGGTTACGAAACCAACATGCAATCCTCTCTGATTGAAGACCACGAAAGTTTTGGCTGGTGGGTGTTTGCAGCCACCTTGATTCCTCTGTTCCTGGTGGGTCGACGACTGGAGTCGATGAAGGCAGAGCGGGACTCGGATCAGAAGGTGGAAGCGACTGAACCTTTGGCATCGTTTAGCCGCACTAGCGCCATGCGGCTGAAAGTTGGTGTTGTTATCACCGCACTTTTGCCGGTTCTGGTATGGGCCGCGTTGCCATCGTCGGATCGCGACATAAAGCCGGAACCTCTGGCTTTGGACCTTAAGCTGGTTGGGGAACGTTACGGTCCGCTTTTCTCAACCAACCTGGAGGGCTGGCGTCCAAGGGTTCAGAACCCAGATTGGCTGTATACCCAGACACTGTTTGACCGGAGACGTGCTGGCGATCAGTCGGGGCCTGGTGAATCCCTTTTTGCGGCGGTTTACAGCTACGACTATCAGCGGGAGGGTGCTGAAGTAATCCAGTATTCGAATCGGGTTTATGATCGGGAACGCTGGTATCCAGAGACATTTTTCACTCTGTCCGGGCCAGGGAAAGTTCCCCTCAAAGGCTTGACGCTTCGTCAACGGTTTACCGACACGCGGATACACATTGCCTACACCTATTACGTAGCGGGATTCTGGGAGACGGATAACCTGAGAGCCAAGCTGGCCCAGGTTTGGGGGTTTATGAATTCCCGCAGCGATGCTTCTCTGATCGTATTTGCTGTGTATTGCGAAGACTGTGATGGGAAAAAGCGTTTGTCTTCACTAATAGATTCAGTGATGGAAGAGGTGGTGACCGCTGTGGATAAACAAGTTGCGGAAAAGAAAAGAGGCGAGGACTAACGCACTACCTTCCTTACGCAACAATTACGATGAGTAAAGTACTGTTGTTGCGAAGGAGGGAGAGTGCCACCAAAGCCTACGAACGGTTTGGTATTATGTGGCGGTAGTTATGGCGTCTGTGTCTTTCCGCGTTTACCCCCGGTCACCAAACTTCTCCAGCACCCGTTTTGCGTCCGCATCGCGGCCGTTGGCGCGATAGGCCTCAGCCAGGTGCATGGCAATTTCCTCCGAATCAGGTTGCAGTTCGTGGGCTTTTTCAAGCACGGGCAGGCTTTCTTCCGTTTTTCCCGCCTGGAACAGAATCCAGCCGTAGGTGTCTGCAATGGCGGCGTTGCCGGAGTTCAGCTCGAAAGCTTGCCTGGCCAGTTCCATGGCGCGTTCGTCGCCTTGTTGGTGGTAGATCCACGCCAGGTTGTTGAGTGCCACCACGTTCCGGGGTGTTACTTCAAGCAATTCTTCATAGGGCGGTATTGCCTTTTCAGGCGCCTCGTTTTCCTGGTGTAGTACCGCCAAGCTCATCAGCACCTGGGGGTTCCGTGGAAAAGCCTGGCGTGCGTTTTCGAGGGATTCGACAGCTTTATCGCGCTGCCCGGACCGAACCAGGGCGCGGGCGTGGGCGACTTCCAGTTCGGCGGTTTGTTCCAGTTCAAGGGCAAGCTGATAGAGCTCGGCGGCTTCCTGATACTCCTCCCGCCTTTCAAAGTAGCGGGCTTCGATGCGGAAGGGCGTTGCGGATTCGGGATGTTGTTGTTTGACGTCTCTCAGGATGTCCCGGGCCTCTTTGGCATTTCCCCGGGTGAACTCAATGGCAGCCGCCTGGATGCCGATTTCTTCGTTATCCGGAAACAGTATGCGCCCCCGGCGAAGCACGTCAGCTGCCTGTTCCAGGCGTTCACGCTGGGCCAGCTGGGTGGCAATGCCATGGTACACGGAAGCAACCAGTGATTCTGCCGGGGCAGGGCTGGATTCGTCTTCCCGTTCAAGCAGGCCGGCGGTCAGCTCATCGGACCGTTGGGTGTCGTTGTCAATCAATGCCGATTCCAGCAATATCAGCCTGGGGCCATACGCGTCCGGGTGTTTCTCCCGGACCTCTTCCATCAGCGCCTTCAGTTCTTCACGCGGCATAACCGAGGAGATCCCCTGCAGTGCCTGGCGATTGTCCGGGGACAGTTCAATGGCACGGCGGTAGTAGTCTTTTGCCTGGTCTGTTTCATTGCGTAACCGTGCCAGGTTGCCCAGGGCGTTAAGCCCGGCGGGGTTCTCGCTATCCGCTTCCGTGGCTCTCTGGTAATACTGTCTGGCCTCTTCGATATTCCCGGCGTTGGCGGCGACATTGCCACGGGTAACCAGTGCGGCAACACTTTTTGGTTGTTCCTTAACCCAGTCGGACGCCGCGGCGATGGCCGCATCGTTGTTGTTGGCGGATACATGGGCCTGGACAACCAGCAATCTTGCCTGTTCTGATTCCGGATCGCTCTCCAGTACCCGGTTGGCCTGTTCGATGGCCCTTTCGGTCTGGCCTGTGCGCACCAGATACGTTGCATACCGCAACCGCAGGTTGTTGTTGTCGGGGGCGAGGTCCAGCGATTTTTCGATGAACTGCTCGCCGCTTTCTGTGTCGCCGCTGACCAGTGAGGCGATGCCCACCAGCGCCAGGGTTTCCGGGTCTGAATCCTGGTCTTCGAGATTGGCGAGGATTTCCCGGGCGCCTTCCGGGTTGCGCATTTGCAGGCGGGTGGCCGCAAGTAGTTTTCTCGCCTGCTCCGAGTCCTCCATATCGGCAACCGGGGCTAGCAGGGCTTCAGCCTCCTCTGGCCGGCCCTGGCGATAGCGAATAAGGCCCAGCATCAGTGCGGCCTGCTGCTGGCTCGGAGCCTGGGACAGTACTTCCTCGAGATAGCGTGCGGCGTTATTCAGTTCGCCGTTGTTGAATGCCTCTTGTGCCGCTATCAGGTTGCTCCTGATGGTGCCAGGCGCTGATTTTGCGAGAATTTCTTCGTAGACAAAGGCTTCAGAGGATTTGCCCTGTTCCCGCAGTACATTGATCAGCGCCGACATGGTTTCAAACTTCTGGTATGTCATAACGTCGTACTGACCGATTGTCTCCAGCGCATTTATCAATGCTTGTTCGGCGTCTGGCCAATCCTTTCTGTCTTGCGCAATGCCGGCCTTGAGGAGCCATAGTTCGACGTGGTCCGGATCAAGTTCTTCGGCTTGAGCAATATACTCATCACCTTCACCGGGCTTGTTCTGACGGTAAGCCACCCTGGCCTGACCGATTAATGGCCGGACTGCATTAGGGTCAGTATTCTGTGCAACCGAATACGCTTCTGCCGCCTGATCAAGACGGCCTGCGGCCAAGTGAATTTCTCCTCTGAGTAAAGCTCCTTCCAGCTGCTGAACGCGGTCCGGGTCTTCAAGCGCATCAAGTACCGCCAGCGCCTCCTCAGGCTCGCGTTGCATCAAATGGGCTTCCGAACGGATCAGCGCTGCATCGTTAGCATTCTGTTGGCTAATGGATTCTTCGCCAATATCCGAAAGCAACTGGTCGAGCATGCGCTCGGCATTCTTGGCATCGCCAGCCGTAAGAAGGTTGTTGATGATTAAAAGATACGGCTCTACGCGCTCCGGCTGCAGCTCAATCGCACTACGGGCCTCCAGAGTGCTGGCCTTAAGCTCCCCCTGGCGCTGGAAAAACCGGGACTGATCCATATGACTAAGATACTGGATCTCCTCTTGGCTCATTTCTTGTTCTTCTTCGCTGCAACCTGCGAGAGTGAGCGAAATGGCAACTACCAGGAAGGTGGCACGTACTGCTGACACTGGTTTCATGGCCCTGTTCCTTTCCCTTTTAAATCTTATTGTGGATTCCCTGCTTGCTACTCAGGTACCTGGTGATTCAGATGAAGTTTGTATCCGATATTTATCGGTCAAGTTGTATAGGGTTGGCCGGGTAATGCCCAGCAGGCGGGAGGCCCGGGCCATATTGAAACTACAGGATTGGAGCGCCTGTAAAATGGCTGCCCGTTCGGCGTTTTCCCGCACTTTCCTCAGGTTAAGTTGCTGGTCCTGGCCTTGTTGACCCCCATCGAGTTCAAGATCTTCGGCGGTCACCCGCTTACTGTTCGCCATAATGATGGCTCGTTTTACCTTGTTGATCATCTCTCGAACGTTGCCCGGCCATGGGTAATTGTTAATGGCGTTGATGGCATCTTCACTGTACGAGAGGTTGGGGCGATCCATATGTTTGCCCAGCGATTTCAGGAGGGACTGTGCTATAACCAGAGCATCGCCCTCACGTTCCCGGACTGCGGGCACATCAAGAGTGATTTCGCTGATTCTGTAGTACAGATCTTCCCTGAAATCCCCGCTTTCAATCAATTGCCTGACATCTCGGTGGGTCGCGCAAACCACCCGAACATCAACGGATATGGCATTTACCGAGCCCACCCGGTCAATCACGCGTTCTTGCAGGAAGCGCAGCAGTTTGGCCTGGAGCGCCATAGGCATGTCGCCAATTTCATCCAGAAATAGAGTCCCGCCGTTAGCGCTTTCGATTTTGCCTTTTTTGGATTGAGTCGCTCCGGTGAATGAGCCTTTCTCAAAGCCAAACAGTTCGCTCTCCAGGAGGTTTTCCGGAATCGCTGCGCAATTGATGGCTGCAAACGGTTTTTCTGAGCGCGGGCTGAGGTCATGCAAAGCTCGTGCAAGGAGTTCTTTGCCGGTACCGGTTTCGCCGGTGATCAGGGTGGTTACATCTGTGGGGGCAACTTTTTCCAGTGTTCGGCAAACAGCCAGCATTTGTGGGCTTGCAGCAACAATGCCCTTGATATTGGTGCCATTGCCAGACCGGGCGAGTTCCCGGTTTTCGTGTTCCAGTTCCGCAAGTCGGAAGGCCCGGCTAACCACAAAAGTAAGAATGTCTGCATCCAGGGGCTTTTGATAGAAATCGGAAGCACCCATGCCCACGGCCTTGACGGCATTTTCCTTGTCTTCCCGGCCGGTCACTACGATTACTTTGGTCATTGGGGCAAGGCGAAGGATTTCTTCAAGCAGATTAAAGCCTTCCGAGGCCCCACCCGGATCCGGCGGAAGGCCCAGGTCCAGAGTAACAACCTCCGGCTCCTCACGCCTGATAGCGGCGAGGGCGGAATCTCGATCGGATGCTACGGTTACCTCCAGATCCTCACTGAAACACCAGCGCATCTGGCTTTGAAGGCCTGGATCATCTTCTACGATTAATAGTCGTCTGGTCACAACAGCAGTAAATCCTTTTTGTAGTATGTGTCCTTACCCCTGATTCTTAACTGAACATTGACACTTTGCAATGCTCGTCTTTCTTGATGCAAGAAAATGGCAGTTAATTGGCGTCCTCTCTCACTCCCGTAGTGTCAGAAATCAATGGATATCCCGGCTCAGGCATTTTGGCAGGACCTGGTGCGGCCAGAGGTACGCGAACTGAAAAGCAGGAGCCGATTCCGGGCTCGCTTGTTACATCGATGTTGCCGCCCAGCTTCTGGATGTACTCGCGGGCCTGGTAAGCGCCTATTCCCATGCCTGTGAGACCTTTTGTGCTCTCAAATGGTTTAAAGAGCTGCCCACTGATAAATTCTTCGGTCATTCCGCTGCCGCTGTCCTGAATGAACAGCACAACATTACCTTTTGCGATCTTCAGGGTCAGCACAACCTCACCATCGGGTGGTGTTGCATCCTGAGCATTCTGAATCAGGTGTCCCAGAACGCTGCGCAGCTGATCGGCATCCGCTTTGATTGTGGCATTTGGGGGCGTGCCTTCCAAATGAGGATGGGGCGCCCGGTGTTGATGATGGGCAATGAGCTCAATGACCAGCTCTGTCAGGTTGATCGGCACCAGTTTGCTGTCATCATCCTCGGAAGGCTTTCGAATGTGTTCAACGAGGTTGGACATTTTCCGAACAGCATGCTCCGTGGTGTTGATCATGTCGTCAATAAAGGCCGGGTTATTCCGGTGTTTTGGCGCATTTTTCACGAGCAGGGAAAGCTGGGCGATGACAGTCTTCAGATCGTGGACCATAAAGGCAGAAGCCTTGCTGACAGCTTCAAACTGCATGGCCCTGGACAGTCGGTTTTGGGCATCTGCCTGTGCCAGCAGGTTGCATGTTTGCCGGGCTACAACCTTGATCAGGTCAAAGTTCTCCCAGTTCAGCTCTACGCGAGCGTAGGGGTTGCCTACAAGTGCCATGCCATAGAGTTCATTGCCGAGGTATAAAGGAATGATCAGCCAGCCGTCCGGTGTTTTGGTGATGGCGTCCGGAATTTCAAGAAGATTGTAGGTGACGGGATCCGACTGGTACTCGTGCAAGTCCACGATCCACTCACGATCGCGGAAGAACTGGACCAGCTCCGAATCGCCATCGATCATGGTGTATTTCGGTGTCGAGAGGTTAACGGCGGCCTTCAGGATATAGGCATCCTGTTCACCTATCAGCCAGATGCCGCCGGCATTGCTTTCGACAAGCCCGGCCAGCATTCGGATAACTCGTTCGGGAAGTGGAGGATCGTCGCTGAGGTCGGCCAGCTCCCGGGTCATTTTTAGCCATTCTTCCCGGTAATCGTATTTGTAATCGAAGAAGTTCTGGCTGATCAGTACCATCAGTTTGGAGCGGATACGTCGGGAAAGCAGGAGTGTGGTCAGAAATACCAGTGAAATGGTGAAGAAAAGAACCTGAAGCGCATCCCCCCATTCGCCTCCAAGTACCCTTACGTAATAACCGCCAAGGGCCAGAAAAAGCAGGTACCCGCCGGCGAAAACCAGGGTGCCCGCATGAAAAAAGGCCGAGCGGGAGAGCTGGAAATCCACGGGTTGCTTGCGGGTATTGATGACGTTGATGGCAAACAGTGGCGTGAGCAGGGCGTTCACAAATCCCCGGGCGTTCCAGAAAGAGTCGGACACCTGGCCAAAGAGAAGTGCATCGGCGTACATGAAGAAATCGAAGGCAAAGATGGTGGCAATGCCAATGCACATGTATTTGATACTTGACCGGCCAAAACTTGGCGAATTGCGCCAGATCTGTTCAACCATTGAGAGGCCGAGAAGGGAGAGACCGATTTGGCCCAGCAGTTTGGCTTTGCCCGTGGAGATGCCGACGGTACTGAAATTTTCGATCAACGCGATGGCGACCAACAGCGTCAGAAGGATTGCCGTAGTCGCTCCAAGGATGTGTTTTACCTTGTTTGTGAGCTTTTTTTCTTTTAGACCATCTTTTAGCAGAGCAAACAGCAGGTAGATCCAGGAGGCGTCTCGGAGCAGTTCAACGAGATAGCGGATGTTGAATCCAGGCTGCCCCCAAAGGCTCTGGCTGACGATTGTAGCCGCCCAAATCATGCTTACTGTCGCAGCGAGTGCCAGTGCCCGGTCGACACCCCGTCGCAGGTAGCGGGATACTACCAGTATTGTAAGTAGCCCGAACGTAACCGCTGCCAGCGAATAGCTGAGTACGTCCATGTTGCTGAACATGCCAGAGTGCCCCGTAAAGAAATCCTTTCCAAAGAATAGCTCTGTTTATAGTGAGAGTAACTTATGTAGCCGCTGTTGACTAAACCGGCCTCTTATTCTCCCGATAAAACCGGAAAATCTCCTTCAGCGGTCGCTTCGGCTCAAACCCGAACTCATTAACAAACGCCCGCCCGTCAATCACCACCGGATACTTGAAGAACGCCATCAGGTAGGACGGAAAGCTCTTCAACTTCAGGGTGCCGAGTATCATCTTCGGAACCATCGGTGGGATGGAGGGCACCTGGATCCGTTTGCATCCGCAGAGCTTGAGCGCGTGCTGGTACGCCACCCAGTCCTGGGGTGCCACGTTGTACACGCCACGTGTCGGTTTTTTATACGCCAGTACAATGGCATCAGCCATATCGTCGATATGGATAAACTGCATCATGGGTGAAAAGCCCGCCAGCACCGGTGCGCGCTCGCTGGCCAGCAGGGTGCTGATGGTGTTGCGCACGCCCGGGCCCACGATATTGCAGGGCCGCAGGATGGTGATGTTCAGCTCCGGGTAGCGCCACAGGTAAATGTTGGCCAGGTTCTCCAGTTCCACGGAATCAATCAGGTCGGCGCTGAGCCCGGCGCTCTTGAGCGGTGCTGCTTCATCAATGAGTGCGGGGTTGTAGGCCACGGCTCCGTATACGTGGAACGTGGAGAGCACCACCACTCGCTTGATGCCGTATTTGTGGCTGAGGTCCAGCAGTTTCTGGGTGCCCAGCACATTGGCGTTGTAGCGCCGCATGCGGGTGAGCTGGCTGGACATGATCCGGCCCATGTGGATCACGCCATCGAACTGGTAGCGCCGGAACAGATCTTCGAACACCCGCTTGTTGAGATCGATGCAGTAGCTGGGGATGTCGTCGCCCAGGTAGACCTGTTCCCGGAAATCCACGGCGACCAGGTCGCAGGTATCCCGGAGCTGTTCAATGACCTGTTGGGCGAGGGCGCCGGCGGCGCCGGTAATCAGAATGTGCGGTCTGCGTTGTTCGGTCATCAGAAAAGCCTTTTCCTTTCGCTCAGTCCCTTGTCGATCAGCCGGCTGATTTCCGCCTTCACCTTCTCCACGCGTTCGGTGACCTGTTCTTCGGGGATTTCCAGATCGTCAAAGTACATCGGGGCTCCGAAGTTCAGGTGTACCTTTGCCGGCAGCACCACGGGCATAGCAACCGGGGCGTAGGGGATGCCCAGGGCCTTTGCCAGGGGCTTGATGTTGGCGATGGCCGGGATGGTTTCCTCGCAGCCCACTACGCCAACAGGCACGATCGGCGCCTTGTACTTCATGGCCAGGTGCATGAAGCCGTTGCCAAACCGTTTGAGCTGGTAGCGGTCGTGGTAGAGTTTTCCGGAACCGCGAATGCCCTCTGGGAACACGATGACCGCTTCATTGTTGGCGAGCATCTTGGCGCAGTTGACCGGGTCGCCGAGTACGGCGCCAACTTCATTCAGCAGGTTGCCCAGCCAGGGCACGGTCGGAAAGAAGCGCTCAATCATTGCCCTTGGAATACGGGCATCTTTTTCCCGGGAGGCGAGCGCATAGCCAATCAGCAGGCCGTCGATCGGCAGCTGCCCGCTGTGGTTGGCGATAATCAGCACCGGCCCCTCGGCGGGAATGTTTTCGACGCCGTGGGCCTGTACACGGAAATACTTTTCGTAAATCTGTTTGGTGAGCGAAAGCCCATATTTCATGGCTTCGTTGTTGTAACCCCAGGGGTCGTAGCCCAGGCTCCCGATGGGTTTTCGGATGCGATTGATATGCTCGTTCAGTTCCGCAGGAACCAGTCGGGTTTTCAGAAATGATGCCAGGCTCATGATTTCCTTCCGATGAATACGCCTAATGTGTGGCTTTGTCCTTCATTTAGCACCCGATAGTCGCTGGCGGCATTGGCGGTTTCGACGCACAGCATGGACTGCCAGGCCGTATCCGGAAAGTCCGACAGTGTTGCCGCTTTCACCGGCCCTGGATTCCAGACGACAGTTGAATCGCTGCCCACCGCGGAGAGTTTGCGGCCAGTTCGGGGTGTCACGATTGTCAGGGTCTCGCCGCACTCGTAGATCCGGTCAGTTTCACCCTCGAAGTACACCGGGCCTTCCTGGTTTCGGAATTCCCAGTTATCCAGGGTGTCGATGTACTGGCTGTTGCCGAGGCCAAGCACTCGGGTGCGAGTTATGTCGCTGGTGGGCAAATAAGTATGGAGCGCCTGGCTGAAGGCGAGGGGATCATTGCCCAGATTTGTGGTAGTCAGCGCCAGCTGACAGCCCCGGATAGAAAAGCTGAGCGTAAGCAGCGCAAGTGCGTGGCCGACCCAGACATCACTGAAGTCCTCGTTGGCATCCAGAGACAGACTGATTTCCACTTCGTGCGCGTTCTCCCGGACGTCCTCCAGTTTCCAGAGTGCGGTACGGGCAAAGCCGTGGGCTTCGTCGGTCTGGATGCGCTTGCGAACTTCCGGCGCGTTGCGCGACGGGTCGCCGAACCAGGGCCAGCAGACCGGAATACCACCCCGGATGGCGCGGCCAGGTTCGTATCGGGCGGTTGGGCTCATCCACAGCCAGTCAGCTTCATCCTGGGGCTTGAAGCTCGCCAGGTGGGCGCCCTGAAGAAAAAGGGTTGACTGGAATAAGGGGTGGTGTACCTCTAAGGCTTCCAGTTGTCCGATGGTTTTCCATCGCGTGAAGGACCATTGACCCGGAGAAAGTGAGAGCGGTGGCCTGTTACTGCTTTCTGACATGGTTATCCACTGCGTGAAACCGGTTAAGTGTATTTGCCTACACAGAGAGTAAATTAAAACTGCCGCTCCGGCGAGAATTGCGCCTAAAATACGCTCAAATTGCGTACGAGGTCCGCCGATGGAAGCGCCGGTAATCATCCCGATCCACGATCCCCTTATCACCCCTTTGCATAGCGCCGAGGATGCGGTGGCAGGTAGTGATGTCCAGCTGATGGGCCTTGCGCCGGATCAACGAGAGGCCTTGTCTGAGGACTGGCTGGATGAGCTGGCTTCGGGGCTGAGCGAGCACGGCTGGATGTCG
>OJDQ01000075.1_pt1 | contig 51025 bp, 52 predicted proteins | sample 1592851 | NCBI WGS metagenome assembly OJDQ01 (sample SAMN05416774, study PRJEB24817) | seawater metagenome | isolation source: Sea water | place: Canada:Atlantic | collected 2013-07 | reverse complement strand
TACGAGATTTCTGCCTGTCTCGTGGGCTCGGAGATGTGTATAAGAGACAGACGTCTTTTTCACCAAGGGTGACCGCCGACATAGATTGCATATGAGGGTCGCTATAGGCGGCCGTTGCCACCTGCAAGCGAAAGAACTTATGTTGAGCATCCGTTGCCACCGCACCCGACGCGCCAAAGCCATAAAACTCCACTCTTTTGTCACTGCTAATCGCATTAGCAGCAGCGGCAACTTGTTGTGGATTTAACAATGCCTTGATTTGGTGCAGTCGCTGAATGGTTGTATCGGCGATTTTAGAGCAAATATCCTCAATGCTATCGTCCGCGACGATGGCGAATTGACCAATGTTATTAGTGACTGCCGTTTCTTGTGCAATACGAACCTTAAATTCCTGAAAACCATTACAGCCAATAGCACGACAAAAACGCACGATGGTGGGTTCACTGACTTGCGCTTCTTGAGCCAAATCAACGATGCGCATATGCATGACTTGCTCAGGCTGAGACAGCACAAAGTCAGCGACCTTAACCTCGGACTTTCTGAGGCTTGAACGCGCTTTACTGATCTCACCGAGAATCGGTTGGTTTTTCACGGAAACGTACTCGTATTTTTATAGAGTGATTATACGAAGCATTGAGCAAAATAAGTAACCTTTGAATGGCGTCACTTCACACTTCTGCAAACTCAACATAGTTATTCAGAGATTAGAGCATTCTGTTAGACTTGCAGCCCATGGATATCTCATTACTTCTTGATCAATTAAACGACGGCCAGCGCAACGCTGTTGCCGCCAGTTCGCCACACCAATTGGTGTTGGCCGGTGCCGGTTCGGGTAAAACCCGAGTGCTGGTGCATCGTATCGCTTGGCTGTTAAAGGTTGATAACATTTCGCCATTTTCAGTGATGGCTGTGACATTTACCAATAAGGCAGCGCGAGAAATGCGCAACCGTATTGAACAGGTGCTAGACGAGCCATCAAACGGCTTGTGGGTAGGCACTTTTCACGGCTTAGCGCATCGCTTATTAAAGCAACATTGGCGCGAAGCCAAGCTGCCACAGTACTTTCAGGTACTCGATAGCGATGATCAGTTGCGTGTCGTGAAGCGTTTAATGAAAGCGCACAACATTGATGACAGCCGTTATCCGCCAAAGCAGCTGCAGTGGTTTATGAATGGTCAAAAAGACGAAGGTCGCCGTGCTGCCCATGTCATTCCATCTGCCGACCCCTTTGCTAGCCAAATGCGCGACTTTTACTTTATCTACGAAGAGCACTGTCAAAATAACGGACTGGTAGACTTCGGCGAAATCTTATTGCGCGCACACGAATTATGGCTGCACAATCCAGAGTTATTAGCGCATTACCAAAGCCGTTTCCGCAATATTCTGGTGGACGAGTTTCAAGACACCAACAACATTCAATACGCTTGGATTCGCTTGTTAGCAGGCAATACTGTGTCGGTCATGGTGGTGGGTGACGATGACCAGTCTATTTACGGCTGGCGTGGTGCCAACATCGGTAATATTCGTCATTTCCAAGAAGATTTTCCGCAAGCGGAAATGATCAAGCTCGAGCAAAACTACCGCTCTACGGCGAATATCCTTGCGGCGGCAAACGCCGTGATAGCGAACAACCAAGGTCGTTTAGGCAAAGAGCTACGCACGGATGGTGAAGACGGCGAACCGATTACCTTGTATAGCGCGTTTAACGAGCAAGATGAAGCTCGTTATATCGCCGATCTTGTTGATGAATGGGCACGAGCTGGGCGAGCGCGCACGGACATGGCGATACTGTATCGTTCTAATGCGCAATCTCGAACATTAGAAGAAGCGTTATTGCGTTCCGGGATTCCCTATCGCATTTATGGCGGCCAGCGATTTTATGAGCGTCTCGAAATTAAAAATGCCCTCGCGTATTTGCGCTTGATATTAAATCGAGAAGACGACGAAGCCGTAGAGCGTGTAATAAATGTACCCGCCCGCGCGATTGGCGAAAAAACCGTAGAATCATTGCGTGCGATTGCGCGGGATGAGGGCTGTTCGTTATGGGCAGCGTTGCAAAAAGCGCTCGATCACAACAGTTTGCCTAAACGAGCCACCGCTGCAGTTGGCAGCTTTATGGATTTGGTCGAAGAGTTGTCTGTGGGGGCCGATGACTTACCCCTACATGAACTGGTCGGAAACGTCGTTCAGCAATCAGGCTTACTAGAGCACCACCGCAAAGAAAAAGGCGAAAAAGGGCAGGCGCGTGTTGATAACCTTGAAGAACTTGTCACCGCTGCGCGCCAGTTTGATCCAGACTTTGTCGATGAAGACGAAGAAGAAAGCGCCTTAGTTAACTTCTTAACCAGTGCCGCCTTAGAAGCAGGCGAAGGGCAGGCCGACGAATACGACGATGCCGTGCAATTAATGACATTGCACTCGGCCAAAGGCTTAGAGTTCCCGCAGGTGGTATTAGCGGGTGTTGAAGAAGGTTTATTCCCGCATAAAATGTCACTCGATGAAGCGGAAGGTCTTGAAGAAGAGCGCCGTCTTGCCTATGTAGGCATTACCCGAGCGATGGAAAAATTAATCATTACCTACGCCGAAAGTCGCCGTTTATACGGACAAGAAAATTTCAGTACGCCATCGCGTTTTATTCGAGAAATCCCGAGCGAATTAGTCCAAGAAGTACGATTAAAAAATAGCGTTACTCGACCTATGTCATCTCGAAATACAAAACCCTCAACCTTCGCAAAACCAGATTTTGTACAAGAACAATATCCTTACGCGTTAGGCCAGCGTGTGCATCACGAAATGTTTGGTGAAGGCACCGTATTGCAATTTGAAGGTCAGGGTGCCGGGCTGAGAGTGCAGGTTAACTTTGATGACGCCGGCAGTAAGTGGCTCGTGGCAAGTTTCGCTAAGCTTGATGTGCTGTAAGCAGTGAGCATTAAAAATTAAACGGACGCGCATAGCGCACAATAATAAAAGCAGGAGATCTCAATGAAACTGAAACAACTTATAGTGGCGGCACTTGCCACCTTAGTGTTGGCTGGATGTAATCAAGATTGCGTACCACAAGACGGTGCCGCCAATGCTATCGCTCCGCAAGAAACCATTAAATGGAAACTCGTGACTTCATGGCCAAAAAACTTCCCCGGCTTAGGAACTGCGCCTGAGCGCTTCGCGGATAAAGTGGCTGAGTTATCTGGTGGTCGCCTTGAGATCAAAGTCTACGGTGCGGGCGAACTCGTACCAGCATTACAAGTGTTTGATGCGGTATCACAAGGCACTGCAGAAATGGGTCACAGTGGCGCGTATTATTGGAAAGGTAAAACACCGGCTGCACAGTTTTTCACCTCAGTGCCGTTTGGTTTAACTGCGCAAGAAATGGATGGCTGGATTCAGTACGGTGGTGGTCAAGAATTGTGGGAAGAAGTCTACGCCCCGTTTAATCTTCTGCCGCTACCGGGTGGTAATACCGGCGTGCAAATGGGCGGTTGGTTTAATAAAGAAATTAACAGTGTCGATGATCTTAAAGGTCTGAAAATGCGTATTCCGGGCTTAGGTGGCGAAGTACTTGCTCGTGCAGGCGGCACGCCCGTTACGTTACCGGGCGGTGAATTATTTACCTCACTGCAAACCGGAGTGATTGACGCCACTGAATGGGTAGGCCCTTATAACGACCTCGCCTTTGGTTTATACAAAGCCGCAGAATATTACTACTACCCAGGCTGGCATGAGCCGGGCTCCATGATGGAGTTCACCATCAACAAAGATGCATTTGCTAAATTACCTGCGGATTTACAAGCCATTGTTCGAGTCACAGCGGCAGCAATTAATGACGACATGCTGGCGGAATACACCACGCGTAATCAGTCAGCCTTGGTTGAATTAATAGAAAAGCATAATGTCGATGTTCGCCCGTTTCCGGATGATGTTTTGCAAAAGTTGCAGTTATTATCAGACGAAGTTGTTGCGGAAGTTGCAGCGGCGGATCCTATGTCTGAGAAAGTATATAAATCGTACAAGGCGTATCGCGATAACGTGAAGGCGTATCATGCGGTCACTGAGCAGGCGTACATAAATGCAAGGGATTGATTATTCGTATTGTTTATATCCTTAATAAAAGGCCCGGTATTTATCGGGCCTTTTTTTTGTGAGCGTTACTTAATTTTGCGAGGGATTCTGTGCTATTGAACGAACTCTTCTCTATGTTATTCTGCGAGCAGACAAGGACATCAGCAAGGACACCCCATGGAAATACAGTTTTTAGCCAATCAAGAAGCCAGCTTCGAAGGAACCACTTGGAAGCAAATTAGCCCACCCGATCAAGGTATGCGCGTTTTTGTTCGAAAGAGTGAAGAGTCCAATTACAACCGCTTGCGTAACGAAGCAAAAAAAGATTACCACGCCAGATACCTCTTTAATGAGCTGATGAGTCTGAATAATCGCCATGGCTTAACTCGCAGTATCGTCAGTCGATTTCGCCAAGATCAATGCAATTTGCAGCTCGAAGGCGGCTTTATTGATTACAGCATGCTAAGCGGTTGTGTGTTTGTTAAAGATTATGGAGTTACGCATTCTAGAGGTGAAGATAAGCCGGGTTTATATAATGTTGACATCAGTGGCCGGAAGCCGAAATTAGAGCCTGCGAAACGCATTTCAACACAGCATATTGCGGTGAACGGGGCGTTTAAAGATTCAATTAAAGCAGCAGAGAAGTTACCAGAGTTTATTGAACGCGGATATAAGCCAGAAACCACGCAAGACACTTTAGAACAGTCGGGCTATAGCCTGTTTTATAACGACTGTGGCCCCGGTATTCGCTCGGATTTTCGCCAGTTTTTTGATACCAGTAATGTCCGTGGTGGTACCGAGGTAGCGAAGAAGCTAGCGCAATTGATTCAGATCGAAGCCAAGCACGATAAGGAGACCTGCTGGACCTTACACGAAAAAGGTCATGCGGTCTTTAAGCGAGCATTGCAGTTAGCACTGGCGGAAATTAGCCCAGCTGATAAAACACGACTGGCAAAACATAAGGTGTTTTACGCCAATCCGACCATGAACTTATCGGTGATTGACCGCTACCGCAAACAAGCCGGTATGCAGCTGGCGCCACAGTCACCACTGATGAATAATGCCAGCCTTGAGCAGACTTGGGTGACGGGTAACTTTATCAGCGAAACCCACGTCTCGATGCGCCAGTTAAAAGAACAGGGTGAGAATGGTCTTACTAATGTTACGTCAGGGAATATTGCAGGAAATGCCTTAGCGCGTGGATTAATGGCCGGTGCCAGTTATGGCATACCGGCACAACTGGGTGCTGCCCCCGTGGCAGGCTGGGTGCTGACTTGGGGCACCATAGCGCTGTCGAATATGGGTGGGGCCAATCAAAAAATTATTGAAAACAACGCCGATGTACTCAATCACATGAAGGGCTTCCTCCCTCAGAAGAGCGTTTAACTAGGTATTGAAATGTTATATCCCTTAATGGGTAGTTTACGACTACCGAATTTGAGTTATTCCCGCGAATACACCTTTAAGTTATCCGGTGTAGAAGTTCGTTTTTCTGTGCCCCCTATGAGCAGTAAGTGGGGATCGCAACGTCAGTTTCAAGATGTTTTTAATCTTTATAATGAAGATGATTATGTACGGAAAAATGATCCTACCCCCTACATTAGGTGCTACATCACCGACTGGGATGTTAAGGGCGTTCCTTTTTTTCAAGAAACTAAAGGAACCATTCCATTATATGTTTCAGTCTCGCATTGGAAAGGGGGGGGGGATCTGTTTCGACCATGCATGATGGAAGCGGTGTTAGCGGAATTAGATGAAAGTGAATACGGTGATGATCAAAAGTGTGACAAGTCAGTCGTCACCTTTTTAAATTGGACTCCGGTAATTATTAATGGACATCCATGGCTACATTATAAAATAGAGGAAGAGGCCGGAAGTGTCTCTCATCAGTTTTTATGGATCATCCCTATATCCGATCAACATTATTTAACGTTTAGCTTTCCGACTAGGGCATATAATTTGCGGCCGGAAGTGTTAGAAGCCATGAAAAACTTCTGCACTCAAATCATGGCGTCGGTACACATTACTTTCCCGGAGTGGGTGTTAAAGCTAAAGGCAGAAGCCGCGGAAAAATGGCCGGATGAGCAATATTCGCCAACAAAAGAGCCATTGCGTTGGATAAGAGAAGACCTAGGTCGAATGAGTTACGGCGATTATATCGCATATATGGATAAGAAAAATGGAGTTACCAGTGACAACGAAACTGAAGCTGATAAACAAATAGAGCCTCATAAATAAATGTCGTCTAGTTTACATATTCGGCTGAAATGCTTTGCGACCACCTAGGAGATAAGTTTTCCCGTTGTACTCTATGCTGGTTTGATGGATAAATTGAGTTTAGTGACACGACCAGCGCAATACTTTATAACTGGGTGCCTGTTTAACGAGGTACTTTGCGAATTCTTCCTGCCCCATCAATCGCAACATACACAAACACTGCATCCACGACTTTACGGCGCGCATTTTCGTTCGGGTTTCTCGTCCACGCTTCAATGGCCATGCGAATAGAAGATGTGCCGATTTCTAGTAACTTAGTATAAATACAGACTTCCGCACCTACGCGTATAGGCGACATAAACACCACAGATTCTAACGCCACATTGGCAATTCGCCCTTGGGCTAAACGGCTAGCCACCGATTCGCCAGCGTGATCCATTTGAGCAACCACCCAGCCACCGCTGATGTCGCCGTGAATATTGCAATCTGCGCGTGTCGGAATAAGTTTAAGAATCAACTCTCCATCGGGTGATGGTTGATTATCTTCGGATTTGTCCATGAATACTGCCCCGTGAAATTCCCGCTGCTGGGAATTTCCTATTTTTATTGTTCAGTAATTGTACCCCAATTCAGGCCAATGTATAGCTGGTCAGGCCTTAGAATGGCCGCTGTGGCGGGATTTTACCTAGTTATCCGTAGATTTGATCCGGCAGCCATGTTGCTAACTCTGGGAAGAATGCGAGCAAAACCAAAATAATGACCTGAATAACGATAAAAGGAATCACGCCTTTATAAATCGTGCGTGTGGGGAGATCCGCCGGTGCCACTCCGCGCAGATAAAAGAGTGCAAAGCCAAAGGGCGGGGTCAGGAACGACGTTTGTAGATTAATCGCGATCATAATGCCTAGCCATACCGGGTCGACGCCCATGGCCAATAATACCGGCGCGACAATCGGCACCACCACAAAGGTGATTTCAATAAAGTCGAGAATAAAGCCGAGTAAGAAGATCACCAGCATGACAATCAGCATGGCACCAAACACACCACCGGGCATATTAGTGAAGGCTTCGTGTACTAACTCTTCGCCACCAAAACCACGGAACACGAGGGAGAAGAGCGCAGCACCAATAAATATCAGAAAGACCATGCTAGTCACTTGCAGGGTGCCATCCATAACTTCGCGCAAGCGTTGCAGGTTAAGTTGACGGTAGACAATGGCTAAGATGAGCGAGCCTAGCGCGCCTATGCCTGCTGCTTCCGTGGGCGTGGCTTGGCCACTTAAAATAGAACCAAGCACCGCGATAATTAATAACAGTGGCGGTAAGAGACCTTTCAGTAAATCAATTAAAATGGCGGGCGTTAAAGGCTCGCGATCTTGAACGGCTGGGGCGGATTCTGGTTTAAATAATGCCATACCGCCTGTGTATAGAAGATAGGCAAACACGAGCATCAGTCCCGGAATTAACGCCCCGACGAATAAGTCGGCCACAGACACGGTATCTGGGCTGAATATGCCCATCTTGAGCTGAGCTTGCTGATACGCACTGGAGAGTACGTCGCCAAGAATAATCAGTGCGGTAGATGGCGGGATGATCTGCCCAAGGGTGCCGGTGGCGCAGATCGTTCCACTGGCCAGTGATGGGCTATAACCATTACGTAGCATAGTGGGTAGGGAAATTAATCCCATGGTGACCACGGTGGCACCTACGATGCCGGTACTGGCAGCGAGTAGCATGCCGACGATAATGACAGAAAAGCCTAAACCGCCGCGCATTGGGCCAAACAATAAGCCTAAGTTGCGCAGGAGTTTTTCAGCGATGCGGGATTTCTCTAACATCACGCCCATAAAGACAAATAAGGGCACAGCGACCAGAATCTGGTTGCTTAAAATACCAAAAAGACGATTTGGCATGGCGTGTAAAAATGCGGCATCAAAGGTGCCAGTCAGAAGGCCTATCCCTGCAAATAACAGCGAGGTTCCGGCGAGTGTGTAAGCAACAGGAAAGCCGAGCATTAACACTATGCAGATAACGGCAAATAACAATAAGGGGATTAGCTCAACCACGATCAGACTCCTCAATGTTCTGTTGAGTGTCGAACGTACGCAGTAACTCCGCGATGGCTTGCAAGAGTATGGTCACAGGTAAGGCTAGAATCAGCGTTTTAAGAATATAAATAAAGGGTAACCCTGAGGCTTCTTGAGAGCGCTCTTTGATGGCCCAAGCATTCGCCACGTATTCCCAGCTGACCCAAAGTAAAAACACACAGGTTGGAATAACCAGCAACACAATACCACCGCGCTCAACCCATTGGCGTCGTTGTTCTGGCCAGCCACGATAAAATACATCCACTCGAACATGCCCACCCTGTTGCCAAGTATAAGCCGCGCCCAGCATAAAAATGGAAGCGTGCAGGTAAGTGACACTTTCTTGCAAGGCAATGGAGGGAGTATCGAATAAGTAGCGTAGGGCAACCACAGCACAGGTGGCGAGTACCATAAGTAAGGATAGCCAGCGCACGGCTCGCCCGGTGTGTTGGGTAATGAAATCAATCAATTGAATAACGCGTGTCATGTCTGGCTCGATTGTCTTGGGCTTTCGTTTTCGGGGAGTGCGTTTTAAGTACGCATCTTAAATATGTATCTTTAATACGTATCTTTAAATCGATCTTTAGCATGTCTTTAGCGCGGCATTATAGCCATCATGAGGCTTGCAGGGTAGTTAGGACGTTTTAGGTGGCTCTTAGGGGCCGATCCCCGTCATTCAGATTGGTTATTCGGCCTGGTTACACCGCTATTGCTGGCTTTGTCTGTCACTAAACTGTCATATGACAGTAACAAATTCACCTCTTGTCATATTTCTGTAATATAACGCGCGAATAATGGCCACCATCAGAAAGCAAATGTCGCAGCTGGTAGAGACGTATCTCCAGCTTCACTAATATTTAAGGACTGACATTATGAAAAAAGCTCTATTGACCGGTGCCGCATTACTGGCAACTCTTGCAGGCAGCAACGCTTACGCAGAACGTGATTACATCAGCATCGTAGGTTCTTCTACTGTTTACCCTTTCTCTACGGTAGTGGCTGAGCGTTTTGGTAAATCTAGCAGCTTCCCGACTCCAAAAGTTGAATCTACAGGTTCAGGCGGCGGCATGAAGTTATTCTGTAGCGGTGTTGGTGAAGCAACCCCAGACATCACCAACGCATCACGTGCGATTAAGTCTTCAGAAATCGAATTGTGTGCTAAAAATGGCATCACTGACATTGTTGAAGTGATGGTGGGTTATGACGGTATCGTACTGGCGGGAAGCAACGACGCTCCACAGTTTGAACTAAGCCGTAAAGACATCTTCCTAGCCTTGGCTAAGGTTGTACCGGCAAAAGACGGTTCTGACACCTTGATTGATAACCCGTACAAAACGTGGAAAGAAATTAATCCAGCACTGCCAGCCAAGAAAATCGAAGTGCTTGGCCCACCACCAACATCAGGTACTCGTGACGCGTTTGTTGAGCTAGCAATGGAAGGTGGCTGTAAGAAGTTCCCATTCATCGCAGCGATGAAGAAAACGGACAAGAGCAAATACAAAGCCTTATGTCACGGTATGCGTGAAGACGGCGCTTATGTTGAAGCGGGCGAAAACGATAACTTGATCGTACAAAAGCTTGTTGCTAACCCAGACGCACTAGGCATCTTTGGTTACAGCTTCCTTGAGCAGAACGAAGACAAGGTTCACGGTTCTATCATTGAAGGTCAGGCACCGACATTTGATGCGATTTCAGACGGTTCCTACCCAGTAAGTCGTTCACTGTTCTTCTATGTTAAAAAGGCACACGTTGGCGTGATTCCTGGCATCGAAGAGTTCCTTGCTGAGTTCATTTCTGACAAAGCCATGGGTGAAGATGGGTACCTTGCAGACAAGGGTATGATCCCGATGACTGAAAAAGAATATAAAAAAGTAGTTGATACTGTCGAGAATCTGAAGACAATCGCTGCTAAGTAATCAGAGCTCACCGAGTTCTAACGAAAGCCGGGACATTTAATGTCTCGGCTTTTGCTTGTTTCTAAAACTCTAAATGATGACCTGACATGAACTACAGCACATTGTTGATCGCGGTCTTGATTGCCTTGGGTGGGGCTTACCTACTCGGGCGCAACCGAGCCAGAACCTTAGCTAGTCAGGGTGCAAAAATGCATTCCCTGCCTACTCATTACGGCGCGCTTGTCGCCTTGTGGACGACACTGCCACCATTACTTTTGTTATTGCTTTGGGCAGTCTTTGAGACCCGAGTCGTTGATATGTTGCTGACACTTCAATTGCCAGAATCGATTCGTTTGGCAGGGGAAGCGGATGTTCGTCTGGCCTTGTCTAAGGTGCATAATCTTGCAAAAGACAGTTCGCTCATGGCTGAGAGTAATCTCAGTGGGGCTGCGGCTCACCTTGTTGACTTGCAAGCGCGGACCTCACTATTAAAAGGCGGTGTGATACTGGCATTGATTTTTGCGGGGCTGGGTTTGACGTGGCGTCGTATTCAGCCTGATATGCGCGCGCGCGGCGAGGTAGAAAGCATTGTTCGTAAGCTTCTATTCTTGAGTTCGGCCATCGCAGTTCTTACCACACTAGGTATTTTGGCCAGCGTATTGTTCGAAGCCATCATGTTCTTCCAAAAAGTCTCACCGATTGAGTTTTTATTTGGCACGACGTGGTCACCGCAGGTGGCATTACGTGCGGATCAATCTGGCTCGTCAGGCAGCTTTGGGGCGATTCCTCTCTTTACCGGTACCCTTCTGATTTCCGCGATTGCGATGTTTATTGCGGTGCCGGTGGGCTTGATGGCTGCTATTTATTTGTCTGAATATGCGGCCTCTAATGTACGTCAGGTTGCCAAGCCTGCATTGGAAGTGTTGGCGGGTATTCCTACTGTTGTTTATGGCTTCTTCGCGGCCTTAACGGTAGCGCCGCTGATTCGCCATTGGGGTGAAACCGCAGGGCTGGATGTGTCATCAGAAAGCGCACTGGCTGCGGGTTTGGTGATGGGCATCATGATTATTCCATTCGTATCGTCGCTCTCGGACGACGTGATCAATGCCGTGCCGCAATCGCTACGTGATGGCAGCTACGGTTTAGGGGCGACAAAAAGTGAAACGGTACGTCAGGTGGTTATCCCTGCTGCATTACCGGGTATTGTCGGTGCTGTTATGTTGGCTGTATCGCGTGCCATTGGTGAAACCATGATTGTCGCCATGGCGGCGGGCTTAGCCGCGAACCTCACAGCCAACCCGCTCGACAGCGTAACCACAGTAACGGTGCAAATTGTAACCCTGCTGGTGGGTGACCAAGAATTCGATTCTCCGAAGACGTTGGCAGCATTCGCATTGGGTCTGGTGTTGTTTATTGTGACGCTAGCCTTGAACTTCGTCGCAATTAAGATTGTTCAGAAGTACCGGGAGCAGTATGACTAACTCAAACTTAACGACTCGCCAAAAAGTAGAAGCCAGCATGGCGCGTCGCCGTGCGTCTGAAACTCGCTTTCGCTTGTACGGCATGGCGTCCGTATTATTCGGCATGCTTTGCTTGGTTGTGCTCTTTGGGGATATTTTCTCGAAAGGGTATTCAGCATTTAGCCAAACCGTACTGACCACTGAGATCTACCTTGATGCGGATTATCTAGAAATCAGTACCACTTCTGATGAACAAGCATTAATGAATGCGAACTACGAAGGCTTAGTGAAAAATCATTTCAAAACTGAAATGCAGCCAAGTGGTCGTAAAGAGCGTCGTCAGTTGTACAGCATGATTTCTGCCGGTGCTGGTTGGCAGATTCAGAAAGAAATTTTGGCTGACACGTCATTGATTGGTCAAACAATCACCATCGATTTAATCATGGATGATGATGTTGATCAGTGGTTTAAACATGACCACGGAAATGACGAAGGCAGTACTCGCCTATCGGAGACACAGCTAGGCTGGCTTGATAGCTGGGTTGAATCCGGTGATTTGCATACACGCTTTAATACCACCTTCTTTGTGAATGGTGATTCGCGCGAGCCAGAGCTTGCCGGTATACGTGGTGCTATGACGGGTACTTTCTTAACCTTGCTCGTTACCTTCTTACTGTCATTCCCGATTGGTGTGGCCGCTGCGATTTATCTCGAAGAGTTTGCGCCTAAAAATCGTCTGACAGAAATCGTCGAAATCAATATCAACAACCTAGCTGCGGTGCCTTCTATCACCTTTGGTTTGTTGGGCTTAGCTATCTTTATTAATATTTTTGGTGTGTCGCGTTCAACCCCACTGGTGGGTGGTTTAGTCTTAACCTTGATGACGTTACCGACCATTATTATTTCTGGACGTGCAGCGATTAAAGCCGTACCACCGTCAATTCGTGAAGCGGCCCTTGGGCTCGGTGCTTCTAAAATGCAGACGGTGTTCCATCATGTTCTGCCGCTAGCGCTTCCGGGTATGTTGACCGGTACCATTATTGGTATGGCGCAAGCCTTGGGTGAGACAGCGCCGTTATTGATGATTGGTATGATCGCATTTGTGGTTGATGTACCGGGTTTCATTAATGACCCGTCTACCGTATTGCCTGTGCAAATTTTCCTATGGTCTGACAGTCCTGAGCGTGCATTTACCGAACGAACTTCGGGCGCCATCATGGTACTGCTGGGCTTCCTTATTATTATGAATACCGCCGCCGTTGTGCTGCGCCGTCGCCTTGAGCGTCGCTGGTAAACACTGACTACGGGAATAAGCGAATTTAATTATGAGTATTATTGAAAACCACAAAACGGACGGCAAACCATTCTGCGACTCAGCTAAATTGAGCGCTCGTGATGTTTGCGTTCATTACGGTGAAAAACAGGCTATTTTTGACGTCAGCCTAGATATTGGTAAAAACGAAGTTATCGCATTGATTGGCCCGTCGGGTTGTGGCAAATCAACCTTTTTACGTTGTTTAAACCGCATGAACGACACCATCGATATCTGTAAAGTCACAGGTGAGATCGTTCTTGATGGTGGCAATATCTACGATCCTAAAGTCGATGTTGTGCCGCTACGTGCGACGGTTGGCATGGTGTTCCAGAAGCCGAACCCATTTCCTAAAACTATCTACGACAACGTTGCCTATGGTCCGCGTATCCATGGCTTAGCCACGTCGCGTGTTGATCTTGATGAAATTGTTGAAAAAAGTTTGCAGCGCGCAGGCTTGTGGGCGGAAGTAAAAGATCGCCTGCATTCACCAGGTACTGGTTTATCTGGTGGTCAGCAACAGCGTCTGTGTATTGCTCGCACCATCGCGGTTGATCCTGAAGTTATTTTGATGGATGAGCCATGTTCTGCACTGGATCCGATTGCAACTGCTAAAATTGAAGAACTGATTGATGAACTGCGCGAGAAATACACCATCGCCATCGTAACTCACTCTATGCAGCAGGCTGCTCGTGTGTCACAACGCACAGCGTACTTTCACCTAGGACAGCTGATTGAAGTGAACTCGACGGACAAAGTATTTACAACGCCCGAGCATCAACTAACTGAAGCCTATATCACAGGCCGTTTCGGCTAACAGGAGGCAAATATGGACATGAACTTTAACCAGCATATTTCTGGGCAGTTTAATGCAGATCTGGAAGCTATCCGTAATCACATGATGAGCATGGGTGGCTTGGTCGAGCGCCAGGTTGCCAACGCGGTAGCGGCAATTTGCTCGGGTGATACTCATCTTGCGGACGATGTTATTCGTCGTGAAGATGACGTAGATAAAGCTGAAGTCACCATTGATAACGAATGTACTCAGATTTTGGTACGTCGTCAGCCTGCGGCCTCTGATTTACGCATGGTGCTTGCGGTCTCTCGCGTTGTACGTGACCTTGAGCGTATGGGGGATGAAGCCAGCAAAATTGCAATTCACACCTTGGAAGTCACCGATTCTAAAAATCCTCAGCTGTGTCAGCAAGCAATGCGCTACATGGGTGAAGAGGTCGTTAAAATGATTTCTGGTGCACTGGATGCTTTTGCCCGTCACGATGTTGAAGGTGCGATTGAAGTGGTTCGTAACGACAAACTTGTTGATAAGCAGTACGCATCGGCATTGCGCGAGTTGATCACCTACATGATGGAAGACCCTCGCTCTATCAGCCAGGCGATTAACATCTTATGGATTTTACGAGCGATTGAGCGCATTGGCGATCACGCACGTAATATTTCAGAACAGGTTATCTATCTCGTCAACGGCACTGATGTTCGCCACAGTTCCTTGACTGAAATTGAAGAAAGCGCCGCAAAAGACTGATTTTTAAGAAATTATGCGCCGCCTAATTGGCGGCGGCGCATAATTTCTGCCTCCTCGTTTGAAATCCCCAGAAATGTCTTAAATCAAAACTACACTTGAGTCGGGCCAAATTTCTTGTTGGCTGAATTTGTTACGTTTATGTTTCTTAAACATGACAATAATATTTCACATTGTCATATTAGTGTCATATTTAAGAAACATAATCGTCATCAAGCTTTAACGGCTCAATAATAACGACAGGCGATGTTCGCCGCTCACAACACATAAGAATGGATGAGAGACATGAAAAAAACAGCACTTTTTCTAGCTATGAGCACTGCTGCAGTATTTACACAGGCTGAAACTGTTGAAGTTAAACTGCCGACCTTTTACGGCAAGTTCAACGTAACTCAAGAGTTTGTACAGCAGGAAGACGCAGGCAACTTTAGCCAGCTGAACTCTAACGCTTCTCGTTTGGGCCTCAAGGGTGACTTCGCGTTAAATCATGGTCTGACAGCGATTTACCAAGCTGAATTCGAAATCGATGTTGATGGTGATGGCGACGTATTTAAACAGCGCAATACATTTGCTGGTGTGAAAGGTGGCTTCGGTAAAGTTCAGGCAGGTGTCTTTGATTCAGCGTTGAAAGCATCACAGAAGAAAGTTGATCTCTTCAATGACCTTCAAGGTGAAATCAAGCACGTAATTACTAACAGCGAAAACCGCGTTAAAAACGTCGTTCGTTACCAGTCCCCTAAAATGGGTGGCGTGGTACTAACCGCTGATCACATTAACAGTGAAGACGAGACGGTTAACAATGGTATTTCTGCTTCTGCAGCATTCAGCAATGACGAAGTATACCTAGCTTACGCATACGACAGCGAAGTTGAAGGCGAAGCCATCACGGTGAGCCGCTTGGTGGGTCAGTTCAACATTGATAACGTTCAGCTAGGTGCTTTGTGGGAATCACAAGATACTGACGGCGACAGTGCTGATGGTTACGTGGCTTCTGTTGCAGTTAAGCTAAGTGCTGTTAAGTTAAAAGCTCAGTACGGTGCTTCTGATATTAAGGCAGAGGGCGCTTCGACTATGAGCCTTGGTGCAGACTACAAGCTGGCTAAAAATGCTAAAACCTTCGTTTACATTACTAATGAAGAAGCAGCAGAAGATGCTGGCAGCAACCAGTACTACGGTGCAGGTATTGAGTACAAGTTCTGATAGCCAGACCTGAGCTCTAAAAAGCGCCGTTGGCGTTACGGATGTCCCACAGTTTAGGGATCATACAACGAGCCTCATTTGAGGCTCGTCTTGTTTTTATCATCGTACTTAGGGTTTAAGCGTCATTTAAAATCATTTGATTAATAAAGCGTTTATTGAATAACCCTAAAACTTCCGTTGAATATCTAGGGCACCTCTGAAAAATGCAGTAGTGCTCGGCTTTGGCATCCTGCGTCGCCCTACCTCCTGCATCCATGCAGTCGTGCGCGTGGGTCGTGTAACGCTTTAGACTATTAAGCTTTTGACAGGGGCGGTGATCGAAGCTCATGGCGGGTCCTTAATCAGATCAACAACAAAGATGTGAAGTGTCTACAAGCCACGCCCCTTACTACCTATAAACAGGGGCTTTCAGGAAAATAACATTTCTGCGTTGCTACTTTTCGACGTGACCCGCCATGCCTTCAAAGTAGCGCCTTGAACTGTCACTTTCCTGAAAGCCGCAGCCGCCACTGCATTTTTCATAGGTGCCCTAGGTTACCCTTCCTGCATCTGAGAAACAGGCACTGTAAATGAGAAGGTGCTGCCCTGGCCTTGGATAGATTCAATTTCAAGCTCAGAGTCATGATGTTCTAACGCATGTTTTACAATCGCTAAACCAAGCCCCGAACCACCTACGGCAGACTCTCTAGATTCGTCAACACGATAAAAACGTTCGGTTAAGCGTGTTAAATGCTGCGGCGGTATCCCTTGGCCCTTGTCTTTAATAGTGACTTTTATTCCACGCTCAGAGGTGCTTAAAGCAACAAAAATTTCTTCGTTACTTCCATACTTAATCCCGTTGGTCATTAAGTTGGTGAGCACCGAGTGCATTTCTGTTTCGAAGCCTTCAATAATGAAGTCGTTATTATTAGCGGACGTAAAATGCACTTTCGCATTGTCGCTAAAGCCTTTCATTTCACTGATGACTTGCTGACATAACAGACCAAGGTTGAATGGCTCTCTGCTGCGTTCTGAGCTGGCACTTTCTAATTTAGATAGCTCTATTAGGTCGTTGACTAAGCAGGTCATACGCTCGCTTTGGCTGCTCATTTGTTTCATTGCACGCACCATTGGAGTGGGTACGTCCATATCACGAAACATTTCTAAGTAGCCGTTAATTACAGTAAGGGGAGTGCGTAATTCGTGTGATACATCGGCAATAAAGTTTTGGCGCATCACCTCTACGCGTTTGCGCTCAGTGACATTACGAATCAGCATGATCTTTTGATCTAACCCAAATTCAGTGACCTGCGCTTGCAGTGAGTAGTTACGGAATTCAAATTGCAGTGGCTCTGAGAAGTCGCCTTTGTCGAAAAATCGAACAAATTGAGGAACACGAATCAGGTTTTTAACGTGTTGGCCAACATCGTCTTTACGCAAACGTAATACCCGAGCGGCGGCCCCATTGAAGGTGTTGATGTGCCCATCTTCGTTCAGGATCATGACGCCATCCTGCAGAGACTCAATACCTTGATTGTAGCGTTGCAGTAATTTGGCTTGGTTGAGTAAGCGGTTTTTGAGTGTTTTTTCTCGACGAATGATGCGGTCAGTACCGTAACCTATGAGGCCGTTATCTTGCGGCGGAGTCCCCTCCCGGTAGCTCCACTTGTACAGAGCGTTTGCGTTACGCAAACTAAACAGGTGAGACACGATCAGGCCGACAAGTAGGCCGTACAGGGGGTAATCCATTGACCAGCCAGCAGCAAGTCCGCCCACTGTGATCACGACGATGCGTAGGACTTCACGTTGAAATGCACCCCGGTTCACGCTAAATACCTCTGGTTCAAGCTATATACCTCTGGTTCACACTAAATGCTTTTGCGTTAAGTAAGCTGTCTCAAATTAAATGTCACAAGAGAAACGATAACCGCTACCACGTACGGTTTGTATCATACGTTCGTGGTCATTCATCGTGATTGCTTTACGTAAACGACGAATATGAACATCGACCGTACGTTCATCAATGTACACGTTGCCACCCCACACTCGATCTAACAGTTGTCCTCTAGAAAATACGCGGTTGGGATGCCGCATAAAAAATTCGAGTAATTTTAGTTCTTTTGGCCCCATTGATACGGTTTCGTTATCAATACGACAAACCTGTTCATCGGGAGACAGCACCATAGTGCCAGCCGTTAGGTTACTGTCTTCGTTCCCTTTGCCTGAGCGTCGTAACACCGCTTTCACTCGAGCGGTCAGTTCGCGTGGCGAGAAGGGTTTAACAACGTAATCGTCGGCACCAGCTTCTAGCCCGCGGATTTTATCTTCTTCCACTGAGCGCGCGGTTAGTAAGATAATTGGAATCTCGGCTGTTAACGGGTCACGCTTGATGCGAGTTGTTAATTCAATTCCCGACATCATCGGCATCATCCAATCGAGAATGGCTAAATCGGGCTGTTCGTTGAAGATCATTTGCAGTGCTATCTGACCGTTAGCCGCTTTACGTGTTTGGTAGCCCGCCATTTCAAGGCTAGTACAAATCATGTCGCAGATAGCTGGCTCATCATCAACGACGAGAATAAAACCACCACTCATTACGGGCCCCTAGTTTATGGTGTTTGGATGACTTGTATTGTGACATTTTTGTGACACCTGCGCCCCCCTTTCACGTCGTGGTCGAGGGGCATGCAGTAACTCGCGTAACTACTTGAGAAAAATAGAAAAAATGGTTGACGCTCTGCCAAGGTGACAGTAATATGCGCCCCACTTAAGCCGGTATAGCTCAGTTGGTAGAGCAACTGACTTGTAATCAGTAGGTCCCGAGTTCGACTCTTGGTGCCGGCACCATATACAAACAAAAAGGCCTCCGTAGCAATACGGAGGCCTTTTTGTTTCTGGCGATTAATCCAACGTGTAGCTTGTTATTTTTCGTAGCTAAGCAGATCGATCGTTTCGTTATCGGAAGGCTTAGAAGAATAGCTTCACTTCAACTTGATACCCTTCTTTGTTATCCGTTCGACTTAGGCTGTAGCGCCATTCTCCGTTCTCTGGTGGGCCTTGATATAGATCCATTGCGGCTGATAATACATGCGTTAATTTATCGCCATCTGTCATGTGTTCGTTGGTGGTATCCAGTAGCCAGTGTCCACTAAATTCTTCGTGTGTTGTTTCCCAATGGCTTTCTTCTGGTTCGTAGGCGTAGGTCATGGAGAATGGCGAAAGTAATGCAAAGCACGTTGCACACGGGCGTAGCCAGCGTTGGCGCTTAAGGGTTTTCTTTAGTAATGATTCATCAATCGCGCCGATGGCGATAAGTGCTTCACCCAGTTTGCAGGCGCTGCGCTTTTGTTCCGCTAATGCCGCGCTGAGTTGTTTCTTGGTAATCGCTTGCTTGTCGAGCAGCAAGTCGCCCAGTCGTAGGTGTTGAGTTGGCATGTAGCGCCCTCGTAAAGAGTCATGCTTCTATATTGGCAGAATGCTCTTTGGGTACCACATCGATGGGGTAACGGGCTGTAGTAATTTGTAACTAGGGTGACGTTACATTGGCGTCGAACAAGCTTAAAAAAAGTGATATTGGTTCATTGTTTTAGGTATGGGGAATAATTGGAGTGGGATGTCTTTCGTTGTTCTATGTGTGGGTGGAATTGGGCGATCAGGACATCCTATCCTAACCGCCACAGCACCCTATGCCATCCTAGCATTCTCTTCCGTGAGCGAGATCCTCTCTAGCGTCCTTCTGGCCTCCTGGCCTCCTGGCCATATTGTCCATTGTCGTCCTTGGGTCTTCCCTGTGCTTCCTGCGCGGCAGCCTTGCCGAATTCCTACTCTCCATGTCACTGAATTCCATCAGTGCTGTGCTCCTTGCGTGATTAAAGATAGCAAAAATCGCCCTTGTTGCTTGGCTTGTTTGGGCCGTATGACGGGGGGTGCGCATTTAGCCCTGATTAAAAAGATATACAAAACAATGGGTTAGGAAATATCCTCTTTAAAAGGGAGGATAAAAGGCGGGTTACTTACCACTATCTCCCACCTGCTTGTGAGATATATCGCACAAGCGTGAGGGGGAATTGCTTACATGATTGCTACGGGGGTGAAACGGATTGTTATTTTAAATGAACAAACGTTGCTTCACGTAATGCGTTCGGCCCGCGTTTTTTGTGTCTGGCGACGTGCGGCGTTATACATGGCCGAGAATCCTTGTGGGTCTTCTAGCTCGCCATCCTCTCTTATTGCAGGATAGGCTAGACCGTGTTGCTTGCACAACTTGGTGATTTGGGGCTGACACCATTCAAAGAAGAGACGCTGATACCACTCGCGATCCATACGACTCTCATCGTACATATGGGCGGCTTCACGCTGGTAATGGGCTTCATTGAGGATAATGGCGGCAGCGACGGAAACATTGAAAGACCGAACCATTCCCTGCATTGGGATCACTAAGTGTTCGTCGCACAGTTCAGACGCAATATCGCTAACACCCTCTTTCTCTGTCCCCATTAATAATGCGGTGGGCTGGGTGAAGTCGTAGTCACGATAGTTAATGGCGCGGTCTGTTAAATGCGCGGCCACCACTTTCATCCCTTGGGCTTTGAGCGCATGAATCCCCGTGGCAATATCGGCATGGGTTTGCACTTCGATCCATTCTGAGGAACCTGCCGTGGACGAGCTGCGAAGGCGGAATTCGTCACGAGGCCAAACGCAGTGAATTTTAGGAATACCGACCGCATCACAGGTTCTGGCAATGGCGGCGAGGTTGTGAGGTTTGTACACCTCATCGGTAATCACGGTAAGATCGGGTTGTCGCTTGTCCAGGGTTTCCCGGATGCGCTGGTAACGCTCTGGTGTCATGCGCCTTCAACTCAGGTGGTTAACGGGCTTGCGATTGTATATAAGCACTTTATTTATTGCACGGAGGAATCATGCGCGGTAATCCATTAATAGGTATGCAGTACGTTTGGCTGGGGTTTCAGAATTTAACAACGCCGGGGTTGCGTCGCTATGTCGCCTTGCCTTTGTTGCTGAATATCATCGTGATGGGCGGGGCGAGTATTTGGGGAATCGGTAAGCTGGATGGCTGGATCGGTGAGTTGATGGATATCTTGCCGGGTTGGTTATCGTTTCTTTATTGGGTTTTGATGCCACTCGCAGTGATTGTTGTCGTGTTTTCACTGGTGTACTTTTTCAGTGCGTTGCTAATGATTATTGCTGGCCCCTTGAACGGACTGCTGGCTGAGCAGGTGGAAGTCATGAAGGGGCACTCTATTCCAGAAGAATCCATTCCTGCCATGACGGTGAGGACCCTTATTCGTGAACTAGTAAAAGTGAAATATTACCTGCCTCGCTACCTGGGTATATTTTTACTCGGTTGGATTCCTGTATTAGGGCAGATGGTTGCGCCATTGTTATGGATTTGGTTTGGCGGCTGGATGATGGCTGTGCAATACGGCGATTATTCATTTGATAACCACACTAAGCCTTTTGGTGATGTCCGTGACGCCATGAGCCAAGACTTAATGACGGTGATGGGCTTCGGGTTACTAGTGGCTTTATTGCTGACCATACCGGTGGTTAATCTCTTTATTATGCCCGCCGCTGTCATTGGGGCGACCTTAATGCGTCTTGAGCGCATGCCGTTTGGGCCAGAATCGGCAAATCTCGACTATGCTAAAGCTGAAGACGTGACAGCAAGGCTTAACCGAGATGAAACTCAAGATTCTGGTCGTTGATGACGCAGCATTCGTTCGCGATCTCGTTAAAAAAGCAGTCCGCGATACCTATCCGGGCTGTGAGATCAACGAGGCAATGGATGGCAAAAAGGCCATCAGCAAGCTCAATCAGCGTGAAATTAATTTAGTACTTTGTGATTGGGAAATGCCTGAGATGTCGGGCATTGAAGTGTTGGAGTGGATGCGCGCCGACGAGCGGTATAAGAAAACCCCCTTTATGATGATTACTAGTCGGGGTGAGCGCGATCACGTAATAAAAGCCGTACAGGCGGGGGTGTCTGAATATATCGGTAAGCCTTTCACCCGCGAAAATTTTGTTGCTAAGGTATCTAAAGTCGTTTTGAAGCACCTTGGCGTTAAGCCCGGTCAGGGCGCACCCGGTATGTCATCGCCTACTGCTCAGTCATCCGACGTGCTTATGGCTAAACCTGTTCAAGCTGCAACCAAAGCGGCTCCTAGCAATGATATGAGCGGTGCTGGTGTATTGATGGGAGAGCAAGCGGCACCAGCACAAGCCGCTCAAATAGAATCAACCAAAGCAAAAGGGAAGGCCAAAGGCATTGCCAGCGTTCGTTTAGGGTCCGGCGGGACGGTGAAGCTCGTCTTGAAGGATATTAGCCTGCAAGAAATGCTCGGTGTTTTCCGTCGTGAAGGTAACTTGCCCGCATTGTTAGAACCTGTGGTGGTTGACGTGATCGATCAGGATTCAGGCGATGTGGCACGCATCAACGGCTACGTGCGTATGATGCAAGCGCAAGAGGCGCACCCGGATGCTGAGACAATTCAAATGCGCATTCGTTACGTGGATGACGACGCCGATAAGCTGGATGTGTTATCCCGCTTTATTGCCAAAGTTCGCTGAAGAGTTAAAACACGCGGTAAAACAGCTGCCTTGCCCAAGTTCGCTGGTAATGATCAACTCGCCCTGATGATGCAATAACACATGTTTTACAATGGCTAAGCCTAACCCGGTACCGCCGGTGGCTTTGCTGCGACTTGCGTCGGCACGATAAAAGCGCTCGGTTAGGCGCGGTAGGTGGTGAGCGTCAATGCCAACGCCGTCGTCGGTCACGCTCATGCATAGATTTTGTTTGTCTCGAAACCAGCGAATATTGATGTGCCCTTGCTCGGGAGTGTACTTCACGGCGTTAATGATTAAGTTGGTAAAGGCGCTACGTAATTCTTGGGCGTAACCTAGTATGTCGTCATCTGACTCTATGCTTAGTCGGATACAGTGTCGGCCAGCAGACATGGCGATGGCTTCTTCCGTGATTTGTTCCAGCAGTGAGATCACATCAATTGGATTGGGTGGTTCTTGGTGCTGGGTCTCCAAGCGTGAAAGTACCAGCAAGTCTCGAACGAGAGAATCCATCCGACCGGCTTGTTCTTGCATCTGTGTAAGTATGCGTAGTTGCCGTTCGGGCAGGTCGGCACACAGATCTTCAAAGGTTTCTAAATACCCACGAATAACGGTGAGTGGTGTGCGCAGTTCGTGGCTGACGTTGGCGACAAAGTCTTTTCGCATCTGCTCAAGCTGGCGCAAACGAGTGACATCATGAACAATAATTAAGCGGTCGTTACGACCAAATGGCGTGACGTTAAATTCTAAATACATCTTGCTGCGCACTGGAGAAAGCAGGGTCAGCGGGGCAGAGAAATCATCCGCGTTAAAGTATTCAGAAAATTCAGGTGCACGGATTAGGTTGGTAATCGGTTGGTTCGTATCGGCTGGAGCACGCAAGCCTAAAAACCGTTCAGCAGAATGATTCCACCACTCAATGTTGCCATGGCGATCGACCATAATGACGGCTTCTTGCAAAGCAGACGTTGAATCCTGAATACGGTCAGTAATGGCCTGATAGCGACGCTTATAACGTTGCCCACGGCGCAATGGACGTTGTACTAAGTTGGCAATGTCTTGCCAAACGCCATCGAGCGGAGGAGCGTCTTTTGGCTCATAATGCGTATGCTCGTAATGGGTTAGCCAGTCTCTGAGGCGCAGGGTTTGCACTGAATTAATCAGTAAGAGCAAGGTGCTGGCGGCGGCAAAGGGAAGAAAGGGCCAAGGCGACCACCAAACCCCACTAACACCGACAGAGACTAGCAGCAGGAGCGTCCATCGCCCCCGTTGCCATACAGACATAATCAGGAGGCTTTGGTTGAGAAGCGGTAGCCTGTTCCACGTACCGTCTGGATCAGGTTTTCATGACTATTACCCAGCGCTTTGCGTAAGCGACGAATATGAACATCCACCGTACGCTCTTCAACGTAGACGTTGCCGCCCCATACTTGATCCAACAATTGCGAGCGCGAGTAAGCACGTTCTTGATGAGTCATAAAAAATTGCAGCAAGCGGTATTCGGTCGGGCCTACATCAACCGGCGCATCGTGTGCCATGACACGGTGACAAACAGGATCAAGAATCAAGCCGTTGACCTCGATAGCCTCTTCGACACCTAAAGGCGTCGCGCGACGTAGTACCGCCTTTAAGCGGGCGACAAGTTCACGGGGGGAGAAGGGTTTGGTGATGTAATCATCAGCACCACTGTCTAGCCCTTGAATTTTATTTTCTTCTTCGCCTTTCGCCGTCAGCATGATAATCGGCAACTCTGAGGTTGCTTCCTCACGCTTCAAGCGACGAGCAAATTCAACGCCACTGACACCGGGCAGCATCCAGTCGAGCAAAATCATATCGGGGCGTTGATCTACTACAATCGAATGTGCTTCTTGAACGTTCTCGGCTTCGAGGCACTGATATCCTGCCATTTCTAGGGCAACCGCGATCATCTCGCGAATCGGTGCTTCGTCATCGACAATCAGCACTCTTTTTCCAGCTGTCGTCATAATCTCATCACAGTCTGTTGAATCATTACGACCATATTACATAGATGCATTGTTACAGCCATGTGACAGCCAACAATAAAAGCCAAACTGATTACTGTGATTAGCGCAAGGCGTAATCTGCAACTAAGGCGATCCAGACGATGGCGCCAAACCAGTGGCTTTGGCGAAACACTGAAAAACAGGCCTCGCGAGAGCGATCACGAGCCGCCCATAGCTGCCAACCTAAGAAGAGAGCGCCAATGGTTAAGCCACAGTAGAAGATCCAGCTCAGTTCAAATTGTTGACCTGCAAAGAACAAAAAGCCGAGTGCCATCGCTTGCAGGGAGGCAATCATGGCGAGATCCATTTCGCCAAAGAGAATAGCGGTGGATTTCACCCCTATTTTAATATCATCATCGCGGTCGACCATTGCATAGTAAGTATCGTAAGCCATAGTCCAGCATAAATTGGCCGCATAAAGGAGCCACAAATAGATCGATAATTCAGAGGCTTCAGCGGAGAAAGCCATCGGAATGGCCCAAGAGAATGCCGCCCCCAAAAAGAGCTGAGGCAAGTGCGTGTGGCGTTTCATGAAAGGATACAAAGCGGCAAGCGCGACGCCGCCAAGTGATAGCAAAATTGTGCGTTGATCGGTCAGTAATACCAATAAAAACGCGATGGCACAAAGCAAAGCAAAGCCGATTAAGGCCGCCTTTGGGGTTAATGCTCCGGTTGCCAGCGGGCGATCAGAGGTGCGTTTAACGTGCCCATCCACCTTACGGTCGGCGTAATCATTAATCACGCAACCGGCCGAGCGCATGAGAAAAACGCCAAGGGTAAAAATCATCAAATTAGCGATGCTAGGTACACCTTCTGCCGCCATCCAAAGCGCCCAAAGGGTTGGCCAAAGCAGTAATAACGATCCAACGGGTTTATCAATACGAGTAATCGCTACCCACGCTTTCCATGTTGGCCAATGACGATTTAGCTGGGCGGTAATTGCGTTCATACACTTCCGGATCAGACAAAAGAAAGAAGGTTCGGGCTAAAAGCTTCCGACACCATTAATGGCCGCTGGTTAATGCGAAACACCGAACGCCGACACCATGTTAACCCGAGTGTATTGGCTTTGCAGTGCGAGACTTTAAGCGGTTCACGCTGAAGAGACGGTTCGCTAAACAAAAAGCTGCCCAGTGAGCGATTTCCTAAATGTTGTAGGCGAGTCATTTTTCCGTTTACCGCACTGAGTGGCACCGCCGTGCGGGCATACACGACGGGAGCTCCGTTGAGTTTGAGGGTGACCTCACGAAACCAAACCCGCTGGCTTGGGCTCATGCGTAACTCTTTTTGCTCTAATGGTGACGGCAGACCATAACCCTCTTTCAGACACTCAACACTGAACTGTCCGGGGGATAATGCGATTAAACGGGCGGTGAGAGAGCCTTGGTTATACAACCAATTGCGCCAAAATGGCGTTAGCTTGGCAGGAGTAACATGCAAACGTGCCGACCAATGAGGGCTGGCAGGGTGCAGCAACGAAGATAGATGAAGTGACTGTTTCATGCGGCGCAGAATGCGCTAAATCTGGTCTTCAGGCAAGTCAGCAAGCCCATCGCAGCGCACTTTGATTGAAATATGCCCTGAATTGACCGTTGATTTTAGGCCGCCAGAACAGTAGTTTTACCGCCCTACAAAATTAAAGTACATATAGGTATATCAATGAAAAAGTGGCAATGCGTTGTCTGCGGTTGGATTTATGACGAAGAAGCAGGCGCGCCAGAAGAAGGTATCCCGGCTGGTACTCGTTGGGAAGATGTAGCTGATGATTTTATTTGCCCAGATTGTGGTGTAGGTAAAGAAGATTTCGAGATGGTTGAAATCTGATTGTTTGGGCTACCGTTCGGGTAGCCCTTGTTTCCCGAGTTACATTCTATTCTCCCTCCATTTGCGGATATTTCTATGAGTAATTCCTCTGCACCTGTCGTCATTATTGGCTCCGGCTTGGCTGGATATAACCTAGCTAAAGAGTTGCGTAAAGTTGCACCAGAACAAAACATTGTGATGATTACAGCGGACGATGGCCGTAATTACTCCAAGCCAATGTTGTCTACCGGTTATGGTAAAAATAAATCGGCGGATGAACTGGCAATGAACACCGCTGCTGGTATGGCTGATCAACTGGGTATGACGATTCGTACCAACACCCTTGTGACGGAAATTGATACCGATGCTCACCTCGTGAAGCTGGGTGAAGAGTCTGTTGAATACAGCAAGCTGGTGATTGGTTGGGGCGCTGAAGCGATTCACCCTCACGTTGAAGGCGATGCCAACGATCTCATTTTCTCAATTAATGACCTTGAAGATTATGGCCGTTTTCGTGCCGCTGCTGATGGTAAAAAGCGCGTCTTGATTATGGGTGCAGGCTTAATTGGTTGTGAGTTTGCTAATGACATGACTGTGGGTGGCTTTGAGTGTGAAGTCATCGCTCCGTGTGATCAGGTCTTCCCAACCTTGCTACCTGAAGAGGCCGCGAACGCGGTACAGGCTGGCCTTGAAGGCATTGGGGTTAAGTTTAATCTTGGCCCGTTAGTTTCCCGTGTTAATCGAGATGGCGAAGGCGTTATTGCGACATTGAACACTGGTGAAGAAGTGAAAGCCGATGTCGTTGTGTCAGCGATTGGTTTGCGTCCACGTATTGATTTGGCCGCAAAAGCCGGTATTCGTGTGAATCGCGGTATCGTTGCCGATCGTACTTTGAAGACCAATATTGACGACGTATACACCCTAGGTGATTGTGCTGAAGTCGAAGGTCGTGTGTTGTTGTACGTACTGCCTTTGATGGCTTCTGCGCGCGCCTTAGCGAAAACATTGGCTGGTACACCAACGGAAGTTAGCTATGGTGTTATGCCGGTTACCGTGAAGACGCCAGCATGTCCTGTGGTTGTTTCTCCACCGGCTGTTGCCACTGAAGGTCGTTGGATTGTTGAGAAAGAAGGCAACGATGTTCAGGCCGAATTCCGAAATGAAGCAGGCGATTTACTCGGTTACGCTTTGACCGGAGCGAAAGTACCGAATAAAGTAGCACTCAACAAAGAATTACCGGCGTTGATGCCTTAATTCTCTGTGGGGATTTAGTTCTCGACACATTCAGAATAAAACGGAAACAAGGATAATTACTATGCGTAAACCAGAACTAGCTGCGGCTATTGCTGAAAAAGCGGATCTAAGCAAGGAAAAAGCAGCCGAGGTTATTACTGCATTCACTGATCAGATCGCTAAGACTCTAGGCGAAGGTGAGTCAGTTACTTTAATCGGTTTTGGTACTTTTGAAGTGCGTAACCGTGCAGAACGTCAGGGTAAAAACCCGCAGACGGGTGAGCCAATCACCATTAAAGCTGCAAAAGTACCTGCGTTTAAAGCCGGTAAAGCTCTGAAAGAGTCTGTGCAATAAGCACGGCTCCAGATACCACCAGTGCGGAACAACTCACGCTTCAGTGGGTAACCCGGCTGGTGGTTGGTGAAGGGCTTTGTCCCTTCGCTAGCCCTGTATTGGCAGACCTGTTGATACAAGTTTCCCCAGCAAATGATGATGCTGAGGCCACCGCACAGTTTATGGCGCTGCTCGAAAAAGTCGCAGATGCTACGACAGATGAGATTCCTACCGCCCTTTTTGTAACCCCGTCGCTTTTTGTCGATTTTGATGAATATTGGAATTGGTTCTTAATTTGCGATTCGTTGCTGGTGCAATTGGGATACGAAGGGAAATTGCAAATAGCGACATTTCATCCGCGCTACGAATTCGAAGGCGAGCCTGCCGAGGACGCCAGTCATTACACTAACCGCTCACCATTCCCCATGCTTCATCTTATCCGCGAGGACGATATTGAGAATGCACTGGCGCAGATTCGCTTCCCAGATCGCATTCCTGAACGTAATCGTCAGCACATGCGTCGTTTGGGCAAAGAGGGCCTACTTGCCATTATGCCGGCATTGGCCGACACTGCGGTTTTTCAATCAGAGGATATTTCAGGTGATTAAGTTTCGATTATTGCTTTGGGTTTTAGGTAAGTTGATGAAACGAGCAGCAAAAAAGAACCCAGCATTTCAAGAGCAATTGAAAGGTCAGAACATGGCATTTCAGCTTCAGATCGATGGCCAAAAGGTCGTTCGTCATTATGTGATTGCTGATAATCGTATAAAGAGCAAAGGGAAGGCGCACCCGTCTCCAGAGTTTACGATCAGTTTTAAAAACGAACGCAAGGGGTTAAAAATTATGACCTCGAAAGACCGCAATGCGTTTATGAAAGGAATTCAAGAGAAAGACATTACTATCAGTGGTGACCTGAGCAAGGTAATGTGGTTTCAGGGCATCAGTAAATACCTGAAGCCTTAATACGCAAACTCTGACCGAAGGACGACTCTGTGAGCCTCACTACCCGCATACTTATCTCAATGATTGCTGCCATTATCCTTGGCAAAATCACACACGATGTATTGGCGTCGGCAGAGTTGGCTTCATGGGTAAGGTTTGTCTTAGATGACTTTCTGGCGAGTGGCTTGTTTGCCCTGCTTGGAAAAATATTCGTTTCCAGTTTAAAGCTGCTTGTTGTGCCCTTGGTGTTTGTTTCTTTGGTGTGTGGTGTGTGCCACTTGAGTGATCAAAGCAGTTTAGGGCGGATGAGTATAAAAACCATCGCTCTTTATCTTCTGACAACGGCTATTGCGATCACTTTGGCGATGACGTTTGCGAACATCATTAATCCGGGTGAAGGCGTTAATATGACCACCGAAACGGCATATTCTCCGCCGCCTGCGGTGCCGCTGATTGACGTTTTGGCCAATATATTCCCAAGTAACCCCTTTAAAGCCATGGTTGAAGGCAACATGCTGCAAGTGATCGTCTTTGCGCTGTTGGTTGGCCTAGCGATTGGTCGTGCAGGGGTGCCAGGGCAGCGCATTGCTAAGCAGTTTTCAGATTGGAACGAAGTCTTAATGACTTTAGTGAATATGCTGATGCAACTGGCACCGTATGGTGTCTTTAGCCTGCTGTTCACCCTGTTTGCTTCAAAAGGTCTGGGGCCAATCGAAGAGTTGCTGGCCTACATGCTCACCGTGGTCGGCGTATTGTTGTTACATGGTTTAGTGGTATACAGCGTGATTCTTCGTATCACGACTGGCCTGTCGCCGATTATCTTTCTCCGCAAAATGTGGCCGGTGCAGCTATTTGCGTTTAGCACGGCTTCAAGCAGTGCCACCTTGCCCGTGACCATTCGCAATGCCGAACAGCACTTAGGGGTAGGGACACGAGCTGCTTCGTTTGTATTGCCTTTGGGGGCAACCATTAACATGGACGGCACCGCCATTATGCAAGGCGTTGCTACGGTGTTTATCGCTCAGGCCTTTGGTCTTGAACTCAGCATGATGGATTACCTGATGGTGATTGGTACGGCAACGCTGGCCTCGATTGGTACGGCGGGTGTGCCCGGTGTCGGTTTAATCACTTTAGCGATGGTGCTGCAGCAGGTCGGTTTGCCGGTAGAAGGTATTGCCCTAATTATCGGCGTGGATCGTTTGTTGGATATGTTGAGAACCGCCGTCAACGTGACGGGGGATGCAATGGTTTCTGTAGTGATTGCTAAAACGGAAGGCGTGCTTGAAGAAGATATATTTCATTCTGTTGCTCCGCGGCTTGTCGAGGAACATAAAGACTAAGTATGTTCCCTCTTAAACACATTTTGTTTGTTGTATGTGGTGCTATTGCGTTAAGTACTTTTTCTACGGCGGCTGAAGAGCCGCAACTCGCTGATAACCCAGCCGAGGGGGCAGCCCCTTTGACGCTGGCAGATCAGCCTGAGGATATTACAGGCCGTATTATTCACTTGAGTGGCTTTACAGGCATCTCTGTGCAGGTTCGTACGCTTGCTAATGCGTATTTGAAGACAGTGCCAGGTATCTCTCAGAGAAAGCAGCAAGAAGTGCTTGTAAGACTGATGCATTGGGCACCAGAACCTTTAACTCATAAGTTGCAACACAGCTTGATTGCCTTTAGTGCGTCTCAGCAGAAGGAGCTTGTTGAGTTATTGTCGGCCCCCATGATGAGGCAGGCGCGTGACATTGAAGCCAGTGCGATTGCCATGCAGGGCAGCGCAGAGTACAAAAATTACACCGAACGTTTGCGTCAGCAGATTCCTGCTCAACCCCGAATAGCCATGATTAACCGGTTAGATCAAGCGATGGGAATGTCGCAGTGGGTGTTGTTGGCTCGGGCCGCTGTGGCTTCGGAGTTAGGTAAACAGGATGTGTTATTTGAATTATCGGAGGAGGCTGTACGTGCAAGAACACGAGAGTACTTGCTCTACGCGTATCGCTTTACAAGTAATACCGATATTCAGCGCATTGCTGAATTGTGGCAAACCCCACCTCTGAGCACGTGGTCAGAGGTGGCGTATCAGTCGCTTATTTCGAAGGCGACGGGTGCCTCTATTTTGAACTCGACTGATTTAGAAGAGAAACCAGATCACTAAGATCGTCGATTCTCTCTGCGACGTTATTGACCGCGTCGAGTGCGTCTTCTTTTTTCAAACCTAAGCTTTCATACATAGCGTCTGGAATCATTTCTGAAGGCCCATCCCCAATGCCATGATGGCGGAGCAAACGCACGGCGATAAATAATAAATTAGCGTAGGTGTGATGTTCTTCTTGGTATTCTGGGTTATGCAGTTGGCGCATAGCGACAACCAGCTCGGTCGGCATTTGCCATTGCTGCATTAATGCGGCGGCACACTGCTCGCGGCTCATCCCCAGAAGGTAGTGTTCGATGTAAAAGCGGTTTATGTGCGGGTTAGCTTCAATATGGCGATTAATCAGCGAGAACTGCGGTGGGAATACTTGCCCCAGAATTAAAAACCCAAAGTTATGCAATAAACCACAGAGATAAGACAAACCCTGTGATGGACGTTGATCGATAGGTATTTTTCGCACTAACTCGGCACATAAACTGGCGGTGACAATGGCTTGTTGCCAAAACGGGGTGTAGCCGTGGGGGCCTTCTTTAGGCACCGATAACGAACGGCCCAAGGCTAAGCCGAGAGCGAGATTAATGACTAAATCAAATCCAAGCACTCGAATCACGGCTTCTTCTACAGTTTTAATTTCACCGCGAGTGCCATAATAAGGGGAACGTGCCCAACTTAGTACTTGTGCCGACATGCCCGGGTCAAGCTCTACCGTGTGCGCGAGTGCTTTTGTATCGGCATTCGGGTCTACGCGTAGTTCAATAATTTTTCGAGCGGTTTCTGGCAGCGGTGGAAGGTCTAATGTTTCTTCTAAGCGCTGCTGAATGCGCTTGGGGGTAAACTGGCGAATCGCTGAATGCACATCGTCGATATCTTGGTCTGCATCTTTCTGGCGAACATCCTGACGTAATGGCGTCGTGTAATTTCCCAAGTGCGAGCTGGTGGTGAGTGCTTTGAACTCATCCATTGGAATTTTCAGCCACTCTTGTTCGCCCAAGGTTTGCTCTCCGCCCGTGACAATAAACAGCTCATTTTCCTTTAACAGTGCCTGATCAATCATGGTTTCCATTGATGTGATTTGCGGCAAGGCTGGGAAGTCAGTCAGTTGATATTTGTTTTTCAGTTTGAGCATTTCATCAGCTGAAATTGCCGAGAACTGGCGACCAAATGCGTGCGACATTTGAGTAAGATCAAGCATTCGGTTTCCGGGTACAACCACTTGTACTTGGCCAATATCGTCTTTAAGAAAGATGATATTCGCGACTTTAGGCGAGTATGACGCCGGGGGATTACTCTGCATAATTTCAAACAGCTCCTGATCATCGGCGGCGGTATACGGAATACTCCAATCGTCGAGAACTTTCAGTACTACGGAAGGAATGGCGGACATGTCATGCCCCTTTAAAAGATACTATCCATAGAATATAGACGTTTTATCAGAAGCTGCTTACTGTTCGTTGACTAATTAGACATTCGCAAAGCGTTCGGCATCACCAAGCCAGCGTTTGATCAGCGGCTCGACAGACTCTGGGTGGCTAACCCATAGGTCATTGGCCATATCTTGGACTTGAGGCAGTAGCTCTGCGTCGCGAACGAGATCCGCAATACGCAGCATTTGTAGGCCCGTTTGGCGGGTGCCTAAAAGTTCACCCGGGCCGCGAATTTGCAAATCTTGCTCGGCGATATAAAAGCCATCTTGGCTATCGCGCATCACTTGTAGGCGCTGTTTCCCCGTCATGGAGAGCGGTGACTTGTATAAAAGAACACAATGGCTTTTGGCGCTGCCACGACCTACACGCCCGCGGAGCTGGTGGAGTTGCGCTAGACCTAGACGTTCTGGGTTTTCAATAATCATCAAGCTGGCGTTGGGTACATCCACCCCGACTTCAATGACGGTGGTAGCGACAAGTAAATCAAGTTCGTGTGCTTTGAATTTGGCCATGATTTCGGCTTTTTCAGCGGCCTTCATTCGTCCGTGCACTAATCCAATACGCAGATTTGGCAAGGCGACGCGTAGTTCTTCAAACGTAATTTCAGCCGCTTGGCACTGCAGCGCTTCGCTTTCTTCAATGAGAGTACACACCCAATACGCTTGCGCGCCTTCGCTGCAAGCTTCTTGTACGCGATGAATAATGTCAGGGCGACGTTGCTCACTAATCACGACGGTGGTGATTGGGCTTCGGCCCGGAGGCAGCTCATCAATTACTGAGGTATCTAAATCAGCGTATGCACTCATGGCCAATGTGCGGGGAATGGGCGTGGCTGTCATGACAAGTTGGTGGGGCACAAGGCCTAGTTTTTCGCCTTTTTTCTTTAAAGACAGGCGTTGATCGACACCAAAGCGGTGTTGCTCATCAATAATCACTAAACCTAAGCGCGCAAACGCCACTTCGGCCTGAAATAGCGCATGAGTGCCAACCACGAGCTGAACCTCGCCTGAGGCAATATCGTGTAAGGATTGCACTCTGGCTTTGCCTTTTACTTTGCCCGCCAGCCAGCCTACTCGTATGCCCAGTGGTTCGAACCATTCGGTCATATTTTTTAAGTGCTGTTCAGCAAGAATTTCTGTTGGGGCCATTAAGGCCACTTGATAGCCTTTTTGCAAAACATCGCAAGCGGCCATCGCAGCCACTAGGGTTTTACCTGAACCAACGTCCCCTTGAACCAATCTAAGCATTGGGTACGGCTGCTTTAAGTCTTCGATGATTTCGTCGGTGACGCGTTGTTGGGCTATGGTCGGTGTGAACGGCAGAGCACTTAATAACTTCAGCCGCATACTGTGATCGCCATTAATGATGGGCGCCGTATCAGCTTGAATCTGAGCGCGTAATTTAAATAACGAAAATTGATGAGCGAGTAGTTCTTCTAAAATAAGTCGCTTGTGTGCTGGATGCTGCCCCGATTCAAGCGACAGTATGTCGGTATTAGTGGGCGGCTGATGCAAAAATAATAAGGCTTCTTTTAATCCCGGCAAGCGCCATTGCTCGCACCAGGATGCAGGCAATAAATCGGGCAGTGATACTTGATCATCGCGAATAAAATCTAACGCCTGCTCGTGCATTAAGCGCAGACGTTGTTGAGTGATGCCATCGGTAGCTGAATAGACGGGTGTTAATTTGGCTTCGAGTTGAGTATCGGTATTTTCATCAATTCGTTGGTATTCGGGGTGATACAGTTCTAATCCGCTGGCACCACGGCGAGGTTCACCGTAGCAGCGTAAGGTATTACCGACGCTCATTTGATTTTTTTGTGCGGCATTAAAATGAAAAAAACGCAGACTAATTACACCGCTGTGATCTTGCAGTTTTACCAGCAAGCTACGGCGTTTTCCGAAGACGATATTGGCGCCTTTTACTTCGCCTTGAATCACCGCCGGGCGCATAGGCTGAAGGCCTGCGATAGGTAAGATGCGGCTACGATCTTCATAGCGAAATGGCAAATGAAAAGCGAGATCTGTCAGGCTGTGGATGTTCAGCTTCGTCAGCTGTTCGGCCATTTTTGGGCCAACGCCTTTCAGATCCGTGAGCTTCTTAAAGCTTGCCACGACGGATTAGCCTTCTTTCCGGCAAGTGGTGGTATTGTCTAGCACAAGGTCGATGGCTTTCCCACGAGGAAAACTGGCTCGCCACGCCAAGGCGACCGTCCGAAATGGCGCTGGTGACTTAAATGGGCGAGTTACTAATAAGTTATTGTCCAAATTACCAATCGCAGATTTTGGCAATACTGTGATTCCTAGTCCGGTCGCGACCATGTACTTCAACGTTTCGAGCGAACTGCCCTCCAGCACGCTACCCAAATGACTGTGTTGCTTACGATGCAGGGCAGGGCAATGCTCGAATACTTGATCGCGGAAACAATGGCCTTCACCTAACATGAGTAAATCTTCATCCATCAGCTGCTCGGCAGGTATGCTTTTTTTCTTTTCCCACGGATGGCCCTTGGGCATAACAATGATGAACTCTTCATCATAAAGGGGGCGTGTGAGCACATCGGGTTCATTAAAGGGTAGCGCGATAATAATGGCATCAAGATCCCCTTCGCGTAATTGCTTGCGCAGCACCCCGGTGTAGTTTTCCTCCAAATAAAGCGGCATGGCAGGCGCTGCTTTATGAATATGAGGCACTAGATGCGGAAACAAATACGGCCCAATCGTAAAAATAGCACCAAGCTTTAAAGGGGTTGAAAGCTGATCTTTTCCGGCGCTGGCGATATCTTTTATACCCCGAGACTCTTCTAATACACGTTGCGCTTGCGTTACGATCTTTTCGCCAAGGGGAGTAACGGTGACAGAACTCTTACTTCTTTCAAAAATAGTGATACCCAGCTCGCTTTCGAGCTTTTTTATCGCTACGCTGAGCGTGGGTTGGCTGACAAAGCATTTTTCAGCAGCACGGCCAAAGTGCCGTTCTTGTGCTGCGGTAACGATGTAACGCAATTCAGTCAGAGTCATTATTGTCGCCTTGAATTAGGGTGGCACTTTTGATTTATTTTACCTATTAAACGACCGATAGAAAGGTTGTACTAAGATAAAAATAAAGGTGTTGCCCTAAGGGCAATACACAATGCCTCAACGTGGAGGAAAGGCATGGCTCGTATTTTGGTTGTCGGTACCGGTGATATCGGTGGAAACCTAGCACAAAAATTAGCAAAAGAAGGGCATGAAGTGATCGGCGTGCGCCGTTCAGATAAGCCTGTGGCTGAGGGTGTGCAGGTTATCAGCGCCGATGTAGCTGATCGAGAAACCCTAACCGATTTACCCGATAATTGTGACATTGTAGTGTACAGCGTCGCGGCCCCTATATTTTCTAAAGAGGGGTATCACAATTATTATGTGAAGGGTCTGAAAAACGTTTTGAAAGCCGTTAAAGGCCAGACGCCTAAGCGTGTTATTTTTGTTTCAAGCTCATCGGTGTATCACCAGATGGGTGGTGAATGGGTGGATGAGCAATCAGAAACCACGCCAGCTAGCTTTGCCGGTAAAGAAATGTTGGCGGCGGAAGAGGTACTGGCTAAATCAGACTTCCCCGGTACCGTTGTACGTTTTACTGGTATCTATGGCCCAGGTCGTGAGCGCATGATTCAGCAGGCGCGTCATGGTGGTTATTGTGACCCGGAACCCGAGGTGTGGACGAACCGCATTCACCGTGATGATTGTTTGGGTGTTTTAGAATTAATCATCCAAAAAGCGCTGGCAGATGAAGCGCTCGATGATTGTTATCTTGCTACTGATAACCAACCATCGACATTATTCGACGTGCTCGAATGGATGAAAGACCGTATCGGAGACGTAGATCCTGATAAAGACGTTGGCGAAGTATCCCGCCGTGCCAACCGTCGTTGTTCAAACAAACGCCTACTGGAACTTGGGTACACCTTTAAATACTCAAACTACCAAGATGGCTACGATGTAATGTTGAACGAAATGGGCTTAGTGTAAATACCACTGTGTAATTTACGGAGCTTATATCTTATTGCCCCCCCCCCCGATGTTGCTGAGCTTTATTTCAGTGCATCGGGTTTTCTCCTTAGCGTTTTAGAATTCTATCTACCCCCTTTGTCTCTATTTCCACTCTCTTCCCCGACGTTTGGACGCCCTACACCAGTGGCGTTATGGGTGAAAATGTTGAAATGCATAAGTTAAAATAATCGTGCAAAATCTATGAGAGTCCCGTAGCTTGAGCCTAGTCGCTTGTCTGAACAGCAAGTAAGCCACCAATCGCACCATAAACGCCTTGTGCTGGTGTACCCAAAGGAAGAGAAGTATGGAAACCGCGTTAAACTATTTATTATCCGTCGAAGCATTTGCACTTATATTTGTAGTGGTGCTACTAAAAAGCAGTATTAAATTAGTGCCTCAGAACAGAGCCTGGGTTGTTGAGCGTTTTGGTAAATACCAGTCGACTAAAGTTGCTGGTTTAAACTTCATTTTACCTTTTGTAGATAACGTTGCCGCTGACCGAAGCTTAAAAGAACAGGCGGTTGATATACCTAGCCAGTCGGCGATCACCAAAGACAACATCACACTCTCTGTGGATGGTGTGTTGTACTTCCGTGTTCTTGATCCTTACAAAGCCTCTTACGGTGTCGATGATTATGTCTTTGCGGTCACTCAGTTGGCGCAAACGACGATGCGTTCAGAGTTGGGTAAAATGGAACTGGATAGAACCTTTGAAGAACGTAGCCTGCTAAACATTGGTATTGTTGAAGCAATTAACGAAGCGGCTGAGCCATGGGGCATTCAGGTGTTACGTTACGAAATTAAAGACATCGTACCGCCGCGCTCAGTCATGGATGCGATGGAAGCTCAAATGAAAGCTGAGCGAGTAAAGCGTGCCCAAATTCTAGAATCTGAAGGTGATCGCCAAGCGGCAATCAACGTGGCCGAAGGTAAAAAGCAAGCCCAAGTACTTGCGGCAGAAGCCGATAAAACCGAACAGATTTTACAAGCACAGGGTGAAGCTAGCGCGATTCTAGCTGTGGCAGATGCACAAGCAGAAGCCCTACGTAAAGTGGGTGACGCAGCCAATACCGAAGAAGGGCAAAAAGCGATTCAGCTTGATCTTGCGAGTAAAGCCATTGCTGCAAAAGAAGCGATTGCTAAACAGTCCTCGGTTGTATTACTGCCAGACAGCAGCACAGATCCGAGTGCACTAGTAGCGACCTCCATGTCGATCATTAATTCGTTAAATAAACAAAAGAGTTAATATTATGGATCTAGTTTTGTTTCATGATCTTTCCAATATATTACTGATAGCAGGGATCGCTATTTTAATTATCGAGGCAGTCATCTTAGGCTTCTCGACCTTTGTACTTTTGTTTTTAGGCTTGTCACTTGTATTGACAGGCGTAGGCATGAAAGTAGGTATTCTGGATGCCACCTATGTCACGGCATTATGGAGTAACTCATTAGTCACCAGCGTGCTCGCATTTACCTTGTGGAAACCCCTTCGAAATATGCAGAGCAAGGTAGAAGTGCAAGATATTGAGAGTGACTTTGCTCAAGAGACCTTTGTGTTAGCCGACGATGTTGATAGTAGTGGTGGAACCCGACACATTTATTCAGGTGTGCCTTGGAAATTAAAAAGCCAGCAGCCTATTAGCGCGGGAACGACGGTAAAAGTTGTAAAAACAGAAGTGGGTGTTATGTGGGTTGAGGCGCTAGATCAACCGACGGAATAAAAGTACACACTACCCGAAGTCGCTAAGTAAGGCCTTTAGCGCTTCGGGGTCATTTTGTTTTAACCTTGTTAGCTCAGCACGTAATATCTCTGTTTGTTGATTTCGATGTTTCTCTTTAGTTAACTCAATTTTCGCTTCAAGAGCACGTAGCTCATCAAGTGCTGGCCCTTGAGTCTCTCCGGCTAGCTCCAGCAACGCCGGAATAATCGTCCCCAATTGTTTACCGTAACTGGCGATATTCGATACAACATCCGTTTCGACTTCACGCTTCCCCGCAAAATTGAATTCCACCTGAGGCGAGAGCCAGCTTGTGATTGGGTTTATGTCTTGAGTGACGTTGCCACTTAGAGGCGCATTAAGAGGAAACATCAAAGACATGGCTTGAGGCGATAAGAACGGAAGCATAAAGGGGAACATGCGACGCCCTCCAGTTGGCAAGTATGTGCATACGTTAGCACCAAAAGAAGTAAACTGAATGTTCGTGAACTGAGAGGTAGAGCAAAGTGGGCAATTGGTATGAATAAAATCAATCCGAAAAAATTACTGCGCAGTAAGTGGACGGCGGTTCACCCAACCAATAAAGAAAAACATTTTTTGATTACCGAGCTTAAGCTAGATGATGAGGGCGAAGTGATTCATTGTTTGATTGAAGCGGTGTTTACCAAGCGTGAAGAAGCAATCAACTGGCAAGATTTAAAAGACAGTGAACGCTGGGTTCAGGGCTGGACATAAATACAAAAAAGCCCTGCATGGCAGGGCTTCTAAAACAAGCTTCAGAGTAAAACGTTGTTTTAATCCAGCTCTAGTACGCCATCCATCTCGACATCCACAGCTTTTGGCAGTTCTTTTACACCGACGGCTGCACGTGCTGGATATGGCTGTTCAAAGTATTCCGCCATGATTTTATTCACGGTGGCGAAGTTACCTAGGTCGATCAGAAAGATATTCAGTTTGGCTATTTGCTGTAGTGATCCGCCAGCGGCTTCGCATACAGCGGTCAGGTTTTTGAAAACCTGATGAATTTGTTCTTCAATGCCACCTTCGACGACTTCCATCGTTTCTGGAACGAGTGCAATTTGGCCTGATAGGTAAACGGTTTTACCCACTTTTACCGCCTGTGAGTAGGTGCCAATGGCTTGTGGGGCTTTTTCGGTCGCTATTATTTCGCGGCTCATAATTTTTCCTTCGGATTTTTTATTCGAACAATTTTACTCACGCCACGAATATTACGTAGACGACGAATAGTGCGTGCTAGGTGCTGTCGGCCTTGAACGCTAAGAGACAGGTGCGTCACGCTGAGGCGTGCATCACGTTCTTCCACGTTGATCTGGTCAATATTGGCTTCGGCTTGGTTTACCGCGGCGGCGACGTCTACGATGATGCCTCGACGGTTTTCCATGTAGACCTTGATGTTCACCGAGAACTCACTGGTAATGCCTTTATCCCAGCTGAGGTGTACGCATTTTTCTGGGTTGTCGCGGTAGTCTTCGACATTGCGGCAACGCTCGGTGTGTATCACTAATCCACGCCCAGAGCTGAGGTGGCCAATAATCGGGTCACCGGGAATCGGGCTACAGCATTTAGCAAAGCTGACGGCTAGGCCCTCGGTGCCTTTGATCGTCAGTGGCGACGTTTCTTGTAGGGCAGTGAGGTCAACGTCGGTGTCTTTATTGGCAACCAATAATCGGCGTGCCATTAGCGGTGCCATGCGGTTGCCGGTACCAATGCTTTCTAGTAAATCTTCGAGAGATTCTTGCTCGGTTTCTGTCAGTACTAAATCAATATGGTCACTATCAATATCGGACATGCTTTTGCCAAGCGAGCTAAGTGCTTTATTGAGTAAGCGCTGTCCTAACTCAACAGATTCTGATCGACGTTGAGTTTTAAGGTAGTTACGAATATTGGAACGTGCTTTTCCCGTCACAACAAAGTTCAGCCACGCAGGGTTTGGCTGGGCATTGGGGGCGGTGACAATTTGTATGGTCTGGCCGTTTTGTAAGCGTGCACTTAACGGTGCGAGCTGTTTATTTATGCGGCAAGCAATGCAGTGGTTGCCTACATCGGTATGTACCGCGTAGGCAAAGTCGATGGCTGTGGAGCCAGAGGGCAATTCGAGGATAGTCCCCTTTGGTGTAAAGACGTATATCTCTTCAGGGAATAGATCGACTTTCACGTGCTCAACAAATTCAATCGGCGAGCCAGCGTTTTTTTGCAGCTCAAGTAGATTTTGCACCCATTGACGTGCGCGTTGCGTGCCGCTGGTTTGGTCGCTTTCGCTTTTGTATAACCAGTGCGCGGCGATACCGTAATTCGCCATGGCTTCCATGTCTTCTGTACGGATTTGTATTTCAACCGGAATACCACCTGCGCCAATGAGGGTGGTGTGCAGCGACTGGTAGCCGTTGGTTTTCGGGATGGCGATGTAATCTTTAAAGCGGCCAGGGATCGGTTTGTAGAGGCTGTGCATGGCGCCCAGTATTCGGTAGCAGTCATCAATGGAGTCAGTGACGATACGGAAGCCATACACGTCCATAATGTCGCCCAGCGATTTACGCTGATCACGCATTTTGCTGTAAATACTATAAAGGTGTTTTTCGCGACCAAACACCCGGGCTGAGATGCCGCTTTCGCTGAGACGATTGCGAACGCTGGCGGCAATATTGTCAACGACTTCGGCGCGATTGCCACGTGCTGCTTTTACCGCTTTACGAATCATTTCGGAGCGCATTGGGTAAATGGCTTCGAAGCAGAGGTCTTCCATTTCAACGCGAACGCTATTCAAACCTAGGCGATTTGCAATAGGCGAATAGATATCGAGGGTTTCGCGAGCAATACGGCGGCGTTTTTCGGGTTTTAATGATCCAAGAGTGCGCAGGTTGTGTAAGCGGTCGGCGAGTTTTACCAGAATAACGCGAATGTCTTTCGCCATGGCCATGGCCATCTTCTGGAAGTTTTCAGCTTGCTGCTCTTCTTTGCTCTCGAAATGAATGTGCGTGAGCTTAGAGACACCGTCGACTAAGTCGGTAACAACATCACCAAATTGATCAGCTAGGGCACTTTTAGGAACGCCAGTATCTTCGATCACGTCATGCAGCATCGCGGCCATTAAGCTTTGATGATCAAGATGCATTTCGGTGAGGATATTGGCAACAGCCAGAGGGTGTACGATGTAAGGCTCGCCACTACGGCGGCGTTGCCCTTCATGCGCTTGTTCGGCGTAAAAATAGGCGCGACAAACCTGTTTTATCTGGCTTTGGCTCAGATACTGGGTAAGTCGCTCCGATAAGGCATCAATTGTTGGCACTATTGCCTCTTAGAATTCCTGACGCGTTTGAACATCAAGTTCAGCATTCAAGCGCGCTGCTTTTTCTTGGGCAGCCATTGTTGCTGGCGTGACCATATCGGCAGCGATTTCGCGCAATGCTAGAACCGTTGGCTTGTCATTTTCTTCTGGAACTAGAGGCTCAGCGCCGTCTACTGCCAGTTGGCGAGCACGCTTTGCGGCCAGCATGACCAGTTCAAAGCGGTTATCTACGTGTGTTAGGCAATCTTCAACAGTTACGCGAGCCATGATGAGTCCTGTATAAAAATGGATATAGAATTCGGTTGAACCAGACATTTTATGCTAATTCAGCAATAAGGGAAGAGAAATCTATCCCAGCAACGCTTTGATTGTATCCGCATGGCGAACTTCTTGCGCAGCTAGGCGATGGCGGCGAGCAATAATGATGGCGCGCAGCTCTTCTAGTGTGTTGTTGAAGTCGTCATTAATGATGAGGTAATCGTACTCACCAAAGTGGCTCATCTCACTGCGAGCATCGCGCATTCGGCGGGCGATAATCTCGGCGCTGTCTTGGCCGCGATTTTGTAACCGTTGTTCAAGCGCTTCAATAGACGGCGGGGCGATGAAAACGCTGACCGCTTCTGGCATCAGTCTGCGGACTTGTTCGGCTCCCTGCCAGTCGATCTCAAGAATTACGTCTCGTCCGGCTTCGAGTTCAGATTCGACCCAGCGTTGAGACGTCCCGTAGAAATTGTCAAATACCTGAGCGTGCTCTAAAAAAGCACTTTCTGAAATGAGTTGCTGAAACTCTTCTTTGGACGTGAAATGGTAGTCTTTGCCGTCGACTTCACCCGGACGCGGACTACGTGTGGTATGCGACACTGACACCCGGATGTAGCCGGTAGAGTCTAGTAATGCTTTTACTAGGCTGGTTTTGCCGGCACCGGAAGGCGCAGAGAAAATAAACAGAGTACCGGTAAACTTCTTTGTCATAGTGTTGGTGTCATCGAGCTGAATTTTGTTTAAGTATACCGCATATTGCATCGGTTCTTCATCGTAGGTGTGCGTTAAGGCACCTTAACTGCGCTGACAATCATAACGCCTCTTTTAATTCCTTCTTTATGCTTCTGTTTTGGAATTTCTAAAATAAATTCGTGCTCTAAGGTAAAGTCCGATTCGATTTATCGTTATACTGCCGCCGTTCGTTTGATATCAGCCCAGTTGATATTAAATTCAGTCTATAAAATCCAGAGGATACACCATGAGACCCAGTGGCCGTTCAGTTGATCAGCTTCGCGACGTTCGTATTACCCGCAATTTTACTATGCACGCTGAAGGCTCGGTGTTGGTTGAATTTGGTAACACCAAAGTGATTTGTACCGCCAGCGTTGAAACCTCTGTACCACCATTTTTACGCGGTAAGGGTCAGGGGTGGGTCACGGCAGAATACGGTATGTTGCCGCGCTCTACCGGCTCGCGCATGATTCGTGAAGCGGCCAAAGGCAAGCAACAAGGGCGTACGGTTGAGATCTCTCGTTTGATCGGTCGTAGTTTGCGTGCAGCGGTTGACCTTAAAGCCTTGGGCGAAAATACCATCAACATCGATTGTGATGTGATTCAGGCCGATGGCGGGACCCGCACAGCGTCTATTACTGGTGCTTGTGTGGCCTTGGTGGATGCGATTGAGTGGCTGAAGAAAAACGGCAAAGTCAAAGGTGAGCCACTGAAGCATATGATTGCAGCCGTGTCTGTGGGTATGTACAAAGGCACCGCGGTGACGGATTTGGATTACGCGGAAGATTCAGACGCTGAGACAGATCTGAACGTGATCATGACGGCTTCTGGTGGCTATGTAGAAGTGCAGGGTACTGCAGAAGCGGAACCTTTCACCCCTGATGAACTGAACGCTATGCTAGCACTTGCGCAGCAATCTATTGGTCAGTTGTCAGAGATTCAGCAAGCGGCATTGGCTAACTAATGCGCCATTGAATAAAAAACGGGCACTTCATTAGGTGCCCGTTTTTGTATGACAAATATATGATATTGCTCTGACGTTAATCTTCGTCGTCAAACTCATATTCAATCAAAACGGCGGCATGAATGCCAAACTGCGGTACTCGCTCGATGTTAGCTTCGACCACAAACTGACGCACGTTAGGTGTGCAGATTTGGTAATCCTTCCGCCAGCCATTTTGGCTACGGCGTTCGCTCTCGGCGTCAGGCCACCAAGTGAACTGATTTTCACCAAAGTTAGCTTCACGGAAGGCGTCAACAAAACCCACTGGGCCAAATACTTGATCAAACCATGCTCTCTCTTCAGGTAAAAAACCTGGCGACTCTTGTGCACTTTGCCAGTCTTGAATATCAACTGTTTTGTGCGCGGCTTCGAAGTTACCACAGAAGATAAATTCACGGCGTTTACGTCGAGTCTTTTGAAGATGATCAAGGAACGCGTGCTGAAATGCGAGTTTGTCTTCGATCGTGTTGTGCTCATCAAGGGTAGGGAACAGTACTGAACCCACACTGACGTGTTCAAAATCTGCTTGTATAAAGCGCCCCTGTAAATCCCAGTCGGGATGCGCAAGGCCGGTCATGATAGCTTTCGGTACATCACGAGTTAAAATTGCTACGCCACTGTAGCCATCGGCTTCCGCATCAAAAAAATACGCGTTAAAACCGTCTGGGTACAGAACGTCATCCGAGAGTTGGTATTCTTTGGCTTTTAAGTTCTGAATAGCCACGACATCAACGTCAGCACTGTTCAGCCACGTATAAAGGCCGTTTTGTACCGCTTGCTCAAGGCCGTCGACGTGTAATGTGATAATCCGCATACGTGGTTCCAAATTGACGATGGGTGTATCATACCGCATCCGTGAGGGCCGCTGAACAATTCTGTTGCTGCCAGTGGTTTTCGGATGCTCAGGCTAGCCCTGACAAGTTGTTATCATTATCGGCCCGCCCGTATTACTAGGACCCTTTTCATGCAGAACTACCAAAAAGAATTCATCGAATTTGCTATCCAGCAAGGCGTACTCCGTTTTGGAGAATTCACCCTTAAGTCTGGTCGTGTAAGCCCATACTTCTTCAATGCGGGCTTATTCAACACAGGCTCAGCACTCGCAAAACTGGGGCGCTTTTACGCGGCCGCTCTTGAAGAGTCTGGCATTGAGTACGATGTTGTTTTTGGTCCTGCTTATAAAGGTATCCCTTTATCTGCCTCTTTGACTATAGCCTTAGCTGATCAGTATCAGAAGGATATGCCGTACGTCTTTAATCGCAAAGAAGCCAAAACCCACGGAGAAGGTGGCAACCTAGTGGGTGCGCCTCTCGAAGGTCGTGTTCTTATTGTAGACGATGTTATCACCGCAGGAACGGCGATTCGTGAAGTGATGTCGCTCATTGAATCCACAGATGGTGCGACACCGGCGGCGGCCTTGATCGCTTTGAACCGTCAAGAACGCGGTCAAGGTGAACTTTCTGCCATTCAAGAGGTAGAACGTGACTTTGGTATCACTGTTGCGAGTATCGTAAGTTTGAATCAGGTGCTAGATTATGTAGCTGAAGATCCTGAGCTAGCGCAGTATGCTGACGCGATCAGTGCGTATCGGGATCAATACGGCGTTAAATAAAATTGGAATCGTATGATTAGGCAGTATTTTTGGGCGTCATTATTTGTACTTCTTACTCCGGCGGTCTTGGCCGGGAGTAATGTGTATCGTTTTAATGTCGATGGCCAAATTGTCATTAAGGACACCGTTCCGGCTGACTTAGCGCCACTGGGGTATCAAGTATTGAATGGCCAAGGCATGGTTATTCGCACGGTGCCACGTGAATTAACCGCTGAAGAAATTGCCGAGCGTGATCATAAGTTGGAGCAAGAACGTCAACGCCAAGCTCGCATTGACAAGCGTAAAACTGCCGATCGTGCGTTATTGCGTTTGTACTCGTCTATTAATGATGTGGATCGGGCGCTTAAACGTAAATCTGACGAAGTGCAGACGCACATTGCGCTACAAAAACGACGATCACTTGATGTGCAGGAAAAACTCGAAAGCGCGCAGCAGGTTGCGGCGAATATGGAACGCAGAGGTCAAGAGGTCTCGCCAGAATTAAAAGCTGAAATTAGTCAGTATCAAACTGCGATAAAAGACAATGAGTTGGGTATTAAAGAGCGCCAGCAAAGTCTCTTGGCGTTAGATAAAGAATACTCTGAAGTGCGTTATCGGTTGCAGGTGTTAGCGGTCTATCCGTTAGGTACTTTACCCGAAGAGGTGGATGTTGAGCGTTTACAGGCAGAGGTTAGTAAATAAAAAAACGCTAGTTGAATACTGCCGTTCCGTAGTTTGGAGTGACATACGTTACTCCAAACTGTTTAATTTATTTAAAGATCAGCTCTCAAACTTCACTCCCTTTCGGGGCTCCGCCCCCGGCCCCATGCAAGGAGAGGTTTCTCCTTACGATCCTCTCTTCTCGGCGCATCCGGCTTTATCCAGCCAACGGCAGTCATTATGCGGCACGCAAAACAATCCGCCCCGGAACGATAATTTAGAGTATCCATTTTTTTGCATCGCTCCGGGGCAAGGTTTTGCTCTAAAGGCCTTGAATGACTTTGTTATCTGGCGCCGCACGCATGCCGATTAAAGGAAAGTCCGCGAAGCCGCATTTCAAATTAATCAGAGGTGCCCTAGGTATATGATTTGAAGAGCGGTATAGCAGCGGTCATGGTTAGAACCTCCACAGACTAGGATGAAGACTTCTCTAAAAGGGTTTTGAACATCCTAGGTTCAGTGAAAAACTAACACTCTACGGCATTGCCAGAGACTTTTTTTGAAGCAAGATAAGCTTCAATCCAGCCCACTGTTGATCCCAATATTCTGTCGGTTTGGTGGCAAACTCGGTGCGAACATACTGACGAATTCGACCTTCAAGGACAGCGGTTAGTAAATTCGCCGAAGCGGCAGCTGAACGCTGAGGCAACAGGCCTTCGCGGACTTCGGCTTCGCGCAATATTTGCTTAAACTGCAGCTCAATACGATCAAACACTTGGTGAATACGCTGGCGAAGCCGATCGGTTTCTCCCGCCAATGCGTCGCCGGATAGCAGACGGCACATTCCGGGGTTTTTCTCGGCAAAGCCCAGTATTAACCCCATAGTTTTTTCACAACGTTCAGACGCTGAGTTTATGTCTTTGAGTATTAGTGTAATACGTGAAAATAAGGTCTCTTCAATAAAGGCAATTAAGCCTTCGAACATTTTTGCTTTCGATGGAAAGTGGCGATACAACGCCGCCTCCGATACACCTACAGCGCTCGCCAGTTTGGCGGTGGTGATTCGCGCGCCGGGGTCAGTTTCTAGCATGTGTGCTAACGACTGAAGTATCTGATCGCGTCGGGACATTTTTTCAGCAGACTCCGTCATGCTTTATCCTTTTGTACGGCGGTTGGTGATCAGGGTACCAACACCCTCATCCGTGAACAGCTCCAGCATAGTGGAGTGCGCAACACGACCATCAATAATATGAGCACTATTAACACCAGCATGAACCGCATCCAGCGCGCACTGGATTTTAGGTAACATACCACCATAAATCGTACCGTCTTCAATAAGCTCATCCACTTGCTTCGTGGTTAGGCCGGTGAGAATTTTGCCTTCTTTATCCATAAGGCCGGCGATATTCGTTAGCAAAATTAATTTTTCTGCTTTTAATACTTCCGCGACTTTACCTGCCACTAGATCCGCGTTGATGTTGTATGACGCGCCGTCATCGCCTACACCAATCGGTGCGATGACAGGAATAAAGTCACTGTCGGTGAGCATATCGAGAACGGCGGTGTTGATGTGAGCAACTTCGCCAACATGGCCGATATCAATAATTTCCGCTTTGGATAATTCTGGAGAGTTCTTTTTCACATGTAATTTACGAGCATGCAAAAGCTGACCGTCTTTACCGGTTAAACCAATGGCTTTGCCGCCGTTTTGGTTAATTAAGTTAACGATGTCTTTGTTCACCAAGCCACCGAGCACCATTTCAACCACGTCCATGGTTTCGCTTGTGGTGACGCGCATGCCATCAACGAAACGACTTTCGATGTTCAGCTTTTCAAGTAGGTCGCCAATTTGTGGGCCACCACCATGTACAAGAATAGGATTAATGCCGACCAGCTTAAGCATGACCATGTCGCGTGCAAAGCTGTTTTTTAGCTCGTCATCGATCATGGCATTGCCGCCGTATTTAACGACAATGGTTTTACCCACAAAACGCTGCAAATAAGGCAGTGCTTCGCTGAGTACTTTGGCTGTGTTCATAGCGCTGTCACGCGTAAGAGGCATTGGCTGGCTCCAAAATTCGGGATAAAAAACGCTCGTAGTATACCCCGGTTTATTGTGATGACGCTATGATCTAATCAGAAGGGAGTCTCTATTTCTGGGGCGTGACGGGTAAGCGCTTGCTTCATTAGGGTTTGAATACGAAGGATGGTTTCTTCGTTATCACCTGCAAAACGAAGCGTTAGGCGTGGGGTTGTGTTGGAGGCCCGAATCAGCCCCCAGCCATCAGTAAACTCAATCCGTAAGCCATCAGTATTAAACACTCGGCCTTCACTGATCAGTGCTTCATCTTTGGCTAGATCGTCAATCAATGTGAACTTACGATCTTCAGTGGTGTTAAGTGCAATTTCCGGTGTGCTGACGTCTTCGGGTAAGGCTTTGAAGACATCGGCGACACTCTCGCGACGGGCAGATAATATTTCTAAAAGACGTGCGCCCGCGTAGAGGCCATCATCAAATCCATACCAGCGCTCTGCGATATAAAAATGGCCACTAAATTCACCACCAACAGAACCTTTTAACTCTTTGAGTTTGCGTTTCATTAATGAGTGGCCGGTTTTCCACATGGTTGGGCGACCACCTAGGCGATTGATCATCGGCGCTAAATGGCGCGAAGATTTCACATCGAATAAAACATCGCTGCCGGGGCGGCGCGGTAAAATGTCTTCGATCAGTAACATCATTAAACGATCTGGCCAGATGATGGTGCCTTCATTATCCAATAACGCGACGCGGTCACCGTCGCCATCAAAGGCTAGGCCCAGATCGGCGTCATGCAGCAATATAGCGTTTTTTAAATCTTCGAGATTTTCAGGCTCGCCCGGGTCTGGGTGATGATTGGGAAAGTTGCCATCCACATCACAGTGAATGTCGATGACTTCTAATCCTAGTTCTTTGAATAGCTTGATGGCTAATGGGCCAGCTACACCATTGCCAGCGTCAATGACAATGGTCATATCGCGGCTGATTTGAATGTCGTCTTCGATACGAGACAGGTATTGGTCTTCTATATTATTTTCGCGCGCACCGGCATAACCTGTGCTGTAGTCTTCGTTAATTATGCGTTCTCGTAATCCAAGCAGTTCCTGTTCCGAAAGGGGTAACTGGTCGATCACAATCTTAAGACCGTTATATTCTTTAGGGTTATGACTGCCGGTAATCATTACGCCACATGGGGTATCTAATTCGAAGGTGGAATAATACAGCGCGCCCGTGGGTAGCATCCCTAAACGGTTGACGCTACAGCCTGCGGAGAGAATGCCTGCTTGCAAGGTATTGGCTAGGTGCTCGCTGGATAGGCGACCATCCCACGCTAGGTTAATTCGCTCAAAGCCTCGCTTACGAATTTCACTCCCTAACGCGCGCCCAAGGTTGGTGATGTGTTCGTCGGTTAATTCGCTATCCACTAACCCGCGGATATCGTAAGCACGGAAGATATGACGCGGAATACCGCCGTCTTTTAACGCTGCCGATGGCTCTATTATTTCTGGAAGTTCAGGCTCATCGGTAACTTCTGGTAAATCATTCCGTGCGCCCGACTCTCGTTGCGGCGCATCGGTTTTTTGCGATGCTTTTTGTTGGATGGCTGCTTTCTTTTCTTTGCTTTTTAAGTCATTGAGTACGTCTTCACTGGCCGCTCTTACTTCTTGGGCTAGTTCGTTGAAAAGGCTTAAACTGAACTTAGGGTTTTCTTTAATCTCATCGTGAAAGTAGCGCTTAAGAAATTGAATAAAGTGCTGTTGGTTTTTTTGTAATGCGCGTTTTTGAACCCACAAAATAATAAATAATGACCCCAACGTTAACCCTAGAGTGAGTAGCCAAGGAAACGATAGCGATAGCATTGATAATGCTGGGCGCTGGTCAGAAGGTGTGAAGGTTAAAAACCAGTAGTTATTAATGGGAATGGTGATGGGATCAATCGAGCGCACTGGCGATTCGCCTGCGGTAAATATGTTGATTCCCGTCGGCTCATTTGGATTCAGTTTTTGAGTGACGGTCATATACCCTAGATTGTGCGCTGCGGCTGAGCGAAAGGCATTTAGCCAGTCTTCGCCATACTGAACCAGCAGCACGCCTTGAGGGGTACCGTTCGCGGGCACCGGGCTGGCCCAAAAGAAGCGTTGGCGATTATTGAGCGTCACGGCTTCTAGTTTCATGTCATTACCGCGCAATGTACGATTTGCTAAATCTTGAACGGCGAAGCTGTATTTTTGTTGCAGTGTTTGGATGTTCGCGCTTGTTACTACCTCTATCTCCGTTGCTCCGGGCAACATAATTTTTAAACTGTTGAGCCAGTCGGTATTTGCATTAATATCATTGGAAATAAGTAAGGCGGATGTTTTCGGGTGGCTACTCGCGGCAACTTGCATACGTCGCGTATCCAGTAAACGTGTACTCAGTGCGAGGGCGGTCTGTTCGGCAACAGCACTGGCGTATGCTTTATCGACATCCGATTGTGCCATGACATTCACCTGCAAGCTTTGTAATGCTAAACCGCAGGCAATGAAGAGCAAAGCGAGCCAAATAGATACTCGGCTGTAACTAAGGAGGGTGGTTCCTATGCTGGACGGCTTTGCCATGAACTGATCCCTGAGCCGCTTCCGCAGCGCGATGTCTTGTTGTTATTCTTGTATGCGCCTGTGCCGCTATTAGCTTCGACCCGAATGGCCAAAACCTCCGCTGCCGCGTTCTGTTTCCGTGAAGTCACTGACCACTTCAAATTGGGCTTGGACCACAGGCACTAAGACAAATTGAGCTAAACGCTCGCCAATTTCAATAGTGAACGGTGTATTGCCGCGATTCCAGCAACTCACCATGAGTTCGCCCTGGTAGTCTGAATCGATCAAGCCGACTAAGTTACCTAATACGATGCCGTGCTTATGGCCTAAGCCCGAACGCGGCAAAATGATGCCCGCTAAAGATGGGTCTTCGATATACACCGACAGCCCCGTTTTGATTAATTTTGTTTCACCGGGGTTTAGTATCGTGGCTTCATCAAGGCACGCGCGAAGATCAAGCCCGGCAGAGCCGCTGGTGGCGTATTCTGGCATTGGAATTGTGTCGCCAATACGTGAGTCGAGTACTTTTACCTGCAGCTTTTGCATGGGTGATTTTCCTTATATAGATGAATATTAGTTGGCGTTGTAGCGGTCTGCCACTAGAGCAATAAGCTCACGGGCAAGGGTGTGCTTGTTCATGGTGTCGAAGCGTTGTTGCCCCTCTGGCCAGAAAACACTGACGGCGTTGTCATCACTGTTAAAACCAATGTCACTTCGAGATACATCGTTGGCGATGATGATATCCAAATTTTTACTCTCTAATTTGCCACGGGCATAGCGTTCGACATCTTGAGTCTCGGCGGCAAACCCTACGGTAAATGGATGGGGCTGTCTCTTATACACATCTCCGAGCCCACGAGACAGG
>OJDQ01000073.1_pt1 | contig 53296 bp, 41 predicted proteins | sample 1592851 | NCBI WGS metagenome assembly OJDQ01 (sample SAMN05416774, study PRJEB24817) | seawater metagenome | isolation source: Sea water | place: Canada:Atlantic | collected 2013-07 | reverse complement strand
TGTATTGGTCTTTGCTGGCTAATGTTACCGATAACGGTCAGCGTCTGTTTGATTTTGGACGGTCGTCTTTCGGTGAAGGCACTTACAAGTTTAAAACTCAGTGGGGTGCCCTTCCCTACGCCTTACATTGGCATGACGGTACTTCTGCGGATCTGGAAGCGGCTGTTGAAACGGGCCCACCGGGTACGGTAAGGCAACTGGCAGAAACCATCTGGCCCCGACTTCCACTGGGATTAACGGTTTCTATGGGGTCGGCTATACGACGCTATATTAGTTTATAAGGCAGGAAATATATGTGCGGGATTGCCGGCTTTAGCCGCTATCAGTTTGAATCAGGTGATGAGTCTCTTCTGGCAAGCATGGGTCAGGCCATTTATCATCGCGGACCGGATGCCGGCGGTACTTATCTGGATGACGGTGTCGGGCTCTGCCATCGCCGCCTGAGTATTCTGGATTTGTCGGCGGCGGGTAATCAACCTATGTTCAGCCCCGATCGCCGCTACGTCATTGTATTTAATGGCGAAATATATAACTTCCTCGATATTCGCGCGTCACTGGAAGCTCAGGGTCATCAGTTTTCAACCCATACCGATACCGAAGTTATCCTGACACTCTATGCACTGGAAGGCCCTAAATGCCTCGATAAGCTAAATGGCATGTTTGCCCTTGCTATTTGGGATACTGCCGAACAGTCGATTTTCCTGGCCCGTGATCGCATTGGTAAGAAGCCTCTTTATTACAGTCTTCAGGAAGGTAAGTTTGCTTTTGCCTCCGAAATAAAGGCGTTATTGCCACTGCCCTTTATCAGCAAGTCCATACGTGACGACGCTGTATACGACTTTTTTGCTTACCAGTACGTGCCGGATCCCAAAACCATTTTCAGCGATATTCACAAGTGCCCCCCCGGTCATTATATGATCTTCAAAAGCGGCCAGATGACCATCGAAAGATACTGGGACATTGATTTCAGCCGAACCAGCAATAATTCTGAAGAAGCACTAACTAATCAGCTAAGGGAACTTACCGCTCACTGCACTAAACAACGCATGATAGCGGACGTTCCGCTTGGTGCGTTTCTCAGTGGCGGTGTCGACTCCAGTGGCGTGGTTGCGATGATGGCGAATCAGTCTGAATCCGCGGTGAAAACCTGCTCTATCGGCTTCGACGAAAAACGCTTCAATGAAACAGAATTTGCACAGGCAGTGGCTGATCAGTATCACACCGAGCATCACGAGTTTATTGTGCAGGATAATGTCAGCGACAACCTTGAGCATATCGTCAGTTTTTTTGACGAACCTTTTGCCGATCCGTCTTTGGTACCTACGTATTTTGTTTCCAAGCTGGCTCGCCAGGAAGTCACTGTAGCTATTGCCGGTGATGGTGGCGACGAAGTGTTTGCCGGCTATGAAAAGTACAGTGTCGACGCAGTAGAGAATAATCTGCGTAATAAAGTGCCGGGCTGGATACGCAAGAATGTGTTGCCCGGGCTAGCAAATCTGCTCAGTGCAGGCTCATCTATTACGGTGTTGCGCAAGGCTAAATCCCTGTGTGACAGCTTATCCTGCGACCCGGCGATGGGTTTTTACCTGTCCAATGCACAAATCGACCAACGCCACTGGCAACAACTGGTAACCCCTGACTTTGAAAACCGTCTGGGTAGTTACCACCCCAGTAAAATAACCCTCGACGCCTATGCTAAAGCCAATGGACCGGATCATCTGGCAAAAATTCTGTATACCGATCTGACTACGTTTTTACCTGGCGGTATTCTGGTTAAAGTCGATCGCATGAGCATGGCCAATTCGCTGGAAGTTCGCGCCCCCATTTTAGACCGTGAGGTAATTGAATTTGCCGCCACGGTTCCGTCAGCCTTCAAATTTAAAGACGGTGAGAAAAAGCATATTCTCAAGGAAGCTTTTAAACCATTGCTACCAGACGACATTTTATACCGTAAGAAAATGGGCTTTTCGGTGCCTCTGGACAGCTGGTTCAGAAATGAAATTAAAGCGATAGCAGAGCGCTACATCCTGGCCAGTGACAACGGCTTGTGCCGGTATTTTAAGCCAGAGGCTATCGGTCAGTTTTGGCAGCAGCATCAAAGTGGTAGTTACCAGCACGGCACTTTGCTTTGGAGTATGCTGATGTTTGAAATGTGGTATCAACGCTATATTGTTAGCGAGGCAACCGCTGCGTGAACGGGTTAACCAGGGTAATGCATATTACCTATGATATGCGTATTGGCGGTACTGAAATGGTCATTAAAAACCTTATTGAAGGGTTTAATAACCCGACGGTTGAAATGTCCATATTCTGTATCGAAAGTCCGTTAGGTCCCTGGGGTGAAATGCTTAAGGAGAGTGGTATTCAAATCACCACTCATCCTCGTCAGCCCGGCTTTGACAAAGGGCTGATAAAAGCTATTCGGGCGCATATCCGCCACCATAATATAGCGATTATTCACTGCCATCAGTACACCCCCTGGGTTTATGGGGTTATTGCCGCAGCCGGTCTGAAAACCAACGTTATATTTACTGAGCACGGCCGTTTTTACCCTGATTCTGGCACCTGGAAGCGTAAGCTCGTCAATCCGATATTACAGCGACTGACGGACAGCATGACGGCAATTTCAGCGGCAACCAAACAAGCATTGGTGACTCACGAAAACTTGAGTAATAACAAAATATCAGTAATTTACAATGGTATTCAGGCCCTGACACCGGCAGAAGAATCAACTCTGACGAGTCTTCGCGAACAATTAGCCATTAGTCCAGATTGCATTGTACTGGGCACCATAGCCCGGTTTGACCCCATCAAGAATCATCTGATGATGTTAAATGCGTTCAGAGATTGTCTGAATGCGGGTCTAAAGGCAGTACTGGTCATTGTGGGAGATGGCGAAATGCGGCCCGCTATTGAACAACGCATTGAAGAGCTGAATATCGCATCCTCAGTAAAGCTGACGGGCTATCAGCCACAGCCAGCCGAATACCTTTCTCTCATGGACATTTTTTTACTCTCTTCCTTCAGTGAAGGCACGTCCATGACATTGCTCGAGGCTATGTCTATTGGTAAACCCTGCGTAGTTACCGACGCGGGAGGGAATAAAGAGGTTATTGCACATAATCAAAATGGCCTGGTTGTAGAGAATGACAATCAGGCAGCCTTTGCTCAGGCAATACAAAGAATTGCCACTGATCCAAAGTTGTACAATGAATTTGCTGATGAGTCGAAAAAACGATTTACGAGATGTTTCAGTGTAAAGTCTATGTGTGATGCATTTAATAGCATCTACCAACGGCTAGTGTAAGCAACGAATATAAAGCGGTTAAAATTATGCCAAATCAATCCGACACTTCTGTAACCAAGCCCGCCAGAAAACCCTTCTGGCGCAAGGGACGGATTATAAAATACAGTGTGATGGTTATTCTGTTGGCAGTTGTTTTTTCCTTTTCGCCGTTGGTAATTCCGACCAATAACTTAACTCCCAGCCAGGCTGCCCAGGCGCGTTCCGGGGCGGCAAAAATTTTAAAACCATTAATGTCATCACGGGAAGACGTCAGTATTTCAGTAACTGCCGAACACCTGGAAGCCATTTCAAATGCGGTAAGTTACACGGTTCCAGCGGTACAGTTACGTTTAAACAGCAGTAGCTATGGGATCCTTATCGCCTCTTCACTGACGACTATTCCAGGAGTTATATACGTTAATTTTAGTTGTTGGCTGATGCCTGACTTCAATGGCACCATGACTTTTTCCCAATGTAAGTTGGGTAGCCTCCCTGTGCCTGGTAAGCTTATCGAATATTTCGCCAAAGGCCTGGCTCGGCTGTTTTTTGGCGAAGAAGCACTGCTCACTCTGAACAATATTTTATCCAATACGCGATTAGACAATAATCAGGTAGTGGTTAACTTCAAAAAGCCAGGCAATCTGAAAGCTGCCGTTGAACAACGGCTCACCGACACCTTTAAAATGGTCCAGGATTTACGTCAGATCAATGGTGTAGAGACCGAGACCATTCAAACCTATCTCGACTACATTCAATCCCACTCAGATAAAACGACTACGACCGCCGAGATGGTTGGGAAAACATTCCTACTGGCAAAATCACGGTCAATGTCTGAAGATCCCGCTGATGAAAACTTTGCAGCACTTTGGGCCCTTGCGATGTCCTTTGGCTCACCGGATTTTGCGCGGATTGTCGCCATGCCGGTTGATTACTCGACAATGTTACCTAACAAGTATGTTTTACGTGGGCGAATGGACCTACGTTTACACTTTTTCTACTCAGTCGCATTACGACTAGCCAGTGAAAAACAGATGAGTATCAACATTGGTAAACTCAAGGAGGTAATGGACTCAGCCAAAGGCGGCTCAGGCTATAGCTTCCGCGATCTTACTGCCGATAAGGCCGGGGTTGAACTGGCTGATTTCGCTATCGCCAATGATTCCAATGCTCGCCGTGTACAAGAGGTTTTAGCCGGCATCGACAGTGAAAATCAGTTTATCCCTCTCCTGCACGATCTTCCCGAAGGACTGAGTGAAGACACTTTCGCCAGTGTTTTTGGTAGTGAATCAGACCCGCGATATCAGGAAATGGAAGGCCGGATTGACGCACGAATTCAGGCCCTGCCTCTTTATTCTGACCCGGGCCTGATAACCAGACAATCGCCATCAGCAGCCGTATTTGACAGACCGGTCAATACCGCGCGAATAAACAAAAATGGGAGCTGGTATCAGGTTGATACGCATACCCATACCAAATATTCCGATGGCCGTTTCAGCATTACTCAGGTGGCCGAAAACGCCAGTAAGTTCGGCTGTGATGCCGTTGCTATTACCGACCATGGCGATCACAACCTCAAAGGCGTGTTCTCCTCTGAATACTGGCAGGACTTTGGCAGTGCATCTGCCCGGTTTGCCGACCTTACACTGATAGCCGGCCTGGAATGGAATATACCGCCGTTTGCTGGTCGTGAGCACATGACACTGTTGTTTCCTGAGTCGGTTAATCACGATCGACTTATTGCTTTATTCAGGGACCGTTACGACCATTACGGTAAAACTAAATCCACCACGATTAACGAAACCCAGGCATTCGAATGGCTGAACAATCAGTTTAAAAACGGCAATACACCACCTGTTGTAATGTATAACCACCCCAGTCGCAAAGATTTAGAGCCCGGTGAGAATGCCCATGATATGCAGAAATGGCGCTCTCAGACCCCTTATGTCATTGGCTTTTCTGGTGCTCCGGGACATCAGAAAAAACGCGGTGATGACAATGGCTCCTATAATAATCGCTTTAAAACCCGTCATGGCTGGGATCCGGCCATCGCTGTCCCCGGCAATGACTGGGATAGCCTGCTTCAGGCTGGCTTACAAACTTTTGCAGCCCGCGCGCCATCCGACTTCCACAATACCCGAATGGACTACTGGCCATGTGAATTCTCAACCACTCATGTTTACGCCAGCAGTCGTCAAACCAACGATCTGCTAAATGCGTTTGCCGCCGGTAACTACTGGGCACAACATGGTAAATTCGTAGCGACAGTCAACGCAGAGGTAGAAAACGATAAAGGACAGTCCCTTGCTCAGGCAGGCAATGTCATTAACAGCCCGCGATTACCTCTTACCGCCAGGCTGACTGTGACGCTGAATGACAAGGACTGGCAGGGTTTCAAAACCTCCCTGGATGAAGTCACCGTAGTGATTGTTACCGAGAATGGCACTCAAACAGAAGTATTTCTCCCTGACTCACAGCGCAAAGAATACCACTTTAAAGTCCGCTTACCCACTAATGCAGACATTACGGCGGTGCGTTGGTTTGGGCGTAGCATCCAGCCAGAACAACATCATTATCAGTTCTTTACCAATCCAATAATGATCCACTGGCAGTAGCCGGGCTAACCCGGCTCAGTGTCAGTGGCGTGAGGCCTTACGCCATAGAATAGCAGCAATAAAAAACAGGCTGAGGGGTAAAGCCCATTTAACGACATAAGCTATTTTCTCAAAATAATACTTCTTGGTAATAAAGTGTGAAGTGCCATTCCAATATTTAAAGCCATTATTTTTCAGGTTGCCGGCAATCATTAGTTCACCGTCATTCACTCGTCCCAATTGCTGTTGGTAGGCCGAAATTAATGCCTGAGGGTTCTGCTCATAGAACATAATGCCCTGTTCCAACACCACGCCGAAATCGGCATCCAGTAACAAAGGCTCGCCATCAAAGTAAGCTTCAACCATGACGTGACCAGGCACAGTAATAATTTTATTCGCAATCCCCTGCTCATCAAGCAACCCCGAAAGGGTCATCGAAGCATCGCCGCAAATACCAATACCACGCTCAATGCTACGGTACGGGTTAGCATAGTGATAGCGCTGATACTCAGGAATACTGGTTACTACGCCCATCAAGTGGAGAATATAGTTTTCCCATACCGGTACGCGCTGATGAAACAAATCGGGATCGAAGGCCTCCCACTCCACGTGTGCAATACCGCCGGCTAAGTCAAGTGTCAGACGTTTTGCATACTGTTTATCGGTTTCTCCGGGCAGCCGGAATACTGCCTGCTCTAGCTCCGGCGGTGTAAGGCTGAGATCCTGTTCACCAAACCGAAGGACTTCAGGAGTTAACCCTGGTGGTCTTAGATCCTGTGTTAACCCGTAAAGGTTCAGGACTAACAACGCCACACCTGATAACCCAAGTACAACGCCAAGCCATTTAATTAATTTGTTCTTCGTCGTCATTCTTCTGCTGAGACCTGTGATGAAACCTGACTTCTCAAAATATCAATCATTTCCAGTTATACATTACCCACAATACGCCGGCATTTGTTCAAGGCTGGCAGCATTAATTTCACCGTATAAGCAAAACAATGTACCCTATTTTGCAGGGACAATACCAACATCAGTTGCATAACCGCGAATAAACCAGCCGTTATAAGAGAGTGTCCGGCCAACGTCCAGAAAGAATCCACAGAAGGAATTATCAGAAAAGCCAGGTACCCGCTTACTACTATGGTCAGTATTGAGGGCACAATAGGCCCTACCAGGGCAATAAACGCATGTTTGCCAACAAAAGCCCAGATAACAACAATGAAAAACAGCCCTACAGAGAGGACATCAAGCGCCACCTTATACTCTGCCAATTGACTCACATTAGCAAAATCAACAGTTGCAAACATTATTGCCTGGGCGATAGTGGAGTAAATAGAATAACCAAACAATAACCTTGTGCGATCCTTTAACATCACAATCTGGCTCAAAATATTATTCAGTGTCATGACAATCGTGAAGAAAGCAAAGATTGCCAGCAAGTCCGAATATTCGACCCACTTCTGCCCCAAAATCAACTCAACAACATAAGCTGCATGGGCGTTCATCAGATAGATGATGGGCGCTGTTATCATCGACATAAAGAATAAGACCACCTGGAGCTGCTTTTCAAAATAGTTGGAATTATTCTTGAATTGAGAAAATTGTGTCAGCAACGGACCACTGGCCGGATTGATAAACATAGTGGTTGGAATATTGGCGTAATAGCGCATGGAGTTATACCCACCGACAATGGCTTTTTCAAACGTGACAGTGACAAACATTGCATCAAGCTGACTTCTAAAAAAGTTAAGTATCGACTGCGGCAAAACCCATTTGGAAAATTCCCACTGCGGGCGAATATTTTTCAGTGAAAACCGCGGCATCTTAGGCGCAATAACATAGCCGGATAATAGTTGACTGACCGTCACCATAAACTGGCCAAGCACTAACGCCCAATAAGTTTCGTAAATGACGGCAATTCCAATTGTAATCCCTGTCGTCACAAATCGAGACATTATTTGCCACTTGGTAATCGCTCCCAACTCTTGCTTTTTAATTTTATAAATCAGTCCAGGGCTGCCCAATTGCGCTATAAAGGATTGCAGGCTGAGCACCAGAATTATCGGCATTAGTCGGGGATCATCATAATATTGAGCGATAGGATAACTTGAGAGCGCCAGCAATACTGCCAAACTGCCTTTTAAAATAAAATTAAGCGTCCAGTTGGTATAAACCAACTCATCGGTCAGTTCTTCCCTGCTTAACAGGTAACTGTTACCGCCGGTACTCGAGATAACGTCTATAAAATTCAGAAACAACAAAGCTATGGCGACCAGGCCATAATCCTCAGGTGTCAGGATCCGCGCCAGGATAATGAGGCTGACAACCCCCACTAAACGCCGGGTTACCTGAGTCAGTACAGATAATGCGCTGGCGATAATTCCAGAACGGGCAGTTAACATAAGGTAATAACTCGATAAGACAATAAAAAACTAACAAGCCATGGATTATACAGCAGCGTCCGGTTAAGCTGATTTTCTGGCTTTATCTAATAAACGGGTCAAGCGTTTACGCACCATCCGCTTTTTAATCGGTCCCAGATGTATTGTCAGCTCATCAAAATCGTCGTCTATTTGCTCATTAATTGGAGTTATTTCTCTTGGCCATTCCTCGCAGGGCAGCCGGTCTAGAAATATTTCCTGAATCTTGCCTAAATCATATCGGGCAATTCTGTTTATATACAATCTGATGTCGCTTATTTTGAACACTGACAATTTTTCAAAATCATAGCCCACGCCTTCTAACCAGGTCGTTCTGTCAGGCAGGTTTTTCTTACCAAAAGCTAAATCTGTATTGGCGGCTTTGGTTAAAAACGAATCAATCCAATTTAAACCTACTGGCAGGTAAAAAGGCTTTTCACGAATACGCTGTATGAATGACCATTTCATTCCGTAAAGATTTCCGAAGAAACAAGAGCGCTCAATGACGAGACTACGATAGAAATCCAAGTTCCTGCCGCTAAGAGGCATTCCAGCAATTATCACCGTCTGTTTTGGTGTGGCGTGCAGACTTTCAGCCATTTTCGGGAAACAATTTAATGAAAAACGCACATCAGCATCCACGAAAAAATGCACAGCTACTTCATCAGCCAGGTCGTGGACATAAGTATTCCAGGCATTACATTTATCGCCCAACTCAATTTCATGCACGGTTAATTGATCGAAATGAAGCTTTTGTTTTACTTCGTTTGCTACGCGTACCGTATTGTCAGAGCAGCCATTGGCGATAACGTAGAAGCGATGGAGGTATTCATCAGTGCTATTAAATACACTGGTTATAGAGCTTTCAATATTGTCCTGTTCGTTATAAGCAAACATGACAATATTGTATCTTAATTCATTCATGCCGTGACCTTCTGTGTATTACTGGCATCATCTTCACTAAGATCCGCCGCCCTTATCCCTTCAATACCGGTATTATTTTCTACCGCATTCTTCACCATATAATAATTGGCAGTGATAAGGACCAATAAGAAGTAAAACGGTTCAAAGATAATTAAATCGAGGAAAAATGCGCCAACGAAGAAACCCACCAAACCTCCCATACAAGATAGATTTATATAGTCGAAGGTGGAATTATCTACGGCGAACCGTCTGACATATTTATATTGTTTAAAGGAAACCCAAAAAAATGACAGATAAATAAAGCCGGCAATTAATCCTGTATTGGCAGAAAAATTGATTAATGTGTTGTGCGCTACATGGGGAGACTTACCAGGGTATAGCTGCTGTGACGCATACTGGAATCTCTGTGGTCCAGCGCCGAGCAGCGGATATTCAAGGGCTATCCCAACGCCGACAGACCAGGAAACCAGGCGAGGATTTAATGGCTCATCATCACTGCTTGCAGATTGCGCCTGGCTAACTGTACTGGATGTGCGCTGAACAAGCATCCCCCCCTGATAGACCAGCATGCCGACAAATCCAATAGCCATAACGAGATTAAGTGATTTAGATTTCACTACCAGAGCAAAAAACAGTGTGACAGATGCAGCACTTAACAATGCCCCACGAGAAGCAAAGAGGATCAAGGCATGCCAGATAAAAGGCAATGTCATAATCAGCGCATACCTGAGCCATTTTTGTTTGAAGTAACGGATGCCGAACATTACAAAGGCCAGGCCACTGGTTAACACGATAGACGTTACGTTGCCATCCTTATAAGGGCTACGTCGGGGTCCCAACAAACGTCCACCTTCAAATTGCGACCAATTGCCACTCAAATAGTGATCGTTAGCCCAATAGGCGTAATAAACCGTAATGAAGATAAACATGAAGCCGAAAAATTTTATCGTATTTTCCTGATTGATAAGCGGCAATACAAAAAAGTACATGATGGCTATGGTTGTGAATATATCCACCACGAGATCGCCACTTACTAACGAAAAGTAGCTTTCATAAGGCGTTAAAAAATTGGAGAGGTGGAAAATAATGGTAAGTGCAATAACCCCTTTAAATTGTCCTGATTTGTAAACTTCCCAACGAATATTCCCATTAAGAACATGCCATCCCCAGGCGATAATGGTAATACCCGCTGACACTTTAAAAGCAGAGAAGTCTTCAAAAGCCCAGAACCAAATGTATTGAGGTTGCATTACAGAAACGATCGAATAGACCAGCGCCGCAACCCAAGGCGCATTGAATATCATAAAGAAACTGACAATCAATGCTAAATAAAGCGCAATTTTTACCATACCACAACCTGAAAAACGGTGAGGGCTCTGTGTTCACTCAGCTGTGAGGCTTAGTAAATTCCAGTAGTCCATTAAATGCAATGCCAAACAGGATAAGGCAAGTCCTGTTTAAATCCCGGTTACATATTCAACCTCAGACCGAGTCAAGTAGCAACGAATTATTAGGATAGTACGCTAATTTTAAGTATCAGCTACTAACTGAACGTATTGCGCTGGATATTTATAGATGAAAATCATGGTCTTTACGTTTAATAATAGAGTGTTACACTAGCCGCTTATAATTTGAGTTTTTATAGAATGATCACATCTCCCCCTCACTTTATTGGTATCGGTGCCCAGCGTTCAGGCACCAGTTGGATGTTTGAGTGCTTCCTGGAGCACCCCGAAATATTTATGCCTCAAAAAGAAATGCAGTTTTTTAACAAGCAGCCTTTGAGTGAGCTTGACAGCTATCTGGCAAAATTTACCGAACAATCTAAAGTGTGTGGCGAGATAACCCCGGATTATTTATCGTCCAGGCAAGCCATCGACGGCATATCCCAGGCCTGCCCGGATGCTAAATTAATCATCATTTTGCGTAACCCGGTTGAGCGCACGAGAAGCTCGTACTCTTTATATAAAGAACGAGATGTCACGGATAACACTTCTCTTGATGACGTGTTCAACAGTAAATCCGTTATTTTTACCAAGAGTTTGTATGGTGAACAGGTTGAGTACTTATACAGCCAGTTTAATGCAGCCAACATCAAAGTCGTGTTTTTCGATCGAATCAAAACAGAACCGTTAAAACTCATTCAGGAGGTTTTCGCCTTCATTGGCGTTGATGCTTCATTTGTACCGCAAAGTGCTACACGAAACTTTAACGCATCTTCTGTTGGGTTTGGCAGTAAAAAAGTAGCCAAAACCCTGACTTTAATTCAGAACTACCTGCATAAACGCGCATGGGGAAGAACTATTCTGAATGTAAAGAAAACCTCATGGTTTAAAGCATATAAGCACCGAATGGTCACTAAGAACCAACCCTCTGCCAACGAAAATGCCAAATATTATCCGTACTTTGCGGAGGATATTGCCAAACTCGAGAAGCAAATTGGCAGCAAAGTCCCGAACAGCTGGAAATACGGCAATCTATAACAGTGGAAATGTTGTTACACGGAATGGACGTCATTCATCGTGCACTAGCCTCTAAATCATAGTTTGCTTTTTATCAGTCATTTGCCAGCCAATGTAAGACTGTAAGCTCTCTAGTATGGCTTTAATTCTCTGGTTGAGACTAATTGGCTTATCGCTGGCCTGCAGTGAGCTAACCCCAAATTGCTTCAGGAACTCCTGAGATAATGGCAGTCCGTGCTTACCCGGATTCTGCGCAGAATGATTTTCGCCAGTATTCAGAATCCAGGCAACAACAGGAATAGACAGCTCTTGTATGCGTAAGCCTTCAGAACGGAAGGTGTGAAGTTGATGGCGATGATTGCCAAGAATCTGCTTTAGAAAAACAGGAGCGACGACCTGATAAATAACTTCCTTACTCACTTCCTGACTATATTCCAGCTGAGATAGCCCTGAAAGCGTCATTAAGGTTGAAAACCGGTAAATATAAACCGAACCACAGTAGCGACAAAGACCAAATTTTTTTAAAACAGTCTTCTCAGCCAGATTTACCACGTATCCTGAATTAGCGTAAAACAAATCACCGGGTTCAGATTTGTAAACATGTTCAATGGTATCAATATTAAACCAGTCATCGCCGTCTATAACAAAGGCATAATCGGGTGCAAAGCGTTTTGCATAAAGTAACCCGATTGATATCTTGCACCCTTTATCATCTTTCACCAGCTCTAAAGGGACCTGGGTACCTTTGTTCATATCAGGTGGCGGGAAATCGACTTCTACAAATTCAGTATTCTTAAATGATTCCGGCGCAGGCGGCATTTCATTACAAACAACAATGATCTTATAAGGTCGGTCGGTATATTGAGAATTTAAAGACTGAATGGTGTTATTTAAAAACGTCAACACACTGGCATAATCATTTGAGGAAGCCGGGTGACGAATAGGACACACAAATACAAACATACTTAAACCTTAATTAAAACAAAGCATAGAGACTTTTGGGCGCTTCCGACAAGCCTGTTTTTTTTAAAAGTGTCATTTTAACCATTTGATATTACCCTTTGAGTTTTCTTAGCATTCTTAATGAAAACAGAGGGTGGCTCACCAGTTGAGTTTTAATTAAACGTAATTGCTCAGATAATTTAAAGTTGCGCTGCAAGTTCGAATCAGCTGCCTGTCCGCCATGTTGAATACAGTTAGCAGAGGCTAAGTGCTCACACGCTATGGCAATCACTTTCAGTTGCAGTATCCGTTGCTCAAATTCCTCGAAAGGCCTGGAGCCATACCAACCGCCTGAAAAAAGCCATCGACCTACATGATACACCCCCGATTCATTAAAGAAATGTTTGAGTAAATCAAAGCTATTCCTGGCATTAAAAGCGATATCAGCTTGTTTAAAAACCTCGTGACTGCCCGTAACAAATAAATTACTGGCAGACACATTCAGATAAAACAGCGCCGATCTGACAAAATGTTTATGCGGCACTCCCAAAACAGCTGACTGATAAGGAAGTTTAACCGTTTCGCCTAATTGAACCGGTTTTTCAAGCTGTGAATAATGCTCTATCTGGCCCAAAAAGTTGATGATTTTCCAAAAGAACAATTTAAAGTGGCTAAACACGGTATCATTAAACAATATGAACGACTTCTCGCCGTGCTCTGCTTTAACAGATTCCATGCCTTCTACCCATGCAGAGAATTCAGCATAAGTATTCGAGCCTTTTAGTTGCTGTACTCTCGGAGACAAACCAGCAAAATGTTCGATTTCTGTTTTCAGCGCTCCGTCAGAATTATCGACTAAAAGTACGCCTTCCACGCCACCTCTGAGGAGTATTTCCAGCAGTGCTTCCAGCTTCTTTTGATTTTTCGTCACTCTTTCCTTTGAGTACAAACAAAAAACTACCCAAGTATTACGTAAATTTGAGGGGTTCAAATCAATTTCCTGCAGAATAGGGATATGAAAGTTAAATACCTTTTATATCACTAACCTATTACAGAGCCAATAAATTCACCTTAAATGCAGGTAAATTAACTCGGCAGTTTCTGTATTCAAATAAACTGTTACTTTATTGCAACAAAACTCACAGAGTCGCGCTAAAAAACCGATGCTTATTTTAATATTGTCTGTAACAATAGAGCGCTGTTGGTGGCATGGCTGAAAAACAAATTAGAAGGATATTCTCAATGCGGGTCGGCATATTCGTTGAAGTAGTCAAAGCACAGTTTCATACCGGAATATCCAGATATGTAAAAAGATTAGTCGAAACGCTTGTCAGTCAGCATCACCCTGATGTTACCTTCTATCTGTATTACCAGCGTCAGCCCGGTGAGAAGAAGCTTGACTGGTTAACTGATAATAAACAGGTCAAACACCGCGCTCTTTGGGTCCCGGCAAACCTGCTTAGCGAGCATCCTAGTGTTTGGTGGAAATACTATCTTCCACTAATGATGAAACTCGACAGTATAGACATTTTTCACGGCCCTAATCACTCAGTACCGGTTACCGCTAAAATACCAACCGTGCTGACCATTCATGACATCGCCTATTTTTACATGAAAGTCCATGGCGAAGGCCTCGACAGAATGCTTAAACGGACAACTCTTGAGAATATGGCCAGTGCCACGAAAATTGTCGCTGTGTCTCAGTCCACAGCAAACGACGTAATCAGGGAAGGCGCTGCGCCAGATAAAACGACTGTGATTTATCAGGGGTATGAACCAAATCCAGGCGAGTCTACTGAATCCAGCAGTATTATGAACCGCCCCATCACTTCCCTGACACCCTATTTATTGTTTATAGGTACTGTGCAACCGCGCAAAAACGTTGAATATCTGGTTGATGAATTTGCCAAAATCAGTGCCAGTATTCCCCATACGCTAATGATCGCCGGTGCTCCGGGCGACTCCCAACAAGCCGTTGAGAAGAAAATAGCAGAGTACGGTTTGGGCAACAGAGTTTTGTTAACCGGTTTTATTTCAGATGAAGAGCGCCACACCCTGTATAAGTATGCCGATGTTTTTCTTTACCCGAGCCTTTATGAAGGCTTCGGTCTGGTCATCCTCGAAGCAATGTCCTATGGCGTGCCAGTAATTACGGGCAACAACAGCTCCCTGCCGGAGGCTGCAGGCGACGCTGGCATTAAGGTCGATATTGAAACTGCAGGCGCTTTGGGGGAGGCCATTATTACCTTGGTAAATGACCAACAGCTAAAACAAGATCTTATCGAAAAAGGACTCTCCCATAGCCACTCTTTTGGCTGGGAGGAATCCGCAACACAGATGATGGCATTATACCGCCAACTAGCTAAGTGTTAGTTTCGAACAAAGACCGAGCGGGCGTTTATTGCCGCATTTTCCCAGTCAAAAGCCTGCACTGAATGTTTACGACCTGCACTTCCGTATGCTTCACAACGGACAGGATCTTTAATAAATTTAATAATAACGTCTGCCAGAGCGACCGTATCGGTTGCATCTACGATTTCGCCAGTCTCTCCAGGGATAAGGGTCTCTTTGGTTCCCCCTGAATCACCTGCGATGACAGGCTTAGCGCAAGCCTGAGCTTCTACAAGCACCATGCCAAACCCTTCGATGTCCTGACCTTCCGTTCGGTTTGGCAGAATAAACACATCACAGTGCTGATAACACTTTATCATGGTTTCATCGTCACAATCGGTTAGCATTTGTACATGTTCATGGAGCGCCATTGACGCTATCAATTGTTCTAAATGAGCACGACTTTCACCATGACCAATGATCACATAATGCGCCTGCGGACAACGTTTTACTATCTCGGGCATGGCTTGAATCATTTTGTCCTGCCCCTTACGTGCCTGCAACCGTCCGACAGTTAAAATAACCCTTTTTCCCTGCCATCCCATGGAATTGAGAAAGTCTTCATCCTTCTTGTCTATTGGCGAAAACCGGCTCGTATCAGCGCCCGGATGCATGACCGTCACTTTATGATTTACACTATCGTCTACCCGGTTAACGATGTTGGCGCTGTTGTGGCTGTTACAGATAATTTTATCGGCACTGCGCATCACCAGTTTGGTCAGGCTATTTAATTCCCGTGATAGCGCACTGGCTTCCAGGTCTTCACCATGAACATAGCACAAGTATGGAATGCCCAGCGTTTTCTTCAGCATCCACGCCATTAGCCCTTCAGGCAGCACGCGACCACAATGTATGTAATCAACGTTCTGCTCTTTCACCAGTTGCTTTAATGCCTTGAATGACCGCCAGTAATATTTTAATCCGTGCAGATTAGCGATACCCCATTGCGAACTGTAAAGCGGTAAACGGTGGATAGTGATAGGGGCGCTAGCGTCAAACGAATCAGCCTTAGCCATCTCATCAGCAGCAATAATGTAGTCATTACCCAGTCGCGAATATAGCTCCCAGAACCAACGACCACTGCCTCCGGATGCCGGTGGAAAGTTCTGAGTTAGTACCAGAGTCTTCAATTGTTACTCCGAAAATGATTGAAATACCAACACCATGCAGAATAACGTTGGCACGGGAAAGAGTAAATAAGCATTTGCTTTACAAGGCCATTTACCCCCTCTCTAAGGTTAATCGCGCGCTGCCGTAAAAAGCCATACTGAGATAGCCCAAAGAGAAATCATATTGACTTGCGGTTATGGCTTTTTATTCACCAGAAAGCATAATACACTAATCAAAACATATGCCTATAATCACTAAACGAGATCACTCTTGCACTGTTTGTACCTTGCCCAGCGGATACCTTACCCGCCAAATAAAGGAGAGAAATTACGCTCTTTCCATCAGATAAATTTTTTACGCAAAAATGGCATTGAGGTGACCGTTGCCGCCCCCTTTGAACAGACTGAAGAGTTAGGTTATTTTACCAGTTTAGCGCAGGATTATGGTTGCCACACAATCAGCCAACCCCTCGCTCACAAAATGCTGCGTTATCTGTCGGGATTAGCGCAAAACACCTCCCTTAGCGAGGCACATTTTTATAGCGCAGGGCTGCAACAACAAATAGACACTCTATTGCAGCAACAAGACATAGACGCCATTGTCTGCACCGCTTCGAGTATGGCGAACTATGTTTTTCGCTCTCAAGTACTTAAACAAAAGTCAGGACGCCCCAGACTAATAATGGATTTCATGGACATGGACTCTCATAAGTGGCATCAGTATTCGCTCAATGCAAAACTACCGATGCGCTGGGTATATCAGCGGGAAGCCAGCCTGGTTAAAAAACTAGAAAATCGCGTTGGAGACCAGTTTGATGCGTGTTTTTTCGTTGCCGAACCAGAAACGACACTATACAAACAACAAGCCGGTCAGCCGGCAGCCAGGGTATTATCGATTGGTAATGGTATCGACCCTGCTGAGTTTTATCCTCTGGCGCACCCCAGTGAGGTACAAACGCCACATTTGTTGTTTGCAGGTGTGATGGATTATACGCCTAACGTGGATGCTATGCTGTGGTTTTACCAACAAGTCTGGCCGAGGATATTAACTATTTGGCCCGACGCAACCCTTACTATTGCAGGTATGAATCCCACCCCTTCAATTGCCAGATTGGATGGCACAGATAATGTCAGGGTTACCGGTTTTGTAGAAGACATTCTTCCTTATTTTCACCAAAGTAATGTTTTCGTGGCGCCCTTTCGCATAGCCAGAGGCATTCAGAATAAAATCCTGCAGGCTTTTGCTTGTGGGTTACCAGTAGTCAGCACCTCAATGGGCGCAGAAGGAATACGCTGTACGCCAGGTGACAATATCGAAGTGGGCGATGAGCCCGATGAGATGTTCGACGCAATCAAAAGACTAATGGATGCGCCCTCTCACTATCAGTCTGTTCGCAACAATGCCCTGGCCACAATCGATGAACATTATTCCTGGGAGGGTATCCTGGCTCCCCTACTGGAACTGCTCTCCAAAGAAAAAGTGAAGCCGCTATGAAAGCCCTGATAAAAAGCGCTCTGAGACTGCTGTTTATAGTACTGATTCTGCCATTCTTTTTATGCTACAAACTACAAAGCGTTCTGATGGGCAAAGACCAGGCAACCACCAGTTGGTCACAGTTGATGAGCCTATGGCCAGGCATGCTGGGCGTTTATTTACGCGCGGCTTTCTATTCACTCATTTTTAAACGCACCAGCCAGGAAGTAGTGATTGGTTTTGGTACTTTGTTCTCCCAAAATGACACCCACATTGGCACCGGCACCTATATCGGCCCGCAATGCAACATAGGGAAATGCGCTATCGGTGAGAATTGTTTACTGGGCAGTGGTGTCCATATTATGAGTGGTAAAGGTCAGCATAACTTTACTGACCCGGATACGCCTTTGCGGGAACAAGGCGGAGTGTTTACTCAGGTTACCATTGGCGAAGACAGCTGGCTTGGAAACGGCGCTATGGTCATGGCCGATATTGGCAAGAAATGTGTGATAGGCGCTGGCAGTGTAGTCATTAGCCCGGTTCCCGATTATGCCATAGTGGGAGGAAACCCGGCCAAAGTCCTTGGCAGCAGAAAGCCTGCAGGGGATTAACGTATGCAGCGCATAGGCTTTTTGGTCATTCTGACACTCTATACTTTGGTCATCCAAGCCAGGGAGTTGCCTACACCCTCCCGTTACACACATACCATTGCGGTTGACTCTGCGCAGGCGCTCTATCAAGCAGTCAGGCAAGCTAATCAGCGCGGTGGAGATACCCAAATTATTATCGCTGAAGGCGTTTACCAGCTGAATAATACGCTCAATGTCACCGGTAACCACATAGCATTAACATCCGCCTCTGGCGATCCGTCAACCACCACGTTGAGGGGAGCGGGAATGCGCCCGTCTAAACAGGTAAAAAACCTAATCAGGGTCACCGGTAAATACTTCACATTTTCCGGCTTAACCGGTGAAGCAGCCCCCCACCACATTATACAGATTGTAGGTGAGGCCAATGCCGACTATGCCGTTATCGAACACTGTGTTTTACAGGATGCCTATGAGCAACTGCTAAAAGTCAGCCACCGGGCCAATAGCCAGGTCGCTGCGGACAATGGCATAATCCGCCACTGTACCTTTGGGTATACTCAGGGCATAGGCCCACAATATTACATCGGCGGCATAGATTTACACCTTGGTAAGGACTGGTTAATCGAGTCAAACCAATTTGTTGGCATAGCCAGCCCGGAAAATCGGATAGCCGAACATGCAATTCATTTATGGAATAACAGTCAAAACAATAGAGTGGTCAATAACGTTATTATAAACAGTGATCGTGGTATTGGTTTCGGCATGGCCGCCAGAGGTAATCAGGGCGGGCTCATTGCCAGTAATATTATTTATCATGCCAACAACAACCACCCTAACGCCGATGCTGGCATTATTCTGGAAACATCCCCAGGCACTGTTGTTAAAGGTAACCGGATTATCCAAAAACACGCTTATCCCAATGCCATTGAATACCGCTACGGGGCTACACGTAATGTATTGATCACCGATAACGGAACTAACCAACTTATTAGAAAACGCAATGGCGGCAACGCTGAAGTAAAAAATAATCACCGGATAAGTGATTTACCGGCTGGCGTCAAAAAGAGAGTTATAGAGCGCTTTCCGGCCCATTATCAGCAGTTGGTTTTTGATACGCTTTACCCGATAAATCAGCAATGAAGTAAGTGTTGCAGGGTCGGTGTCAATGCGATGACATCGTACTGTTTCACCGGGAACTGGTTGAAAAAGGGCTGCTGCCTGTCGACTATTTGCTGAGAATACATCGGCACAAACCAGGTGACGTCCAGCATCGATTCGATTTGTGCAAACATATCTTCCGGGGTTAGCTTTTGAGACGCCAGTACCTCAGGATGTATTTCCAACAACAACACCGCGCCATAAGCGTGTTGGACTGTTTGCAGTGCTCCTTTTACAGCCTGAATTTCCTGGCCTTCCACATCGATTTTTAACACTAACTTATCTGCCAGCTGAATACTTTGGCCGGCCAGATACTTATCGATTGAAGTGACCCGGGTATTACCAGTTGAGTCAGGTAAAATATGCCCCTCGTGGTCACCGGTTTGCGTATTGCCAGTTGTAAAACTCACCATGCCTTCAAAGTCTGAAACCGCCTGATTGACGGCCACAGCCGGCACATCGAGGCGAGCCAGGTTATACCCAAGCATGGCATAAGAGCCGGGGTTAGGTTCAAAGGCAATCACGTTTTGCAGCCGAGCGCAGTTTCGCGATACCAGTGCACTCACAGTGCCTATATCGGCACCTAAATCAAAAAAAGAAAAATGGCCAAGTTTATTGAGCAGGTCGCAAAAAGGCCCGAATTCATCCAGATAGTAATTAGCAGGCCCGCCCTCAAGCCAAAAACACCATTCATCAACGGGGAGAACAAACGTAGCTTCGTCGAAATGATAACGTACATAGCGGTCGGCAAAGTGCTTACACATAAACCGATAGAAAGCATACTTCCCTTTTGCATCGTGCATCTGAAACCAAACCACTAACCGGTTTAACCAGCCTGGCAGGTTACGTAAACTGCCAACTTGCTCTGACAACGCTATTTCCCCACCAATCGCGATTGCTGCGAAAGTGTTGGATACTCCTGGGCGACCTTTTCAATAAACCATTGTTGCTGCGACGCCAGGAACCTTCTCTCCACTTCCATCGACATGATAACCACTGCGCCATGGGCAGGTTCCCCGCCTAACGTAGTGACTATTTGTTGTAGTTTGGTTTGTTGTTTGCCTGCGAAGGTCTGCTCACCTAAGACATACCAGCTGGCTATAAGCCGCAATTGGCCGGCTGGTGAGGAAAGTAATTCCAAAGCGAAGGGCGTTTCAATGGCAGACGGCAGCGCAATGACCTCTACCCGGGTCCAACTATCCTGGTCGTAGAGCCGGTTTAGAGAACTCACCAATTCACCGTCGCCCGCAGCATAAAAAGCCTGGTAAACCGTGATGGGGGCCGCATAAGGCGTTGTGAATTGTTGATATTGTGCCACAGTTGGAGAACGGAACCCGGCACGCCAGGTCAGCCAGTGAATCTCGTCTTCGCTGAGCGGTTTGGCGTTATGCTTGTTGGCAAACTCAAACTTTTGTACTTGCTTATCCGGGATGGCGGCGGCGATAAACTGATACCAGCCTGCAGCTACCAGCAATAAAATACCAACCGCAATCAGACCGCCCCTGGCCGCTCTGAAAGATGTCTGAGGCTGAATAGCCTGCGCAACCTCCTGACTTTGCTGCGGTGCTTTATCACGCAGCAATTCGCCGATACCAATCAAACATACAATGACAAACGCGAAGAAAAACCAACCATAAATAAGATGATCGGCCCCCACTGCATACTGCATATCGGATAAGTGGGCGATTAAAATAATGCCGTAAACTCTGACGATATTGGCTGCTATAGGAAAGATAACTGACAGTAAAACAAAAACCGTCCGCCGTTGTGGACTATACATATTGAGATAAGCATACAGGCAACCAATCACCAGCGAGGCAATAAAAAAGCTGATACCTGAGCAGGCTTCGGCCACCAGAAAGCGTCCCTTGGGGATCTCGATATAAAGTCCGCTGCGAAACACCGGGATGCCGGAAAGCTCGAGCAGGTCTACAGAGAAAGTGGCCGCTATTTGTTGTAAGTAAGGCACCAACTCCTCCCCCACCGGAATACAGAAGAGGATAAACAACAGCGGAAATAAAATTTGCCAGGTCGCTTTATTACCAAGCACCATCCATATTAGTACCGGTAACAAGCCAAACATTGCTGCATGCATAAACAACTGCACATCACCGGCCAGGCCTATGGCGTAGAGCGCAATAGCGGGGAGAATGAATAATATCACCCAATAGTTAGGCTTAACGGGCTGAGCCAGTAAAGCTTTGCGCTTCAGGTAAATAAGAAAAAATGAGCCAGGGATAACGAATAAGCAATGATTGAAAATATCTGAGTTGTACCAGATATCCATGGCGGTAAACAATCCCTGATGAAATACCACTGCCCAGGCGACTAATACCAACACCACGGGCACCATCCGGACAGAAAAAGCCTTGTTTACGTCCTTATCGCTATTACCTGCGACTGCTTGCTCCTGCATGATTTACCACCGCGATTCTATTTAAGTTCGTAAGCGTCTTGCATTGTACCCCAGCGATAATCTGCCAGAAGTAGTTTTAACTTACCTTCCATCTTACTCAGGTTGATGTAATGTCGAACCTTGGATTTCAGCGGTGCCTGATTAATTCGAGGCTGCTGAGGATCTATTTCCCAGGGGTGAAAATAAAAACTGTAAGGGGCAGACTCCGTTTGCATAAACCGCTCAATACGCTTTTTGGAGAGCCAGTAAGGATACAGGCGAAAATAACCACCACCGCCAATGCCAACGTTATTGCCTTTTTTGACAATGGTCGGAACCGGAATTTCGGTTATCCCTTCCGGTCGCTCGTGCTTAAATCGTGGCCAGTCCGGAACACCATACAAATCATGTACAACCGGATAGGTACTGGAAGAATAAGTAAAGCCAAGCTCTACCAGTACTTCATAAATCCACTGATTAGTGTCATTTACAGAAAAGCTTGGCGCCCGGTACCCTTTTATAGCGACACCACCAGCATCTTCTAGAATCGCTTTGCTGGTCTGTACGTCATCAATAAATGCCTGACGATCCATGGTTGTCGCGCGCCTGTGGTTTAACCCATGACTGGCTAGCTCATGGCCTTCATCCACAATGCGTTTAATTAAACCGGGGCAACGTTTGCCAACCCAGCCCAGTGTAAAAAAGGTCGATTTAACGTTAAATTCAGCAAAGATGTCTAACAAACGGTGGGTATTATCTTCCACCCTCAGCGGAATTTCCGGCCAGTCATCAGGCGTAAAAACCGACTCAAACGCAGAGACCTGGAAATAATCTTCCACATCTACTGTCATGGCATTTAAACGGGAATCCAAAGCACCCACGGTTATCGCCCTTTACCAAATAAGACTATCTCAACGGTACGGATGAGAATGAGAATATCCAATAACAGGCTTTGATGCTTAACGTAGTATAAATCGAATTTCAGTTTTTCCATCGAATCTTCAACGCTTGCACCATAAGGATAATTTAACTGTGCCCACCCGGCTAATCCCGGTTTAACGTTGTGGCGCTGATTATAATAGGGCACCTCTTTAACGAGTTGTTCCACAAACTCCGGGCGCTCGGGGCGTGGCCCGATAAAAGACATCTCACCTTTAAATACGTTTATTAACTGAGGCAGTTCGTCGATGCGATACTTGCGGATAAACGCGCCGATGCGGGTCACCCGGTTATCGTTTTTGGTTGCCCATTTTGCACCGTCTTTTTCGGCATCAGGACGCATGCTGCGGAATTTTATTATTTTAAACAGCCGACCGTTTTGCCCGACTCGCTCTTGCTTATAGAACACTGAACTTTTGGTTCTGCGTCCATCATCAAGATAAATGATCATGGCGGTTATCAGCATAAACGGCCAGGCAAAGAACAATACAAATGAAGCCAGCACCGCATTCATCGAATAATCAAGTGCATCGCGCAGATAGTTTTGCGAGTGGAAGCCATTGGAATATATGACCCAGCTAGGGTACATCAGGTTAACCGCTATCTGACCGGTCTCACGTTCCATAAAGTCGAGTAGATCGGTGACTTCAATTCCGCGCAAGCGGCAATCAAACAATATTTCGATGGGCAAGGTGCCCCGTCGCTGGTCACACGCTATGACAATCTCTTCAATATCATTTTCAACCACGAAGTTACGCAGGCTTTCATCGACCTTTACGTGGATGATTTTTTCATTTTTAATGCCATCTTCCCGGTTATCGCCGGGTACTGGTACAAACCCCAGCAATTCGAAGCCAAGACGGTCAACGTCACGGCGCATGCGCTTTTCAATAATTGATGCTCGCTCGCCAGCGCCCAATACCACTAACCGAACCCGGCCTAAACCCAACAAACCCAGGCGGTTGGTAAAATAGCGGAAAAACACCAGCGCGATAATATTCAGGCAAATAGCCGTTGGCAGATAATAAGAATGCATGTCCAGCGACGCGAATAAGGTGCCGGTCAGTATTTCTACAATAAAATAACTCAGGCCCAAACTAACAAATATGCGCCGGATAATTCCCCTGAACGTCTCGCGTAATTTCGCTTCGTAAAGCCCTACTGACAGAGAGCACAGCAGCACTGATAACGTGATCAGAAAAATATTGATGGTGAGATTTTCTATATCAGGTTCAGCTATCAGATTTAATTGAACCAGAATAAAGCTGGTGATGTAACCCACGTACGAAACAAGCAAAGCTTCTGTGATAACTAACGCGTTAGAACGCTTATTTTGTCTGTTTTTTGCAACTGCCATATTGTCTTTTACCAGCCTGTTATTGACGTAATTTCCGCTGTCGGGATTTATGATATGACATTTTTTTTGAATGAGATAGACTAATTGCACACTATCGCATTATATTAGTGGCTAAATTTTAACAACGGACTTAAAAAGTCTGCTAAGTTGAGACGTCACACGTCGATTAATTTGTTAAGTACAGGATAGAAAAGCATGGAAAAGGTAAATACCAGGTTATTATTCGTTGCGGCTGCACTGGGAACTTTACTGACCGGATGTAGTGGAACCAGCAGTCTGCCCCAGGCTACCACCCGTCCCTCACTAACCACGGATGTTAATGACTACAAATATCTGATTGGCCCAGGTGATAACGTTTCAATTTTTGTTTGGCGAAACCCTGAAATTTCAGGCAGCTTTGTAGTTCGTCCGGATGGGAAAGTCACCACAGCGCTGGTTGAAGACCTGGATGTATCAGGCCGTACCCCAACGATGTTAGCGCGTGAAATCGAAGAAAAACTGTCAACTTACATCAATAACCCACGTGTTACCGTTAGCGTAAATGGTTTTTCAGGACCACTTAGCGAACAGGTCCGGGTAATTGGTGAAGCTACTAATCCCCGAGCAATTAACTTCACTGAACATATGACTCTGCTCGACCTGATGATTTCAGTAGGGGGATTAACCGAGTTTGCCGATGGTAATGACGCAAAGTTAATTCGTGTTGTTGATGGCCGTCAGAATACTTACAAAATTGCTATCGATGATTTAATTCGTGATGGTGATATTTCAAAAAATGTGGATATGTTACCTGGTGATATCGTTATTATTCCAGAAGCATGGTTCTAGAAATCAGAATCGTAATCACTGTGTCTAATTTGCGGTAAACGGACGAAATCATGCAGGAATTGCAACAAACTATAGAAATGGTCCTCGATTATATTCGTGGGATCTGGTTGAAAAAGCGCTACATTATGCTGTGCTCATGGCTAATCTGTCCTATTGGGTTTGGCTATGTGGCAATGATGCCCGACGTGTATAAATCAGAGGCAGTTGTATTTGTAGACACGCGCTCCATGCTCCAACCCCTCCTGAGCGGGTTAGCCATACAAACTAATCCTCAGCAAGAAATTGCGATGATGGCTCAGACTCTTTTAAGTCGATCCAACATCGAAATTATCGCTCGGGAGTCTGACCTCGATATTACGGTCAATACCGCAGATGGTTACACCAATCTGATTAACGCACTCAGCAAGAATATCAGGCTGGACAGGACCGGCAGAAATAACATTTACAATATTTCCTACTCTAACCGTAACCCTGAACTTGCCAAACGAGTAGTTCAGGAAACACTGGACTTATTTGTTGAGGGCAGTCTGGGGAATAACCGCCGGGATACCGATACGGCGAGTCGCTTTTTGGATGAGCAAATTTCAGAATATGAAACCCGCCTGATCGAAGCTGAGCAACGACTGGCTGATTTCCAACGCCGCTATAATGATATAATGCCTGTATCCGGCTCGTTCTATTCGACGCTCCAGGGGGCAACCACCAACCTCGAAAATACCCAATTGCAAATCAGAGAGTTACAGCAGCAGGTATCGTCCCTCAAGAGCCAAATGACTGCAGGCCGTGCTACCGATGGATTCGATGTTCGCCAGGGCGATAATACACCAGTGATTACGACCCGCTACGATGATCGAATAAAATCGCTGGAAGAGAAAATTGACCAGTTAAAACTACGATTTACCGATAAGCATCCCGATGTAATTGAGGCCAAGAACTTGCTGGCATCCCTCGAACAATCGCGACAGGATGAACTGAAGGCCTACTTCAGTGAAACCGCCGAAGATGGAGACGACACCAACTTAAGTCCGCTTGCCACTGAGCTGAAACTGGAAATTAGCCGCCTTGAAGGGCAAATTGCCTCACTGCGAGTCAGAGAGGGGGATTTTGAGGCTAAGATTCAGGAGTTAAGGAACAAAATTGACCTGATTCCGCAAATCGAAGCAGAATCGACGGCGCTAAACCGTGACTATGGTATTACCAAACAGAAGTACGAAGAATTATTACGTCGAAAGGAAGCCGCCGAACTTTCTCGTCGAGCGGATGTATCTTCAGAGGAGCTTCAATTCAGAATTATCGAGCCCCCCTTGGTACCAGATACACCTACCGGGCCGAAACGACTCGTGTACTACACAGGTATTCTTGTTCTTGGTTTTGGTATGGGCGTCGCATTAGCATTTGCAATCAGCCAAATCAGACCTGTGCTGGTCCGGGGCAGACAATTAACCGCTCTCACATCGTTCCCGGTATTAGGTGCGGTAACGCATTTGAATCTGAAACAAATCCAGCGTAGAAACCGTATGCGAGTGTTCGTGTTTATCTTGTCATCCGGGGCAATTGTAACCATGTATGCTATTCTACTGGCAGCAGAAGTAGCGCATGTTAACCTGGTAGAGAGGTTCCTATAATGGCTAATAACACAATAGAAAAAGCCTTGCAGCGGCAAAAAGAAGCCGCTGCCAAACAGGCCGCGCAACAAGCCGAAAGCCGCCAGGAAGAACAAAAATCGTCAACTATCGAGCGAACTCTGGAAAAGCAACAGGCTGCAACAACAGAGCAAAGTGCAAAAGCAACGGCTGGCAAGGCGCCGGCTAAACCGCAACCTGGAGCATCAGTTAACGCAGACAACGAAGCATTAAGACTGACTATCAATCTCGAAGAATTAGATGAAAGGGGTTTCGTTTCGGTAAGTAATGCGCGTAAGTTGATCAATGAAGAATACCGGGAAATTAAACGTAAACTGCTACGGAATGCTTTCGGTGCTCTTTCCAAGACGTTAAAAAATAGCAACATTATCATGGTGAGTAGTGCTCGACCTTCAGAAGGCAAGACCTTTACCGCTATCAATTTAGCATTAAGTTTTGCCGCAGAGCAGGATAAAACCGTTCTGCTTGTGGATGCAGACGTACTCAAACCCAACGTTACCAGAACACTTCGAGTCAACCCTGGCGAAGGCCTGATGGAATATCTGTTAGATGAAAACAAGGATATTTCTGATGTGCTCTATCGTACAAACGTCGATAAATTGCGAATTATACCGGCAGGCCAGACTCACCACTTGTCCACTGAACTATTAGCCAGTGAGCGAATGAACGAGACTATTGATGAGTTTTCCAATCGCTATCCTGATCGTATTGTTATTATCGATACCCCCCCATTAATTGGTATTAACGAATCAGCGGTACTGGCGAGCTTTGCCGGTCAGGCTGTTATTGTTACTGAGGAAGGCCGTACCAAGCTCAACGATATTAATAATATCGTCGACCGGCTTAATCCTGATATGGCGGTAGGTTTCGTTGTTAACAAAGCAGTTAACGAGAGTGCCGACAATGGTAATTATTATGGCTACTACTACGGTAGTGGCCCCTCTGAATAAACAGCGATAAAGGACAGCTTGTGGAAAGGATTAATACATTTCGCCCGGCATTTATCGCGACAATTGTGGCTGCAGCATGTAGCGCCAATGTGTATGCAGACGTACAGTTTCGAGGTTCAGTAGAAGCTTCTCTGGTGAATCAATCATTTGATACTCAGAGCAACAATAGTCGTTATGAAGATCGTAACGCATTACAGATTTCGCCCACTCTTACCGGTATTTATACCAGTAAGAAGGCTAATGCCTCGGTGTCTGCAACCCATCTTTATCAACGTTTTGAAGTTGACCAGGGTAGCCGTTCAACCAACTTTACGGAATTCAACTATGCTGGCAATCTCAGTGTAATCGATAACGTTCTAATGGTTTTCGGAAGCGGCTCTCAGGGATATCAGTCCTACCGCCCGGAAACCTACATTTCATCGGATTACCTGCTTAATTCTGACGATTTAACCAAGATAACCACGCACAATGGCGGTGCGAGGCTGACCATTCCCCGCGGTAATATCTGGGGATTAAATGTTACCGGTCAGTATATGGAAACGAAGTCTGATAACTCATTAGAGGAAGTGGAAGGCGATGATACTTCGCCTTTCAATCAGTTTATAGACTCAAAAGGTGTTGCAGCGAATGCATCATTGGTAAATGGTGATTGGTTTAGAAATGCTTACTGGCGCGCAGATGCCACTTATCGTCGGACCGACCGCCAGGATCGGGGGGAGTTTGAGTCACTTTTCGTTAACGGTGAAATAGGTTATAACCTTTACGGTGACTTTGGCTTGATGCTGACAGGCACCCACGAAGAAAATGATATTAACGGCGAATTACAAAACTTTTTTGCCCGCTTTAATAATCAATTCTCAAAGTTTAGTACTTATGGTGTAGGCATAAACTACCGCCCCGCTGAAGGACGCTTTTTCAACGTAACGCTCAACAAAATCGACACCGATGGCGAAGACGATGGAAAAACCTTCGTCGGAGTCTCCACTAGCTGGCAGTTTTCGCCACGAACCAGTGTTCAGGCTCAGTATAATCGTCGTTACTATGGCGAAGCCGCTACCTTTAACCTCAGCCATGGTACCAAGCGTATCCGCACTTCAATCTCTTATCAGGAGAGAACGACAACGTTTTCGACTTTGTTGTTTGATGTAGCTGATGCAGGTACTTTTGTTTGTCCCGCCGGTTCGATTGATATTCTTGACTGTTTCCAGCCTGATTCACTGGATTACGAATTGCAACCCGGTGAACAGGTTGTTCAGTTCAGTCAGTTAATTACAGAATTGACCGATCAGGTAATATTACGTCGTCAGCTTGGCAGTAGCATTGGCTATCAACGCCGAAACTTAAAGCTATCATTGGATGGCAGGTATATTGATACTGAATACAGTATTGAGAATCGTCAACAAATCCAAAAATCCATCGGTCTGACTGCAAATCTTGAGGTGGGAGCCAGAACCTCGCTGTATAGTCGAATTCAGTTTTCACAGATAAACAACACCATCGATGAGGGTGAGCGGGATACTGACTCAAGCATGTATTCTATCGGCATGCGAAACAGTTTATCGAGGAGCTTATCGGTTGGTGCTGATATCCGTTATTTGGATAATGAAAACACCAACGGTATCGGCAGGGATGTGTTTGATTTTAACGAAACCCGCATTTCTCTCAACATGACCTATAACTTCCAAACCAACAGACAATAAAAAAGCCCTTACGGGCTTTTTTATTACTTAATCGTCCGACTTAAGCCGAACATAAGTCCGGTACTTTTTCTTCAGCAGTTTGTCGATATATTGCGTTAGCTTAATTTTATGACTAATCGCATCATCCAGGGCATCTACCAACTCACCTAACATGGCCTTGTAGTATTCAGCGTCCTTAACTTCGTTTCCATTCGGCGTAATAAGCCGTTGACGCGGCACGGTATCCGTATCGGCCTGGCTAGCTTCGGGAGTACTTTCCTGCCCGGCTTCGGCGACAGGCTCTTCTTCCTTTATCTCAGGTGAATCAGGCACAAACATTTCTTCACGTACTTCATCGATAACCGAATCAACAGCGGCTTCGTCGAGTACTTCAAGTTCTTCAAGAAAACCGAACAGTAAAATACGATCCATCAGTGTATTGATTTTACGCGGTACACCACGGGTAAACTTATAGATGTGCTCATAAGCATCACTGGAGAACAACTGAGCGCCATTCCAGCCGGCATGGTGCAATCGATACTCAATATAAGACTGAACCTCTTCAAGCGTGAGCGGCGCCAAATGACAGGATGCCACAATACGCTGGCGAAACTGCTCCATATTAGGCGCCCGTAAGATCGGCTGAAGTTCTTCCTGCCCCAGCAAAAAGCTTTGTAACAACGGTTTACCCGCCTGCTGGAAGTTCGACAACATGCGCAATTCTTCAATCGTTTCGAGGGGGAGATTTTGCGCTTCGTCCACCAGCAACAATGCCCGGCGTCCCTGGGCACTCAGGGCAAACAGGTAGCCTTCTAAATCTTTGAGAATGTCAGCTTTGGTCTTACCCGCCACATCGATTTCAAATTTAGCGGCGACCATTTTTACCAGCTCATCCGGCGAGAGTTTGGGCGTGACAATTTGGGCCGCTACAATGTCGTCTTCGATATCTGCCAGCAAGCTGTTTGCGATGGTGGTTTTACCGGTGCCAATATCACCCGTGATTACAATAAAGCCTTCAGCCTGAGATAATCCATACTGTAAATAAGACATCGCACGCTTGTGCCATTTACTGGCAAAGAAAAACGCGGGGTCCGGGGTCAACTGAAAAGGCTTGGAGTTAAGTCCGTAATAACTTTCGTACATGTAGTGCTTCTACCGCTGTTATTGCGTCCCGCGCCTTATGCGCTCAACGCGATTTCCTTTAGCTTATCCTAAAGCGCCAAAGTGTGCATTAAATCAACACTCAAAAACGTTAGGATTTACCATAACTTTGCTGCTTCACAATTGTCTCAATAATTCCGGTGGTCGATACGCCTTCCTCGAAGTGCAGTACCTTGACCACACCGCCATTTTCCAGCACTTCCTGACCACCCGCGATGTCTTCAACCTTATAATCGCCGCCTTTGACCAATACATCCGGCAAAATTCCAGCGATCAGCCGTTGCGGCGTATCCTCACCAAAGGGAACAACCCAGTCAACGGCACTGAGGCCAGCGAGCACTGCCATTCTGCGTTGTACCGGGTTAACCGGTCGACCCGGCCCCTTTAGCGCCTGAACAGAAGCATCGGTATTCACTGCCACAATTAATCGATCGCCCAGCCTCGCGGCCGCGTCAAGATAAGACACATGACCAGCGTGCAAAATATCAAAGCAACCGTTGGTCATCACCACCTTTTCACCGCGTTGCTTGGCCGCCGATACTGCCAGCGCCAGTTGCTCTTCAGTCATTACGCCACCGTCGGGATGACTATGCTGACCGGCCGCTACCGCCAGCTCAGTCGTTGTAACGGTTGAGGTGCCAAGCTTGCCAACCACGATGCTGGCGGCCAGATTGGCCATAACACAGGCGTGCTGAACACTTTCGCCGGCGGCGATACAGGCGGCAAGCGTCGAAATGACCGTGTCACCTGCGCCGGTTACATCATAAACTTCCTTGGCTTTTGCCGGCAGATGAAACTCCGTTTCGCCCGGCGTGAAGAGTGTCATCCCCTGTTCTGACCGTGTTACCAGTAACGCCTGTAAAGCCAAATCTGCACACAGTTGATTCGCCTGCTCCACCAGGTGCTCCTCGCTCTTCACTTCGCCCATAACGGCAGTAAATTCAGCCATATTAGGTGTAATAAGCGTTGCACCGCGGTATTTGTGGAAGTCTGTCCCTTTCGGATCAACAATCACCGGTTTATTGAGGTTTTTCGCTAGTTCAATCAGTCGCCCGGGATTACTCAACGCCCCTTTGGCATAATCCGACAGGATCACCAAATCATGTTCTGCCAGCGCCTCAGCAAATTGCGCTTCTAACGGAGTTTTATCCACTTCAGCAAAAGAACGCTCAAAGTCCATTCTCAGCAGTTGCTGGTTGCGGCTCATAACTCTGAGCTTGGTAATGGTATCGAATCCCTCACAGCGACTGAACTGGCAGTCTATCCCATACCCAAGCAAACGTTTTTCCAGCGCATCGGCATTGGCATCCTTGCCTGTCATACCCAGCAGGGTGACACGGGCGCCTAACGTCGACAAATTGATTGCCACATTAGCTGCGCCGCCAGGGCGGTCCTCAGAATCACTGATATTCACTACCGGGACTGGCGCTTCGGGTGATACTCTTGCTGTTGCTCCGCTCCAATAGCGATCCAACATTACATCACCAACAACTAATACTTTGATTTGACTAAAATTCGGGAGTGCCATTTTTATCTTTTTCGATACACTAATAGCGGGATTATAACAGTGATCAGAGGCGAAGAGCCAACTCATGACTCGGTGGTACGTATATTTACTCAAAACGGCCGGTAATACGCTGTATACCGGTATTACAGTTGATCCGAAAAGGCGCATGAGACAACACAGCGGTCTCATAAAAGGTGGAGCCAAGGCGCTCAGAGGAAAAGCGCCACTGGTTTATTACTGTATCTTTGAAGTAGCCGATAAGAGTCTCGCGCTCAAGCTGGAAGCCTGGATTAAACAACGCAACCGACGTGCCAAAGAGGCTCTGATCCAGGATGCAAGCGAATTACCGTATCCGGCAACCCGCCTCACCGACGAGGTTATCCGGCAGATGAACTCAACACACTGCTGATGATCATGGCCAACCCAACACTCAGCGTAAGCTCTACAGCAGCAACGCCCACATTGTGTTGCTCATCCACCTCTTTTTGGTAATTAATGCCATTCAATATAGTGCGTTTGCTGATGGCCACCAACACCCACAATAGTAACGACAATAAGACGCTGGTGATTAACCAGCCAGTCACGTTGCTAACGTAGCCTTCAGGAGAATAGCTTAACAGCGCGCCGGCCGAAGACACCACCAGTGCGGTGCCTAGTAAATTGCCGGCATGCTGCACGGCCAGCGCTAACTGACCGGTATCCAGCGCACTCTGAAAAGAGTGATTCTGGTTCTGCATTGCATAGCGCATTTCATAAATGCGGGTCATGATGAGCAAAATGGTCAGCACTACCAGGAAGCCGGTTATAATGGCGATCATGGCATTCACGTCGCTGCCATCCACCCACACCATGATACTGCGTAAAATAATAGCGCTGGATACCAGACTCGATGCATCCACCAGCGCAATGCTGACATTACGGTCACTGATTTTATGCTGGGTATCCACCGCATCCAGTACAATTTTATCGTGCGCAAAGCGCCCTACTTTGACCAGCAGAATGCCAATGACGCCAAAAATCAGCATCCCTATAGCGGCTTGTTCATAGCCTTGCCCTACATGACGCCCGACGACCGAGCTAAGCACCAGACATAAAGACAGCATGCCACCTGCTACACTGATCCCAAACGCAAAATTATCTTTCACTCCCAACTCGTCGCTCACTGATACTCTCGCCCGCGAACGGGATAGCCATTTCATAACGAGCAATAACAGCAACGCCAGGCCCACATCGATAGCAACATATACCCACAGATCCCGGGCCAGCGGCACCAGTTTCACTAATGTCTCCATTTACACCTCTACTTTGCGTTGGCCATTGGTGCGGTCGGCCGCGGCCATTCCACCAGTTGTTTCAACTCATAAAACTGGAGGCAGAGCCACCTTTGTGCCAGACTCACACTCACAACCCACCATCCTAAGTTATTATGCCTACGGAAAAAACAATAAACGGGATTATTCAGCAACATGCTGACGAAAACTGGCAAAAATTGCAGGACAAAGACTATCCGGCAGATCTGCTTCTGTCGCATCAGGACACCATTGTCGAAATTCTGGGGCTGAGCCCGTTTGTTACCGATATCGCCCTGACTAACGCCGATGTTTTTACCCGTATTCTCCAACACCAATGGCATAAAAAAGCAGATATAAAAGCGATTTGTCACGCCTTCAAAACGCGTCTTAGCGAAATAGACAGTGAAGAAAAACTGCTGGTGACCCTACGTTTATTCAGAGCAGAGCAAATGGCCGCTCTGGCCTGGCGAGACCTGACCAATCAACAAAGTATTCAAACCTCCCTGGCACAAACCAGTGAGCTGGCCGATACCTTGATTATGGCTGCTTACGACTGGCTTTATCAGGCTCATACAGCCCGCTATGGGGTGCCACAAGGGCCTCATGGGCCGCAACCCATGCTCATTCTGGGCATGGGAAAACTGGGTGGCAGGGAACTGAATTTCTCCAGTGATATCGACCTTATTTTTTCCTATCCCTATAAAGGCGAAACCGATCATCCCCGAAAACCTATAGAGAATCAGCAGTTCTTTACCAAGCTGGCACAACGACTGATTGCCGCGCTGAATAAAACCACGCCCCTGGGGCAGGTATTCAGAGTGGATATGCGCTTGCGCCCCTTTGGAGACAGTGGCCCGCTGGTAGCTCATTTTGGCGCGCTGGAAGATTACTATCAGGATCAAGGGCGGCAGTGGGAGCGCTATGCCATGATCAAAGCGCGCATACTCAATCCTGAATCACACTATGCCAGCCAGTTAGAAACTATCCTGGCACCGTTTATCTACCGCCGTTATCTCGACTTCACTACAATAGACGCCATTCGCGATATGAAGCGTTTGATTAGCAAAGAGTTACGCCGACGTCGCTTAACCGGCAACATCAAATTAGGTGCCGGAGGTATTCGTGAGGTAGAGTTTTTTGCCCAGAGTTTTCAGCTTATTCATGGCGGCCGTGAAACAACCCTGCAGTCACGGGAACTCCTGAGCGTACTTAATCGCCTCTCTGACTTACAAATTATCGAAACCGATGCCATCAGTCAGCTGCTGGAAGACTATTATTTTCTGCGCAAAGCTGAACATACCTTACAGCAGTTTAATGATGAACAAACACAACTGCTACCCGACAATATCTGGACGCAGGCCGTGATTGCCAGGGTAATGGCGTTTAACGATTACCCGGCCTTCTTAGCCACTCTGAGCAAAGTGATGGAGCGGGTACACGAGCAGTTTAACCAGTTAGTCTCCGAACCTGGTGATGAGCAGCAGGAGCAGGATTCCCTGTTTAGCCGGTGTAAAGATGCCTGGTTGCTGCAAGTTTCCGAGCCCGAGTTTGGCGAACTGCTAAGCGATACCCTTGACGAGGATTCGGCTCTGGCACTTTATGCACAACTGGGCGATTTCAAAGGGCAGCTGAGCAGGCACCGCATTGGGCAGCGCGGTGAAGACACACTGGCGAAGCTCATGCCGGAAGTCATCTATTACATGCTAAAGCAATGCCCTACCAATATCACCCAACTGTTGCCACGGTTAATCAGTGTTATCAGCGCTATTCTCGGCCGCACCACCTATCTTGATTTGTTACATGAGAATCCGGATGTCCTCAAACAGCTCATTAAACTGTGCGCCAGAAGTGCATGGATCACCGAACAAATCCGCAGTTTCCCGCTGCTGTTAGACGAATTGCTTACGCCGCTTTATCTGCAACAACAGCAAACAGACTTACCAGTGGTTTACGAAGAGTACAGCGACGAATTGCGTCAGAGTTTGTTGCGAATAGAGCCGGATGATACTGAATTGCTCATGGAACAATGGCGACAGTTCAAGCTTTGCCAGCAACTTCGTATAGCGGCCAGTGATATCTCCGGCTCGCTACCCATTGCTAAGGTGAGCGACAAGCTTACGGTACTGGCGGAAGTGTTACTCCAGGCTGTCTTTAAATCTGCCTGGCAACAACTAACCGAAAAGTTCGGAGCCCCCTCTCATCTGCAACAGGATGACACCGGCTTTTTAATTGTAGGTTATGGTAAGTTGGGCGGCTATGAGCTGGGTTATGGCTCAGATCTCGATTTAGTGTTTATCCATAACGCGCCGCAGGACAGCGAAACCACAGGCCCCAAAAAGGTCTCTGCTCAACAATTTTATATCAAGCTGGCTCAGCGCATTATGCACCTGCTTAATACCCGGACCCTGTCCGGTCAGCTTTATGAGGCTGATTTGCGCTTACGCCCTTCGGGTAATTCAGGGCTACTGTGCTGTCACCTCAACGGTTTTGAACATTACCAGGAAAAAGAAGCCTGGACCTGGGAGCACCAGGCCCTGGTCAGAGCGCGCAGTATTTTAGGTGACAGTCAGTTACAGCAGGCTTTTAAAGAGGTCAGGAGCCGCATCCTGCAACGTCAGCGCGAACTGCCTTTGCTGGCTGAGGAAGTGGTTAAAATGCGCCTTAAGATGCGCGACCACCTGCTCGACAGTCAGGCCAGCGGGCTCGATCTGAAGCAGTGTGAAGGCGGTATTACAGATATTGAGTTTATGGTGCAGTACTGGGTACTTGGCTATTCTAATCAGTTCCCGCCCCTCACTCACTGGCCGGATAATCTGCGGATCATCGAAAATGTCCAGCAAGCCGGTTTGATAGCTCAAACAGACGCCGAAAGTTTACAAAATGCTTATTTAACCTTGCGTGACCATTACCACCAGTTGACCCTGGCCGGTGAGAAGTTTGCCCACAACAATGAAGAACTGGAGTCGGTCAGACGTCTTGTTACCGCTCAATGGCAGCACACATTCCCTGGTCCGTGAGGGCCGCGCTAGCTGCCCACCCGGCTGCATTGGGTACTGAGATATTCAGTGACTTTTTCAGTCACTACCAGAGAGCGTTGTTTTGGGCAAACGAAGGTGGCTACCTTGCCTTCAAAATTGCTGTCGATGGCGCTGGCAATTTTTGCCAGTGAGCCGGCTACGGTATTATCCATCTGAAACTGATGCTTAATCACAAAATCCTGATTGAGATCCCAGATCACCTGCATGCCTTCCTGTTCGGCATAAGATGAAATCGCTTCGCGCAGGGTATTACCGGCCCTGAAAGTACGGTACTTGTATTCACCTTCCCATCGACCGTCCACCGGTTTTAACGCGCTCGACATCGACTGCAGCCGGTCGTCAAGACTTTGTTCTGATGGCGTAAGATCGAGCACCATGTCGGCGCCTTCAGACCGCTCAGGTTCACTGGCCGTCATTCTGAATTCTCTGTAGAAGTCAGATAACCCCTTGGCAACAGAGCGCTCTTCTGGCGCATCCACCGGTTTGGGCGCCGATGTCATATTCATTTGCAGATGGATAACGATGCCAGCCACAATGATCACCGCCAGTGCCAGTCCAAGATGTTTGGCCCAAAAAAGGGTGGAGGTCGGCTTTTTGTTCATTCAGGCTCTCTGCTTCTCGTCGATAAAACCAGCTCTTGGCTGATTACAGCTATCACTATCTGTGTATCATTTCTGTTAATGATCACTTTTCATTTCGAAACCATCGCTATTTATATAAAGACGGCGCTTGGGGATCCGGCCGGGTCTTAAACCGCTTATGCATCCACAAGTAACTTTCCGGTTGCTCATCTATAATATCGGCAATGTTTTGATTAAGTAAAGTCAGGGCCGGCACATCCTCAAGTTCTCTTAATTCAGGCATCGGCGGGTAAAACTTCACTTTATAACCCTTGTCGGCATATTGGGACGTTACAATCAGCGGCTCACTGTGGGTACGCCGGATAAACATCATCGTTGCGGTGGTCGTTGCCGTTTCCTGCACGCTGGCGAAAGGGACAAAAATACTTTGATTGCGGCCATAATCCTGATCCGGTAGGTAAAGGCACAGCTCACCCTGGTCCAACGCGGCAATCAGCGCCCGGGCGTTACGCTTGTGGATCATATATTTATTCGAGCGGGCCCGGCCGTGATACTGCAAATAGTCCATCAACGGGTTATTGTGTTTGCGGTAAAAGGCGATGCTCGGATATTTCAATCCTAAAATCCGGCAGGCAAATTCAAGATTCATGTTGTGCAACGCCATGCCAAACACCCCTTTTTTGGCCGCCAGAATAGCTTCAACATGTTCAAAGCCTTCCACTGTTCCATGTTTTCTGACCCGCCAGTCCGGCCACCACCAGCCCATAGCGGTTTCGTAAACCGCCATGCCAGCGCGTTCAAGGTTATGCCTGACCAGTTGTTCTCTTTCTTTAAGAGGCATCTGCGGGTAGCAGAGTTCGAGATTCCGCCTGGCTATTTTTACCCGGGATTTAGCGATTTTACCGAGTAACCACCCGGTGCCCCGGCCTAACAGCCTGATCGCAGGAAACGGTAACCAGGTCACAATATACAGCAGGATAACGCCAAGCCAGACCAGCCAGAAACGGGGTCCGAGAAATGCCAATGAAAATTTGGGCGGCTTAATTGCTACAGCCAAGATAAATGTCCTCAGTCACTTAGATGCGAACAGAGTCTCGCCTCTGCCGCCAGAAATTGACGGCATTGTAGCGTAAGTCGGTCTTTTTGAATACTTACAGAGTGCAGCTGCTGCTTATTCAGGAGTGATCAGCAGGCTTTAATAGGCTTTGTCAATCTGGCGCAGTTTCTTTTCGAAGGCATCAAAATCATCAGACTTCTGATAATCAAAATGATACTGGTTGTGAAAGCCAAACTGCATGGCAACTTTAGCGTCGTTGATATACAGGGTGTAACCATCGAAGTCGGTGTAAGCAATAACGCCGTCGAGCCGGTATTTTCCCTCTTGTTCTTCGCCTTCCTGACGAATTTTGTCGAATACCCGCAGGACAAACTTTGAATCTAATTCGTTTTTCATAACTAACACCTCCTGGGGTTTATACCTTCGAAGGTGCGATTTAGATTACTAGCCTGACGGGTTTACCTTACTAGTTAAAGTTATACCGCACACCGAGCGAAATAAAGCTGGTATCAAAGCCGTCTTTTCCCCGCAAGTACTCAGCTTCCAGGCGAATAAACGTTTTGGTTGCCACGTAATAGTCAAACCCTAATCCGATAAGCCCGGCGGCAACACTTTCATCATAACCGCACACCGTCTGATTGCCGGCAGTCGCTACCGCAGTGCCCACTGCACAATCCCCCCCCGTACTCAACTCTGCGCTCTGCACACTCACACTGGCAACGCCTAAGCGATAAAACAATTCACCAACAGGATGCGACGCCTTGCCCAACACACCAAGATAGAGCGCATCCGACTGCAGTGAGAAACCCGAGCCATCAGACTCGGCATCAATATCAGCAAACTGATAATAACCCGCTTCTACATACCACTGACGATGAAATTGATGTCCTAACACCAATTTATAACTGAAGGATTCGTCCTGTGCCTGGCGGTACTCCAGATCAGAGTACCCCGCACCAATCACGCCATACATACGTTCGATAGCCTGGGCAGATTGCGAACTTATCAATAGTAGCGATGCCCCTAACAGCGATTTCAACTTCATAAACCTTCTCCCTGCTATCCTTTAAAAGAAAAACTCGACATTAATTTCTATGTGGTCATCGCGACGTACGAAAAAGTACGGATCGGTAGGCGATTCAGCAGAGAAAAAATACCCGTTAATGGTGAATTTCCAGTTATCCGTCATGCGACTGGATGCCTCAACGAAACCACTGTAAGTCTGTGTATCATCAAGATCCTGCACATAACCGAACAATACCTGGGTACCATCCATATCGTTCCAAACCCAGCGCAACCCCACCATCAAATCGTTTTGCGCCGGCGCAAAGAAGCTATTGTCACGCTCGTCATACTGGTATTCCATCAACCAACCAATATCATAAATGGAATCGAATATACCTACTGAGGTATATTCAAACCCGCCTACCGCCGCATAAAACGACTGCAAATCGGTTTTACGATGGATAGCCTCGAGCTTGTACAGCATAGCACCATTAACCCAAAGCAAGTCGGCACCGGCCTGCTGCATTTGCTGGTAATAGGGTCGCAGCAGTAAATCATTGGTTTCTATTGCACCTTCTACCAGCAACAATGGTTCACGATTGGTCCCGTCAAAATAGGAAAGCCCGACTTCCCAGTCGCCCAGAGTCTGCTGCCAACGAATGGCATAGTCGAGATTCTGTTGTTCATCTTCTGATTCATACACCGCATTATCGTTGCTGATGGGCACTAAAGGACGCAAGCGTCCTTCTTCACCGGCAAAGGTACGCTCACGAAAATAGGGCATGACAAAAACGCTAATCGCACCGGTTTCCATCAGATAGGAAGCGCTAAGCATCGGCTGTCCGAGTTTCTCCTCACCATCCACTCTTTCAATAGCGTCAGTTTGGTTAATCACGTCAACCAGATGCAAAGACTCCGTCTGCCCCCAGAATACTTTGCCCACTCCGGCTTTAAATTCATAAGCTTCACCGGCGTGCAGCCACATAAGTTCGCGAATATCGGCATGTGTTCTTTCTTCGTCATACTGATCAACGCGTAAAAATGGCTTAAACGTAATTCGGTCATAGCCATCGTTCCAGTCGTAAAAAACCTCTGGCGTGACGGTAAGCGAAGTTTGCGCCCGGGCCTGCTCAGGAAAAGCCGCATCCTGTAAAAAGAAACGCTGCTCAACGGTAAACACGCCGGAAAACTCAGCTTCAGCAGCCACCGAAAAGCTTTGCGACACGAAGCCTGTGGCCAACAGAAGCCCAAATGCATTGGTTAGTTTCATATTATCTTGCTCGTTTGAGACTGTCTTTATCCAGATCGCTGTCTTTCAGACCGGTTTTGAACTCAATGTCATTGATGTACATAGCGGTACTTTTACCGGTTTGCTCATTAAACATTTCAGACGTATGGGGACGCCAGTAAGCATCAAGATACAGTTCATAATCGTCAAGAATGAGGGTTTTAAGCAGGTCCCCTTTCTTGTCGAAAAAATCCATTTTAAGCAGGCGATAATGTTCGGTATCAATATACGCGACCTGCTTTGAGTAACCGGAATATTTATCTACCGGCGTTTGTTCAACAATAAAGACTTCCTGACCTTCAACTTCCGTATCACCAATGTAGTCGAACTTAAATTTTTCCAGTTCAAAAGACGTCATATCTTCGTAAGCAAACTCACTGCTCATGAAAGGGCCGGACTTATTCTGCGTGGCAATTCGCTTGACCCGTTTGACCTTGGGTAAATACATCCACTGATCATCCGGCGTCAGTGTATTCGAAAAACTCAGGAAAGCGGCACCTTTTACATCTGCCGGCGATTCGAATACGGTCAGCGACTTGTCTCCCTCATCGACTCTTTCGAGGGTATAAACCCGTAATTCACGCTCACTTTCTTTTCCCCGGGCATCACGCAGTACCATAGTGGTTGATGCCACAGTGTCTTGCCATCCTGAATTGCGCGACTTTCTCTCAGTGGCGATGCGCAATCCCTCTGCTTCATCGGCATTTACCGCCGCAGGCCACAGCAGTGGCAAAGATAAGCCGACAAGTAACGAGCCCAATACAAGCTTACGTTCCAACATATTGAAATCCTTTATGCTTCTTCAGAGTTATTGGCGATACTATACTGGTATCGACAACAAATTACAGTAAGCCTGCACGTTTAAAGCCCTGGCAAGCCAGTACTCGCCGCTCTGCTCTGTGCGATTACGGGTTCTGTTACCTAACTATAGCCGCCTTAACCGTAAGCTCCAGGCCATTAGCTGAACATACCCCCCCCCCCCCACACTTACTGCCACTAATATACTTTCCCTTCGCCTCAATTGGTTTATCTCGCATCAAAAATACAGGAATAATTCATAAAATACATACAGTTAACAATATATTTGCAATTGAATTTTTTTTCTGTATCATTTGCAAAACCAACTGGTCAGATGAGCGGATGAGTTATGAGTATCAGAACAAGTTTGAAGAAAGTTTTACCTCCAATTTCAATTACAGAACAAGAAGCCCTGGATGCGGGTGATATTTGGTTAGAGTCTTCCATTTACCGTGGGGCTCCTGACATGGAGGCATTGCGAGCAGTTCCTCAAGCCAAGCTGAGTGCCGATGAGCAAGCGTTTATGGACGGACCGGTAAAAGAACTGTTAGGCATGGTGGATGATTTTGAATTAGGTAATTCAAAACATATCCCACAACATATTATTGATTTTTTGGGCGAGAATCGCTTTTTCTCGATGATCATTCCCAAGAAATTTGGTGGTCTTGAGTTTAGCCCTTATGCCAACTCAACCATCGTAGCAACCATTGCCGCGAAAAGCGGCGCGCTGGCAGTTACTGTAATGGTGCCTAATTCATTAGGCCCGGGCGAACTGCTGATGCACTACGGCACCAAAGCGCAGCAGGATTACTGGCTGCCGCGTCTGGCTGTCGGCCAGGACATCCCTTGTTTCGCCTTAACCAGTCCGGAAGCCGGTTCCGATGCAGGCGGCATCCCTGATGCTGCGATTGTGACCAAAGGGCAGTTTAACGGCGAAGAAGTCATTGGCTTGAAGGTCAGCTGGGATAAGCGCTATATTACTTTGGCACCGATTGCCACGGTTCTGGGTCTGGCGTTTAAAGTATTCGATCCGGATCAGTTGCTGGGTGACAAGCTGGAACTGGGTATTACCTGCGCGCTGTTACCAAAATCGCACCCTGGTGTGGAATTGGGTAACCGTCACGATCCAATGGGCGTCAGATTCTACAACGGTACTACCCGGGGTCAGGACGTATTTATCCCAATGGACTTTATCATTGGTGGTCAGAAGAACATTGGCCGTGGCTGGCAAATGCTGGTGAGCTGCTTAGGTGCGGGTCGGGGTATTTCACTGCCGGCCATGGGCACCGCCACTGCTCAAAGCGCATTAAAATCAACCGCTGAGTACGCTTTTGTTCGTGAACAATTCGGTTTACCCATTGGACGCTTTGAAGGTATCCAGGAAAAATTGGCAGAAATTGCTGGTAAAACGTTCCTTTGTGAATCCATGCGTGTACTGACCACTGAAGGGTTAGGCGAAGGCCTTAAGCCATCGGTAGTCACCGCTATTGCGAAATACCATATGACCGAGATTGGTCGTCAGGTAATGAATGCAGCCATGGACGTGCAAGCCGGTAAAGCCATCCAGCGCGGTCCGCAAAACACGCTGGCAGCAGGTTATTCAGCTTTGCCTATCGCCATTACGGTGGAAGGCGCGAATATTCTTACCCGCAACCTGATGATCTTTGGCCAGGGGGCAATGCGTTGTCATCCGCATTTAAAAGAAATGGTCGACCTGATCTACAGTGAAGATAAGGCCGCCGATGCACAGTTCAATAAGGTACTGCGCAAAACCGTAGGCTTTAGCGTGAAAAATGCTTTCCGCAGTCTGTTCAGCAGCTATCTGCCATTTGTACGTGGCGCGCAGTCCAGCCTGCCGGAAGTACGCGGTTACGAAAAACGCTTAAATGCGTTATCAGCCAAGCTTGCGCCAATGGCCGATTTGTCACTGGCGGTACTGGGCGGCGACCTGAAGAAAGCGGAATTACTGTCTGCCCGCCTGGGTGACATTATGAGCTATCTGTATGGTGCCATGGCCGCGATTCGCTATTACGAGCAACGCATTGAAGATCGTCAGCAGGCCAAGCCTTACTTCGATTATGCAATGCAATGGTCACTACAGCAGGCAGAACAGGCACTGGTGAACTTTGTGCGTAACTTCCCGAATACACCAACTCGTGGCCTGATGCGACTGCTAACAAATACCTACAGTGGCAGCGTAAGTACCATCAGCGACGACCTGATCCGTGAACTGTCGATGGCAGCCTTGCAGGATAACAGCGTTAAAGCGCAGTTAACCCATCTGGTTCAGCCGATTGCGGGCGATGGCAACGACATTAATGAACAGGCCTTCAAAGCTAAGCACAAAGTGCTGCCGCTGCTGAGCAAAGTGCAAAAAGCGCTGCGCAAAGAACCGGTTATTCCATTCCTGTCGTTTGAAAACGCGTTAAATAAATTGCAGGAACGTGGTGTGGTAACGGCTGAAGAAGCCAAAGACCTGCATGACTACAACGAAAAGCGGAAACTGGCCGTTCGCGTTGATGAGTTTACCTTCGACCTGGAGCTGATTTCAGCACAAGAGCCGGGGCAGGAAACCAAAGACGCCGCTTAAGTCATCGCTGTAACCTAATAACTAAAGCCGGGCCCTTGTGCCCGGTTTTATTGTTTTTATCGCCATAATTCGCCCTTATCGGCGAAATTAGCTTGCATTACTTTTGCTTAAACTCAACACTATAAACAGACAAAATTTGTAATTTGCGGGGGACGCGTCTACAAATTCCTGAGCACCGCTCTAAATAGCCCGCACACTGAGTATTGATAAACGCAGCATGATCAAATCACCGTCTTCTTCAGCCAACATCGCGACAGCGAGAGAAGTTGTAGAACTATTGTACGCCAACGTTTTTACCGGGCTGGTTATGACCATCCTGAGTATCAGTGCGATTACCTTTGGGTTTGCCAACCCCCAGATCGCGTCGTACAAGTTTTCACTGTGGGTGACCATGATGATGTTGTCACTGCTGCGAGCCTTCGATGGTGCTTACTGGTATTTGCGTCTGCGCAACACCAGCTATCCCCCGCGCTGGCCGCTTGTCCGATTTATACTGGGCTCTTCAATGTCAGGCGCGATGTGGGCATTCTTTTGCGTCAGTCTTTACGAAAGCATGTCCTTAATAGAGCTGTCGACCACCATGGTCATAGTGGCCGCCATGGCGGGCGGCGCAGCGACGACCCTGGCCTCACATTTACCCCTGGTGCTGCTTTACACTACCTTGTTACTGCTGCCCTTATCGGTTCGGGCGCTGTTCGACAGTGATGACCAGTTTACCTTACTCGGCGGTTTAGGCACCTTGTTCTGGGTGGCCATGTGCAGCGCCGCGGTAAAAGCTAATGACTTCACCAAACAAGCGATTGCCATAAAACACGAAAACGAAGAGTTAGTGGCGTTAATGCGTCAGGAACGCAATGAAGTCAGAAGAGTTAACCAGGCGTTACTCGACTCTAATCAGAAACTCGACCATGCCAACAGCAATCTCGAGTCAGAAGTGAATCGTCGTACAAAAGAGCTACAGGATATTTCTAATCGCGATCCGCTGACAAACTTAATGAACCGCATTGGGTTTATGCAAAACTTCAATGCCATTCTGGAGCGGGCCACTAACGGCAAGACTTCCATGGCAGTGTTGTTCATCGATCTTGATGGTTTCAAACAAATCAACGACAGCCTGGGGCACCAGGCCGGTGATGTAGTGTTATCCAAGGTGGCCGGCAAGCTTAGCGAATACTGTGAAGCCAATTGTATTGGCCGTTGGGGCGGCGATGAATTTATTATTATTCTGCCCCACGCCGATGGTGATACCGCCGTGGCAATCGCGTTAGCCATCAAAAGCAGCCTGACCACGCTGAATCCCATAGCCAACAGCCCGCTGTCTCTTGACGCCACCATAGGCATTGCCTTGTACCCGGTACATGGTGATTCTGCTTCTACGTTGGTGCAGTTAGCCGACCTGACCATGTATCACTACAAGCGCACTTCTCCGGGTCTGGTAGGTATTTACACAGAAGCCTTGTACGACAAGATGCACCATGAGCAGCAGTTGCGGGAAGGTTTGCGCCAGGCTATAGAGAAAAAACAGCTTCAGGTGGTCTATCAACCGATAATCGATGCCACATCAAATCGCCTGTGGGCCATTGAAGCCTTACTGCGCTGGCAATTTAACGGTGTCTGGATCAGCCCCGACGAGTTTATCCCGCTGGCCGAGAAAAGCGGGGCTATCCATGATATTGGCACCTGGGTTTTACACCGGGCTTGCATTGATGCCGCTCAATGGGACGATCAAACCTTTGGTGTGTCAGTTAACGTTTCTGTATTACAACTGGTCAGTGAAGACTTCATTGCCTGCGTCGACCGGGCACTGGCGAGTTCCGGGCTGGCTCCTCAGCGTTTACACCTGGAAGTCACCGAATCTATTTTCGCTGACGACATGGCAGTCCTTACAACCAATATCAGTGCCTTGAAAGCCCGGCGAGTAAAGGTTGCTATCGATGACTTTGGCACCGGCTTTTCTTCGTTAAACCTGCTCCAGTCACTGGACTTTGACTTGCTAAAAATCGACCGCGCCTTTGTGCAACAAATGACGCTTAGCAGTGATGCTATCGTTAAAGCAACGGTATTAATGGCCAAGGCGCTTGGCTGTAAAACGGTGGCTGAGGGCGTTGAAACAGAAGAACAGGCCAGCTTACTTCGCCTGCTGGGTGTCGACTGCCTGCAGGGGTATTTATTTGCCCGTCCGTTAGAGAAAAAAGCCCTGCAGGAATGGTATACTGGCTGGCAGGATAATAAGTAGAAAAGACTATGGCGCAACTATATTTTTATTATTCGGCAATGAATGCCGGTAAATCAACTTCACTTCTTCAATCGGCTTACAACTATCGCGAACGGGGTATGAACCCACTCATTTTTACTTTCGCGCTGGATAATCGTTTCGGCAGCGGTAAAGTGGCTTCACGCATTGGTCTGGAAGCCGACGCCAGGCTCTATAATGAAGATGATGATTTGCTCACTCTTATTGCGAAATTGCACAGTGAGCACTACGTCGATTGTGTCTTTATTGATGAGGCGCAGTTCTTAACCAAAGCACAGGTATCGCAGCTTATTGAAGTGGTTGATGAGTTGGATATTCCCGTACTGGCCTATGGCCTGCGTACCGACTTCTTAGGGGAGACCTTCACCGGCAGTCATTACCTGCTGGCCTGGGCCGATAAACTATTTGAACTCAAAACCGTGTGTCATTGTGGTCGCAAAGCCAATTTTGTGGTGCGTATCGATGAAAACGGGGTCGCGGTGACCAGTGGCGCCCAGGTCGAAATTGGCGGCAACGATCGCTACGAATCCATGTGCCGTAAGCATTTCAAAGCGCTGGTGTGGGACCCGTCCAAATCCAGCGAAGCATAAGATAACATTGACAATCGCAGCGCGACCCTGCAAATTGAATAAATTATTCCAAATATTCATTTTTCAGGGAATCAGTATGTTTGCCACTCGCGCTACCCATCTCTTTGCCAGCCTGGTGTTATTATCAACGACCGCCTGCTCCGCTTCTACGGCCTTACCGACTGCACCACCTGAAAATACCACCCGCGTTATCGAGCAAGCCTTGACTGAGTTTTACACGCCGGGCATGGGTGTTGGTGTCATCCATCAGGGTCAGGTAGTTTATCTGAATGGTGTAGGACAGCGTAACCTAACTGACGACTCAGCAGTTACCCCGGAAACGTATTTTCGCCTGGCCTCGACGTCCAAAGCCTTCACGGCTGCAGCCCTGGCCATGGCCATCGATGAATTTTCACTGAGCTGGCAAACCAAGGTCACTGACATTCTGCCTGAGTTTCAGATGCAGGATCCCTGGGTTACCCGGGAGTTTACTTTACTGGACCTGCTTACCCACCGTTCAGGCCTTGCCAGCGGTGCAGGAGACAGTATGTTGTGGCCGGAACCGAGCGGCTTCAGCCGCCAGGAAATCATCCACAACCTGCGCTATTTAACACCGGTCAGCAGTTTTCGCAGCGAATATGCCTACAGTAACTTAATGTTCATTACCGCCGGAGAGGCGGTGGCCCGGCTCTACGAAAAACCCTATGCCAAGGTGATAAAAGAAAAGATATTTACGCCACTGGACATGCAGTGCTTTGCCGGCGATCTGAACGATAGCGCGTTGCAAAATGTTGCAATGAGTTACGGTCACAATGATGAGCGCGGTCTGTATGCCATACCACGTAATGCCATTCACGGCAGTGAACTGGTGTCTGCGGCAGCGGGAGGTATCGTGTGTAACGCGGCTGAAATGCTCAAGTGGGTCAGCATGTGGCTGAATGACGGCCAAACAGCTGATGGCCAGACTTTGCTGAGTCCTGCACAGATCGCGTTTATGCAAAAAGCCCATCAGGTTTTACCGGTCTCCGGCACGGATGAAGAATGGGACAATATCAGCCTCAAGTCCTATGGACTGGGCTGGCGGTTAGCGGATGTGTATGGTCATAAAGTGGTCTCTCATACCGGCACGCTCTCTGGTTATCAGGCTTACGTAACCCTGGTGCCGGATCTTGAGTTAGGCATTGTGCTGTTAAATAACGGCTCAAACTACGGTGCCCGCAGCGCTGTAATGCAGCATATTTTAAAGGCCTACCTGGCCCCCCAGGAAAAAACAGACTGGGTTCAAACCCTGAAAGAGTATCAGGCCGAACGTGAAGCGGTTTATCTGGCCAATCATTCTGTGCCTGAGGGAACAGGAGAAGTTATTCTGGATCCGCTTGCCTATGCCGGGCAATTCTCGGATCAGTGGTTTGGGCAACTGACCATTGCCATGGTAAACGGCGAGTTGCGGATCCAATCCGAAAAAATGACCACCTTAACCGGCACCCTGACACCGTTTGCCGATCATACTTTTGTGATCCGCTGGGATAACCAGAACGCCGCCGGCGATGCCTTTATTCACTTTGATGTGAATACACAGCGGCAGATCACCGGGTTTAGCTTGTATCCGTTTACTGATAAGCAAAAAGACGCTCACGAATACAGCGATATGTATTTCACCAGGAGTGATTCACAAAACCTATCAGAGTAATCATTTTTAATTAATATAAAGAAATATAAAACACTTCTATAGTGTCTGTAACCAATAAGGAGACAGACACATGAGTAAATTAATAGCCCAAATCAAACAGCGGATCGCGGCTGAAAATCGTCAGGCTGAAATGGCCTGTAACTATGCCAATAATTACTACGGCGACCAACTGTGTAAAACTGCGCCAACTAATGACTAGCCGGCACAGGCTTACCGATTACACCGAGATTGAGCGCCCACTCAGGGCGCTCAATTATTCCGGGAAAGTTAATTTAACCACTTTCGGCTTGCGGGATGAGCGGTCCTGCCCTACCAGATAAAAGTTGCCCGAGGCATCTTTCACCTCAGTCCCGAAAAACAAAAAGTCGTTCAGTTCGGGCATTGTGTAATTCACCGTGGCACCGGATATTTTTTCATATATCAGCCATTCCGCATCGGCGTCTGATAGACGACTGACCCCCATCACAAACTGTTCACCATCAATGGTAAACAAACTGGGAATATTTGCCTCACCAGCCGGATTAAACAGGCCGTGATTTATCAGCTTTTCAGCCCCCGATTCATTCGCCTGAATTTGCAGTAAATAGCCCTGTCCCAGCGTGAAATAGACATCACCATTACGCATATTGGTATAGGCTATAATGCCCCGGTAACGGCCCATATTCTTGCTCTTGTAATCTGGTAGAGGATACTCGGTGACCGGATTCAGGTTCTGGTCAAACTCAACCAGCATAGCCGTAGGTTCGGTGTTGATGCCGCTCTGCGATATTTTAGGTACATACACATGCCCCTTGCCATCAACTAAAAAGTGGCGCGACACATGACCAGGCACCGAACCCACTTCGTTTTTCCGTACCTCACCCGTTTGCGTGTTGTACTGATATAAAACATGACCCCAATAGCCAAGTGCATAAACATAATGACCATCGGTATTCACGGCAATAAGTGCCTCCGGTGTGGCCAGCAAGTGCTCCCATTGCCCGGAAGCTGAATTCACCCGCCATAGATGACCGCCGTAGTCAGGTAAACGTACCTCCGTCTCGCCGGCTTCATCAAAACTGGAAAAGTAAATGTAACCGTCACGGGCGGGCACAATCTGGCTGTGAATTTTGCCCTGGCTCTGTGTAGCCGAACCAATGCCTTCGCGTTTAAGCTCGGTTAATACATCTCCCAGCACTGCAGACTGCCCCATGGCGTTAATCTTAACCAGATACGCACTCCTGGGATCGCCGTAAGACTCTGCCAGGCCAACATAGATATCGCCTGCCGTATCATTACCCACCGCACCCCAGGACACATCAGTACGACCAATATTTGCTAGACTAACGGGTTCAACAAGAGGCTTTTTAAAATGACGCTCAGCAACCGGTTCGTAATGCTGCTTCACCGGTTTAACGATTTCGGTAACAGAAGGTGTATAAGGTGTTTCGCCGCCAGCAGTATTGGAACCGGTCCCGCTGCTCAGCCAGCCAAATACAACAATCGCGATAACGATAAAGAAAAATAACCCACCGAATAATTTCACTGTTCATACTCCATGGCAATCGGTGCCTGATAGGTTGTAGCTCATTACGTTTTCTTAAGCTAACAAACCCCGCTCAGAATGCCCAGTACATTCACCGCGCCAGCGCCTATTTTGCTGCGGTTTGCTGCCTGGTTAAGTCACTTTACAGACTTAACAAAATAATCAGCGCTTAAATTTATACTTTTGTGAAGTTTGTTCTACCTTTACTAAGTAAATTGTTAGGCATCATCTTTATTTATGCATAATTATAAATGTAAAAAATATTCGTTATTTACTTATTTTTAATAATCATACTTAATCGAAAAAAACCAACCGGATAAACGACCTACACATACCACCACTAAGCCACAGTAAATAAAGTTAAAAAAATTTACTTAATTGATTAAGAAAATGACTTGACGCCCGCTAAAACTTTAACTATTGTTAACATCGATGTAACAAGATTGCACCGTTCACACTTTAGTTAGGGCACTAAACATGAAGACTAAACACATTTTTAAACCAGCACTGTTGTCACTGGCTGTGACCTCAGCAATGTATTCAGGCCACGCGTTATCACAAGAAAACAATAGCGCCAAAGAACCTGATGTAGAAGTAATTGCAGTAAAAGGTATTCGCGGCTCCTTGATGCGTGCTCAGGCCATCAAGATGGACAACACGTCGATTGTTGAAGCCATTTCTGCCGAAGACATCGGTAAATTACCAGACTCTTCGATTGCTGAATCACTGGCACGTCTGCCAGGTCTTGCCGGCGAGCGCGTTGGCGGCCGGACTTCGGGTATCTCTGTTCGTGGTTTTAAAGAAGATTTCACCGGTACATCCTTAAATGGCCGTGAGCTGATTGGTATTGGCGATAACCGTGGCGTTGAATACGACCTGTACCCTTCTGAAATCATGACCGGTGCAACCATTTATAAAACCACTGAAGCCAACCTGATGGTTCAGGGCATTGGTGGTACGGTTGATTTACAAACTGTACGTCCGCTTGCAGCACAGGAAACACTGACACTGACCGGTGTTTATGAGATGGGCGGTAACGACTCTGACAACCCGGAATTTGATAACACCGGCAAACGCCTGGCGTTATCTTTTGTTGAAAAATTTGCTGATGACACAGTGGGTATTGCTGTGGCACTGGCGACCACTGAATCACCACGTAACGAACGTAAATATGGTGTGTGGGGATACAGTGCCAATGACGCAGGTCAAATCACGCCATCGGGTCTGGATACTCAGGCCATCAGCCGTGAACTCGACCGTGACACCATTTCAGCCGTACTCCAATGGCGTCCTACCGATAATCTCGATATCGTAGTAGATGCGCTGAGTATCGATTACTCAGATTCAGGCGTTATTCGTGGTTTTATCGAACCCTTCAATGCCGATCCGGCTTCACTAAGCGGTAGCGGCACCAATGTTTCTGGTACTCAGGTGGGCGTTAACCCGGTGCTGCGTACTGACCCGGCGCAAAAAGACGGTGAGCTGCAAACTTTTGGTCTGAACGTTAAATACAACATTGATGACAACTGGTCGGTAATGGTTGATGCAGCCAACAGTCAGTCAGAAAAACGCGACCTGCGTGGTGAGTCTTACGCTGGTTTAGCCCGTAACGGTGCCATCGATTCTTTCGGCACCCGCCAATTCCAAATGAGTCCTAACGGGGTATTCTTCACTGGCAGCACGGGTCTGGAAGCATTCTCCGATCCATCTCTGTTACAACTTACCGGCCCGCAGCAATGGGGTGGCGGTATGGCTAACATTGCCGACCAGTTTGCTACAGGCGTAAACACTGTATTTACTGACGCTGATGGCAACCCAATCCCATTCAGCTACTTAAATGCACAGGATGGTTTCTTAAACTACGCAGACTTCGAAGAAGAACTGACTACAGTTCGGGTTGAAGCAGAAGGCTATGTAGAGTGGGGAATTATCAACAAGATTCAGTATGGTGTTAACTACAGCGATCGTTACAAGATGAAGGACAACAAAGGTTTCTTTGCCACTGCTTCCTCTTACCCTTACTCAGAAGCCATTCCTTCAGAGTACCTGTATAACGGACTGGCCGATCTGAGCTGGGCAGGCTTTGGTCAGGTAGTTGCTTACGACGGTTTTGCCCCGTACAACGATGGCGAATATACCCTGAATGACGCAGGCCTGCTTGAGCCGGACCGTTTAGGTGACAGCTACACCGTTGACGAAGAAGTTGTGACCATTTATGCCAAGTTTGATTTCGAAACTGAAATCAATGGCTTCCCGGTTATTGGTAACTTTGGTGCGCAGTATGTGGATACCACTCAGTCGTCTACTGGTTATCTGGGTATTGTCGGCTCAAACTTCGCCGTATGTGACGACAACAACGACGGCCAGGTAGATTCAGACTGTATCTTAAGTGACGGCGATGAGTACAGCCACTTCCTGCCAAGCCTGAACGTAAGCATTGAAGTTGACGACAACCAGTACATTCGTGTCGCGGCCAACAAAACCATCAGCCGTGCCCGTATCGATCAGATGAAGGCATCAGGTTTTGTTAAGTTCGACCAGAACGTTGACTTAATTACGATTCCAAACAGCCAGGCAGATGTAGAGCAATTAGGTTCTCCATGGAGCAAGTTCCAGGGTAACCCGTCGTTACGTCCGCTTGAAGCCAATAACTTCGACCTGTCTTTCGAGAAGTACTTCGACAACGAAGGTTATGTTGCCTTAACGTTCTTCTACAAAGACCTGGTTAACTGGACAGATGACGCTCGTGAGTTAATCGACTTTACCAACGATTCAACCAACAATGGCGCCAACTACTTTATCCCTGGCTTCCACGACCGTATTATCCAGACCACCGGTCTGTATGGTCCGGCCAACGTGGCATACAACGCAGGTGATTTAGCTACGCCGCCGGACTTTGGTTATTTCGAGTACTTCCAGGATGGTCTGAAAGGTGAAGTAAAAGGTGCTGAGCTGACCGCCAATATCCCACTGGGTAACTTTATTGGTGCACTGGAAGGCTTTGGTTTTGCAGGCTCTGCCACTATCATCGATGCAGAACTGGAAAATGGAAACCCAATTCCAGGTCAGTCTGACCAGGTATTGTCACTGACTGCTTACTACGAGATGAATGGTTTTGAAGTTCGTGTGGCCGCTACCGACCGCTCTGAATTTGCAACCTACCAGCGTGGTGGCTCTAACAAAATTGAAACCGCAACCCGTGACAAGATCACTCAGGTTGATGCGCAAATCAGCTACGACTTTGAAGGCAGTGGTATTGAGTACCTTGAAGGTCTGCGTATTTCACTGCAGGGTACTAACCTGACAGATGAAAAAGAAGAAACCATCGGCGGCGACGGCATCGTGACCCTGCGACGTGAGTTTGGTCCTTCTTACATGCTGAACTTCAACTACTCGTTCTACTAAGAGTAACCTGTTAAAAAGCCCCGCATTTGTGGGGCTTTTTTGTTCTGGCAGGTTTGCTTTTCATTGTAATTTCACTAGAGTCAAAAGCAAACCGATGAAAACATGCTCAAAGGATGATTCATGCCTGATGCAATTAAAAAAGTGGTCATTGCCGGAGGCGGCACAGCCGGTTGGATGACTGCCGCACTGCTTAACAAAGTGCTGGGTAACAGCGTTACTATCGAACTCGTCGAGTCCGAGCAAATTGGTATTGTAGGCGTTGGCGAAGCAACAATCCCGCCAATCCAGACTTTTAACCGCTTTTTAGGGATCGACGAAAAAGCCTTTCTGAGGGAAACCCAGGGCACCATTAAACCTGTCTCTTATACACATCTGACGCTGCCGACGAATAGAGAGGT
>OJDQ01000070.1_pt1 | contig 53433 bp, 51 predicted proteins | sample 1592851 | NCBI WGS metagenome assembly OJDQ01 (sample SAMN05416774, study PRJEB24817) | seawater metagenome | isolation source: Sea water | place: Canada:Atlantic | collected 2013-07 | reverse complement strand
TATTGTTGTTTGATTAAAGTTATTCGCCAATTTTTAGTATGGTCAGTATTGGTACTGACTACCGGCTGCGTTGCCAATGCGGTCAAGCCACCCAAGCAACCATTGTTGAGTGCACCTGAAGCAACCCCTTTCGATTTGGCGGTAAATGTTTACTCATCCTATATCAGTGACGAGGTTGAGCAGCAATGTAATACCGCCGCCTTATCAAAGCGCCCCTGCAAAAACGATGGTATCCCCGCCAATGACTTTCTGAAAGGTCTTGAAAAACTCAGCTTATTTGCCGAGCTAAGCCCTTCGGTGAGTCGCCATGACTATGAATTGCTTATCGCCAATCAGCTAGCCGATTTCCCTACAGGACAACAGCAGTTATCTTCTGATTTACCTCTGCAAAGCTTTACCGAGTTTGCGGTAGAATGGCGCGGCGTGCACCTTGACAGCTTCCTGGTGCACTACTGGCATGAAAGCAAGGTTGAGCACGAGGATGTTGAGCAAATCATCCTGCGCTGGAGTGAGCATGCCAGGCAACAACACATTTTTTCTACCCCCTACCTGTATCAGACCATGGGCGCGAGTGATTATTCTACCGCGCTGACCCTGCCGGACTTACTGGGTGAATTTCAGTTAGCCCGCCAGTTTCTTTACCCGGACCCGTTTAAAGGTGTGCTGGCCAGGTACCTTCACCCCTCTTTTAGTGAAGCCATTATGGATATCGCCATTTATCCGGTGTTAGCCCCGTTAACAGGCGATCAGGCTCAGCGAGTCAGTCACGAACTGGAAGATGCGGTAGAACAAGCTAAACAGATTGCCGTGGAGCGCGCGATGGCAATGGAAATCAAACAGCACCAGAAAATATTCCGCCATGACAGCAGCGCAATGCAGGGCGTAATGTCAGAAATTGCGGCCGAAGGAGACAGTGGCGAAGCTCTGTATGCCACCATTTATGTCTTTCAGTTAGAAGATAAGTTTGTCAAATTCAGTACAACGTTCCCATCACGGATTGGCGATCCGTTGGTTAAAGAGGCTTTGTCGCAACTTTCTGTACCCGCTGAGTCAGCGCTAATGAAAGAGTTACGTAAAGCCCTGTAGTTCAAATCCCCATAAAAAAGCCCTGCTATGCAGGGCTGTTGTTTCGGTTATTTCTTATTCTTGTGGTAATCCATCATCCGGCGACGCTTACGTTGCTGGGCTAACGTTAACTGATTCTTTTTCCCTTCAAAGGGGTTAGCCCCTTCGCGGAATTCAATTTTGATAGGCGTTCCCATGACATCCAGCGCCTTTCTGAAATAATTCATCAGGTAACGTTTATAAGAACTGGGTAAATCCTGTACCTGGTTGCCGTGCACTACGATAACCGGTGGGTTGTATCCTCCGGCGTGGGCATACTTCATTTTAATCCGGCGTCCCCGCACCAACGGCGGCTGATGGTCTTCCTGAGCCAGCTCCATTATCTGCGTCAGCATAGAGGTATTAATCCGCTTAGTGGCGCTACGATAGGCCTCCTGCACAGACTCAAAAAGATTTCCTACGCCTGAGCCATGCAAAGCTGAAATGAAATGCAACCGGGCAAAATCAATAAAGCCCAGGCGACGATCCAGTTCTCGCTTAATGTCATCCTTGATATCGGTATCCAGGCCATCCCACTTATTCACCGCTATCACCAGTGAACGGCCTGAGTTAAGAATAAAGCCCAGCAGGCTGAGGTCCTGATCGGAAATACCTTCCCGCGCGTCAATTACCAGCAACACCACGTTAGCTTCTTCGATAGCTTTTAAAGTTTTAACAATCGAAAATTTCTCAACCGCTTCTGATACTTTTTTGCGTTTACGAACTCCCGCGGTATCAATCAGTACGTAGTCCCGCTCATCCCGTTGCAGGGGGATATAAACACTGTCCCGTGTGGTGCCTGGCATATCAAACACAACTACACGGTCTTCGCCCAGAATACGGTTAGTAAGTGTTGACTTACCAACGTTAGGTTTACCGACAATAGCCAGTTTAATAGGCAAACTTTGCAGGTGTTTCAGCTGATCTTCCGCATCGAGTTCTTCGTCTTCTTCGCTGGACCTGGTCACCAGCATTTCCGGAAATTGCTCATCGAGCGGCAACAGAGAATCCTGGATCAGCTGAGATACACCGCGACCGTGGGCAGCCGCTATCTGATGAACATGACCAAGACCAAGTGAGAAAAATTCTGCACTTTCGCTGTCGCCATTAATGCCATCCACTTTATTAGCCAGCAAAAATACAGTTTTGTCACTTTTGCGCAGGTGGTCGGCAATCAGTTGATCGGCAGGTAGCAAACCGGCCCGGGCATCGACTAAAAAGAACACCACATCGGCCTCTTCAATGGCCTGAAGAGACTGTTGGGCCATTAAGGTATCAATACCTTCCTCATCGCCGGTAATACCACCGGTATCAACTACGATGAAGTGACGTTGCTCATAACTGGCCCGGCCGTACTGGCGATCACGAGTCAGGCCCGGAAAATCGGCCACCAGCGCATCACGGGTATGAGTTAAACGATTAAACAGCGTTGACTTACCCACATTGGGCCGGCCAACTAACGCCACAACAGGCAACATATTGGTGTTCCTTTAAATAATAAACAAGCAAACGGCCGCGCATATAGCGCGGCCGTTAAATTATATCGGAATATCCTGAGAATTACAGGATAAGCATGGTTACTGAGCTGACAAGGCAGCAATTTCCCCATCACGGGTAATGGTTACTACCAGATCGTTAACTTTAACCGGGGTAGCGTAGATGGCTTCATCTTCATCATCACCGCCCAAATCGTAACGGGCAACCAGTTTGCCGTCTTCAGCATTTAACCAGTGCATCAGGCCCCAACGGTCGCCAAGCACTAATTGTTCACCCATAACCAATGGCGCAGTCAGATTTCGCTCTTTTAAGCCACTCTGAGACCAGATTTCCACACCGTTACGACGGTCCAGAGCGTATACAATAGAACGCGTATCGACGACATAGATACGATTTCCGCTCACGGCTAAATCGCGGTATGAACCGTATTCACGCTTCCACATAATACGACCACTGCGTAATTCAACGGCAGCCAGAGTGCCGTCGTAAGACACAATATAAACCGTATTGCCATAAACTACCGGCGCAGAGTCAACATCGATAATACGTTCGAGCTCTGTTGCACCCGCCGGAGCGGTAATAGCGGTTTCCCAGGCAGGAATACCACTGGTCAGAATATTAACCAGCAATTTACCGGTTGGTGTACCCACCAGTGCGCCACCATTAGTAGCAACTGGGGCTGAAATACCACGCAGACTCAGCGGCGGCACATCGGTTTCACTTCGCCACAGCTGCTCACCGGTTTTGGCATCCAGGCCAAATAACACGCCGGCGCCGGTATTCAGTACCAGAATACCTTCGTCCATAGCAGGCGTAGCCAGGATCTCACCTGGAACCGTTGTTTCCCACAGCGTTTCACCAGACTCTTCGTTCAGCGCACGGATAATGCCGTCTTCGGTGGCCACAAACACCATGTTGTAGCCTGCCGCAATGGCACTGACTTTAGCAGATGCACCGCTGCGCCATAGCCGCGCTATGTCATCCCAGAACGATTCGTCCGGGAAAATAGCAAAATTGCGTTCCCACACTACGTCGCCGGTATCCGGTGTTAGCGCCACGACTTCGCCATGACGTTCAGCGGCATAAACCATGTTATTGGCAAAGACCGGTACCAGACGCGAGAAATATTCATCGACACCATCACCAATAGAATAGCTCCAGACTTCTTTTGGACTTATCTGGTTTTCAATAGGCGCGATACGACGGATTTTGATTTCGTCTTCATCAGCGAACCAGTCTGACACGGTGGCACAACCAGACAAACCAATAATGGCTGCGGTTAAAACGACCCGTTTAAACATACGGCCACACAGAGTTGATTGCTGTGAGATGTTTCGAGTATTTAAATTCATTCACTATCCTGCGCTAACTGCAAGGTTATCTAACTTCATTTGCAGTAATCGATTGTTAATATTTTTCTCCAAGGCAGAGGAGTAGGCTATGCGAGCCTTGTCAAAGTTCCCCTGCGCGGCAAAAATATCACCTTTCACTTCTTCAACCTGCGCTGTGAACGCTTCATCAGTCACAGATTCAATTGTCGCTAATGCGTTATCGAACTGTTCCAGAGCTAACTGAACCCGTGCCAGGCGCACATTGGCAACTTGCTTGAGACTTTCGTCAGCGGCATTGGAGGCAACCCCTTTGAGATAAGTGGCAGCACTTTCCAGATCGCCATCATCGGCAGCCTGTTTAGCAGCAAGCAGGCCCGCCACGTTGGCATAGCCGGCACCACTTTCAGCACTGATAACAGCATCAATGGGCTGATTGTTCGCTTCGTTAACCAGCGACTCAAGTGCAGCCTGATAAGATTGAGAGGCGCTTTCTTTGGCAGCAATCTGCGAATCGCTGTAATACTGCCAGCCAAATAAGCCAGCCAGTCCCAGTACCGCACCCACAATCAGAGACGTGCCATGCTCTGACCAAAATCGCTTAATCGCTTCTACCTGTTGTTCTTCTGTAGCGAATTGTTCCATCTTTAAACCTCTTTATTTTGCTAACGGTTATACAGATAACACGTTATGTAATGCTGCTGGCAGCTCATCAAGAGCTACATTGACTTGTTCGCCGTTGCCACGCAGTGGCTTGAGGGTCACTTGCCGGGCTTCCATTTCTTCTGAGCCAATCAATAAGGCAACACTGGCTCCTACTTTGTCTGCCCGTTTTAGTTGTTTCTTCAGGTTGCCGCCACCGCAATGCAGCATTACCCGAAACTGATTGTCAGTATCGCGTAAAGACTCAGCTACCTGGCTGGCGTAGCCCCGGGTATCATCACCCAGTGCAGTCACATAGATGTCGGCCGCAGGCTGATTCTGTGCAATTTTTTCGAGGGTATCAAGCAGCAGAACCAGGCGCTCCATACCCAATGCAAAGCCAACACCTGGCGCGGGCTTGCCACCGAGTTGCTCAACCAGGCCATCATACCTGCCACCAGCACATACCGTACCCTGAGCGCCGAGACTTTCTGTCACCCATTCAAATACCGTGCGGTTATAATAATCAAGACCGCGTACCAGTCGCGGGTTGATTTCATACGCTACCCCGGCATTATCCAACAACTCACACAACAAGCTGAAGTGGGCTTTAGAATCTTCATCCAGATAATCGAGCAGTGATGGCGCATCAGTGACTAACGCTTGCACCTCTGGATTTTTGCTGTCCAGTACACGCAGCGGATTAGATTCCAGGCGACGCAAAGAATCTTCATCAAGGGCGGATTCGTGTTGTTTAAGATAAGCGACTAACGCGTCTTTATAATTCTGCCGGGCTTCATTTGACCCGAGCGAATTAATTTGTAACGTAACATGGTCACTGATACCGAACAGTTTCCATAAACGAGCCGATAACAGGATCACTTCTGCATCAATGTCGGCGCTTTCTAACCCGTAGGTTTCTACCCCAAACTGATGAAACTGGCGATAACGGCCTTTTTGTGGACGTTCATGACGGAACATCGGCCCCATATACCACAGGCGTTGCTGCTGATTATAAATCAGGCCATGTTCATTACCGGCGCGCACGGCACTGGCTGTTCCTTCCGGACGCAGCGTCAGGCTATCGCCGTTGCGGTCAGCAAAAGTATACATTTCTTTTTCGACAATATCGGTGACTTCACCAATAGAGCGCTTGAACAGGTCGGTACTTTCGACGATTGGCGTTCTGATTTCCTGATAGCCATAACTGGCCACAACCTGCCGAATTCCTGCCTCGACCTGTTGCCATTTACCCGACTCCGTCGGCAGGCAGTCATTCATACCTCGAATAGCCTGGATTGTTTTTGCCACCTGTTCTCTCTCAGCCTAATTAAAAGCCCCGCATTATAGGGGCTTTAGTGATTAACCACAAACATTCTTGCCAGCCAGGTCCGAAGCCCGGCGTTAAGGTTTTTCTACCACGGGAATCGCATTGGCAGAATCCAGCATCGCGGCTTTAGCCCGAATGCGTTTTTCCAGCTGTTCAACTAACTCGTCGTTAGCCAAACGTTCTTTCTGACGTTTACCGTCCAGATAAAAACCGCTCATATTGCGAGCACCGGTTAACCCCAAATCTGACACTTCCGCTTCACCTGGGCCATTTACCACACAGCCGATTATCGAGACGTCCATTGGCGTTAAGATGTCTTCAAGACGCTGTTCCAGGGCATTTACTGTGCCAATCACATCGAACTCTTGTCGCGAACAACTCGGGCAGGCGATAAAGTTTATGCCGCGGGAACGGATCCGCAGCGACTTTAGAATATCAAAGCCCACTTTAATTTCTTCCACCGGATCAGCAGCCAGTGACACGCGCAGCGTGTCGCCTATCCCTTCGGCCAGTAACATGCCAAGCCCAACTGCGCTCTTTACCGCCCCTGCACGCTGGCCGCCGGCTTCAGTGATGCCCAGATGCAATGGTTGCTCTATTTGTTTGGCCAGCAACCGGTACGCCCCAACGGCTAAAAACACATCAGAGGCTTTTACCGACACCTTGAACTGATCAAAGTTAAGCTTATCGAGAATATCCACATGGCGCATAGCCGACTCGAGCAGCGCTTCTGGCGTTGGCTCGCCGTATTTTTCCTGCAGGTCGCGTTCTAATGAACCACCGTTTACCCCAATACGAATAGGTATATTTTTGTCTTTGGCACAGTCGACTACCGACTTAACCCGTTCCATATTACCGATGTTACCCGGGTTGATACGCAGGCAATCCACGCCGTAATCAGCTACTTTAAGTGCTATCCGATAATCAAAATGGATATCAGCAATCAGCGGCACACTCACCTGCTCACGAATTTGCTTAAACGCTTCGGCAGCATCCATGGTAGGCACTGACACTCGCACTATCTCACCGCCGACGGCGACTATCCGATTTATCTGTGCAACAGTGGCCGCCACATCGGTAGTTGGCGTGTTGGTCATTGATTGCACGGCAATAGGCGCACCATCACCAATTGGCACGTTGCCTACATTAATGCGAATTGATTTTCTGCGTTGGATTGGACTATCAGCAAACATTATTGTTCCTGCCTGGGTAACGAAAACTTCGCGGTGCGGGTAGGATCGAATCCAGACATGTCTACCGCCTCACCGTCATAACTAATTTGCACCACATTGGGAGCACCGAGGGTCACTTCAAAAGGCGGCATGCCTGTTACCTGCATTTCATAACCAGACGCTTTAATGCCATAGGCAATGGCTTCACCACTGGCATCGGTAATATTGACCCAACAATCAGCGCTAAAACTGAACACCAGTTCAACGGGAACTCCATCACTGAGGGCATCCTGTTCCGCGCTGGCTTCGACAGGCTGCACGGTTGGTTCATCCGGCTCATCTGTTGCCGTAATGGCCGCTGCAGTGTCATCTTCAGTATTCATGTCCTGCAGGGGTTCAGTAATATCAGCAGCAGTTTCAGTAGCAGTAATCGCTGTTTGCGGGGTACCCTGCCCCTGCATTTGTTGCGCCACCGGTTGTGGCCGGCTGGTTGCGGTAATGGGCTGAGTGCTGGACTGATTAGTGGGCTGACTTTGTGTACCTGGCGGTGTAGCCGGCTGCTCAGTACTTTCATTGGCAGGTTGTTGATACCACCACACCACCACACCGGCAATCAGCACGATCGCAATACCGTAAGTCACCATCATCCAGCGGTCATCGTGGGCCTGCTTGGCAACACGACGGGAAAAACTCTGTAATTTAGCCGGCGGTTTAGGAGTAGTGTGATATTGATTGAAAAGGGTTAATACTTCTTCCGGGTTAAGCCCCAGGTTCTTTGCATAAAGACGCACATACCCCTTAAAGAATGTCACAGACGTGGAATCATCAATACGATTTTGTTCGAGATCGTCAATGATTCCGACTTTTAAATACAACTTATCAGCGATTGCCTGTTGTGTCAGGCCCTGCTCTTCCCGCGCTTCCCGCAATACCTGACCGGGACTGGGTGCGGCAGGCACATGCTGCTCATCAGCTTCAATGTGCTGCTCTTTGTCCATTTGTTACCTGCGTTAGTTGGTTTGTTCTGCTGGCGGCACCAGCCATAATTTCATGCCGACCTTAATAGACCCGTTTTTGTCCAGGTCGTTCCACTCTTTCAGTGTGTTCAGCTTAATATTATATTTGAGCGACAACCGATAGAGGTTTTCTTTCGGCTGAACGATATGAAACCGGGTGTCGGTTTTATCAACCGGCGCATTCTGGCTAACTTCAGCTGCCGCTTCAACCTGCTCTTCTGCTGGTTCTTCAGGCTCTTCGGCCACTATAACCGGCCCGCGCTCAGGCGCTTGTGATTGAGTCGGCTCGGAGAGCTCAGTTTGCGGAACGGCTGGCTCAGACACTGTCGCGTCTTCAACGACAGGCTCCGGGACTTTTTCGGGTGCCGGTGCAGGTTGCGACTGAGGCTTGTTTTTTATCTTGATGACTGGCTGTGGCACCGTCTTTTGACGCTCAATGTATAACCGGGCCAGAGAACTGTCCGGGTACATGCGCAGGAGCATATCACCATAACCATTGGCAGCACGTAAATCACCCTGACCTTTTGCAATCTCTACAGCCATCCACAAGGAGTCAGCAGAGACTCTTGCCACCTTTTCATAGCGGCGCAAGGTTTCAGCTGCCAAATCATATTGTTCAGTCGCTGCGTACATCTCGGTAAGAATAAATAAGGTTTTGGCTCGACCCGGCTGGTGCTTCAGGGCGCTGTTTAGGTAGTCAATAGCATCTTCGCCCTCACCCTGACTCTGTGCACAAAGCGCCATGTTCTCGTAAGTTTCTGCGGAGCTGGCATACTGCTTGGCATTGAGAGCCTGCATAAAGAATGTTTTGGCTTTTTCATAGCGCCCGTCCTGGCATAAAAAGGCGCCGTAGCTGTTGGCTATGTTAGCGTCACGTGGCGCCAGGCTCATCGCAGTTTGGTAAGACTCATCAGCGCGTTCGGTTTCGCCCACTACCTGATAGTAATAGGCCAGCCCGTAATGGGTGTCGGCGAGACGCGGTGCGAAAGACAACGCTTTATCCAAATTTTGCTTGGCTTGTGAATAATTGCCGTTTTTAAGGTAAGTTAATCCTAAGGAAACACGGGTTTTGGCTGCTTCCTGTTGATCAAATTCAGAACTAAAGGCTCCGGGCTGGGTTTCACTGACACAGCCAGCCATGGCTATCATCAGACTCAAAACTATCAGTACTCTCATCGGCAGCGCTTACCTTATGTTTTTTCGATATATTGTTATTGGGACATTTTTACCGAAATTGGCTCGCCCTTCATCTGTTTTTTCAACATTCTTTTCGTTCGGTCCACTACGTCACCCACTAACTGACCACACGCGGCATCAATATCGTCGCCACGGGTTTTACGTACAATCACCGTATAACCGTACTCCATAAGCACTTTAGCAAAGCGATCGATACGAGAGTTGCTGGAGCACGTATAAGGCGAACCCGGATATGGGTTAAACGGGATCAGGTTAATTTTACACGGCGTATTCTTCATCACTTTAGCCAGCTGGTGGGCATGCTCGGTTGAGTCATTAATCTGATTCAACATAACGTATTCCACCGTTACCTTGCCCTGATTCGCTTTCGACTTAGCCAGATATCTGCGAACGCCTGCCAGAAAGGCTTCGATGTTGTATTTTTTATTAACCGGTACAATCTCATCACGCAGTTCATCATTTGGCGCATGTAACGAAATAGCCAGCGCCACATCGATTTGATCACCCAACATATCAAGGGCCGGCACCACACCGGAAGTGCTCAGCGTAACCCGGCGTTTTGATAATCCAAAGCCATAATCATCCAGCATGATATCCATAGCCGGCACCACGTTTTTCAGATTCAGCAAGGGCTCACCCATGCCCATCATCACCACGTTAGTGACCGGTCTTGCTGAGGTGTCATTGGACAAGCCTAACGTGGTCGCGACCCGCCATACCTGGCCAATAATTTCAGCCACGGTGAGGTTACGGTTAAAGCCTTGCTGGGCGGTTGAGCAAAAGGTGCATTCCAACGCACACCCTACCTGCGAAGAAACGCACAAGGTAGCGCGGTCGGCTTCCGGGATCCACACCGTCTCCACTTCCTGACCGCCATCGAGCTTAAGAGCAAACTTGATGGTGCCGTCGGTAGCCTGCTGGTGATAGGCAATTTCTGGCGCTCTGACTTCACACTGTTCGATTAACTTAGCGCGCAGGTTTTTGTTGATATTGGTCATCTGCTCAAAGTCACTGATACCGTGCTGGTAAATCCACTTCATGACCTGATCGGCACGGAATGGCTTCTCGCCGATTTCAGCGAAATAGTCGCGCAATCCCTGCCGATTAAAATTAAGTAGGTTTGTTTTGGTCATAAAGCGTTATCAACTCTTCAAATTAGTGGCGTGGAACGGGTATAGAATATCACGAAAACGAAAATCGATCACAGACAGAAAAGGGAGCCGAAGCTCCCTTTTTGTATTGCATCAGGCTGAGCTTAGCGAGTGCGTGGGCAGATTTCTTCTTCTGAGAAGAAATACGCGATTTCACGCGCTGCTGATTCTGGCGCATCTGAGCCGTGAACCGCATTTTCGTCGATAGATACTGCATAGTCAGCGCGCAGTGTACCGGCAGCCGCTTCAGCCGGGTTAGTCGCACCCATGATTTCACGGTTTTTAACTACGGCGTTTTCACCTTCCAGTACCTGAACCATTACCGGGCCAGACGTCATGAAGTCTACCAGGGCGCCAAAGAAAGGACGCTCTTTGTGTTCAGCATAGAAGCCTTCAGCTTGTTCTTTGCTCATGTGAACCATTTTAGAAGCAACGATGCGCAGACCAGCAGATTCGAAGCGGTTGTAGATTGCACCGATTACGTTCTTTGCAACGGCATCAGGCTTAATAATTGAAAACGTGCGCTCAAGAGCCATTTTCTGTCTCCGGGTTTAATTGTAAAATTTTGGTCGCGAATTATAGGCAATCTTTACGCCTGTGCCTAGGGGGTAGCAAACAATTATCAAAAAATCTTAACAAAGGTGCTGATAAATGCAGATTATCCGCCGTGCTGAGCGGCTAAATGCTGTATTTTCCCTACAATAGCGCGTAAACCATTGCCCCGGGTTGGCGTGATGTGGCGCTCAAGGTCCAGCGCTTCAAAGTACCCATCGATATCAAAGGCGGTTATTTCAGCCGGGGTTTTATCGTTATACGCTGCCATCACTAGTGCCAGTAATCCGTGAACAATAACGGCATCACTGTCGACTTCAAAGTGAATTTTATCATCCATCATTGAGGTAACCAGCCACACGCTGCTCTGACAGCCTTTGACTAACCGTTCCGGGGTTTTCTGAGCATCATCAAGGCGCGGCAGAGCTTTGCCCAAATCAATGATGTATTGGTACTTTTGTTCCCAATCATCAAAGAACTCCAGATCTTCAACGATTTCCTGACTAGATGGTAACTGCATTGTTTATTCCCGAATTAAAAAAACAGGCCGGCTTCAAGCTGGGCTTCTTCGCTCATTTTATCCCGTGACCAGGGAGGATCAAACACCAGCTCTACTTTGACGTCCTCGACGAACGGCACCAGTCCCACGCGGTATTCCACATCGCCAACCAGCACCGGCCCCATGCCGCAACCTGGTGCGGTGAGAGTCATGTCGATGGTAACTTGTTTCGCGTGCTGGTTGATGTCGACGTTATAAATCAAACCAAGAGAAACCAGGTTGATCGGAATTTCCGGATCGTAGATGGTTTCCAGCGCGTCCCAGACCTGCTGTTGATCAATATTCCCGTCTGCTGGCGCGGTAAAATCGAGACTTTGTGGCTTACGACCAATGGCGTCGGCATCGGTGCCATCAATACGCAGCATGTTGCCATGCCAGGTAACCGTATAGTTGCCGCCTAAATCCTGGGTGATATTGACAAATTCGCCATCGGGAATGATAACGGTTTCGCCGGAAGGCACTTTACGCGACTTCACTTCACGCTCAGTCACCACCATTTTTTGTTTCATAAATTACCTTATCCGACGTTAAAGCTTTCGCCGCAACCGCATTCATCGACAACGTTAGGGTTGTAATACTTAATTACCCCGTTAACACCTTCCATTACATAGTCAATTTCGGTGTTCTGCAGTAGCGAAACCGCCTCTTTGGCGATAGCGACAGTCAGCTTATCGGACACACTGAGTACTTCGTCACCGTCTACCGATGCATCGGCAAAATCCAGCACATAAGCGTACCCTGTACAGCCACTTACCTTGGTTGATAAGCGAATGATTTTACCTGGCTGGCTTTTCAGTTTACCTTCAAAGTGCTTAATAGCACCGGGGGTGAATGTGACAACGTCTTTACTGGGTACAAAAGTTTCTACTGACATGGTTTTCTCTCCTAGCCCAACATAGTTTGAGCTTTACGTAAGCCCGCAAAGAATGCCGAGACTTCTTCCAGGGTGTTATACAACGAGAAAGAAGCACGGGCAGTACCATTAATACCAAGGCGATGCATCAGTGGTTGTGCACAGTTATCACCGGTGCGTATAGCGATGCCCTGGCGATCCAGAATAAAGCCAATATCGGCCGGGTGCGCATTGTCCATCACGAAGCTTAAAATACCAATCTTATTTGGCGCCGTGCCGATTAAGCGCATGCCCTGAATATCCGCGGCCTGCGTCATTGCAGCATCGATTAATGCTTTTTCATGGGCCTGAACGGCGGCAATATCAAGATTGCTAAACCAGTCCAGCGCTGTGCCTAAGCCAATGGCGCCGGCAATGTTGGGGGTTCCGGCTTCAAGCCGGTTGGGTAACGCTCCCCAGGTGGCACTCTGATAAGTCACATCGGCAATCATTTCACCACCGGTTAACCACACCGGCCAGTCTTCCAGTACAGATTGTTTGCCCCACAGCACGCCAATGCCGGTTGGACCAAACACCTTATGCCCTGAGAATGCATAAAAATCGCAGCCCAGCGCTTGCACGTCCACGTCGCCATGAGCGATACCCTGAGCGCCGTCTACCAGCACCAAAGCGCCATAGGCCTTGGCCATAGCAGTCAGTTCTTTTACCGGATTAACAGTACCTAACGCATTGGATACGTGAGGAAAAGCCACCATGCGGGTGTTCGGCCCAAGTGAAGCTTTAAAGGTGTCGAGATCGAGTTCACCATTATCAAAAATCGGGGCGACACGCAGCGTAGCGCCACTCTGTAAACAGGCTTGTTGCCAGGTAACCAGGTTAGCGTGGTGTTCCATTTCGGTCACCACTACCTCGTCACCCGCTTCCAGTTGCTGGGCCAGGCCTTTCGCCACCAGGTTAATACCTTCAGTGGTGCCGCTGGTCCAAATCACTTCGTTGCGATGAGCCGCATTGATAAAGGTAGCCACCTGATCGCGGGCTTTTTCGTAACGGCGCGTCGCTTCGTCTGACAACTGGTGGGCGCCGCGGTGTACATTGGCATTACACTGGGTATAAAAATTGACCAGAGAATCAATCACCACCTGAGGCTTTTGCGTGGTGGCACCATTATCCAGATACACTAACGGCTTGCCATCTACCGTTTGCGATAGAATAGGAAACTCTTTGCGGATTGCCGCTACGTCAAAACTCATTTAACCTCCATGCCCACAAAACGGTCATGTAACTGGTTAAGTAACCAGCCGGCTATGTCTTCGTTCGGGATCTGATTGATGAGTTCCTGAATAAAACCAAAGTTAAGCATGATCAACGCCTGACTGCGACTAATGCCGCGGGTTAGCAGATAATACAACGCGGTATCATCTATTTCTGCCACGGTAGCACCATGTGCGCACTTGACGTCGTCGGCGTAGATTTCAAGTTCAGGCTTGGTATTTATCACCGCCCGGCGGGACAGTAACAAATTGCGGTTGTTTAATTCCGCCAGCGTTTTCTGTGCGTCGCGATGTATATGAATACGGCCGTTAAATACCGCTTTGGCGCGATCACCCACGATACCCCGGGCATTTTCCTCGGTGGTACAGTTAGGAACAGCGTGCTCAATAGTTGTATGCAGATCAAACAGCTCGCCTTCGGCCAATAAATAGATGGCATTGATATTCGCGTTGGCAAATTCGCCGGTATAGATCACATCTACATCGAGGCGTGATAACTGGCTTCCATAGCCGATCAGCGTGCTGTTTAACTGCGCCTTTTCGGCGACCTTAAAATGGCAACCGCCAACATGCATCGCTTGCTGAGTGAACATGGCAAACCGGTAATGCTCAAGATGCGCTTCGCTCTCCAGTACATATTCACTGAATGCAGTATTAACACTGCTGGCATCACCGTAACCGTCTTCAAGCACAGTAGCTCGCGCGCCGGCTTCGACCTGCATCAATACACGCAGGTGCTGATCGCCTTCATTACTGGCAAGCTGGGAAATACGAATGGGAGTATCAATGGTTTTACCCGCTGCAACACGGATATATAAACCATCCGCCAGCAAGGCGTCGTTAACCTGTCCAAACAGGTGCTTAGCAGGTTTTACGTCTGATAACAGGCTTTCAATAGCGGTTTGCTGTTGCGCAGTAGCGGTGGAGAAACGCACTATCTCCAACCCTTCAGGCAGCGCCAGCGCACTGACATCGGTGAGTAGCTCATTGCCACTGAAGACTAATTCGATAGCGCTTAACTCGCCAATTTTGGGCGCGCTGAATGTGCTATTTTCAGGCTTAGCCAATAACACACTGCGCTTTTCTACCGGGATAAGCGGCGTAAAACGCCAGTCTTCCACTTTGCGTAACGGCCAGCGAACTTTTTCCAGTTCCGCCAGAGCCGCCTGACGATGAGGTGCCAGCCAGTCCTGATGTGTTTGCGCCGTGGCGATTACTTCAGACAGCCATTGGCTCATGCATCAGCCTCCTCATAGGCTTTGCCTAAAAAGGCATAACCAGATTTTTCAACTTCCAGCGCCAGTGACGCATCACCGCTTTTGACAATCTTGCCGTCTGCCAGAATATGCACAAAGTCTGGTTTGATGTAGTCGAGCAGGCGTTGATAGTGAGTCACCACAATAAAACTGCGCTGACCGTCACGCTGACTGTTTACGCCATCTGCAACCACTTGCAGGGCGTCTACGTCGAGGCCTGAGTCTGATTCATCCAGGATGCACAGTGATGGCTCTAGCAGAATCATTTGCATGATTTCGTTACGCTTTTTCTCACCACCTGAGAAGCCTTCGTTAACTCCACGCTTTAAGAAATCCAGCGGCAGATTTACCTGCTTACAGGCGGCTTTGGCTTTCTTTAAAAACTCAGCAGCAGTAAGCGGCTCTTCACCACGGTGTTCGCGCAGCGCATTTACGGATTCTTTTAAGAATTCCATATTGCTGACGCCGGGAATTTCTACCGGATACTGGAACGCCAGAAACAGGCCTTCACGGGCGCGCTCTTCAACTTCCAATTCAAGCAGGTCTTTACCGTTCAGCTTGACGGCACCTTCATTCACTTCATAGCCTTCCCGGCCTGACAGGACATAGCCAAGCGTACTTTTTCCGGCGCCGTTGGGCCCCATGATGGCATGAACTTCACCAGGCTTAACTTCCAGATTCAGCCCTTTGATAATGGTTTTATCTTCAACACTGGCGTGTAAATTATCGATAGATAACATTAAATTCTTTACCCCACAGAACCTTCTAAACTAATTTCGAGTAACTTGCCGGCTTCTACCGCAAATTCCATTGGTAATTCTTTGAAGACTTCTTTACAGAAGCCATTAACGATCATGGACACCGCTTTCTCAGCGTCCAGGCCACGTTGTTGAGCCAGGAATAATTGTTCGTCACTCACCTTGGAGGTAGTGGCTTCATGTTCAACAATGGCTGACGGATTGCGACTTTCGATATATGGGAAAGTATGCGCACCACACTGATCGCCAATTAGCAGCGAATCACACTGCGTAAAATTACGGGCGCCATCTGACTTTGGCCCCATCTGTACCAGACCGCGGTAGGCATTATTACTCTTACCTGCCGAGATCCCTTTTGAAATAATGGTCGAGCGGGTATTTTTACCCAAATGAATCATTTTGGTGCCGGTGTCGGCCTGCTGACGGCCCCGGGTAAGCGCTACAGAGTAAAACTCACCAACACTGTTATCCCCTTTCAGCACACAGCTTGGATATTTCCAGGTGACTGCCGAGCCAGTCTCTACCTGAGTCCAGCTGATTTTGGCATCGTTGTGGCAAATACCGCGCTTGGTCACAAAGTTGTAAATGCCGCCTTTGCCGTTCTCGTCACCGGGGTACCAGTTCTGAACGGTAGAGTACTTGATATTGGCTTTGTCCATAGCAACCAGTTCAACCACTGCTGCATGCAACTGATTTTCATCACGTTGTGGGGCAGTACAGCCCTCCAGATAACTGACGTGACTGCCTTCATCGGCAATAATCAGGGTACGTTCAAACTGACCGGTGTTTTGCTCGTTAATCCGGAAGTAGGTCGACAGTTCCATCGGGCATCGCACGCCCTTCGGAATGTACACAAAAGAGCCATCCGTAAAGACGGCACTGTTTAATGCCGCAAAGTAGTTATCAGAACGGGGCACCACGGAACCAATGTATTTCTTTACCAGCTCCGGGTATTTTTGAATGGCTTCAGAAATAGGGCAGAAAATAACCCCCGCTTCATGCAGTTTTTCGCGGAAAGTGGTCACCACCGAGACAGAGTCAAATACCGCATCGACTGCAACACCGGCGAGCATTTCCTGCTCGTGCAGCGGAATGCCCAGCTTGTTGTAGACATCGAGTAGTTCCGGATCAACTTCATCCAGTGACTTAGGCTTGTCCTTCATACTCTTGGGTGACGAATAATAAGAAATGGCCTGATAATCAACCTTTGGATAATCCACGTGAGCCCAGTCCGGCTCTTCCATCTCCAGCCAAGAATGATAGGCTTTTAACCGCCATTCGAGCATCCATTTCGGCTCATTTTTCATGGCAGATATACGGCGGATAATGGATTCGTCCAGACCATTTTCGAAGGTATCAGACTCGATTTCTGAATAGAAACCCGCCTCGTATTGTTTCGATAGCGCCTGTTCGATTTGCTCGCTCATTGACTCATCTCACTGTTATTAAACATTTCGTCGCGATGTCGGCAGGTAATTACTGCCACTAACTCTGGTTAGTACTTTCGCTTTATCACGACATGGGTGCCACATTATATAATACCCGAGTATTTCACTCAACTATTCAGCCGGGACGTTACAACCTTGTGCCAGCCTCCGGCACAGCTAACGTGGCGCTTTGTGTGCACTGAAATCTGGGGGCCGCAATCTTGCCTGAATATTGGCTTAACTGCAATCTTAGCGGCTCCGACTTAGGTCTGAATTACACGCTTTGACAGGCGGTAGTGCTAACCAGCCTGTCTGACCTGACGCAATGTTTCTACGGTTTGTATTACCCGTTTTGCGGCAAAACGGATGTCTTCTTCAGTAGTAAAACGTCCGACCGAGAAACGCAGACCCGCATGCGCCAGTTCTGCACTTCGACCAAGCGCCGTTAAGACGTAAGAAGGCTCCATGCTGGCCGAGGTACAGGCTGAACCGGTAGAGATTGCAATATCATGCAGTCCCATCACCAGACTTTCGCCATCAACACCACCAAAACTGATGTTGATAATGCCAGGCACGCGATGGGTGAGGTGACCGTTAAGGTGCACATCATCGAGGCGACTGACCTCTTCCCATAATAATTCAGTATACCCGCGTAATCTGGCAGCTTCTTCATTCAGGGATTGGCCGGCAAGCTCACAGGCCTCACCAAAACCCACTATCTGATGGGTTGGCAGCGTTCCCGAGCGCATACCCCGCTCATGACCTCCGCCGTGTATTTGCGCGGCGATATGCACTTTGGGACGGCGCCGAACATATAGCGCGCCGATGCCCTTTGGTCCGTAACACTTGTGCGCAGAGAAAGACATTAAATCCACGGCCAGTTCGGCCAGGTTGATTGGTAACTTGCCAAGACTCTGTGCCGCATCAACATGAAAATACACCTGATGCTCGCGACATAACTCACCGATAGCGGCGATATCCTGGATAACGCCCGTTTCATTATTCACATGCATTACAGATACCAACACAGTGTGGTCGGTGATCGCTTCAGCCACCTGCTCAACTGAGACTAACCCAGCAGTATCCGGCTGAAGCAGCGTAACGCTAACCCCCTGCTGTGCCAAAAACGCTACGGTATCGAGTACGGCTTTGTGCTCGGTCGCCACTGTAATGACATGTTTATGCTGTTTGTCTGAGGCCTCTACCACGCCTTTAATGGCAAGGTTGTCAGACTCGGTGGCACCCGACGTAAAGACAATTTCACGGGGATCGCTATTAACCAGCTCGGCAATTTGATTGCGCGCCACATCAACGGCTTCTTCTGCCACCCAGCCAAAACGGTGTGAGCGTGAGGCCGGATTACCAAAATTCCCCTCCAGTGTCAGACAGGCAGCCATTTGCTTTGCCACGTGCGGATCCACCGGTGTAGTTGAGGCATAATCTAAATAAACGGGAGTACGGTTCATGGTATATCTTTAAAGCTGTATGCTGACCTGGATTTTACCGTCGACCGGCATTTTATGCTTATCCTGACGGCCAGCCACTGCCTGCACGTCGCCCTTCGCCATCAGTTCTCCGAGGCTGATCCCATCGAGAAAATGACTAATGCGATCGCTAAGGTCCTGCCACAGACTGTGAGTGAGGCATCTTTCACCGGCCTGACAATCGCCCTGTCCCTGACAGCGCGTAGCATCTACCGATTCATCCACAGCGCGGATCACTTCACCTATGGCAATAAGTTCAGCTTCACGGCCCAACTGATAGCCACCACCTGGCCCGCGAACACTGAGCACCAGGCTTTCTCTGCGTAATCGAGAAAAAAGCTGCTCTAAATAAGACAGGGATATTTCTTGTCTGGCAGAAATATCGGCCAGTGATACCGGCCCCTGCTTGGAATGGAGTGCTACATCTAACATTGCCGTTACTGCGTAGCGGCCTTTTGAAGTCAGTTTCATAACCAGATACGGATGGTGAACAATGGTAAAATTGTTCCATACCTGAGTAAATTGGTCAAGTATAAAACCCTACTCATTACTCAGGTATTCTCTTGTTCCTGCTAGGCGGATAATCTTCAGCAACAACGTCGTTTAGATTTGCGGGTCAAATTCTTCATGATTCGTCTGTTTCGGGTTCGGCACAACCGGCGAGATACCAGTACTGGCAAAGTCCTCTGCGGTCATCGCGCTCAGACGCTCTTTTGATACCTCTCCTCCCATACCCTGAATGACCTGGCACAGCTCTTCGATCCGCCCATCCATAGCATGAATATGCTCTACCATAATCCCCATGGCGTTCGCCACCGGGTCAGGATTATCTGAAGCCACTGCATAAGCGTCGAAACCATATTTCTTTGCAATAGCGTTACGCTTTTCTTTACCGGTGTCGGTGTCTTTAGCCGGCTGCAATATGTGACCGGGAATACCAAGTACCGTGGTACCCGGCGGGGCGTCTTTCACGACCACAGAATTGCTCCCGATCTTTGCCCCTTCGCCGATAATAATTGGCCCCAAAACCTTAGCGCCAGCGCCAACAACCACGTTATTTTCCAGCGTCGGATGACGTTTGCCTGAATTCCAGGTGGTACCACCCAGAGTAACGCCATGGTAAAGGGTGACATCATCTCCAATCTCTGCCGTTTCGCCAATCACCACGCCCATACCGTGATCGATAAAAAAGCGTCGGCCAATGGTGGCTCCAGGATGGATTTCTATACCCGTCAGCCAGCGGCTGAACGTAGACAACGAACGTGCCAGCCATTTAAATTCAAGCCGCCAGAGTTTATTGCTGACCCGATGAAGCCACACCGCGTGTAAACCCGGATAGTTTGTCAGCACTTCAAAGGCGTTACGCGCCGCCGGGTCACGATGGAAAACCGCTCTGACATCTTCTTTAATTCGGCTGAACATGGCTATTTCTCGGCTGATTTATCCACTGAAGCCAGAATACCGCGCAGGATATTCAGTTCCTGAGACTCAGGACGGGCTCGATTAAACAGGCGGCGCAGGCGGGTCATTACAATACCTGGGTGATTTTCATTGATAAAACTGACATTTTTTAACGTCGATTCCAGGTGCACGTAAAAACGCTCAAGGTCATCGTTTAACGGGTACTCGGTTTGTTCTGTCGGGATCGCGTCTTTATTCAGGTACGCCATGCGAATTTCATAACACAGCGTTTGTACTGCAGCAGCCAGATTTAACGAACTGTAATCAGGATTTGCAGGTATGCATACATGAAAATGGCATTGCTGTAACTCTTCGTTAGTAAGGCCATTATTTTCACGACCGAAGACCAGTGCAACCGGGTAATTTTCCACTTCTTTTATCAGCTTTTCGCCGCAACTGCGAGGTTCCAGCATGGGCCAGCTTAATGTTCTTGAACGAGCCGAGGTTCCGACGACCAGACCGCACCCCGCCACCGCTTCTTCGAGTTTACTCACCGTTTTGGCATTGGCTAATACATCGCCGGCACCCGCAGCCAGCGCGCTGGATTTACCATCGGGCGGGCTGATGGGATCTACAAGGTACAGGTTACTTAAACCCATGGTTTTCATCGCCCGGGCCGCAGAGCCTATGTTACCGGTATGTGAGGTATTAACTAATACGATTCTGATTTTATCTAGCATGTTTTGAATGAGTACGGCTGTAAATGGCGCTGAGTGTAGCATACCGCTTACACATTCTCACCGCTTAGCTGCGTATTTCGTCGGGCGTGGCATTGCATTGTGAAGCGGAACTGGTACACTGCGCCGCGTTTATTTTTTGATCTTTTACAATTGGTGGTTTTGTTATGCATCCGATGCTGAACATTGCGGTGCGCGCTGCGCGCGTGGCTGGCTCTATTATTGTCCGTGGTTTCGAGAATCGTGACGACCTGGTTAAGCAGGTTAAGGGCGCGAATGATTATGTTACTCAAATCGACAAAGAAGCCGAGATGGCAATTATTCACAAAATTAAGCAGTCGTATCCCGAACATAGCTTTTTAGGTGAAGAGAGTGGCGAAACCGCAGGCGAAAGCACTGAATTTCAGTGGATTATTGATCCGCTTGATGGCACCACCAATTTTATTAAAGGCATTCCTCATTTTGCCGTGTCTATTGCCTTACTTCATAAAGGCCGTATCGACCAGGGCGTTGTTTTTGATCCCATCCGGGGTGAATTATTTACCGCTTCCCGTGGTCAGGGGGCTCAGTTAAACGGCTACCGAATCCGAGCCAGTAAAGCCCGTGATTTGTCGGAAACCGTTCTGGCAACCGGTTTGCCTTTCAAAAACAAAGCCCAATATGCCGACTACGCCATCCGCTTAAACAAAATTTTTCACGATTGCGGCGACATTCGTCGTGCAGGCAGTGCTGCGCTGGACTTAGCCTATGTGGCCGCCGGCCGGCATGATGGTTACTGGGAGCGTGGTATCAAACCCTGGGATATTGCTGCGGGCGAGCTGTTAGTGCGAGAGTCCGGAGGACTGGTTACAGACTTCAGCGGGAATAACGATCCCTTGTATAAAGGTGAAATTGTTGCAGGTAGCGTGAAAGTGGTACAAGGGCTGGTTAAGCACCTTAAATAAAGCCGCGAAGATCGTTTACAAATAACAAAAAGGCCACTTCAATGAAGTGGCCTTTTTGTTAAAGAAACCGTTTAGCCGTTTAGTGAAGCCAGGTATTCTTTGAATTCCTCGCCCAGGCCTGGATGGCGCAGAGCATATTCCACGTTCGCTTTCATGTAACCCAGCTTACTGCCACAATCGTGGCTCTTGCCTTTCATGTAGTAAGCATCGACCTGCTCTACTTTCATTAATGAAGTAATCGCATCGGTTAACTGGATCTCACCACCGGCGCCCGGTGGAGTGTACTCCAGTAACGGCCAGATTTCATGTGACAACACATAACGACCTACCACAGCCAGATCGGACGGCGCTTCTTCAAGCGGCGGCTTCTCAACCATGTCATGAATCTTCGCAGACTCACCCGGCTTAATACTCGCGCCTTCCAAATCAACGATACCAAACTTAGAGATGTTCTCTTGCGGTACCTGCTCTACCATCACCTGACTTACGCGACTGGTGTTAAAACGTGCCACCATATCCGCCAGATTGTCCTTTTTGAGGTTACTGGCGTAGTCGTCAATAATAACGTCTGGCAAAACCACGGCAAACGGTGCATCACCGACCATGGGATGAGCACACATAATGGCATGTCCAAGACCTTTAGCAGCACCCTGACGAACATGCATAATCGTTACGTCTTTAGGGCAGATAGCCTGTACTTCTTCCAGTAACTGACGTTTAACCCGCTGTTCCAGCGTCGTCTCCAGTTCGAAAGAGGTATCAAAATGGTTCTCGATACTGTTTTTACTGGCGTGAGTCACCAGAATTATTTCTTTCAGACCCGCCTGAACACACTCGTTAACCACGTACTGTATTAGGGGTTTATCGACAACCGGCAGCATTTCCTTGGGAATTGCCTTGGTTGCTGGCAGCATACGCGTACCTAGGCCGGCTACAGGAATAACCGCTTTTTTTACCTGACTCATAGTTTATGTCCTTTTATAGATAGTCCTCGACCAATGGCATAGTAATGCAATCCGTATTCCGACATGGTTTTCGGGTCATACAGATTTCGGCCATCAAAAATTAATGGAATGCTGAGTTTTTCTTTGATGAGGTCAAAATCCGGCGCGCGGAATGACTGCCACTCCGTACAAATAACCAGGAAATCAGCATTATCCAGGGCCGCTTCTTTGGTTCCGGTTAATTTTAGATCGGAACGACTGCCAAAAATACGCTGCGTTTCTTCCATTGCTTCAGGGTCGTAAGCCTGAACAGTTACGCCCTGCTCCCACAACAGTTGCATTAATACGCGACTGGAGGCTTCACGCATATCATCGGTGTTGGGTTTGAAGGATAACCCCCACAATGCAATGGTTTTACCTTTCAGGTCACCGTTGAAGTGGCCGGAAATGTATTCAAATAACTTTTCTTTTTGGGTGTAGTTAACCGCTTCCACGGATTCAAGTACTTTAGCCTGATAACCTACCTGATTTGCACTACGAATGAGCGCTTGCACATCTTTGGGGAAACATGAACCACCGTAGCCACATCCCGGATAGATAAACTGGTAACCAATGCGTGGGTCTGAACCAATTCCTCGACGAACATTCTCGATATCCGCACCAAAACGCTCTGCCAGATTTGCCATTTCATTCATAAAGCTGATCTTCGTCGCCAGCATACAGTTTGCAGCGTATTTGGTCAGTTCAGCAGAGCGAATATCCATCACGATTACTTTGTCGTGATTACGATTAAAGGGCGCGTAAAGCTCACGCAGTTTCTTCTCGGCTTTCTCGCTTTGCGTGCCGATAATAATGCGATCAGGACGCATGCAATCGTTAACCGCGGCCCCTTCTTTTAAAAATTCCGGGTTTGACACCACATCAAATGTGACTGATTTGCCCAACGATGCCAGGGTTTCGTTAACTTTGGCGGAAACTCTGTCCGCTGTACCGACTGGCACAGTTGACTTATTGATGATGATTTTATGATTTTGCATATGCGTGGCAACCGTCTCTGCCACTGCCAGTACATATTTCAGATCGGCGGAGCCATCTTCATCCGGCGGTGTGCCCACGGCAATAAAAATCAGCTCTCCATGCTCGATACCCAACTGAGCATCCGTAGTAAAGTCAACCCGACCGCCTTCGTAATTACTTGTCACTAACGGGGTTAAGCCCGGTTCATAGATGGGGATCATGCCTTTTTTGAGGTTTTCAACCTTGGCCTGATCCACATCCACACAAACAACGTCGTGGCCCACTTCAGCTAAAACAGCAGCCTGTACCAGACCCACATAGCCAATTCCAAAGACTGTTACCTTCACTTGTTTCCTTCCTTCTTAAACTCAGCGTTGCCCGTGTTGACAGGCATTTCTAATAATAAAGCTAAAACATTAAAGCATCATGACGTTACCGGCTCAACAGAAAACTTATTGGTCAGCCTTGTAACGGCCAGCACGCTTGTGCAGACCATCTAAAAAACCACGCCACATGTAGTGTCGGCGTTGCTTTGAGTGCTCCAGACACCAGCCGTTGATCCACCACCGAATCGGCAGCGCTACACAATTTCTGATTTTCCAGTAGATAGGTACGTAAGGTCTGCGCAGTAAAATCAGAATATTGCGATATTGATAATAAAGCCTGACCGGACTGCCCACCTTAAAAGTCACGCCCAGAATGTGCTTGCGTGACTCACCCTGGCGGTGTCTTAGAGTGGCTTGTGTATCGCAAACGATCCGATATCCTTTTTGGCTCGCCCGCCAACACCATTCATGATCCACGCCATCTATAAATAACTCATCTTCCATCATGCCAATGTCCCTGAGCACTGAAAGCGGGATCACTTTTCCGGAAGCAATAATCTGCCTGCAATGCAGGAACCCCTGATTATCTGGCACCGCTCGCTGGACCTTCGCCCTGACGACCTGATTGTCGAACTCACTGACAATGGAAGGGCCGTAGGCTGCAAGCTTCGGATACAGCGCCCGCGCATCAACGACTCTTTTTTTTGCTGTGTTCAGGAGCTGCCGGGAAAGGTGGCTATCCTGGTCCAGGAGCATGGCATAATCACAGGTCTTTTCCTGCGCCAACCGTAAACCAATATTTTGCGCATGAGCAATGCCTGCGTTTTCAGGGCAATGCCTGTATTCAACGGAAGCATCCAACCATTGCTGGTGGCTCTGGGGCGAATTATCAACAACAATAATCTGCCAGCCGTTAGCCGTCAGCAGACTGATATTGTTGAGCAATATGGTACGCTCCGGGTAGAAAAGAATGATAATGGCCGAAAATTTCAATGCTTCACTATTTTTTCAAGGATGTGCCGATCGAGCTTGTAAGCCATTTTGACAACACCTGACGGCATCATTCTCAGGCCTAGTACAAGACAGGCGTACAGCAGGTTGTAGGGAGTCAGGCGCTTCAGCCAGCGCATTGCCCTGAATCGGGCGCGGAACTCATTGAGCGACTTCATTAGCCCGCGACGCTTGTAAAAATCATTCACCCGTCGAAATCGCAGTAACTTATCTTTTAAATTACAAAAAATATAGCCCGCCGCGGCGAGCTCAATCCAGAGGAAATAATCCTGTGTATTTTGCAGCGCGTCATCATAACGATAGCCGTCGCTGAACACTTTGTAGCGAATACATACAGTAGGGTGATTAATCGTGCAGCGGCGCGGCAGCAGACGGGTTATCTGGCGGTTTGTTTGTGGCATCACCCGTGCCCCAACCTGTTTATTCTGCTCGTTAATTTCAATCAGGCCGGTGCCGAGAATCGCAACATGGGAGTGCTTGGTCAGGTAGGTTATTTGTTTTTCCAGACGATTAAGTTCTGAAATATCGTCGGCATCCATACGGAAGAAGTACTGGGGTTTTAAGGATAACGACCAGTCGATAGCAAAGTTCATGCAGGTCGCTAACCCTCTGTTAGCGCTACCTTCTATAATTACCAGGCGTTCGTCGTCATCAGCATGTTGCATAATTACGGCCAGCAATTCAGGTGATATATGGCCATCAATCACAATAACATACAGAAAATCGCTGTAGGTTTGCTGACGAATACTGATAATTGCCTGGTCGACCCAGTCCGAGCAATCCTTTTCGTACACAGCCATAGCAACTATAGCGGGTATTTCATGCACCCGGTAGTTGCTGTGTTTAATTGAAAAGTTGGGGGTCAAGGTAAAATCCGGCTATCGACAATAACGCGAAGTGTACCGGATTTTTTGAAAAATATGCACCATCGTGATGCAATTTATGCAGGCAGCAAGCGGCGTTTTACCGCACGAAAAACCCGAATGAGTTTCCAGATATTCATAATCGCTGCGCTGTAAATCACCAGAAGTGCCATGAATCCCCAGAACATAATGTACGCCGGTACCTCATACACCTCTCCGAGAATACCAATCAGACAATAGCCAGCGCCCATCAGTAGAATCGCTACTAACGAGCGGCGTGGACTAAACCCGGCGCGCATAAAGATGTTGTGGAGGTGCTTGCGATCGGGTTTCAGTACAGACTGACCTTTTCTGGCACGTCTGAACATAATGGCCGCCATGTCCATCAGGGGCAGGCCTATTAACCAAACACCGGTAATCGGGCGTAAAGACGCGCCGGGTCCCTGAGTATGATCAACCAGCAACCATACGATAGTAAGACCAACAAACATACTCCCCGCATCGCCCATGAATATTTTGTTGCCTTTGAAGCCTTTGAGACTCAGGTTAAAGGCCAGAAACGGTACGATGGCAGCTATAATCACCAGCGGTTCCATGATGGCCGCACCGTTATCCGACAACAGTAACAAACTGACAACACTCAGCAGCACAACCAGACTCATCCCGCCGGCAAGGCCATCAATACCGTCGATCATGTTAATAGCGTTTATCACACCCACCACACAAATCAGAGTAAAGAAATAACCGGCCAGACCCAGGTAAACGGAGCCAAAACCAAAAATATCGCCCAGGGATGTAATGTAGTTCTGTGCACTCCACGCCATAATAGACGCCACACCGAACTGACAAACTAAGCGCCCTTTGGCACTCAGGTCAAAACGGTCGTCAAGCATACCCAGCAATACTATAAATGCCGAAGCTGTGAAAAACAGCGGATTGTTCTTCATCCACACATCAGTCATTACACTGGCCACCAGCACAGCAACAAAAATAGCCACGCCGCCGGTTAGCGGCACAATACCATTGTGGCGCTTTCTGTATGACGGTTGATCAACAAGACCAAACTGATGCGCCAGAGGCGTCATCACCACCAACAAAATCAATGCGACAAAAAATGCTGTAAATAACGGAATAAACTGCAGATAGTCCATCATGCCTTACTTTTCTCCACAGAATCCTTACCCACCTGTGTTCTCACGCCCACACTACAACCAGGACAATCCATTTAATCACTAACTCCGTTGAGAATATCGCCGAACCTGTTCATGGCTACACCAGCCATCTGAGGCTTCGTGGAGAGGTCACTATAATCACCCGATATAATAGTAAACATTAGTATAACTGACTACCCCCCGGATTAAATTTAAATTTAAACGAACATTTTTTACTCAGTTGTGTTCAGTTCTGCTCAGAGTTTACTCGGCCGAATAATCAGTGCATGCCTTTTCGCCTGATTATGGTATGCTACGACCACTTTTAAATGGACGTATTACAGTCAGGCAATGAGAAGACAAGTTATATTATCCGCTCTACTTTTCAGCACTATGACAATGCTGGGATGTGTGTCACAACCTCAGAGTGTCAAAGCAAACCTGCCGCTGGTTAATCCAAGCTTTACGCACCACCTTAGCGATACAAACGCTGGTATACCTGAAGGTAAAGCAAAAGCTATTCCAGAGTTAAACATAAGCGCCAATAAAGCCATTGTGATCGAAGGAAATAGCTATGTAGTTTCCAATAGTTATATCTCAGCTCTGGGCAATCAGTGTTATCGGCTAAAACGTCAAGGCCGTTCAGGTTCAACTGAAGTTCGCCCCGTCTGCAACAATCAAACGTACTGGTTGCTTTATCCAGCGTTGGTTTTTAGTAACACCCTATAAAGGCTAATTCGCTTATGCGTATATCTACGTGGTTAACGGTCGCTGCTTTATCGCTATCGTATTTCAGTAACACACAAGCACAAACAGCAGAGCAAATTCAACAAGTTCAGCAGCAACTGAGCCAACGCGGTGCCAGTAACACTGCTTCAGCTAACGCTGGTAATACAGGGGTTAGCCCTGTTCAGTTATCTACGTCTCCCACCCTGCAAGGCAACAGTCAAACGGGTACCCGGCCAAGTTCAGGGCAGTATAATACCCAACCCAGAAGCGGGTTAGTGTTGCCAGGCGAGCCGACGATGGATATGGTTTTTCCTCTCCAGGAAGCTATGGAAAATCCGCCCTTTGCTGCCAACTTATTTGTTGGGGGGTTTGAGTCTGAGCGCACCAATGCAGTCAACCCCAATTATCTGGTGGCGCCCGGCGATCAAATTTCCATTTGGTTATGGGGAGCGGTAGATTATTCTGATGTTGCAACCGTCGACAGTCAGGGCAATATTTTCATCCCTAATATTGGTCCGGTTAATCTGCTGAATGTACCGTCCAGCCAGGTAAATGCTACGGTGACAAGAAGCATTAAGCAGGTCTATACCAATGATGTTAACGTATATGTCAACTTATTAACCGCTACGCCTGTCTCTGTTTATGTTTCGGGACCGGTCCTAAGACCAGGGCAATATGCCGGCCAGGCAACTGACAGCCCGTTATACTTTCTTAAGCGCGCCGGCGGAGTGGATTTTCTGCGTGGCAGCTTTCGTAAAATAGATATTTTACGTGCTGGCGAAGTGGTCCACACAATTGATTTATATAACTTTGTTACCGATGGCGAGTTGCCGGCCATTTCATTTCAGGACAAAGACGTAATTTTGGTTCGCCCTATTGGCCCAACGATAACCGTGAGCGAAGGTGCCAGAAACAGTTTCACTTTTGAGTTGAAACCATCAGATTTAACCGGTGAAGCCTTGGTTGATTATGCAAAGCCAGGGGATTTTATCAGCCACGTTTCGGTAAGCGGGCTTCGTGATGGTGCCCAATTTGCGCGCTATGCCACACTGGCTAATTTCGAACAATTCAGCCTGCGTCCCGGCGATCATGTTGAGTTTAAGAACGACCATGAAGTACAAGTTTACCCGATTAATGTAGCAGGAAGTTTCCGCGGGGCATCAAGAGTCATGGTTTCCAAAGGCGCCCGATTACATCAGGTGCTCAGCAATATTGAAATCGACCCGAACCTGGCTGATTTTAAAAACGTCTATTTATTGCGCGAAAGTGTAGCCGATCAGCAACAATTAATTATCAATCAGGCCTTGGATCGTCTTGAACGGAGTATCTACACTGCGCCGGTCCGCTCTACCGGAGAAGGCTCCATCAGGGTTCAGGAAGCACAGCTTGTCACCGACTTTATTGCCAGGGCCAGACAGGTGAAGCCGTTGGGTAAAGTGATTATTGCTGAAAACGATAATGTGGCAGATATTCTGCTGGAAGAAAACGACACTATCGTTATCCCTACCAGAACAGATTTGGTTCATGTAGGTGGTGAAGTACTCATGCCTCAATCGGTGGTATTTAACCCGGATGCTGAACTTTCTGATTATGTAGCCTGGGCCGGCGGCTTTAGTGAACGCGCTAATGATGCCCGTATTCTGATTATTCGCGCCAATGGTATGGTGGATTTCTATGACGTGGATGATAGCTCTGAAGTCACAGCAGGTGATCAGGTAATTGTATTGCCTCGCGTTGATGCGAAGACTTTACAGGCGGTAAAAGATATCACTCAAATCATTTACCAGATTGCTGTGGCGGCCAACGTAGCACTGAACTAATGTCAGATATTGTAAGCGTCTCATTTCGCTCCCAGCTTAAAGTATGGAAAAGCGTATGCTTTGCGCTTTTCCTGCGTGAGTTGCGCTCTCAATTTAGTGACAGACTGGGATTAGCCTGGGGTTTTCTTGAACCATTTGCTTTTATATTTGGTTTGTCGTACCTGAGAAGCTTAATCCGCGACGGTGACGCTCACGGTTTACCTATCTTCATTTTTATGTTGATTGGTATGGTCACCATCCAATCTTTTCTGCAACCTTTTACAAAAATCGCCAGTGCATTTAGTAAAAACAAGCCCCTTTATGCCTTCAGGCAGGTGCAGCCCATCTCTGCGCTACTGGTATCGGCCTTCGTTGAATACACCATAAAAATTATAGTCATTATTCTCGCCCTGTTAACGATATACCTGTTGGGAATGACGTTCCCTGTTCATGACCCTTTGCTGCTGTTTTTGTTATTCCATCTCCTGTGGATTATGACAATCAGCATGAGTTGTATATTAGGAATTGCTTCTTCTTATTTGCCTGAAGTAAAGAAAATAGTCGGTGTATTTACCCGACCACTTTTTTTCATCTCCTGCGTGTTTTTTAGTTTACAGGATATCCCTGTGGAATACTGGCATTGGTTTACCTGGAATCCTCTGGTGCATTTTGTTGAACTTGGCCGTTATGCCTGTCTGGAATCCTATGGCGATAACGGTGTGAGCCTCCACTATGCATTCCAATTTACCCTGGTTGTCTTTTTCTTTGCCGTTTCACTGTATCACCTGACCTGGAAAGGGTTGTTATCCCGATGACTATCCGCTTAATCAATCTAACCAAGTCTTACCCCAGTAGATTAGGGCCTCAGTATATTTTCAGGAACCTCAACTTTGATTTTCCGACTGAAAACAATGTGGCTATTTTGGGAAAAAACGGTGCTGGTAAGTCCACCTTATTTCGCATGCTGGCCAAAAGCGAATACCCGGACAAAGGCCAGATTTATACGAATAAATCCATGTCCTGGCCAGTTGCGCTGGCCACAGGCGTTCATCCTAAAATGACCGGGCGGGAAAATGCCCGGTTTATTGCCCGCATAAATGATGTAAAGGATTTGGCTGCTTACGAAGAAGCAGTGCAGGATTTTGCCGAAATCGGCAAGCGATTTGACTTACCAGTGCAAACCTATTCTTCCGGTATGCGTGCCCGACTGGTCTTTGCCTGTTGCATCAATATTCATTTTGATATCTATCTGATAGATGAAGCAACCTCAGTGGGCGACCCTAAATTTCGTCGTAAGGCCAGAGAAGCTTTGGAAATTAAAGCCAAAGAAGCCGGCCTGATTATGGTCAGTCATGAGATGGATCAGGTACGGGAATTTTGTACCTCAGCGATCATCATTGAAGATGGTAAACTCAATTACTACAGTGACCTTGAACAAGGTATTGCAGCCTACTTGGAATAATCGAGCAAAAAAATGAAACAAGTGTTAGACAACATCACCGCTCACATAAAAAAACGCCCTATTCTTTTAGTGGTTATCCCCTGGCTGTTATATGCCGTTTATCTGATTTTGATTGCGGCCCCAAAATACGAAAGTACCAGTCAGTTAGTAGTTAAATCTGCCGATGGTGCAAATAGTTTTGATCCCTCATCGATGTTAATGAGCGGCGTAACCGGTGTTGGTAGTGCAAACGATAGTCAGTTGGTCGTAGCGTTTGTAAAATCTGCAGATATGCTCCATTACCTGGATGAAACTATCGGACTGCGCGCACACTACACCTCATCAGCCGGTGATTTTATTAGTCGGCTCGGCGCTCATCACAGCGAAGAGGATTTCCTGGAATATTACCTGGCCAACACCGAAGTAGTTATCGACTCAAATACCAGTGTGATTGAACTCTCGGCAAGAGCCTACGATCCAGCCTATGCAAAGCTAATCAGTCAAACCATAGTAAAACGTGCAGAGCTGTTCATTAACGAGATCAGTAATAACCTCGCCAAATCGCGCCTGGCTTTTGCTCAAAGTGAGCACGATATTGTTGAGGAAAAGCTGCAGAATGCCAAACTGGCGCTGATTGACTTTCAAACAAAATACAATGTGTTGGACCCTAATGCCGAAGGTGTAGCCATTCAACAAATCGCCTTTACTCTGGAAGCGACACTGGCGCAAAGGGAAGCAGAACTAAATACCTTAAAAAGCATTATGTCTGACTCTGCCCCGGAAATCATCTCGCTCAAACGTCAAATCAGAGCACTGGAAGAACAGATTAACAGTCAGAAAACCAAGATCAGCGATGCACAGAACGGTGAGTCGAAGTTATCCATTAATCAGCTGATGGCGCAATATTCAAACCTACAGGTTCAGGCCGAACTTGCCATGCAGGCTTATGGCTCATCTTTAATGACGTTAGAAAATGCGCGGGTCGATACTTACGAACAAATTCAACACCTGGTGACTATTGAATCACCTACCCTGCCAGACTCAGCAGCTTATCCTAAAACTGTTTATAACCTGGTTTTAATTGGCGTTATGCTGATAATGGCCTTTATAGCTGGCCGCATTATCATTGCAACCATTAAAGAGTTGTAAGACAAACACTACAATTGAGTGGTTTCTGATTCTCTGCCGCAGGCTACCCTTTAACCCAGGTAGCTTGTTTCAGGATTCATCCTCTAGTATAAGAGAGATAACCAGTGTACGAGCAGCTCCTGCCCGTTGTGAGTACGCGCGGACGATAATAATTTTAAATAAAAACTATATGGAACTCTGTTGTGACAACAAAAACTTCTAACGACACCAGCTTCTTTGGCCATCCAAATGGCTTGAGAACGTTATTTTTTACTGAAATGTGGGAGCGCATGAGCTACTACGGCATGCGTGCTCTCCTCGTGCTGTTTATGACAGCCAGCTTGCAAACGCAAGGGCTTGGCTTCACTGTAGCGTCAGCCGGTGCCATTTATGGCCTGTACACCGGGGCCGTTTATTTTCTTGGTTTACCCGGAGGTTGGCTTGCTGACCGTCTGATTGGCGGTAAAAAAGCCGTTTGGTATGGCGGTTTAATTATCTTCGCCGGGCACATTGTGCTGGCTGTAGACCTCCAAAACCTGTTCTTTGTCGGTCTTATTCTGGTTGCAACCGGTACAGGGTTACTTAAGCCAAACATTTCGGCCATGGTTGGCCAGCAATATGGTGACGATGATAGTCGCCGGGACAGTGGCTATGCACTGTATTACATGGGTATAAACATCGGTTCTTTGATTGCGTATCTGGTCACCGGTTACCTGCAGGAGAACTGGGGCTGGCACTATGCATTTGGCGCCGCTGCTGTCGGTATGGCCGTTGGACTCGTTCAGTATTACTTTAGTAACCGCTCTTTGGCTGCGGAATCAGTGGCACCTGCAAATCCATATGTCGGTGCCTCGAAGCAGCGTGCCTGGCTATGTGTACTGGGAGTGTTAGCAGCAGCCATCGTGGTCATTATTCTGGCACACCTGGGCACCATTGTTATCGAACCTGTTGCCCTTGCTGAAAAAGTCGCTGTTATTTTCACCGCCATTTTCTTTATTTATTTTGGCTTCATCTACTTTAAAGGTGAATTAAGCGACAATGAAAAACAGCGCATGTGGGCCCTGTTTTTAGTCTGTGTGGCCTCTGCATGTTTCTGGTCAGGCTTCGAACAAGCCGGTTCTTCACTTAATTTATTTGCACAAAACTATACCGATCGCGCTCTGGAAAGTGGCTCATGGCTAACTTCATGGTTCGGAATGGACGCTATTCCTACCGTATGGTTCCAGCTCTCTAACTCACTTTTTATTATTATACTGTCGCCGTTCTTTGCCGCACTTTGGATTAACCTCGCCAAACGCATGATAGATCCTTCGTATACCATTAAGTGTGCAATCGGTATTGTTATTATGGCTTCAGGTTTTCTGGTCATGTTTATGGCATCCCAATATGCGGCGCAGGGACTTAAAGTCGCCCCCATGTGGCTTGTAACGACTTACTTCCTGCACACCGTGGGCGAACTTTGCCTTAGCCCAGTAGCACTGAGTGCAGTAAGCAAATTGTCGCCTAAGCGTTTTGCAGGTCAAATGATGGGCGTATTCGTACTCACCTACTCTATTGGTAATATTATTGCTGGTCTGCTTTCAGGTAACTTTGACCCTGATAACGTGCAAGAAATGCCAAACCTGTATCTTCAAATCGCCCTGTTTAGCATTGCTATTGCTATTATGATTGGTTTGATGAGCTTTAAATCCCGATACTGGGAGAAAGCCGGTATCAAGGAAACGGCGCAATAAGGACTCGTGTGTTTTAAACACTAGCAGATTGCCCTACAATAACCGCCGTAACATTACGTTCCGGCGGTTTTTTATTAAGAGCACTTTATGCATTTCTATTTTTCGACGCGCAATATTCCGGGTCTAGCTGGCCTGCCTCTGGCAGAACGTATGCGCAGACTGGAGCGGGCGGCAAAAAAACTCACGGTTCCGGAAAAGACAGTACTGAACATCCTTAAACTACTGGTGATTGTGCCGGCCTTTGCGCTGTTGCTCAGAGTCGCAGCAGACTGGACCTCATTATTGTGGGCGTTGTTAGTTTTCCTTCTCTATCCCATCGTGGTGAAACCTGTACAATACTCCTTAAGCGCTAAATATTTAGAATCGTTGTCAAACAAGGATAAGCAATGAAAACAATACTTGTCACCGGTGGAGCTGGCTATATCGGCAGTCATACCGTACTACAATTACTGGAAGCGGATTATCAGGTAGTGGTATTTGATAACCTCAGTAATGCCTCAGAGGAGTCTCTCAAGCGTGTATCAGCTTTAACTGGTAAAGCCGTGACATTCGTGCAGGGTGATATCCGCAATACTGAGCAGCTCGATGATGTATTCTCACACCATGACATCGATGCCGTCATTCACTTCGCAGGCTTAAAAGCCGTTGGCGAGTCTGTACAGAAGCCCCTTGCCTACTATGAAAACAACGTCTATGGCTCTGTGGCACTATGCGATGTTATGCGTAAGCACAATGTAAAGAACATTGTCTTTAGCTCTTCCGCTACCGTATATGGCGATCCGGTTTCGTTGCCGCTCAGAGAAGACATGGCTACCGGCCAGCCCACTAATCCTTATGGTATGTCTAAGCTCATGGTGGAAACCATACTGACTGATTTATACCAGTCAGACGAAGCGTGGAACATTGTATTGCTGCGTTACTTTAACCCGGTTGGTGCCCACCCCTCGGGTCAGATTGGCGAAGATCCTAACGGTATTCCGAATAATCTGATGCCCTATATCTCGCAGGTTGCCTCGGGCAAACTTGAACAGTTAGCCGTTTTTGGCGACGACTACGACACCGTGGATGGTACCGGTGTTCGTGATTATATCCATGTAGAAGACCTCGCGAATGGTCATTTAAAGGCCATTGAGCGCCTTGGCTTAAATATGGGACTCGATATCTATAACCTGGGCACCGGACAAGGATACTCCGTACTGGAGATGATTAAGGCCTTCGAAAAAGCCTGTGGTAAGCCTATTAATTACAAGATTGCGCCTCGCCGGTCAGGGGATGTGGCAGCCTGTTATGCCGACCCGACCAAAGCCGCTACTGAATTAAACTGGAATGCGCAAAAAACCCTGGAAGATATGTGTGAAAATGCCTGGCACTGGCAATCTCAAAATCCTCAGGGCTACTAACACTAAAAACAACAAAGGCGCTTTAAGCGCCTTTGTATTACCACCTAGTTATCACTTTCTTCGTCGGTTGGCGTACTTTCCAAATCCACATCGTCGAACAGTGCTTCGAATTCGTCAAACTCTTCAGCCTCTTGTTCATCTGGCTGCGCATCGAGATTTTTGCCATCCGTTACACGAAATTCAAGATTTTGAAAATAGATGTTTTTAACTTGCTCATAAGGGTCTCGAGCATTCTCAATCTGGCCTTCCTGACCGAGTAACTGCGCCCGCGCCTCCAATGCACCAACCGTAAATCGCAACACGTTAAGATTTCCGGTCATCAGTGTCATGGGGAAATAAAGGTTGTCCACTATATCGCCCGTAAAACTGCGCGGATCGCTTGGCCCCCGGGCCGGTAACATTAAAAACGGTCCGCTTCCAACTCCCCATTTGCCCAGCGTCTCACCAAATTCTTCTTCCTGACGTTGCAGTCCCATGGCCCCGGCAACATCAAAAAAGCCCGCGACACCAACGGTAGAGTTAATGACGAAGCGAGTAAAACTATCAAACGACGGTCCAACTTTGCCCTGCAACAGGTTGTTTAACATGTTGGCTGGCTCAGCAAGGTTTTCTACTGCGTTGGAAAGCCCAGTGCGAGCAAAGCCTGGCATTACAGTGACATAGGTGGTTGCCGCCGGGCGTAACAGATATTTATCAAGAATGTCCCAGTTAAAATCCCACACCACGCGGTTAACGCTTTCCAGCGGATCCCGCGGATCAGAATAATCCGACTTAATTGCCACGGCATTTGCCTCGGCATCAGCCTGAGTTTGCTGTTCAGCACTATTACTGGCACAGCCAGAGAGAAACAATGCGCCGAGCATCAAAAAAGATAACGAAAAGCGACGAATGGATAATGTCACATCAATTCCTTGTTTATTACGATAGTTTGGTCAATCACTTTACCGTTTTCCACTAAGGCTTCCAGAGAGCCCTCTAAATCGCCCGGCTGGGGCGGGGCTTCCTGATCAGCCGAAATCCGGGCGATCAGGCGGGCTGTGGATAACTGGTCGAGCGAATAGTTCGGTGCCATGGCATTTTCACTGGTTAACTTAATCGTTAGCGGTAAATTTTCTAACGGAAGTCGGAGTACGGCCGCTGGCATCCGGTTTTCACTGTTGGCATCCTGAGCAAACACGAATAAAAACGCATTGTCAGGCAATTGAGTCGCCATCTCTTCCGTAATCTCAACCGTAAGATTGAAACCAGTAAGTGCTTTTTTAACCGGTGGCTCGCCATTCAAACTGGCAAGACGCTCACTTAATTGCCTGGCAATAGGGCTATCTGCTGGCAGTTTGCCCTCCAGCCTTGTCAGGGTATCAGCCAACAGCGTTTTATCTCCGAGTCTGCCTGCAACCACAGCCTGCATCAGCACTAAATTATCATTCTGCTGGTTTGTATCAATTAGCGAAGCTAACAATCGACGGGCATTTTCTAACTGTGCCTTATCATCGCTCATCATTAATGCCCGCGCATAAGTCATCCTAACATTCTCGTCATCAGGGGAATAATGCAGGGCTTTTTCCAACGCCGCATAGGCTTCCTCGGTCTGATTCAGTGCCATCCAGATTCGGCCCAGGAACATCCAGCCCTGTCCATCTTCCGGGTTCTCCTGCAAACGCTTGCGGATAGCCAGGGTCAATTGCTGAAAATCCTCAGGAGTAAAGTTCTCTCCCTGCCCCTCTGCCAGTTTCGCGCTGAGATTGGGTAACGCATCTATAGCCGCCTGCGCATCATTTAAGTGCTTTATATTACTGGCCTTGTAATAGGCCGTAGCGCCTACTGCAATAGCCAGTAATGCACCACACGCTAATGCGAAGGAAGCGTTCGCCGAGCCTTTTGACTCTGCATACTGTTCTTCCACTAACGAAATTTTAATCTCGTCACTGGCCTGACGCATGTCCTGCTCACTAAGCAGTCCTTCATCGACTTCCCGCTGCAGTTCTTGCAGCCGCTCTTTGACCACGGCAATGTTAGCCTGAGTCAGATTCTCCTGTTCCGGACGGCGTCTCAGCCAGGGTAAAACAACCATCAGGATTAATACGGCTACCAGTGCAACAACCGCCCAAATAAACATCCAAGACATCACTTATCACCCTGTTTTAACATCGCCTCGGCTTTAGCCAGCTTGGCTGCCATATCTTCCGGCGGTGTCGACTTTCGCCTAACCACTACAACCACGAACGCCAGTAAGGCAAATAACACAGGTGCCAGCCACAACCACAGGGTAACCGGCGTTACAGGCGGCTTATAGCTAATAAAATCGCCGTAGCGGGTTTTCATGTAGTCAATCACTTCATCGCCGGTTTTCCCTTGCTTCACCAGGTTATACACTTTACGACGCATATCATGAGCAATCATCGCATCAGAATCGGCGATATTCTGGTTCTGACACATCGGGCATCTCAGCTCCTCAGTCAGTGACAGAAATAACTGGCGTTGCTGTGGTGTATCAAATTCATAACTGTCCTCAGTCGCCAGTACGGCAGAGGATATAAGCAATAAGACCGTCAGTATCAGCGTTTTCATTCAGTTGCGTGCTCCTGCGCCAGTGCCTGTTTTAACTGAGCATATAGCGGACCGACTTTGTTGTTCCAGACACGTTCGTTGATATCACCAATGTGATGCATGCGGATCACACCGTTGTGGTCAATAAGGAAATGTTCAGGAGCGCCGGTCACGCCAAGATCCAACGCGGTGTCGCGATAGACATCGAAAATATGAAACTGATAAGGATTGCCAAATCGGTTGGTGATCTCTTCGACTTCCTGTTGTACCCGGTTTAAAGTTTTGGTGCCAAACTCCGGATCCAGATCCTGGTCAAAATAAAGGCCAACAATACTGATCCCTTCCTGCTCCGAAAGTTCAGTGAGGTATGGCAATTCTACCGCGCAGGTAACACACCACACGCCCCAAACGTTGAGCAAGGTTACCTTCCCTTTAAATACCTGCGGCGTGTAAGTTTTATCCGGGCTCATCAGATCTGGCAACGAAAAGGCTGGCATGGGCTTACCTTTCACCTGGGAGTCAAGCTCCCTGGGATCGGAAAACAAACCACTGAACAAGAACACCACCAGCACCACAAATGCCAGTAGCGGCACGCCAAAAAGCATTATCTTTTTCATGCCTGAGCCTCCCCGCTAGCGGCTATGCTTGCCACCGCTGAACGCACTTTAGCAACCCTCGCCATGCGGTAACGCTTGTCACTTATCGAGCAAATGCCACCAATGGCCATGATTACCGCGCCGGCCCAAATCCAGGTCACAAACGGTTTTATATACACCCGAATTGCCCAGGCTCCGTCATCAAGAGGTTCACCCATAGCAATAAACAAATCCCTGAAAATGGTCGAGTAGATACCGGCTTCGGTCATAGGCATGCGTTGGACCAGGTACAAGCGCTTCTCCGGTTCAAGATGCACCAGTTTCTCACCCGACTCATACACATCAAATATGCCTACATCAGCGGTATAATTCGGCCCGCTTCGTTGCTCTACTTTACGAAAGGCAAACTCATAACCAGACAGTGTTACCGATTCACCCGGCATCATCCGCACATCCCTTTCCACTTCAAAATTACTCACCAGCGTAATGCCAATCAGGGTCACAGCAAAGCCCAGATGTCCAAGGATCATCCCCCAGTGACTGGGCGTAAGTTTGCGCAAACGTTCCCCGGCACTCAGACTGGTGTTCAATGAAGAGACTCTTTGCATCACTTCAAGGGTGGTGGTAATCAGTATCCAGGCACTCAGCACCAGTCCCAAAGCCGCCATGTAAGTAGGCGTATCGTAGGTAAAGTTAATTAACACCCCGGCGCTTACACTCAGGCCGAAGGCAATCAGTATTGTTTTTTGTACCTGTGATACCGGTTGATGTTTCCAACGGGTAAGCGGACCCAATCCCAAACATAAAACAAAGGGCACAATAAGCAGGGTGAACATCTGATTGAAGAACGGTGCCCCAATGGAAATGGAGCCTAACCCGAGTTCTTTATGTACCAGAGGCAGCAATGTGCCCAGCAACACCACCAGTGTAGCGGCACATAAGAACACATTGTTGCCCATCAGCAGCACTTCCCGCGAAAACAGCTGAAAGCGCCCCGGGCTTTTCAGCTGTTGAGCCCGCAGGGTATACAGAACCAAGCTTAAACCGGTCAAAATAACCAGAATGCCCAAAATAAACAATCCACGGGCGGGATCACTGGCAAAGGAATGGACCGACACAATCACTCCTGAGCGCACCAGGAAGGTGCCCAGCAAGCTCAATGAGAATGCCGCTATAGCCAACAGCACCGTCCAGGACTTAAACGCTTTACGTTTCTCCGTTACGGCCAGCGAGTGCATGAGTGCGGTCCCCACCAGCCATGGCATAAACGATGCGTTTTCAACCGGATCCCAGAACCACCAGCCGCCCCAGCCAAGCTCGTAATAAGCCCACCAGCTCCCCAGTGCAATCCCTACCGACAGAAAACTCCACGCCGCAATCACCCAGGGCCGTGACCATCTCGCCCAGGTTGAGTCTAGCTGCCCGGACAACAGCGCTGAAACGGCAAAAGCAAAAGCCACGGAAAAGCCCACATACCCCATGTACAGCATTGGCGGATGAATGATCATGCCAAAATCCTGTAATAGCGGATTCAGATCCCGTCCATCTACCGGGAAATAAGGCAACATACTGTCGAAAGGATTAGAAGTCAGCAGGATGAACAGGTAAAAACCAATCGACACCATCCCCAGCACCGATAATACCCGGGCGATCATCACTTGCGGAATACCACGACTGAACACCGCCACCGCCACCGTCCACAGTGACAACATCAGTACCCAGAGTAAAAATGACCCTTCGTGACCACCCCAGACTGCGGTGACTTTATAGTAAACCGGCAAGCGACTGTTAGAATGCTGAGCCACATAGTTCAGTGAAAAATCATCGGTGACAAACGCATAGACAAGACAACCAAAAGCCAATGCCGTAAACGCAAATAACGAGATAGCCAGAGGTTTAGCGGTGCCTATCATTGCGGTATGGCCACGATAAGCCCCCCACAGAGGATATACCGCCAGCAGGATCGATGTGACCAGTGCCAGCGCAACAGCGATATTACCAATTTCGGGGATCACGAGCTTGTATTTCCTTGATTCGGGTTAACATGCTTTATGCCTTTCATCTTTTCGGCGAGCTCAGGCGGCATGTACTCTTCATCATGTTTCGCCAGCACTTCTTCGGCTTCAATCACACCAGACTCAAGCAACACACCGGTGGCGACAATGCCCTGACCTTCCCGAAACAAATCAGGCAGGATACCGGCGTAGCGAACCGTTACCTGAGGACCGGTATCAATAAGATTAAAGCTAACGGCTAATGACTCAGAATCACGACTCACCGTACCAGGCACGACCATACCGCCTATTCTAAGGCGCTGTCCGACAGTAGGTTTCACGCCTTCCTTGCCCTCGACGATTTCTGAGGGGGTGTAAAATAAATCAATGTTGTCGGTGAGTGCGAATAGCATTAGCGTGATCGCACCAACGATCAGTAAACCTATGCCGCCTACCGCAGCGAGTCGTTTTTGTCGTCTTGGATTCATACTGCTTAACTACCTGTCTGTTCTGATTCAGATTGCACTGTTTGTGCTTTTCGGGCCGCCGCAATGCGCGACTGTCTGGCTTGTTCTTCACGGGCATTGCGCAACAGTTTTTTGTGCGCACTGGCACTGTCGGCAACTACCCAAACCAATGCCAGCAACGACACCCCAAAAGATAACCATACATAGAGGGCATACCCCCCCATGGCAAAAAAGGCCTGTAAACTGTCAAACTGCATGGTCGTCTCCGAGCGCTCTCGCCGCAAGGTCTTTGACCCACGGACGATGATATTCTCGCCGAATGATTTCATTTTTCATACGCATTACGGTCACTGCTGCAATAAATAAGGCCAAACCCAGCAAAGCGATCAATAATGGCCACAGCATTTCAGGGGCAATGGAAGGTTTATCAAACTTGCTGATAGTGGCCCCCTGGTGCAAGGTGTTCCACCACTCTACGGAATAATGAATAATCGGTACATTCACCACCCCGACCAGCGCCATCACGCCGGCAGCCTTACCCGCCTGTTGTTTATCCTCAAAGGCGCCATACAAAGCAATCACACCAAGATACAGAAACAGCAGTATTAATTCAGAGGTCAGTCTTGCATCCCAGACCCACCAGGTGCCCCACATAGGCTTCCCCCAGGCAGCTCCGGTAAACAAAGCAATAAAAGTAATGACCGCACCAACCGGTGCCATAGCGATCATCGCCATAAATGCGGTGCGCCATTGCCACACAATACCCACTAAAGCCGCAACCGCCATCGCTACGTAAGTACTCATCGATAAAATGGCGCTGGGTACATGAATATAAATAATCCGGAACGAGTCACCCTGCTGGTAGTCCTGGGGAGCAAAGGCAAGGCCCCATAGACTCCCCACCAGCAGGCATAAGATACCCGGCCAAAGAAAATAGGGCTGTAACGTTACGCACAGTTGATACGCTCGTTCAGGTTTTGCATACGGATGTAACCACTTCCACATCAGTTTTGACTCACTTTTAGTGCATAAGCAATTGCAAAGGGGGCTGTTGCCATTGCCAGCATCAGCATGGCGCCAATAATAGCAAGTTGAGCCCGGTATGGTAATTGGAGTGCGGCAGAATCTACCGCCGAGGTGGCAAAAATCAATAACGGAATGAAAACCGGTATTAACAACAGGGCCAGCAACACGCCGCCCCGCTGTAAACCAACTGTTAATCCCACCGCTATCGCGCCCACCAAAGACAATAGCGGTGTGCCGAGTACCAGTGTCAGCATTAAAGCAACATACATATCGACCGTGAGATTTAAAAAAAGTGCTAACAATGGCGAAAACAGCACCAGGGGCAAAAAGCTCACCAGCCAGTGGACCAGCACTTTAATCGCAGCGATGGCAGCCACTGACTGACCGCTCAGCATATATTGTTCCAGCGAGCCATCCCAGAAATCATCGCGAAACAAACGCTCCATGGCCAGCAGGGAAGACAGAATAGCGGCAATCCAAATCACGCCCGGCCCTATTTTTTGTAACGTCACCGGCCCCGGCCCTATGCCCAGAGGGAAAAGTGTGATGACCATCAACAGGAACATCAGCGGTTGCGCTAACTCAGAACGCTGGCGAAAAGCCAGTGCCATATCTCGTTTGAAAATACCATTAATCAGCGTATTCATAACCGGTACTCCAGCACCAGTTCTGTGAATGGGCCGGCGTGTTCACTTAAGGGTTGATGTGAGGTAGTGATAATCGCCCCCTGACTGGCAACATGTTGCTGCATGTGCTGTTCAAGTAATTCAATACCATCGGTATCCAGTGCCGTAAAAGGCTCGTCGAGGATCCAATAGGTCGAGGGTTTTAACCATAACCGCGACAGCGCGACACGGCGTTGTTGTCCGGCAGATAACATTCTCACCGGCACATCTTCCAACCCTACCAGCCCCAGTCGGGCAAGTACCTCATAAGCGTGACTGGCAACAAAAGCGGTTCCGTGCTGGGCACACCAGAAGCGTAAATTTTCCATGGCGGTAAGTGCGCCATTGATGCCCGCCTTGTGACCTATATAAATCAGTTGCTGATTGAACACATCACGAGTGGCTTCCAACGACTCGCCATTGAGGTACAAGCGACCGGATTCCGGCGATGATAAACCGGTTAAAATCCTTAACAGGCTGGTTTTACCTGCACCGTTTGGACCCCGCAGGTATATAAGCTCTCCTGGCGATAACGTAAACGACAGGTTGGTGAACAACACTCTGTCACGTTTTATACAGGTTAAATTGTCTGCAGCAAGTCCTGCCAAGATGCATCCCGTTCTGTTAGCAAAAAATCCGCCGCATTCTATCATAAACCAGCCACTTCGCATCTTACCCAATAGGCGGATCGGCAAATTTCTGATCTATTTCAATCTTTGGCATGATTGACATTATACTTAACTGTTGAAACCGGCTGCCGATAACACCTTATGCATTCTTCCAATCTGCCCCCACAAACCGCCACCGATAGCAGTCGTGTTAACGTTACTGAATCGGCCACTGCCGACGCCAAACAGCTGGCAATCGCCAGGATTGGCCAGGTGTTGCAACCCGTGTCACCGTCCGCAGTACCAGTATCAACAACGCCTGCTGGTCAGGGTAATGTTGGCAAAACCGCCGTTGGCGCAAACGTGTATAGCACGGCAAACCAGCAGCTGGTACAGATCTCTCCTGCGGTGCGCATTAGCGGTGCAGAGAACCTGTTATTGGTTCGCCTTCCCACAGAGGCTCCGATTCAACCGCCTCAGGGGGGCCCAGTATCGCTTAAATCAATGCTGCCGCCTGAATCCGGGTCTCCGGTCTTACCCGCTTTACTAAAACTTTCGCCGCAGACCATTCGTCAGCAAGTTACCCAGGCGCAATTTCAAACGCTGATGACAGTGTTATCTCAAACTTTATCTACGCCAGTGACACTGCCTGCTACCGTTATACAGCAAGAAAGTACTTTGATAAGAGTTAACGCAGGGGCTGAGCGGCCATTAATAATTGATATCCCTCTAAATAAAAATACCCGGCAGCCTGAGAGCGCATTATCCAGCGACGTTAGGGGCAAACCGCCACTGCCGCCAACCGTTTCGATTACTGTCTCGCTTCGTCATAACCAACTTCAGGTACAGATAACGCCGCGTCCTCAATCAGCGCCAACGTTACCAACCACCGGGCCGAATCAGGGCATCAATAATGTGGCGAATCCTTTACGTATCGTATCTGTACCGGTGAGCTCACCTGTGGCCAATAAACTCACTCAGGCCGTTACCCAGCAACTGCCGCTGATGACAGAGCCGATGAAGCTCGCCAACTGGGCAAAACAGGCCCTTTCTCCGCTCGTAACAAAAACCATTGAACAACTGAGTCCGCTGTCACCTGCGATAGTAAGTATTAAAGGTAATGAAGTCACCATAACCGGTAGTAAAACCCAGCTTTTGGCAGTAAATACCCCATCCAATACAACATCAACAGCCGCCTTGAATCAAATGGCGCCAAGGGTAACCACGCAGCAAATCAGTCAGCTTAATATGCAAAGTGTCACAAGTAAGAACGTTCCGCAGGTCACAATTACGCCATTGCAATCTCAGTCTGACACAGCCTCTTCTTCGCCATCGCAGGCGCTGCAGCAGTCTGGAGACAAGCCTGCTAATGCAAAAGCTGATGTCGCCCAGCCTCTGCTGTCACCTTTTCATGCCCTGAGGGCTGAAAATGCGGTCGGTAAGTCCACGATACCGACCGAGATTGAAAGTATCGCAAAGTTCAAGGTGGAGCAGTTAACCGTTGAGGTCAAAACGGCCCTGGAGCAATTTATTCGTTCAGCCAAGCGGATAAATCTAAGCAACACGGAGCCTCTGCAATCGAGTCTTTCCGTGCTCACCAGCGCACTGCAGAAATTCGCCAGCGCCAACCCTTCGTTGCTCAAAAACATTCACTCAGTCATTGAGCAATTGCAGCTTCATATGCCAACGGCAAGCAGGACGACAACGGCCGAGATGCCACTTGCTAAAACTGAATCAGGCCAACAGCCAGACACTATAAGCACCAAACCCGCAGCCGACACCGCACAAGCTGGTCGGGCACTACAGCAATTAATGACCTCTCCGGCCTGGTTACAGTCGCCGCTTATGCTGTCATCTCCCCCGGCCGGGCAGAGTTTTTTAAGTGGTCTTATCCAGCTATTGCAAGTGTCTTTACTCGGCAGGCACTTTAAAAATGTGGAAGATATCGACCAAGCCCTTCACCGGCAAAGAGCCTCTTCTTCTAAAGGCAGCGCCCCTGCCGGACTCCTAGGAGCAATTACCGGGCGGCAGGTCCGAGAGTTTGCACAACTCGACAGCCAGCAAAATCTCCTCAAACAACTGAAGGGATTACTTGCAGGTCACCAGGGCGCTAAACTAGGCAATATGGAACAAGCACTGCAAGGTCAGGACAGCTTTTACTATGTGCTGCCTGGATTAATGCCGCAACAAAAACCGGCAGAACTGCTAATCCGACGAGAGCGGGAACGTCAGCCGGAACAGGAAAACCAAAACACGCAAACGCAGTGGCACCTGACAATGAAGCTGGATATTGGCGAACAGGGTGAATTACTTACCAAGGCCAGGATCAAGGATGAGCAGCTTTATCTTGATATATACTCTTCCAATCAGTCCTTGCTGGAAAAAGTGGGGGTAACACTGCCCTTTTTACTCAAGCGGTTTAAGCAACTCGGCTTAACGGTTGAAGAACATAAGCTACAATTAGGCAAGATACCTGAAACGCTGGCGACCCGCCCTTACCAAATACTGGAGACCCAGGCATGACACGTAAAAGTAAACGCGCGGTAGGTATTAAATATAATGAAGCAGAGCCGTCGCAGGCCCCAACGATTGTCGCTAAAGGCTATGATGACCTGGCTGAAGCAATTATAGCCAGCGCCAAAGCCAATGGAGTGTTAATTCACGAAGACCCTTATTTGAGTGAATTCCTCGCTACGCTTGACCTGGGTCAGGCTATTCCGGAATCGTTGTATTATGTCATTGCCGAGTTACTGGCATATTCCTACGTACTGCAGGGTAAAATACCCGAAAGCTGGCAACAGGCCTTTCCTGGCATAGAAGAAAAAATCTAAAGGGTCAGGTCGACAGTCACATCGCCAGTATTGGAGTTATAAAAAATGGAATATGCCGGTTGCGCAACCAAATAAAAAGTACAGGTGTTGGCGGTGTAAGTAGCCTGATAATCTGCCGAGGTATCCTCAGCAACCGTTGGTGAACCATCAAGTAACACCGCTCCCCACACCGAAGTACAGTCCCAGGCATTATCCAGCATTGGACTCGCCTCATAAGGCAGGTAGCTTTGGGCAGGCCAGCCATTAACATTGATGTCCATGAGGTTTTCACCATTACCGTACAAATCGAGGTTATCCACGGGTCCAGAGCCACCACTAACCGCCCATTTGAGGTGAGCCAGTTTGATAGCAGAGTCAAATGCCGTGCCGGTCCCTTGTACCGATGCTGCATAAGCATCGTCCTGAAAATCAACGAAACGCGGCAGTGCCGTAACAGAAAGAACACCCACTAAAATAATCACAGTGATCAGCTCAATTAGCGTAAAGCCCTGTTGTCGGTGAAGTGGTGTCGTCATTTAATAAAGCTAATGTCCGGATTACATCATTGTCGTTACTTTATCTTGCTCAAAATTTTATGCCAAGCTTTTGTTTACTCGAAATATTTAATTTACCCAATAAAAAAGCCCATCCAAATGGATGGGCCAAACTATAAGTTAGGCTTATAGGGGGAAGTTTCCAACGGTTGTTGAAAAAGGGTCTGCTTATTTAAAGCGCATCTTCCGGCTCAACATCGTCGGCTTTAATGTCTTTCGATAGCAGTAATTCAGCACGGATTTTGGTTTCAATATCGTTCGCGATGTCCGGGTTTTGCTTAAGGAATTTCACCACATTAGCTTTACCCTGACCAATTCTGTCGCCATTATAGCTGTACCAGGCGCCGGCTTTATCAACCAGTTTTTGCTTCACACCCAAGTCAATCAGTTCCGCTTCTTTACAGATACCGGCTCCATACATTATCTGGAATTCAGCCTGTTTAAATGGTGGCGCTACTTTATTCTTCACCACTTTTACGCGAGTTTCGTTACCCACGACTTCATCACCTTCTTTCACTGCCCCAATGCGACGAATGTCCAGGCGAACTGAAGAATAGAATTTGAGTGCATTACCACCTGTAGTGGTTTCCGGGTTACCAAACATGACACCAATCTTCATTCGGATCTGGTTAATGAAGATACACAGTGTATTGGAACGCTTAATGTTACCGGTCAGCTTACGTAGCGCCTGCGACATCAGACGTGCCTGCAGACCCACGTGAGAATCACCCATATCGCCTTCGATTTCTGCTTTAGGGGTTAATGCAGCAACCGAGTCAACAATCACTACATCCACGGCACCTGAGCGAACCAGCATGTCACAAATTTCCAGTGCCTGTTCTCCCGTATCCGGCTGTGATACCAGCAGATCGTCAATGTTCACGCCTAGTTTTTCGGCGTAGACAGGATCCAGTGCGTGCTCAGCATCTACGAACGCACAGGTTTTTCCCTTTTTCTGAGCTTCGGCGATCACTTGTAGAGTCAATGTGGTTTTACCCGATGATTCAGGACCGTAGATTTCCACAACGCGACCACACGGCAGACCGCCAATACCTAACGCAATATCAATACTCAGCGAACCGGTAGAAATGGATTCAATATCCATTGCCTGATTGTCGCCCAGACGCATAATCGCGCCCTTACCAAATTGCTTTTCAATCTGACCGACCGCAGCCGATAGTGCTTTAGATTTATTGTCGTCCACCGAAAACCCCTCGTTATTCTTTACTGTGTGCGTTATCCGCAATGGCTTTTACTGCTATCGCCGGTAAGCTGATCAGCTGTAAAATAATGACTGCATAATATACTGTATGATTATACAGTGCAATATGCATTTTACCTTTTCTTTATTTCATCATGCCTGTGATATTCTGCAACTAGTCTGTGGTGCAGTGTTGCAATAACAAACTCAATAGCCTGGGTACGAACTGCTTCCCGATCGCCATCAAACTGGCGGCGAATTGTATCGGTAACCCCGTCGAAGTGAAACCCAAACCATACCGTGCCCACCGGTTTTTCATCACTGCCGCCCCCCGGGCCAGCAATACCACTGATAGCAGCGGTGCACTGGGCGCCGCTTTGCTGAGCGGTCCCGACAGCCATTTCATGGACGGTTTCAGCGGAAACAGCCCCAAATTGCTCAAGAGTTTCAGCACTCACACCAACCAAAGCTTGTTTTGCCTGATTAGAATAGGTGACATAGCTTTGATTAAACCAATCCGAGCTGCCGGCCACCGAGGTTAACGCATAGGCCACTCCGCCGCCGGTACAGGATTCAGCACAGGAAACCGACCAGCCCTTTTGCCGTAGCGCCTCACCAACGGCCAAAATCTGCTCAGCTAACCCATTTATATCCAGTTGCTGTCGTGAAAAAGTTGAAAATGACTGGCTCATAGGAATAATACACTCATAATAATGAGACCCTATTATTGGTCAAAACAACAATCGCAAGCAACCAGCAAGCCGAGGCATTCTTGGAATCACACACGCCAATGATGCGCCAATATCTGAATATAAAGGCGCAGCACCCCAACATTTTACTGTTTTACCGTATGGGCGATTTTTACGAATTGTTCTATGACGATGCCAAACGGGCTGCCGAGTTACTGGATATCTCGCTGACCGCACGGGGCAAATCCGGCGGCGAACCCATTCCCATGGCTGGCGTGCCCTATCATGCCGTCGAAAGCTATTTGGCGAGACTGGTGAAAATGGGCGAATCGGTGGCTATTTGCGAACAGGTTGGCGATCCGGCCACCAGTAAAGGCCCGGTGGAGCGCCAGGTGCAACGCATTGTAACGCCCGGTACTGTAACCGATGAAGCCTTACTTGATGAGCGCCAGGATAATGTCCTGGCCGCCGTTTACAGTGTTAAAGAGCAATTTGGTCTCGCCTGGCTGGATATTACCAGTGGCCGGTTTCTGGTCAGCGAGTTTACCGGTACCGATATGTTAAGTGCCGAACTGCAACGCTTAAATCCGGCTGAATTGCTCTACCCTGAAGGGTTTGAATGGCTGTCGAAAGTGGATCACATTAAAGGTCTGCGGCGCCGGCCAGAGTGGGAATTCGATCAGCAAACAGCAGAGCAGCAATTAAATAATCAGTTTGGCACCCGTGAGCTTAGTGGCTTTGGGCTAAGTGGCATTTCACTCGCCATCAGTGCTGCCGGTTGTATCTTGCAGTATGTAAAAGACACACAGCGTACCGCATTACCGCATATTCGGGCGATTACTCTGGAACAGCAGTCCACCAGGGTCCAGCTGGATGCCGCCACCCGCAAAAATCTTGAACTGACCCGCAATTTATCCGGCGGTACCGAGCACACCTTATTCGCGGTTTTAGACAAGACAGCCACTGCCATGGGTAGCCGCTTACTGCAGCGTTTTTTACACGCGCCGATTACCGACCGCCATGAGCTTAACGCCCGTCAGCAAGCTATTGGGGATTTTCTTAACGGTGATTACCCGGCACTGACAACTCAATTAAAACAGATTGGCGATATTGAACGGATAATGGCCCGCCTGGCGCTTCGTTCCGCTCGTCCACGGGACTTTGCCCGCCTACGCAATGCCCTTAACAGTTTGCCACAACTGCAGCAGGGACTCAGTCTGTTTGGTGCGCCACTGATAAAAGTGCTCGGCGACGAAGTGAGTGAATTTCCGGAATTGGCGGAATTGCTCAACCGCGCGATTATTGATAATCCGCCGGTGGTCTTACGTGATGGAGGGGTCATTGCACCGGGCTACAATGCCGAGCTCGACGAACTACGGGATTTGTCTGACGGCGCAACAGAACTGTTACGCCAGATAGAAACCCGTGAGCGTGAACAAACTGGTATCAGTACCCTTAAAGTGGGCTACAACAAGGTACACGGCTTCTTTATCGAAGTATCACGGGCCAACAGTCATCTGGTCCCGGCCAGTTACATCCGCCGCCAAACCTTAAAAAACAATGAGCGCTACATTACCCCTGAACTTAAAGAGCATGAAGATAAAGTGCTCACCTCACAAAGCCGGGCACTGGCGCTGGAGAAGCGCCTCTACGAAGAACTCTTCGAGCTGATTAATCCCCGCCTTGACGCGTTAATCACCTGTGCGGCAGCGCTGGCTAAGCTCGATGTACTGATCACTCTGGCCGAGCGCGCTGAAACACTGGAATACCATTGTCCCACGTTATCTGATGTGCCCGGCGTTACCTATCAACAAGGCCGTCACCCGGTGGTTGAGTACGTCATGGATTCACCGTTTATTCCTAATCCACTTAACATGGATAAAGACTCGCGGATTAAAATCATTACCGGTCCCAATATGGGCGGTAAATCTACCTTTATGCGGCAAACGGCATTGATAGTTTTGCTGGCTTATATGGGTAGTTATGTCCCGGCTCAGGCAGCCGAAATTGGTCCGGTAGATAAAATATTTACTCGCATCGGCGCTTCTGACGATCTGGCATCCGGCCGTTCTACTTTTATGGTAGAGATGACCGAGACCGCCAATATTCTGCATAATGCAACGCCCTATTCACTGGTGTTAATGGATGAAATCGGCCGTGGCACCAGTACTTACGACGGCCTTTCTTTGGCCTGGGCCTGCGCTGAATACCTCGCCAGTCAGCTCCAGGCATTTACCCTGTTTGCCACCCATTACTTTGAGCTCACGGAGCTCACCCACACTTTAAACGGCGTGCAAAATTTACATCTTGATGCCGTCGAACACGACGACACCATTCGCTTTATGCATTCGGTGGAAATTGGTGCGGCAAGTAAAAGCTACGGGTTACAGGTAGCGCAACTGGCAGGCGTGCCGAAAGCGGTTATCAGTGCGGCAAAAACCCGGCTGAAAACTCTCGAAAGCCAGCATACCGTATCGGCCAGCGAGCAAACACTTGCCGCAGGCCCTGCCCAGCAGAGCCTGTTACCCGAAGAGCCCGCTGAATTACCGGCCAGAATAAGCGCCCTTGAGCAGGCTTTTGAAGAGGTGGATCCCGACGAACTTACGCCAAAACAGGCCTTAGCGCTGATTTATGAACTAAAACAGCTAAAATAGTAAAATTACCAGAAAGCCCGCCTTTATCAAACCTGATTGAACGGCTTCCCGAAAACGGAAGTCGTTTAAAATCAGTCCCCTTGTATAAAACACCAGGAAACAGTATCTTTTAGAGCTGTTATAATTGTGTGAAAGCGCCAGATTGGGTATACTGTTGCGCCGTCTACAGTGTTGTTTAAAAACAACGTTTTACCCAAAAAATATAACCCAACGTCTTAGGTTTCGCATGACAAACTATATTTTCGTCACCGGTGGTGTTGTTTCATCGCTTGGTAAAGGCATTGCTGCTGCATCCCTTGCCGCTATCCTTGAAGCACGCGGTCTCACCGTGACCATGCTTAAGCTGGATCCGTATATTAACGTCGATCCTGGCACAATGAGCCCCATTCAGCATGGCGAGGTTTTTGTTACTGATGATGGAGCAGAAACAGATCTCGACTTAGGTCATTACGAGCGGTTTATTCGCACCCGTATGACCAAACGCAACAACTTTACCACCGGACGGGTTTACGAAGAGGTATTGCGTCGTGAGCGTCGCGGTGATTATCTGGGCGCAACCATTCAGGTTATTCCGCACATTACCAACGAAATTAAACGCCGCGTTATCGAAGGCGCACAAGGCCACGACGTGGCTATCGTGGAAGTAGGCGGTACAGTAGGTGATATCGAGTCACAACCGTTTATTGAAGCGATTCGTCAGTTGGGTACCGAAGTGGGCCGCGACCATGCCATGTTTATGCACTTAACACTAGTGCCTTACATGCCAGCCTCTGGAGAGCTGAAAACCAAGCCAACGCAGCACAGTGTAAAAGAATTACGATCAATTGGTATTCAGCCGGATATTCTGGTGTGTCGCTCTGTGGGGGCCATGCCAGCTTCAGAACGTTCAAAGATTGCGCTGTTTACCAACGTTGCTGAAAAAGCGGTTATTTCATTAAAAGACGTTGATAGTATCTATCGCATTCCGGCTGCATTAAAAGCGCAAAGCCTGGATCAACTGGTAGTCGATCGCTTCCGTCTAGACTGCCCGGAAGCTGACCTGACCGAATGGGAACAGGTGCTGTATGCAGAGTCTAACCCGGTTGGCGAAGTAAACATCGGTATGGTAGGTAAATATGTTGAACTGCCAGATGCCTACAAGTCTGTTAACGAGGCACTTAAACATGCCGGCCTTAAAAACCGCCTGACAGTCAATATCCATTATGTGGACTCGCAGGACATAGAAACCAAAGGCACACAAATTCTGGAAAATCTGGATGCTATTCTGGTACCGGGTGGATTTGGTGAGCGTGGTATCGAAGGCAAGATTGCCGCCGCTCGCTATGCGCGCGAGAACAAAGTGCCTTATCTGGGTATTTGTTTGGGTATGCAGGTCGCACTGATTGAATTTGCCCGTAACGTGGTGGGCATGGAAAAAGCCAATAGCACCGAGTTTGACCCCAGCTCACCATATCCGGTGGTGGGATTGATCACCGAATGGCTGGACTCAGACGGCAGCACTGAAACCCGCGACGAATCCTCGGATTTGGGTGGTACCATGCGCCTGGGCAGTCAGCTTTGTCACCTGATCCCTGGCAGTAAGGTTTATGCCGCCTACGGTAACGAAGAAATTTACGAACGTCACCGTCACCGCTACGAAGTGAATAACAACCTGCGCGATCAAATTGAAGCTGCTGGCCTGAAGGTCAGTGGTTTGTCCACCGACAAACGTCTTGTCGAGGTCATCGAAATCCCTGATCATCCATGGTTCGTTGCTGGCCAGTTCCATCCGGAGTTCACGTCAACTCCCCGTGACGGCCATCCATTGTTCACCGGTTTCGTAGCCGCGGCGCAATCGTATCAAAAAGAAAATCATTAATTTATAAAACCCGGCACTGTTACTCCCGCAGTGCCACCATTATTGTTGAGGAAGAAAAAATGGCGAAGATCTCGCGTATCATTGGACGTGAAATTCTGGACTCTCGTGGTAACCCCACTGTAGAAGCAGACGTATATTTAGACTCAGGTGTTATGGGTCGCGCCTGTGCACCATCTGGTGCCTCTACTGGTTCACGCGAAGCACTGGAATTACGCGACGGCGATAAAGGCCGCTACCTGGGTAAAGGTGTCGAAAAAGCCGTAGCAGCAGTAAACGAGAGCATCGCACCAGCCTTATTAGGTATGGATCCTGTAGCACAGGCTGATATCGATAAAACCATGATCGATTTAGATGGCACTGAAAACAAAGAAACCTTAGGTGCAAATGCTATTCTGGCTGTGTCTCTGGCCGTAGCAAAAGCCGCCGCGACTGAAAAAGGCGTTGCATTATACGAGCACATAGCCGACTTAAACGGTACGTCTGGCCAGTACTCTATGCCAGTACCTATGATGAACATCATCAACGGTGGTGAGCACGCTGACA
>OJDQ01000069.1_pt1 | contig 53612 bp, 46 predicted proteins | sample 1592851 | NCBI WGS metagenome assembly OJDQ01 (sample SAMN05416774, study PRJEB24817) | seawater metagenome | isolation source: Sea water | place: Canada:Atlantic | collected 2013-07 | reverse complement strand
TATAGGCAAAGCAATGCAATTGATGGTCTTCAAGCTGATTAGCAGCCTTTAAGATAGTCTCCCACTGTCCGAGATTAAGGCGTTTTCCGGGAGTAAAAGGCTTGTGATTGCCGTGGCGTTTAACGGACTGATTATAAATCGACAGCTGAAATTCTACCGGGTTACGCAAGAAGCAGATAATCTCAGCAGCAGGGACGGCTTCGGTAATATCGTCAACTATTCGGAAAAACGACTCTGAGCTTAATAACAAAATGGTGGCTTTGGGATTTTGCTGAAATGCATCCAGTAAACGGGTTAACTTTTGCTGATCAAGCGCCAGACGTCCCTCTGCATCCTCGGAGCACACCTCTCTGGCATTGCCGGAGCTGATCCCATTTTCATCAACCGAGTGCGCCGGATACAAAACCCCCGACGCCAAAAGTTGTTGGCGATGTTGATGGAGAAATTGCTGGATTGCCGAACTGCCGGTTTTTGGCGGACCCACATGAAAGATAACGCGCTTTTTCAAACTACTGCTCTGTCCCTGGAAAACGGCGTAATATTAGCATACATATCTGGCTCCTCGCACAAGGGAAATCGGATTTTGTGTCTTCGCTTTTAACTGATGAATATTTGTCCTGATTGTAAACATCATTCTGAAAAAACGAATATCAACGGGGTTTTAATCTGATGGAAGTCCCTTTTGCGCTCCTTTATTATTGTTTCAGTGATTAATTTAGCAAGGGGCAAAATATGAAAATTGTAGCTTACGGAGCAAGTAACAGCTCAACATCCATCAACAAAGCACTGGCCACTTATACCGCTGGTCTGGTGGAAGGTGCAGAAGTAAAAGTATTGGATATCAACGATTATGATGTCCCTATGTTCAGCGAAGATCTGGAAAAAGAAATTGGCCAGGCTGAGGGCGCTAAAGCATTTTTAAGCGATTTGGCTGACGCTGATGCCTTTGTAATTTCTTACGCCGAACATAATGGCCATTACCCGGCCGCTTACAAAAACCTGTTTGACTGGTCTACGCGTATCGACCGCGAGTTATTCAAACAAAAGCCTGCCGTATACCTGGCCACCTCTCCTGGCCCAAGTGGTGCGAAATCTGTGTTAGCTGCGGCAGAGGCGTCTGCACCATTCTATGCAGCGAATGTGAAAGCTACGGTTTCAGTACCGGGCTTTTACGACAAGTTCGATGCAGAGGCCGGTAAAGCTACAGACGAAGCGCTTATCACCGAACTGAAGGCTGCAGTAGCCAAATTAGCTGACTAGTATTCACTCTTATTAAGAGGGTGAGTCTTCCGGCGCGTACCTGTCTGACAGGTACTGCGCTGGTGACATCCCCAACATATCCTTGAAATCTCTGATCAGATGCGATTGGTCTGTGTATTCAAGCTGAGTGGCCAACTCAATCATTGTCAGTGTGTTTGTTTCAAGCTCTTCTAGTGCGTCATGCAAGCGGTATTTACGCAACAGCCATTTTGGCGACAGTCCAATATATTGATTAAATAATCGCTGTAATGTCCTTACCGAAAGGTCAGCGCGCTGCGCCAGTTGCGCAACGGTGTAAATCTCACCGCTATTTTTTATGTATTCCAAAAGCCTTGCCACCTGCGTTTGTTGTGCCGTAACCGGCTCTACAAAGCGGACTAAGAACTTGTTTAATGCCGATACAACCTTTTCGTCGGTCAGGGCCTCAGCCCCCGTTTCAAAAATGTCAGTCACGCCTGAGCCGAAATATTTGCTGGCAGAAAGTTCCTTATCAACATAATCGCTTAATGGACTGTCCAACAACGCGTTAAGTGAACCAGGATTAAATTTTACGCCTATCACAAAGCCACTGGCAGCCATCGGATAGTGATACACTTTGCTCACCGGCCCGATAAGCTTTACCCCCTGGTTATCGAAAGTTAAGTGAAAATTAGGATCAGGCAAATTCCTTTGGACATGCTCCTGGCCGTTTTTCAGCTGCCAGTTTACTAACCAGTACTGTTCAACAAGGTTCGCCAGTGGAGCATCTGGCACATAACGGCGCAAGCGATAGTGCTTTTGACTGTCACTGTGGTGCATAACGCCTGATACGCGATGATGACTGTATTGCAAATCGAGACTCTTACCAAAGCTTGGGTGACGTGTTTTTACAATACCAGAGGCGGCCGTAATGGTAACCTGCAAACTCAAACAGGATAGATAACAAAGAGGTTTTACATGACACTACAAGGCGTGTTTTCGATAACCGACTGGCAGGAAGCTACTGAAAAAACCTTTGAGCAGGGCAGTAAACTCAATACTGCCAAAGTTTCACAGCACTATAGCGGCGAGTTAACAGGCACCAGCGAGGTCTTTTATCACATGCATTATAGTGCTGCCGGTGATGCTACTTTCAGTGGCTTTGAATACATTAACGGCGTTATTGATAATCAGGCTTGCCGATTGGTGATAAGCCACAAAGGAAAATTTCAACAAGGTGTTGCATCCAGCCACTTTACCATTATTGAGTGCGACACGATTAAAGCGCTAGAGGGACAAACTGGATCTTTTACCTCTACCGAAGGCGGTAAAGCTGACTATGTTATTGGTAAATAGTTGATAAGCTGAAAAGCAAAAAAAGGCATGCCTGGTTAAACATGCCTTAGTATTTATTGTAAGAGAGCGCAGTGCTGCGCTCTCTTTTTTAGTTCAGCGAAAACTCGTCGAACAATGTGACTTCTGACTCTAAATCAGTAGGGTCGAATACGTAGCTTTGTACCATGCCGGATCCGGTATCAAGTATAGAGAAGACCGACAATGTGTTACTGGTCACAAAGGGCAGACAGCATCTAATACTTATTAAACCTTAGCTGAAAGTCGCCATCATCCAGTTGTGAATTCCAAAATTCTGGTTTAAAAGGCCCTTTCGACACAAGCTCCACAATCTTTGCCTTTTGTGCCTCACCCATGTTTAATCCAAAGTAAACGTCTGTGATTTCATCATTACTTAGCGAAAGAGAGTCGCCATTATTCTCCAGTTGAAAGGGCCAATGTGGACTAAAGAAGCTTCTGTATTCGTCCTCATACTCCCAGTTCAACGACTTCCTTAAGATAGGTCTCATAGTGCTTACTAAGTTACTGGAAATAATGGGAAACTCTAGAGATGGGTAATTATTGGAATAATGAATCTTTCTGGTATTAGAGAAAATACTCTTGTCACTATCCCCAACTTTGAACCTGAGACAGTAACCGGTGTTCGATTGAGCATAATGAGCCCAAAATAACGGGTTAGTATTGCTGGTCGTAAAGCAGCATATTCGTGCCTTCGCATACTGGGCTCTTAACTGTGATTCAAAGTGATTTCGATACTGCTCATCCGTTAGCAAGTCGCCAACAGTAAGACCTTCTGGGAGTGTGGTCACCTTAGATAAAGCTATGCTAACCTTTAAGTCTTCAATGAAACCGCTAATCCTCGCTTCATCGTCTATGGCAGGCCAGTTTATTTTAAAGTTTAAATCATGTGGATCGTTTAGGTGCTCTCTTGTCGTGTGGTAAAGCCACCCGTGAGTCAGAGTAGCCTCATGTTTCCTAATTGCTTCATCATCTAGTGAAAATGACAGGAATCGATAAAGGCCTGATAGACCCGCTTCCTGAGCAGTTTTGTGAGTCTCTGCAAATTCTAAAATTCTCTCATCCATAACTCTTAATCCTTTGCTCGTTAACGCTTGATAATCAGCTTACACGAAAAAAATGACCAAAAGTAACACACGTTTTTTTAGAAAAGCATGGAACGCCGCAATCGCATAGGAAAGGCATTACCTCGCCCCCTCCCCCCTGTACTCATAGGAGATCGTGAGGTAATCTGTGAGAAGACTTTAAGACACAGAAAGGCATTGACTTATGTCTACGTTACGTGATCGTAGAGAGCCATACAGAGCTTATTTGATTGAGGTAAAGATAAGAGGTAGCTATTGTGAAGCTGATGGAATATCGTAGAAAAAGATTAAGGGAAAAGTGTGAAACCAACCGTGACACAAAACGTACCACAGTTGGTTTCGATAGGCTTCTAAGTCATTGATTTATAATGACCCGGAAAGCGGGGCGATTCTTACATCATGCCGCCCATGCCGCCCATACCGCCCATGCCGCCCATATCAGGCATTGCAGGCGCGTCGTCTTTAGGCGTTTCAGCAATCATAGCTTCAGTAGTAATCATCAGTGAAGCGATTGATGAAGCAAACTGCAGCGCAGAACGAGTTACTTTAGTTGGGTCAAGGATACCCATTTCCAGCATGTCGCCATAAGTGTCGTTGCCCGCATTGTAACCGTAGTTACCAGAGCCGTTCTTAATCTCGTTAACAACCACTGAGGCTTCTGCACCAGAGTTGATAGAGATTTGACGCAGTGGCGCTTCCATCGCGCGCAGAGCCAGCTTGATACCGTGAGTCTGGTCTTCGTTGTCGCCAGTCAGGTCAGCCAGTTTAGCAGCCGCACGAACCAGAGCAACACCACCACCAGGTACTACGCCTTCTTCAACCGCAGCGCGAGTTGCATGCAATGCATCTTCTACACGGTCTTTCTTCTCTTTCATTTCTACTTCAGTGGCTGCGCCAACTTTGATTACCGCTACACCGCCAGACAGTTTAGCCAGACGCTCTTGCAGTTTTTCTTTGTCGTAGTCAGAAGAGGAATCTGCGATTTGACCGCGGATTTGCTCACAACGTGCGTCGATAGCGGCTTCTTCACCAGCACCGTCTACCACGGTAGTGTTATCTTTGTTGATAACAACACGCTTAGCAGTACCTAAGTCTTCCAGCTGAACTTTTTCCAGCTCCAGACCAATCTCTTCAGAGATAACCGTACCGCCAGTCAGAATAGCGATGTCTTGCAGCATCGCTTTACGACGGTCACCGAAACCAGGTGCTTTAACAGCCGCTACTTTAACGATACCGCGCATGTTGTTAACAACCAGAGTGGCCAGCGCTTCGCCTTCTACATCTTCAGCGATGATAAGCAGAGGCTTGCCGCCTTTTGCTACCGCTTCCAGCGTAGGCAGTAATTCACGGATGTTAGAAATTTTCTTATCTACTAACAGGATGTAAGGGCTGTCGAGTTCAACGGCACCGCTTTCCTGATTGTTGATGAAGTATGGAGACAGGTAACCACGGTCGAATTGCATACCTTCAACCACGTCCAGCTCGTTTTGCAGAGCCTGACCTTCTTCAACGGTGATAACACCTTCTTTACCCACTTTTTCCATTGCTTGTGCAATGATGTCGCCAACTTCTGAATCAGAGTTTGCAGAGATAGTACCTACCTGAGCAATGGCTTTGCTGTCTGCACAGTCAGTAGACAGCGCTTTCAGTTCTTCAACTGCTGCCAGTACCGCTTTGTCGATACCACGCTTCAGATCCATCGGGTTCATACCCGCTGCAACTGATTTTAAGCCTTCAGTAACAATAGACTGAGCCAGTACGGTAGCAGTAGTAGTACCGTCACCCGCTTCGTCGTTTGCTTTAGACGCCACTTCTTTAACCATCTGTGCGCCCATGTTCTCGAACTTGTCTTCCAGCTCGATTTCTTTGGCTACAGATACACCATCTTTAGTGATGGTAGGCGCGCCGAACGACTTGTCTAAAACAACGTTACGACCTTTAGGACCTAAGGTTACTTTTACTGCGTTGGCCAGAACGTTAACGCCTTTCAGCATTTTTGTGCGGGCGTCATCACCAAAACGTACTTCTTTAGCTGCCATGATTAATTCCTCTTAATTCGGTTAAAACGGTTCTTATTCTACGATTGCCAGAATGTCGCTTTCGCTCATGATCAGTACTTCCTGATCGTCCAGCTTCTCGGTTTTTACGCCGTAACCGTCGTTGAAAATAACGGTGTCACCGACTTTTACGTCTAATGCTTTCACTTCGCCATTCTCCAGAATGCGACCGTTGCCCACAGCGATAACTTCACCGCGAGTCGATTTTTCTGCCGCAGAACCGGTCAATACGATACCGCCAGCAGATTTGCTTTCTTGCTCTGCGCGCTTGACGATAACGCGATCGTGTAAAGGACGAATTGCCATTTTCAAATCTCCTGAATAATTCAACTATTCAATTTAAGTGTTGTGGGGATGCATGATTGTTCATGCAGCCTTTACCTAATTGGCCTGTAAGGGCCGTAAAATCTTGTCTGCGTGGATAAATGGGGGAGTACCCGGATAAACTCAAGGGCTATGTTAAAAAAAAAGTGAAATTTTTTTCAGATATTACAGATTAAAGAGGGGAAGGGCGATTGCCTGGCTGGCAATCGCTAGTCAATAAGCGCTTGTTAACGACTCAATGGCAACAATGATGGTTGCCAGTTGCCCAGAATGAGGTGCTTTTCATAGTCCGCCAGCTTGCTGAGGCTGATCTGCGGGCGGGCATCACTGATAACCGCACCGGGTCCATAGCTTCCGGACTCGCTAAACCGGGCATCAGCAATGGGATCAAACCGTTTGCGACTGCCGTCTTTTGCCGTACCGCCCATCGATCCCCAGCCAACATCCGCAATATGAGCGTCCATAAAAGTCTCGATAAACGTCGACTTGCCTACCGCGAAAGGATTCGCATAGCGGCCATCGGCAAAGGTGGTAGTGGGATGCCAGGGGCGCCCTAACGGAACCGAGTTATCCGGCACATCCAACTCACGCAACAAACGGCAGTTAATAAAGGTAAACCCGTAATCCTGGTCGAGCAGTGTACTGGGTGCCGTCAGGTAGCCGGTATAGGTCATCGGATGCGCCCTGGGGCGAGAGACAATGTCTACTGATTCAAATAAAGCGTTACCGTTGCCAAAAATGAAGTCCACATGGCCGCGAATTTCACTGTCGGTAACGTAAGTTCTCCCTCCCTGCACATACAGGGTATCCTGATACCCGAGCAGCGCAACACGTTGCAATACCGTTCGATCGGCATCCTCGGCAATCTTAAGCGCGACTGCCTGGGTACCTCGTATTTTATCCGGATGGCCCTTGGGCAATCTGTCATCCGCCGGGTAATCGTAAATATTTTCAATGGTCAAATCGAACAAACTCACATCCGTTGCCAACACCTCCACCACAGCGGTGCGAAATGTTCCCCAGGTTTCTTCACTGCCCGGCTCAACCGACTGCCCTGCATAGCGGTTGTAAGTGATCCGGGTATTAGCCTGACCACTGCCAATCAGTCGAATACCCGCCTGCTCAATCACTACCCGTTCATGATAGGTACCGGGCGCAATAAAAATTGTCCAGCCAGCTACGCCCTTCGGCGCGGCATCTACCGCCGCCTGAATAGTGGAGTAGGTTACTATTTCAGGTCCATCGGCAACCATATTACCCGGATTCATGTTGCTAACCCGTGCGTTCACCGCGAAGTCAGTCTGCTGCTGAATGGCAGTACCAGTGCACCCGTAGCTCAGCAGGATAGCCAGCGCTATGATCACGCCTTTGCATAAATCAAATCGCATAGGGCTTGCCATTCACCGTTATATTTTGCTGAGTAACGTCTGCAACGTTTTCAATCACCGACGGCTTATCGACTGATTCGAAGGTAATGTTTTTTAACGTCACCCCGGTAATCGGCGTATGTGGATAACCACGCATCATAAACGCCCGTTTGGCTTCCACTACGTGTAGGTTATCAATGGTTATGGCTTCCAGTTTAGGCATAAACTGACCCACATCCCCTTCCTCGTAATAGAAGTTGATCACAATGGCATCCTTCACCTTACCTATGCGCAGATAGCGGTAATTCAGGTTTTGCAGGTGACCACCGCGAATAGAGTTAGTTTTTATGCGGATGCCGCGGTCAAGGTCCGGACTGCTCATTTCGCAATGCTGGGCATACAAGTTGCGCACCCCACCAGAAATTTCACTGCCAATCACCACACCACCATGACCGGCCGCCATTTTGCACTCATTGATCAGGATGTTTTCACAAGGCGTTGCCACCCGCCGGCCATCGCCGTTACGACCGGATTTGATCGCAATGCAGTCATCGCCGGTGTTAAACAGGCAATCTTCAATCAGCACATCTTTACAACTTTCCGGGTCGCAACCATCGGAGTTTGGACCGTGACTGTCGCAATGCACTGCCCGCACCGTCACATTTTCACATAGCACCGGATTAACCAGCCAGAAGGGCGAGTTTTTAATGGTAACGCCTTCAATCAGCACATTTTTACAACGATACGGCTGGATAAACGGTGGGCGCAGGTAATTTTCCTCGAATACCCGTTCGCTTACCGGCACATTGTCTTCGCCCATCTGGCGCAGCACATCGCGGGTGAATTTCTGGTTTTCCACCGGATCGTCGCCCCACTTCGCTGCTTTCCACTTACCTTTCCAGGGCCACCAGTGCTGCGGACTGCCGCCCCCCTCCAGGGTACCTTTGCCGGTAACGGCCACATTAGTTTGTTCAAATGCATAAATCAGCGGCGAATAGCCCATCAGCTCAGTGCCTTCCCAGCGGGTAAAAACATAAGGCTTATACAGTTCAGGATCGGGAATAAAGTGCAGTGTGGCACCTTCTTCGATATGCAGGTTAATGTTCGACAGCAAGTGCACCGGCCCGGTGTAGTATTCCCCTGCTGGTACCACTACTTTGCCGCCACCTTTAGCGGAGAGTTGCTCAATGGCCTGTTTGATTTGCGGGCCGACATTGTGCCCTTTACCTGGCTTGGCACCAAGTTCGGCAATGCTCAGCGTGGTGTCGGGAAAGCTGGGGGGCACTATCCGGGAGCGGATGGCCTTAGCCTGATCGCTCCAGGCAAAGGCTCCGTCAGACTGCACAGCGCCTGTACAACCACTTAAACTTACCATGCCAGCGGCAGCTGAGCCCTGACCAACCAGTTTTAACAGATTTCTGCGGGTTAAAGACAATGTCACTGCTGTTCTCCTTGTTTTTGAACTCGCTGTAAAAAGGTATCAATCCATTGCGCGGTTTTACTTAAATAAGGTTCAAATAACCAAAAGGTATGAATGGTTTTATCCAGCTCAATGTACTGATGAATAATATGATGCTTTTTCAGGTAGGCGGTTATTTCGGCATGGCCAGCAGTAAACCTTGGCTGGCCGCTGCTGATGATAAGCGTTGGGGGTGACTGCCGATGCAGAGAGTGCGTTGCCGAAGCCTCTGCCCAAATCTGTGGCAGCTCCTCATAGGTGCCGCCCAACCATAACGCTGCAGCCGAGTTATGCTGCTTTTTATTTTCAAACTGCAGGGCCAGCTCCGTGGTGAAGTCGAGCACGCCGTCCAGGTCTATCACGGCGTTAACCGTGCTATTTTGTGCTGGCTGAGAATGATATTTTCCGCTTTGCGCAGCATGCCCGGCCAGAGCAGCCATCTGACCACCGGAAGAGCCACCGCCAATGGCAATTTTGTCCGGGTTAATCGAGAAGTCTTCAGCCCGTTCCCGTAACCAGCTGATAGCATCATTAATATCTATCATACCCGCGGGATAGGGCGCTTCAACGGACAGTCGGTATTCCGGCGTCATCACCACGTAACCACGCTGGGCCAGCAAATGCGCCAGAGGATAAAAGTGTGACTTATTCCCGGAGCGCCAGCCGCCGCCGTGCACCAACACGATTGCCTGACCGTTTTGATTTTCTACCGACGGATAAAAGACATCCGCATGAAGGTCGCGTCTGGCCAGGCGCTTATAAGGTCTTTCAAAGGCAATGCTCTGGCCTGCCCTGAAGGTCTGCAGGGGCCATTCAAGTTCAGGATGTTCAGGCTTGTAACGGGCGTAGCGCTCCCCCGGGGAATAACTGTCGTCGACGATGATATCCTTACCTGCCAGCGAGCCTGACAAAAGCAGACTCAATACAACTGCAAAAAGCCGCTGATACTTCACTACAAAACCTCTCTGAGCATAGGGAGAAAGCGGACATAGTTATAACGCGCTTCGGTGCCGGGCTCACCCACGGCAAAGACCCCGGTTTTCGCCCCCACCCATCGTCCCCGACGGGCCTTAAATTGTTCGCCAACAACGGTAAAGACATCGCCGTCGTGGTAACGATAAGCAAATACCGCCGTAGCATCAGAGGCCAGAATGTACCTGAGTTCTATACTCTCATGCTCTACTTCACCGTAGTCGTGAACGCTCTCGTTACACCCTTTACGGGCACCACGACATTGCACGTAGACCAGATGCGGTGCGTTATTAATGGTTTTGATGCCAATCCAGGCGTAATCTTCGCCAAACAGCAGTAAGCCGGTTTCAATATCCGCTTTTGCTGTGGGTACCATCAGTTTGCTGCGAACCTGAAATGTCTGTGCCGGCAGTTTTTGCAGCATCAGATTAGGTGTCATCCATAAGTTATTTCCGGTGTCCGGTACTTTCGGCATGGCCTTCAGAATAAGCTGGCCTTCATTAACTTTCAGCCAGTGTGGTTTGAAGTTACCATTCCACTGCCACTGAAGACCCACCTTTTTATCGATAAATTCATCGGAGGTTGGCTGCGGCATAATGTGGCCAGGCGCTGTGCTAACCGGTTTACGATAGGTATAAACCGGCTCACCGATACCATCGCCATCGCTGTCCTTACCAATCACCGGCCAGTTATTCACCCAGGTTACCGGCTGTAAATGAACGATACGACCATAAGCCTTGCGGGATTGAAAGTGAATAAACCAGTCTTCGCCGCTACGGGTGTTCACCCAACTTCCCTGATGCGGGCCGTTTATTAACGTATTGCCCTGGGCCATCACCGTTTTATGTTCATAAGGGCCGAAAATATTCCGCGAACGGAATACCGCCTGCCAGCCGGTTTCTACACCACCGGCCGGGGCAAAAATGTAGTAATAGCCATTGCGCTGATAAAACTTTGGCCCCTCAAGGGTTCGGTATCCCGGTAGCTGATGGCCATCCACAATGGTTGTGTACTCCGGGTTTACCCAGGACGTGTCAGGCGCCATTTCATGCAGGCTCAGTAGGTTGTTGAATCCGGCCCGGCTTTTCGCCCAGGCGTGTAACAAATAAGCTTTACCGTTTGCGTCCCACAGCGGCGTTGGGTCGATTATGCCTTTGCCCGGCAGAATAAGCCGTGGTTCACTCCAGGTGCCGGCCGGATCCTCGGCCGTCACAACATAAATACCAAAGTCCGGATCGGGATAAAAAATCCAGTACTTGCCGTCGTGATAGCGAAAGTTGGGGGCCCATACGCCATTGCCATGCTGGGGCTTATCGTAATGGGCTACGGGTACCTGTTGAGGCAGGGCATAGTTGATCAGTGTCCAGTTAACTAAATCCGTTGAATGCAGCACCGGTAACCCCGGCGAAGCATTAAAACTCGACGCCGTCATATAATAGTTACCGTCTACTGCCACCACATCCGGATCGGAATAATCAATATGCAGTATCGGGTTTTTATAAAAACCATTGCCCAGGTCGCTGATATGCAACCGGTTATCGTCGCTTTGCAGCGACGTAGCATTTTGCTGACCGCTGCACCCTGCAAGAATACACAGGGGCAGCGTAAGTGCACAGAGCCGGGCAATACTGCGCATTGGTTATTTACCCAGTTCCAGCGCTGCCAGAATGAAAGGACCCACGCCTTTGGCATCATTCGGGCGAATAGGCTCGCTCATGTAATACTCGAAACTGCCGTCGCGATAGGGATTGCCGCCCAGACCCGCCACCGCACACACCTGATTAAGGCTAATCACGTTAGTAGTCGGATCCACTGAAATCATTTGGTCCACCAGCCCGGCAAAGCCTTTTTCAGCATGGGCGCGGTAAGACTCTGGTAATACTCCCAGGTTAACGCCACGTGCCATGGCATACGTCAACATCGCCGTACCTGAAGCTTCCAGGTAGTTACCTTCGCGATCTCCCAAATCGGTAACCTGATACCAGGTGCCGGTGGCATCCTGATATTTCACTACCTGCGACATAAATTTCTCAAAGCGAGCCGCCAGCCAGGCTCTTTTTGAATTTTGAGCCGGCACGACGTCCATTACATCTACCATTGCCATGGCATACCAGCCAAGCGCTCGTGACCAGTGATGAGGTGATAAACCCGTGTTTTTGTCGGACCATTTTTGATCCCGTGACTCATCCCAACCATGGCGGGGCAACCCCGTTTCCGGGTCATACAGGTGTTTTTCAATTAACTCGAACTGTAAAAATACGTCGTCGAGCTGCTCTGGATTTCTGGCGCGCATAATGTACTCAGCATAAAATGGGGCGCCCATGTACAGGCCATCGAGCCACATCTGACTGGGATAACGTTTTTTATGCCAAAACCCGCCTTCGCTGGTACGCGGATGTTCATTCAGCTGAGCGCGCAGTTTGTCTGCCGCGAGCATATACTTCTCATCACCGGTTTGGTCATACAAGAAAAACAGAACCTTACCGGCATTGAGCATATCGATATTAAACTTTTCTGCTTTATAGGTAGCGATATTTCCCTGCTCATCGATGAGCTGGTCGTAGTAACCTTTAAGGTAATCGAAATACCGCTTGTCGCCGGTTTTTTCATAGACCCGGGCAAACCCCAACAGGTTTAACCCGTGTACATAGTCCCAGGTGGGCTCTTTATCCCAGTCCATCATCCAGGCTTGTGGGAAACGAACCATTTCTGATTCCACCATGCGTTGATACCAAGGCTTGGTGTTATCCAGCGTGTCAGTTTGCGCTGATACGGTGGCTGTTACCAACAGCAGTGTTACCAGCATTGTCCTAATCACCTGTCTTATCATTTTCGACCCCTGTTGAAAAAATGTAAATAAATTATGCTACCGGTAGCATTTTAGTAATTTCACTAATGTTGTCAACATGTAAACACCATAACAAATGCAGAAAATAGTGCTATAGAAAGCCACAAAAAATCACCTAAGTAGTTAATCTTTAGTATAAAAACACTAGCCTGGAGGCTAGGTAAACTAACCACTCAATGTTTCTAATATGGAACATAAATGACAAAAGCAGCGAATTCTTGAAAATTTTGTGAACGGCGGTTGCCACCGGTAGCATTTATATCTATATTGTTAAGCGCTTGTTAACCGATACACATAATAACAACAGGTTTAACAGAATACGTACCCATGCACACAACATGTTCAGCAGACACTGACGGAAAGAATGCACTGCGGAACAGGTTAATAAAAAACGTGAGGAAGCCACGAATGAAATTTGCCAAGAGTTTTAACAAAGCCCCATTAAGTCTGGCGGTAGCCTGTGCTTTACTAACGCCTGCACTGGTGCAGGCCCAGGAAGCGCAAGACAATGATGTTGAAATTATTGAGGTTCGCGCCTCGAGCTTTGCAGACAGCCTGCAAAAAGCCCTGATCACCAAACGCGCATCAGCCGGCGCGGTCGACACTATTCTCGCTGAAGATATTGCTGACTTCCCTGATCAGAACCTGGCCGAATCGTTACAACGTATCCCAGGCATCGCTATCAGCCGTGATGCCGGTCAGGGGCGTGAAATAACCGTTCGTGGTCTGAACTCAAGCTTTACCCGTGTGCAGCTTAATGGCATGCAGGCGCAGTCACTGTCAGCCGGTCCTGGCGGCGTGCGTAAAAGCCGGGCATTCGATTTTAACGTTTTTGCTTCTGAGTTATTCAGTCAGTTAACCGTACATAAAACCTCTTCTGCTGAAATAGAAGAGGGTACTCTGGGCGCCACTGTTGATTTGACCACCGGCCGTCCATTTGACTTTAAAAACAATGTGACTGCCATTAACGTACAGGGCACATATAACGACCAGTCTGAAGAAACTGATCCCCGACTGTCGGCTCTGACCAGCTACACGAATGAAGATCGCACGTTTGGCTTTTTAGTCTCTGCGTCGTTTTCTTCGCAGTTAGTCAGCAATATTGGCGCTGACACCGGCCGCTGGGAAGATGACAATTTCTGTACGGACGAGTCCTGCCTGGGTACTCAAAGTGAAGACCTGAGCAGTTACTGGCACCCGCGGTTTCCGCGTTTTGCCGATAAAAGTCACGACCTGGACCGCACCGGTCTGACCGCCTCACTGCAGTTTGCGCCTACCGAGGATACTACGGTTACAGTAGATGCCTTATACGCAAAAGTTGAAGCTCAGCGTCTTGAACCATTTATGCAGGCCATCTCTTTGGCGCGGACCAACTCTTTAGGTGTTGGTCAGACTTACCTGACCGACTACACCATTGACGGTAACGACAGCATTGTGGCGGCTACCGCTCACGATGTGGATATCCGCTCGGAAAACTTTGAGTCCAACTGGGAGTCTGAATTTACCCAGTTCAGTGTGGATGTTGAGCATCATATTAACGACGATCTAAAACTGCATCTGTTAGCAGGGACTTCTGAGTCGGTACTGGATAATCGTGAAACCACCATTATATATGAGCACTTCAGTGAAAATGACTCGCGCCGCATGCTCGATTATGCCGAAAGCAGCTCTGCGGTAACCTTTGATTACAGCAGCCCCATGAGTCCGACCATTGGCTACAGTTTTGATACCGCTAACCCGGCTAACTGGGAATTGTCAGAGTACCGCGACCGTTTATATGATGCAGAATCCAGCTACGACAACGCACGCCTTGATTTTGCTTATATCCTGAATGATTCAGTAACGCTGAAAGGTGGTGTTACCTACAAAGATTACATGTACGAAATTGCCGGTTCTCGGGCAGACGGTACTTTTGCCAATGCAGATGCCGCCGATGGTACCGTGGATAACGTCGCCTTTGGCATCAGCAACGTGGTAACCGCTGCCGATGGTAATGTGGTAAGTGCCGGCGGTCAGTCATTCTTTATGGCCGATAACGCGCAGCTGCCGCAATTCCTTGCCAGTGGTGGTTGGAGCTATGCCCCTCGGGGTGGTGATACCTACGCGGTTGGCGAAGAAAACATGAGTTACTTTATTCAGGCTGACTTCTTCTTCCCGGTTGGCGATATGGACCTGCGTGGTAACGCCGGTGTGCGCTATGCGACAACCGATGTTGAATCGACTGGCCTGGTAAACGGTGACCCAACCACGGTTAAAAACGATTACAGCGATACGCTGCCCTCGGTTAACCTGGCACTCGATCTCACCGAAGACGTGGTATTACGTGCCTCTTATGCCGATGTGATGTCTCGCCCTGGCCTGAGCACATTGTCGCCGGGCGGCAGTGTAGACCCATTCAACCTGGGTGTTAGCTATGGTAACCCGTTCATCGAACCGTTCCGCGCTACCAACTACGACCTGTCTGCCGAGTACTACTTTGATGAAGGCGCGTTACTGTCTTTCGCCTACTTCATTAAGGACATTGAGTCGTTCCCGACCAATGAAACCAGTACGCTTAACTGGCAGCAAATTGGCTTACCAGACAGCGTACTGGGTGGTCAGGCGGATATCGTGAATAATGCCGACTTTGAAGTGCGTCGCCCGGTTAATGGCGGCGGTGGCAAGCTCGACGGTTACGAAGTGCAGTACCAACAAAAACTGGACTTCCTGCCTGGACCTGAGTGGGTGAAAAACTTTGGTGTGCTGGCAAACATGACTTTTGTTGATGCCGACGTGAATCTCACCGGTCAGTCAGACAAATCGTCTAACTTTACGGTTTACTGGGAAAATGACTTGTTCAGTGCGCGTATTTCGATGGCGAAACGCAGCGAATTTACTACGTCATTCCAGAGTGATCCGAACAAAGAACGCTATGTGGATGCCACCACCCATGTTGATTTCTCGGCGAGCTACAATGTGTCAGAAAACCTGAAAATTTCTATTGAAGGGATTAACCTGACCGACGAGCCGATTGTTGCGCTTGTGTCACCCAATATTGGCGGCCGCTTGTGGAATGTCACCCAAACCGGGCGTCAGTTCTTCATCGGTGCCAGCTACAGAATGTAACGTTTTGATAGTGTGCCCAAGGATCATTTGATCCGCTGTTGGACCGGGTCGGGAAACAGGTGTTACGAACCAATTTAACACCTGCTCCCACGCCCGGTCCCCAGGCCATTTTTTACAAATGGCCTTTTTTTATTTTAAGGAGAAAAGATGAAACGCGTTGTCTTTGCGCTGATACTGTCGGCTTTTTGCTCTCATTCTCTGGCCTGGGATCCTACCCGGGCAGCGCTGCATCTGGTGGGCGACTCAACTATGTCTGACAAACCCAACCTGGCTTATCCTGAACGTGGCTGGGGCCAGTTACTGCCTCAGTACATGAACGAAGAACTGGAAATCGTAAACCATGCTGCCAATGGCCGCAGTACTCGCCGCTTCATCAATGAAGGACGCTGGGCACTGGTGTTATCCGAGCTCAAAGAAGGCGATTATGTTTTAATTCAGTTCGGTCATAACGACCAGAAAAAAGACGATCCGGCGCGCTATGCTTCTGCCGACAAGGATTATCCTGCATTTCTGCGCCGCTACATTAAGGATGTGCGTGACAAAAATGCCATACCGATGATTGCCAGCTCGATTTGTCGTCGCCACTTTGACGACAACGGCAACTTGCAACGCAAACTGACCGATTACGCCAATGCCGCAAGACAGGTAGCCAAAGCAGAAGGGGTTGAGTTTTTTGACCTGAATGAGCAAACCTGTGGGTTCTTAAAAGCTATCGGTGAACCTGAGAGTCGCCAGTACTTTATCCAGGTACCACCCGACCTATACACCCGTTATCCGGAAGGAAAAACCGACAACACACACCTCAATGTGGTAGGCGCTTCCAAGGTTGCGCAGTTCTTTATTCGTGACTTGCGTGCACGTAATCACCCACTGGCTCAATATGTTTACCGCGACACACTGTAAACGCTCCGTTGACCAGGTATGTTCAACACATAACCTGGCCGAATTCTCGACTACTTTTATTTTGTCCCGAAAGATGATCAGGAGTCCATTTTGTTAAATAAGGTATTTGGCCTATTCATTAGTATTCTTTTATCCTGCAATGCCTTAGCAGAAAACAATCCCTACCGCAGTGACGTAATGTGGGTTGTTACGCCAGACAGCAGTGACTGGCTGTACAGTATTAATGAACAGGCCAGTGTTGAAGTCGCCATTTATCACTATGGCATAAAACAACACGGACTCGAAATAGACTATAAAATCGGTACCGATATGCTAGCCGCCGATACCTCAGGCAGCATATCGCTGAACCAGCAAGGTGAGGGAATTGTCAATGCCGGCACCATGCACGAGCCGGGTTTCAGGGAATTGCAGTTGAGCACAACGATTGATGGCGCAAACTACCAATATCACATTAAACTGGGCTTTGAGCCGGAGAAGATAGTCCCTTCTACCAGTATGCCCGATGACTTTGATAGTTATTGGCAAGCGCAAATAGAGCAAGCTCAACAAGTCCCAATGGTCGTCGAGCGAACCTGGGTAGCCGAACTGTCTGATCATCTTATCAACCGCTATCTCATTAAGATCCAGGCCTATAAAACGGGTCAGTTCGTTTATGGCTACTTAACCATACCCACACAGGCCGGGAAATTCCCAGTCGTTTTCTCACCACCGGGGGCTGGTATTAAGCCTCTAACACCACAAAAGCATCGCTTTTATGGCGAACAGGGCATGATTCGTTTTGATATGGAGATCCATGGTATTCGTCCCGATCTGGACAGACCTACCTACAACGAAATCAGTGCAGCATTCGGCCGTGGTAACAACAGTTACTTAGTAAACGGACTGGATGATCGAGACAGCTACTACATGAAGAAAGCGTATTTATCATCATTACGGGTCATCGATTACCTGACTACGTTGCCCGAGTGGGACGGTAAAAACCTCATTGCCCAGGGGGGCAGTCAGGGAGGCGCACTGGCGCTGATCACCGCAGGGCTTGATAAACGCGTCACCGCTGTTGCAGCTAACCATCCAGCTCTAAGTGATATGATCGCCTACCAATACGGGCGAACCGGCGGCTACCCTCATTTATTTACGCGATACTCGGGCATGGATACCCCAGAAAAACGCCACACTCTGCGCTACTACGATGTGATTAATTTTGCGCGGCGAGTCACAGTACCAACCTTTATGACCTGGGGATTTAACGACAATGTGTGCCCGCCGACGACCAGCTATGCCGTTTACAACGTTATTAACAGTGACAAAGAAGCGCTGGTGACCCCGGTTAATGAGCACTGGGTTTCGACTGCTACCCGCCATAAAATTCTCAACTGGATAAAAAGCACATTAAGATAATCATCGTATACGGCTTGCGCGGGCGATACACGATGTAGTTAAACTAATTTCAGAACAGTCCCTCCTCAAAATTAGCTGAGTCTGGCTGACATTTGTTTCAAATACGAAGAACTTTAACAATATATACACATTTTGTTGACATAATGCTACCGGTGGCATTTAATGTTTTGAGTGTTAATAACATGCAAGTACCAACCCCTACTACACCATTACAAATGCAGGCATAACTATGAAAACATTTAAGCAAAAAAGACTCGCATCACAAATCGCCTCGGCATTGCTACTAGTAGGCATTGCAAGTTCGGTAACGGCTCAAGAAGCAGAGACGGAAGAAACGAACGACCTGGAAATAATCAGTGTTAAAGGCTTTCGCGGTTCATTACTCAAAGCCCTCGATGCCAAACGAGACTCAGCCAATGTCAAAGACTCTATCATGGCTGAGGATATTGGTAAGTTTCCTGATTTAAATGTGGCAGAAGCGATTCAGCGGGTACCCGGCGTGGCGATTTCAAGAGAGGGTGGCGAGGGCCGTAATATTACGCTCCGTGGTTTCAGTCCGGGCTTTACCCGCACAACCTTAAATGGCATGGAAGTGCCAGCCGGAAGTGACGGCCTGGACTCGGGCGGCGTTACCGTTAATAGCAGCCGCTCATTTGATTTCCACGTGTTTGCGTCGGAATTGTTTAACCGTATCGATATTCAGAAGACCCAAACGGCGTCAATTGAAGAAGGCGGTATTGCCGGTACCGTTGATATGTATACCGCTCGTCCCTTCGACAGTAATGGGTTTCAATCATCAATATCGGTCAAGGGCGGGTATAATGACCTGACTCAGAAAACCGATCCCAGGGTAGCCTTCCTGATTAGCGATACCTTCGCCGACGATACTTTTGGAGCCTTGTTCTCGGTTGCTCTCTCTGACCGCACCATTCGCCAGGAAGGTTTTGGTAGCGTGCGCTGGCAACCGACCTACCAGATTGGTGATGGCACATGGGGCGATACCTCGCAATTAACAACCATTAATGGTACACCAGATAATTACTGTGGTGCGGAACAAGCGATTTCTTGTCTCTGGGTACCGCGGCTACCCAGAGCTGACTATTTTGGGAATGATCAAAGCCGCTTAGGGTTAACTGGCTCACTGCAATACAAACCCAGTGATTATCTGCTCTTTACGCTGGATATTCTCCACTCTGAACTTGAAAATGATCGTCGCAGCTATAATTCCATGGAATGGTTTATCAACCGTGGTGCACCAGGTAATTTCCAGGGTCAGACGCCGCTCGAATTTACTGTGGATGAAACGGGTAAAATTCTTATTGCCGGCAAGTTTGACAATGTGACTTCCTGGTATGAAAGCCGCTATCAGGTTTCAGACTCCGCTTTTGACCAGGTAGTATTTTCCGGTGACTGGCAGATCACCGACAGCCTGCAGTTGGACTTTATGAGCGGTTACGCTACCAATGACGCAGATCGTGAAGAGATTCGTTATTACTATCGTTCTGTACCACACTACTATGCCTATGATTACAGTAATGGCAAGACAGCAAACGTCGATTACGGTGATTATGACATGTCCGATCCAGATAATTTCGTTGACGTTGTTAATGGCTCAAACCGTATTGATCAGGTTAAGAAAACCAATTACACCACGAAACTTGACCTGATATATTTAGGCGACCGCTTTGACATTAAAACCGGCGTTGCTTTTAATAATCGGGAAGTGGAGTACCGTACCGGTAACGGCAACTTTACGCCCTTCGATCCATCGCAATATGCCCGGCCGTTCCCACATTCAGATTTTGGTGCGGGTTTAAGTAATACTACACTAGTCCCATTTTTGGTGGCCGATTTTGCCAAGCTGGAAGAAGACGGCATTTTAACCCACAACTACACACCGCTTGTCGACCAGGGTTGGAACGTTACCGAAGAGACTAAAGCCCTGTATCTCGAATATAATGGAGATGCCGACATTGGCAGAATGCTACTGCGTACGAATTTTGGTGTGCGCTATGTCAATACTCAGGTAACTTCTGAAGCCGTGGTTGGTGGCTCACCGATATCCGTAGAACGTGATTACAATAACTTCCTGCCGTCCATGAACCTGACGCTAGAAATCACCGATGACTTATTAACCCGGTTGTCTTATGGGCGCAGTATGACTCGGCCGAGTCTGGGCTCGCTTAATATTGCCTCACCCAGCTTTGGCTACACCACGTTTACCGTAGGTAACCTGGGCAATCCTGGTCTGAACCCATACGAATCAAATGACGTTGACCTGGCTCTGGAATGGTACTTTGACGAAGGTTCTGTGCTAGCAATGACCCTGTTTAACAAGGAAATTATCACGTCATTACGCTCCGAGCAAGTTGAAAAGCTGATTGATGAAGAGTTCTGGGATTCCATTTATGCCGACCCGGACTATCAGGCAACCGCACCATTAGGTGATCCGGCAACACAGGTTTATACCCATAATATTCCGGTCAATAATAATGAAGGTTTTACTGTGAAAGGCTTTGAATTGATGTATCAACAGCCATTTACATTCTTTGATAACTGGCTGTCTGATTTTGGTGTAGTAGCTAACTACACCCGTGTGACCGCCGAGGACTCAACGGGCCTGTCACCAAATTCTTACAACATGACCTTATATTACGAGAAAGAAAACTACGGTGCCCGTATTTCTATGAATAAACGCGATGACTATCTATTAAGGGAACCAGGTGGTAATGGTCACGTGCAGGAACGTAAATATGGCCCAACCCATGTGGACGTCTCATCGTTCTACAATATCAATGAGAATCTAACGATTTCTCTTGAAATCATTAACCTGACCGATGAAGAAGAAAGAATTTACGGTACCGGAGATGGCACCATGGATCTCACCCGCGAATACAGCCATACCGGCACGCAATACTTCCTGGGCGCCCGCTATAACTTTTAAGTAAGGGACGGTAGTGGGAGACGCTCCTCCCACTACTTTTTACTAAGCTACAGACTCATCAAACGCAATTAAGAAGGTTTTTCTATGTTTCGCATTTCATTGATCTTGTTACTTTTTTGCGGCCAGGCTTACGCCTATGAAACATTGCTCACTGTCGCGAAAGACGGTACCGCTCAGTACACCAGTATCCAAGAAGCAATTAACGATACGAAAACCTTTCCCTGGGAAGAGATCACCATAAAGGTAAAAAATGGCGTATATGAAGAGAAGGTCAATGTCTATTCCTGGAATACACGCGTCACAATCATTGGCGAAAGTCGTGACAACACCATCATTCGCTTTAGTGACCACTTCAACAAAATAAATCATGGCCGAAACTCGACATTTCATACCTACACTATGCGGGTAGCGGGCAATGATTTTACCGCTGTAAACCTGACTATCGAAAATACCGCAGGGCCGGTGGGACAAGCAGTAGCCTTGCATGTTGAGGCAGATCGCGCGGCTTTTTACAATGTTAGCTTAAAGGGCTTTCAGGATACCTTGTATGTAGCCGGTGAGGGTCACCGCAGCTATTTTGAAAATTGCTATGTTGAAGGTTCGGTCGACTTTATCTTTGGTGGCGGAACGGCTTACTTTAACCACTGCCAGATTCAGTCACTACGCTCAGATAGTTATGTAACGGCTGCTTCCACTGAACAAAATCAGCCTTATGGCCTGGTTTTCAATGATTGCCAGTTCACCGCACCGGATGATGTATCTGGGGTTTATCTGGGACGCCCTTGGCGCCACCATGCCAACACCCTTATTACCAATAGCTACCTCGGTAAGCATATCCATCCGGCAGGTTGGCACAATTGGAATAGTGAGGAAAAGGAACACACCGTTAACTATGAAGAAATCGGCAATTACGGGCCCGGTGCCGCTATAGCCCAGCGAGTGGCCTGGGCAAAAACAACGGCTGACGCTCCTCTCAACCCAATTACCCCTTCAACAATACTCGGTAACTGGCAGCCCCAGGCGGCAGCCCCAGGCACATCTCGACTGAGACGCTGACCAGCACCACCATGCCCATAAAGTGCAAAGGGATTTATTCTTTCTCTTCGCAGAATTAAGTCCGAGGGTCTGTTGACCCTAGCCCCGGCCATTCTACGGATTCAGAACGAACTCGTTGGCCCGGATAAACAATACATCCCCCGGCTTGAAATCACCATTTATAACCTGCATCACGTAATCGTTGAGTTGCTCACAGGTCATCATATTGTTGTTAGGCAAATCAAAGTAATCGCGGAATTTGGTATCAATAGCGCCGGGGCATAAACAAATAGAGTTGTAGCCATCGGCAGCGAGGCTTTTCGATAAGGTGATCACACCGGCTTTGGACGCGCAGTAAGACGACCAGTCCTTATAAGCGTTAAACCCAGCCGTTGATGAAATCTGAATTAGCTGAGTAGATTCCGAAGCAGTAAGTGCATACTTACATACGTAATAAGTCCCCACCAGATTGACCTGAATATCATTAACCCACAACGCACTGTCTGACTCCAGAATACGCTTGGGATGGATGGAGCCGGCATTGTTGATCACAATATCATAGGGCGCAGACAGGCCAGCGAAGTAGGCTTTAACAGAGTCTTCACTGGTGACGTTAAGGTCACCGCGCCCTGGTGTATCAATATGGAATTGGTCACCATATTGCTGCTTAAAACTCTGCGCCCAGTCGCCGCTGCCGCCAGTGATTAAAATACGCTTCATGGCTTTTTAATCTCCGGATTTTCGTGTTTGTCTGCGGTACTTTTCAGTTTGGTGTACTGCTCAGTAATTTGCTCTTTCAGCTTGGACGTACTGACCCCTTCACCATAAGGGAAGTAATACACTTCCACGCCCAAATCGCGCAGATAATCATACTTACCGCGCCAGTCATCGCCTACCACAAACACATCGATATTGAGGTCTTTCACACGGTCGGTGTGATCCAGTGAGCGTTGTGGGATCACCATGTTCGGATATTTCAGGGCAGAAATAATGGTTGCCCGCTCTTCATAAGGCACGGCCGGGGGATTTTTATAGGTACAAACCAACTCATCCGTACTCACCCCTACAATCAGGGTGCCACCAAAACCGGCGCCATATTCAATCATTTTCACGTGATTACTGTGAAACAGGTCAAAGGTACCTGAAACATATACTATCGGTTTCATATTTTTATTCTTCCTGCATATTGATAGCCTGAGGATAACATCGTTTAAATCAGCTTACAGTGATAACCGCTGCTTAAATGCCTGTGCCTGGCGGCGGGAAGGCACCAGAATACGGCCGTTTTGCATGCGTACCTGCCATTGTCCGTTGAGCGGTACCTCAATCTCGTCAATAAACGCCAGATTGATAATTTCAGACCGGTTAATGCGGAAAAACTCGGCCTCAGGCAAGCGCGCCTCGATATGAGAAATGGCTTTATTCAACATCGGCTTATGCTGATCAAAATAGACCCTGGTATAGTTACCCACCGACTCAAACAACTGTACCTGATGCAGTTTTATCAGCCAGCATTGTTCCCCCTCTTTGACAAACAACTGACTGTTGGCATGAAGCGTTGCATCGGTCTGCCCAGTGGGTTCAGCACGAAGCTGCCCCTGTGCTTTAGTCAGCGCTTTGGTTAAGCGCGGCAGGGTAATGGGCTTTAGCAAATAATCCAGAGCATCCACTTCAAAGGAACGCACGGCAAACTCATCATAGGCGGTGGTAAACACTACCAGTGGCAACACCTCAAGTTGCTCAAGCAAATCGAAACCGTTGCCGCCAGGCAGGTCGATATCCAGCAGAATAAGGTCGGGCTGCAACTCATTAATCATGCCTCTGGCACTTTCCACGGTATCCGCCTGCCCCACTAACGTAACATCGGGCAATTGAGAAAGCTGTTCACATAATTCCAGTCTCGCCAGTCGGCTATCTTCTACAATGACTACCCGCATGCTTCGTCCTTATAGGGTATTAGTACCCTTGCCACCACTTTGTCTTCCTGTTGACTCAGGTTAAGGTCATGATGCTCAGCATACAGCAATGCAAGTCGCTGCCGGATATTATCAACGCCGATCCCGCCCTGCCGGGTATCCAGCATGCCAGGATTGGTCACCTCAATCAGCAGGTTTTGTTCATTACGCCGGATAGTCACGGTTACCAGGCCGCCCTCTATCTGCTTGGCGATACCATGCTTAATGGCATTCTCCACCAGCAATTGCAGCATTAATCGCGGCACCGGGCAATGCTGGCTAACTGTATCGTCCACCGTCACCTGGTAGGCCAGACGCGATTCATACTGCATCTTCATCAGGCTCACGTAAGTCTCAACAATAGCCAGTTCGGCAGACAGCGATGAGGTTTCTCCGGCATCACTTTGCAGATTATACCTTAGCATATCAGCCAGATTGGCCAGCATGTCTCTGGCCTTTGCCGCGTCTTCTAAAATCAGTGCGCGAATATTATTGATGCAGTTGAACATAAAGTGCGGATTTAACTGACTCAGCAAGGCGTTTAACTGCGCCTGTTGCAGGTTTTGCTGCAGATCTTCCTGAGACGTTTCAAGTTCATCTACTTTGCGTTGCCGGGTAATAAAAAAGTACAGGCCACTCCAGATAAGCAGAACGGGCCAGACCACCAGCAGATTGTGAATAAACAGCAAATGCAACGAGCCACTGGCCTGCTGGATAATTGGGTTTTTAATGACCACCAGGGTGCCGAGCATCAGACTCGTTGCCCCGGCGGCACAAAGCAGGGATGCTGACACGACACCGGCAACGACTTTTAACAAGGGTAAACGCTGCCAGCGGCGATACCAGATACGCAAACAATGTGAAGCCGCCATAGCAAAGCCATAGAGGATAAAGACAGCGATAAATAACGGATAGCTGACTATGCCTGCGGTCACTTTTAACATTGAGTCGATGGCGAAGAATAATCCCCAACCGGTAACCTGGAGCAGCCAGTATTGTTTCACACTATTCCTCCACCCGGCTGCTGATCCAGTCACTGATAATCAATAGCGCCTGCGGCGCAAACGTCTGATTAATTCTGCCATATTCGTCCGGTAGGCCGGATTCAGCCTGCTGAAAAAGGTGATTGAGACCTGGCAGTATCTTCAGTGTCACATCCTCGTTTTCAGAGCTTGCAAAAATGACCTCCATACCTCCAATATTCGTGGCTGCAGCCACCTGCAAATCCTTTTCGCCATTTAATGCCAGTACCGGCATAGTCAGCTTTGGCAATACCTCTTCAGGCTGATAGGTTAAAAAGCTTCGCCCCCACTCGTTGGCCACCACTTTAAGATACTGTTGGGCGGTGGCTTTGTCATAACCTTTGCTCAGTAAATCCTGCTCTATAGCCTGAGGGCTTTCTCCGGCAATCACCTGCTCAGCAAAAACGCGCATCGCCTGATAAATAGCCTCGCCATTGGGCAATCCGTAGGCAATCACCATATCCCGTTGCTGTTCGGCCCATAAGGTTGTGCCATCCACACCTAATCCTGCGAGCAGCACAACATATGCAACCTCTGGCTGACGAGCAGCAAACAATGGTGCCGTGACACCGCCCTCACTGTGTCCAATCAGGCCAATTTTTTGCTGGTCGATTTCATCCCGGGTGTTTAAGTACTCGAAAGCAGATGCCACGTCGGTGCTGAAATCCTCTATGGTTGACCCGGCAAAGGTACCACCGCTTTTTGCTGTACCGCGATCGTCAAACCGTAACACGGCAACGCCGGCTTTAGTCAGGTGATCGGCAATCACCAGAAAAGGCTTATGACCCATCAGGGTTTCATCACGATCCTGAGGGCCCGAGCCGGACACCAGTATGGCAGCCGGAAAAGGGCCTTTGCCGTCAGGCAGAGTAAGCGTTGCGGCAAACTCAAAAGCCCCGGAAGTATGGGGGTAACTGACTTCTTCAACGGTATAGGGAAAAGGCGCTTCAGGGTGCTGAGGTCGTGCCGCGGCTTGTTTAGCTTGCTCTTTTCCTTCCTCGCTCTGGCGGGCCAGGGTCAGCGCAAAAGATTTGCCGCTTTGAGTGAATGTCCCTGCCAGCTTGCCGTCTTCCAGCGCCGCCTCATAAGAAGCGCCGATGGCAGCAAACTTCACCTTTATCTGAGTCTCGGAAATACTTTCGGCTCTGCCCGGAATGCCAAAAGCCCCCTGGCTCGGACTATCCAGACTAATCTGCCAGTCGGGCTCAGTGCCCGCAATATGCAGTACCACAGGCAATGATACGCCAGGCTGAATATTGAGTTCGCCATACCAATCACCAGCGGTATCCATGGCCGCGCTGCTATTTGCCAGGAGTAATCCGGCAACCAAACCTGTAATCCATCTAAGCATAAAATGTCTCCTTAACGGTTGAGTTTAACATACCAATCCGTATGGAGGATTCCCCTCTCAGAGTGAGACAAAACGGCTTAAATCACGACGCGTTCTCTGTGGCATAGCCATTCTATGTCCAGAGGGCGCAACACAGATATAAGTCGTTTTGGCCACTCCCTTTGGGCAGGACTGGCAGGCTCTATGGCGTTGTTACACTTGTTTGGTTTTGCAGTAAACCCTGCGCAATCAAGCCTAACCAGAAAGCCTGCCAGTCATGCTGAGTGGGTAATCCTCCATATGAATTGGTATCGGACACAGAATGCCTGATTAAATCAAGTCTGGTGGATTAAATGACTAACGGTAATAACGACGGATAAATGGTAATTAGCGGGGATGGGCGGTAAGCCAGCAGGGCTGCAAAGTTACCCTGCTGATTTATTCATTAAAGGGGGGTTACGGCCTTTCTTAAGGTATCAGCCGGAATAATGGCGCCGGGATGCTGAATAACCGTACCGGCCACCATGGCACCAAAGCTGGCTGACTCAGTCACGTTTTTACCAGACAAACGCGCTGCCAGGTAGCCGCCGTTAAATGCATCGCCAGCGGCGGTGGTATCCACCACGTTAGTTACCGTTTGCACCGGAACGATAAACTGGCCTTCGTGATTGACAATATGCACGCCTACCGCGCCGTTTTTCATTACCACCTCGCCAATGCCAAACGGGGCCAGGTGGGCGAGCACATCATCAGCATTGGTATGGCCGTATAACGCCAGGTGATCATCACCACCAGGGAACGCGATGTCAGCAACCTGATAACTTTTATCCATCCACTCCTGAGCTTCCTGCTGATCACGCCACAGGCGCGGACGGTAGTTAGGATCAAAAACGATTCGGCATCCGCTGCTGCGTAAGGCATTGATCAGGTCAAACAACTTCTCGCGCTGCTCAACATCTAAAATAGCCACCGAAATACCCGAGAAATAAAACATCTCAATATTATCCGGGGCCTGAGACATCACATTGAGGGTTTGTGTGGCTGCCGAGCCATCCCGCCAGTAGGCAAAGGTACGCTCACCGTACTTGTCGGTTCGTACCATATACAACCCCAGGTTACGCTTGCTACAGCGATAAACATGGTCGGTATTTATTTGCTCATCACCCATGGCAAACAGCAGCTCATTACTTAAAAAGTCTTCGCCAATAGCAGTCAGATAACTTACCGACAGGCCCGGCGCGTTGCGCTTTAAGTACACTGCGGTGTTGTAAGTGTCACCCGCAAAACTCTTCTTTAGTTCGGTGGCGCTGGTTGACACCAGTTCCACCATACATTCCCCAAAAATGACGACTCTTTTCACGCGGCATCCTTAGTAAATTGTTGTTGCGCCAGCGCACAGGCAGCAGTTACGCCCTGCCAGTCGCCGCTTGCTACACAGCGCTTTGGAATCATCCAGGAGCCGCCTACGGCGAACACGTTGGGCAGGCTGCTGTACTCTTGTAAATTAGAATTGGAAATACCACCGGTTGGGCACAGTGATACTTCCGGAAAAATAGCGCTGAAATTTTTCAGCATAGCGGCACCACCGCTTAAACTGGCCGGAAAGAATTTCACTTCCGACAAGCCGGCCTCAACGGCCAGTAAAATGTCTGAGGGAGACGCAGTACCAGGCAGATAGGGAATATTAATATCGCTCAGCGCCGACAGCAGTTTTTCACTGAGAGTCGGGCTAATTATAAATTGACTCCCGGCATCTACCGCTTCCTGCACATGCTCCTGATTTAACACTGTGCCCATGCCCACCAACAGCTCCGGAAATGCTTCGCGAATGGCGGTCACGGCGGCCGCTGCTACCGGTGTACGACGCACAACTTCAATACTACGTAAACCACTTGCATGCACGGCGCCGGCAATATTAAAGGCCTGCTCTACACTTTGTGGCTGCAGAATCGGTAGTAATGGCGTGCCCTCTATCAGGCTTTTAAAGTCGGACATTACAGCGCTCCCAACACTTCGGCAGCATTGTCGCCGTTGATGGATGAAAGCACCTCAACATATTCCAGCACGGTGTCTTTAAACCATTTGTTAGCCGTCAGTTCGGCGAACACCTGAGGCAGATTCAGCACAGCTGCACCGAGTGCTGACAGGTCACCCTGGTGCTGATTGGCTAAACCAATTAAGGTTTCGGCCAGCGGATCCACCAGCTCATCCTGATCGTTGGCACGTTTGGCAATAAATAAAATCCACGCGGCAATGGGCACACACAGTAATTTCGCCTGTTGACCAAGTTTTAAGTTGTCGCGCACGGTATTGAGCACCCGGAAAGGCAGCTTCTGCGAACCATCCCAGGCAATTTGTGCCAACAAGTGGCGGATGTGGCGATTCTTGTAGCGATTTAAAATATCTTCCGCGTAGGCGGGTAAATCCATCACGCCTTCAGCGTTAATAGACGGAATAATTTCATCACTCAGCAAGCGGCGAATAAACGCTTCCAGCGCGGTGTCGCTAATCGCTTCATAAACGGTTTCTTTACCAAGCAGGATCCCGGTGTACGCAAGCGTTGAGTGGGTGCCATTTAAAATACGCAGTTTGGCATTTTCAAAGGCAGCCACATCATCGGTGAAGGTTACCCCTACTTTTTCCCAGGCCGGACGCGGCCCGCTGAATTTATCCTCAACCACCCACTGGGTAAAGCCTTCGCGCTGAATAGGCCAGGCATCTTCAACACCCAGCTTATCGGCCGCCAGGCTAATCAGTGCTTCATCGGTGGCCGGCGTAATGCTATCAACCATGGTACAGGGAAAGGCAATATTTTGTTCAATCCACTGCGCCAGTTCCGGCTGGATTTTCTCGGCAAACTGCAACACGGCTTTGGCCAGTTTTTTGCCGTTATCCGCCAGGTTGTCGCAGCTGATCACGGTAATATCGGCCTGTTGCTGCTCAAAGCGGTGCTTGAGCGCGCTCACAATAAGCCCAACCGCCGATACCGGCTCATCAGGATTGGTTAAATCGTGCATGATGTCGGCATGTGACGTATCAAGTTCACCATTACTGGTCAGGCAGTAGCCTTTCTCAGTAATCGTTAACGAAATAATATGAGTATTGGCGTCGGTCAGCGCAGCCATAATGGCTTCACGGTCATCATTTAATACCAGTACGCTGTCGAAGGCGCCGATTACCTGCACATAGGGCTCGTTGTCCAGTACTACCAGTGAATACAGATTGTCCTGCCCGGCCAGCTTTTGTTTCAGTGTAGCGCTGCGCATCGACACACCGGTAATACGCCAGTTACCGCCATAGGCCATGGCCATATCGGTATACACAGCCTGATGAGCGCGGTGAAATGCGCCTGGCCCGATGTGCACAATACCGCGACCGCGTTCAGCACGATCGTAATCCGGCGTTTTTACCTCGGCTGGCAGGTTAGCCAGCGTAGCATTGTTTAAAGACGCCACCATGATTAAGCCTGCCCCAGTTTGTAAGCTTTCTTCGCTAAGTCATAAGACAGTTGTTTTATCAGGCTGCCAGCTTCTTCTTCGCTGATTCGATGTTCCACCACCATATTGGCCAGGAACCGGCTATCAATGCGGCGGGCTACGTCGTGGCGAGCCGGAATCGACAGGAAGGCGCGGGTGTCATCGTTAAAACCAACGGTATTAAATAAACCGGCGGTTTCGGTTACCTGATGGCGATAGCGCAGCATGCCTTCCGGACTATCGTGGAACCACCAGGCCGGGCCCAGTTTGAGGCATGGATAGTGTCCGGCCAGCGGGGCCAGCTCACGGGAATACACGGTTTCATCAAGCGTGAACAAAATAATATTCAGACGTGGATCGTTGCCGTATTTATCCAGCAGCGGTTTCAGTGCGTTAACATATTCGGTTTGCAGCGGAATATCTGCGCCTTTATCACGGCCAAATTTGGTAAACACATCGTTATTGTGATTACGAAATGCGCCCGGATGGATTTGCATAACCATTCCATCTTCAATACTCATACCGGCTAATTCGGTAAGCATCTGAGCGCGGAACAACTCCTGATCGGCGTCGCCGGCCTGACCACTCAGGCACTTGCTGAATAATGCCTGACATTCGGCTTTAGACAAGTCAGCCGTGCGGGCGGTAGGATGGCCGTGATCGGTGGCTGTTGCACCATGCTCGCGGAAAACCTCCCGGCGCTGGCGAATAGCGGCCAGATAACCATCCCAGTCGGTAGTATTTTCGCCGGTAATTTCACCCAGCAGTTCAATATTCTGAGCAAAGTCTTCGCGGGAGGCGTCGACTACATCATCCGGACGGAATGAGGTAATAACACGCTTATCCCAGCCAGTGCCTTTTAACACCCGGTGATGCTCAAGATTATCCAGAGCGCCTTCGGTGGTAGCAATCAGTTCAATATTAAAACGATCCATCAGTGCCCGTGGTTTGTAGGCATCTTTGGCCAGCTCAGCGGTGATGAAATGGTAATACTCCATGGCATTTTCGCTGCACAGCATGTCGGTTAAGCCAAACACATTCTTAAACACCGTATCCAGCCACATTCTCGATGGTGTGCCAGCAAACAGGTAATAGTGATCAGCAAAGGTTTGCCAGATTTTTTGCGGGTCGCTTTCGGTTGGGCCACCATCCCAGCGGCGAATGCCCAGACTCTCCAGTGTAACGCCCTGACTATAGAGCATTCTGAACACATAATGATCGGGCAAAATGAACAGTTCTGTGGCGTTTCCAAAATTTTCGTCATAGGCAAACCAACGCGGATCGGTGTGGCCGTGGGGGCTGATAATAGGCAGGTCTTTGACTGTGTTATACAGTGAGCGAGCGACAGCGCGTGTTGCTTCGTCAGCCGGAAACAGTCTGTCTTCGTGTAATAGTATTGGTTTCATATCAGTCTCTTTGTTACAGGGTTACGCCACGTTTCCAGATCGCTATCTCGTGACTGCCATTTTTCTCGTTGCAGGTCTTTTCGCCCGACGCAATATTCAGGCATTGCTGGTACAGCTGAGCAGCACAGTCATCAATACTGGTGCCCTGCAATATCTGACCTGCATTAAAATCTATCCAGTGTGGCTTCTTATGAGCAATTTCACTGTTAGATGAGATTTTCACTGTGGGTACAGGAAAGCCGAGCGGGGTACCCCGTCCGGTGGTGAATAAAATGATGTGCGCGCCGCTGGCGGCAAGTGCAGTGGAACTTACCGCATCGTTACCCGGTGCCTGAAGCAAATTGAGGCCTTTCTTAGATAAAGGCTCGCCGTACTGCAATACCCCGTTAACCGGTGCCTGACCGCCTTTTTGCACCGCGCCAAGCGACTTTTCTTCCAGCGTAGTAAGGCCTCCGGCCTTATTTCCAGGTGACGGGTTTTCATAAATCGGTTGATTATTATCGATAAAATACTGTTTAAAGTCGTTCACCAGCTCAACAATGTCGGAGAATACTGCCTGGCTGGTCGCCCGGTTCATCAGTAACTGTTCGGCACCGAACATTTCCGGGGTTTCAGTTTGCAGCACACTGCCGTTCTGTTTAACCATTAAATCGGTCATGCGACCTACTAAGGGGTTGGCGGTAATGCCACTAAACGCATCACTCCCGCCACACTTCACACCCAGTACCAGCTCGCTGCCATCAATGGGCTCACGGGTACATTTGCCCACATCGGCGAGCATTTCATGAATAAGCGCGATGCCTTCTTCGATCTCATCGCCCACCTGCTGGGAATTAAAGAACCGGATCTGCGAGGCCGGGCGATCAACTTTTTCCAGTAAATTCGACAACTGGTTGTTCTCGCACCCCAAACCCACCACCAGCACCGCGCCGGCGTTAGGGTGAGACGCCAGGGACGCCAGGATAGTTTGCGTATCGTGCAGATCGTCGCCCAACTGCGAACAGCCAAACGGATGAGTAAATGCCCGAAAACCATCGCATTCGCCAAAGAAGCGCCGTTCACATTCGGCCGCAATTCGCTCAGCGGTGCGATTAACACAGCCCACCGTATTGATGATCCAGACTTCATTTCGGATCCCCACTTTACCGTTGGGCCGGCGATAGCCCATAAAACTGGCCTGGGCTGGCCTGGTAACCGGTTTTCGCGCGCTTACCGGTTCGTACTGATAGTTTTCCTGGCCGCTTAAGGCGGTTTTTAAATTGTGACTGTGAACGTGATCACCACGCTTGATATCAGCCTGCGCAATGCCGATGGCAAAGCCGTATTTCACCACTTTCTGACCGGCGGCGATGTCGCTCAGGGCGACTTTATGGCCAGCGGGAATGTCACTGGCAACGGTGACCGACAAGGTATCTACGATGGTCCCGGCAGACAGCGCCATGGTCGACACCGCCACATTATCGTTTGGATGCACCTGTATAAGCTTGGTTTGATCGGCCATAAAATCTCTAAACGTTAGTTCCAATTGTTTATTAAATTACCACACATTTAACATTAATGCCACCGGTGGCAAATTACGTTAAAGCAGATTTTCTTTATTTTTTCTCTGCTATTGTTTGGCGGCTTTGCGTGTTGATTCGCGAATAATAAGATGTGGCTTAATGGTGTATTCTTCCACACCTTCAGCTGGCTTATTTTCAATCAGGGCAACAATCTTTTTGGCGGCAATGCCTGCCATAGCAACCACCGGCCGTTGTACCGTTGTAAGTGACGGAATGACCCGCGACGCCAGTAAGTTATCATCAAAACCGGCTACCGATAATTCGCCGGGCACATCGATACCCAGTTCATGAGCCACTTTAAGGACACCGGCAGCCATTTCATCGTTATTGGCCACAATTACCTGCGGGCGCGGCGTTTGAATCAGTAACGCCCGGGCACATTCAATGCCACTCTCGTAGCTGTTTTTGCCTTCCACTATTCGTTCAGCCGGAATCGATAACCCCAGTTCTTTTAGTGTCTGGGTTATCCCTTCCAACCGCTCTACCGTGGAGTAATAATGGTTTGGTCCGCTAATTATGGCGATATCCTTGTGTCCTAAAGACACCAGATAGCGCGCCATATCACTTAATGCTGCGCGATCGTCTGACACCACGATATTTTCTTTATCATCAATATCTACCGACGTCAGCCTTACATAGTTAATGCCATGATTCTCGAGGGCCGCTGCCAGCTCATTCGACTCAGACACCGGCGGCAGAACAATCACGCCGTCGATATTTGAACGACGCACAAAGCCCACACAATTGCTGACAAACTCATCGCTGCGGTAACTGCAGGGGTGTACCACCAGTTCGTAACCTTTTTTAGAGCACACGTCGAGGACACCGCGCTGCACCTGGTCGATATAGAGCGCATCGGGGTTATCATAAATCAGTCCAATCAAATAAGACCGACTGGCCGCCAGTCCCCGGGCCTGTTTATCCGGCGAAAAACCCAACTCATCAACCACCCGCTGTATTTTTTCGCGGGTCGCGGCGCCAACATTTGAGGCACCGTTAATAACCCGGGAAACGGTGCGCTTGGAAACCCCGGCTATTCGTGCCACATCATTAATGGTTGGCTTCTTGTCCATGCAGAGTACTCTTTATTTTTGTTTTTTATTTAACCGGGCTGAGTTTAACGTTAACCGCTCGGTTACGCTACTCTCGGCACCATCACCTTATTTATTCCTATCCCGCACAGTCAGGGCTGTTACACCCCAAACAGCGCGGGTAAGGCTTCACTAAACCAGGCCACATAGGTCACCAGCATCAGCACCACAAACATGGCAACATAAAGCGGCAGCAACGGCCGGATAATTTTATCCAGGCGTGTTTTAGCAATGGCACAGGTAATAAACAGTACGGCCCCAACCGGTGGTGAGCATAAGCCAATCGACAGATTCAGCACTATCATAATGCCAAACTGTAGCGGTGACATGCCCAGTTCCGCCGCCACCGGCAGAAAAATCGGCGTAAAGATCAGCACTGCCGGGGTCATATCCAGAAACGCCCCCACAACAATTAACAACAGGTTGATGAGCAGCAGAATAACAATCGGGTTATCACTCACCTCCAGCATAAAGGCACTGATATTTTGCGGAATGTTGGCGTAGGACAGCATCCACGACATGGCTGTAGAAGCACCAATAAGCAGCATGACAATAGCGGTGGTTTCGGCCGATTTCAGTAAAATATCCGGCAGTTGTTTGGGCTTCACTTCGCGGTAAACGCCCACCGCCAGGATAAGTGAATAAACCACTGCAATGGCGCCGGCTTCAGTGGCGGTAAAAATACCCCCCACAATCCCGCCAATAACCAGAAAGATTAAAAACAAGCTGGGTATCGCTGCCCCCACCTGCTGCACCACAACTTTTAGTGGCAGTCGATCGGCGGTGGCATAACCTTTACGCTTGGCATGAATAAAACACACCATCATCAGCGCCAGTCCCACCATGACACCGGGTAAGTAACCGGCCATAAAGAGCGCCGCAATAGATACTCCGCCACTGGCAATAGCATACACAATCAGAATATTGCTTGGCGGTATCAGCATACCGGTGGTTGAAGCAGCAGCCGTAACCGCTGCACTGAAGTTTTCGTCGTAACCCTGCTTTTTCATTTCCGGCAGCATAAAACTGCCGATGGCCGAGGTAGTCGCTACAGCCGACCCAGAGATTGCACCAAACAGCATACACGACACCACGTTCACCAACGCCAGTCCGCCAGGCAATGAGCCAATGAGCGCCAGCGCACAGTTGATCAGGCGTTTGGCAATACCACCGCGCCCCATGATCATGCCTGACAGTACAAAAAACGGTATGGCGAGCAAAGCAAAGCTGTCCAGGCCGCCGGCCATGCGTTGTGCGATAGTGGTTACCGCTGGCGTAAAATCAATGCTCATCAGCATCGCCACCAGGGTGGCAATACCGATGCTAAACGAAATTGGTACGTTCAGAATGAGTAGTAAAAAGAAGGTGACTACCAACACCAGTGCAGTGTAATCCATTATAGTGCTCCTTCTTCGTCGGCCAGCCACAGGTTGTGAATATTGATTAGCCCGTACCAGATGAGCAGAAGCCCCGAAACCGGTAATACCACATAAACATAGCCCATTCGAATTCCCAGCGCCGCAGAGATTTGCTCCAGCTCCAGTGTCAGTGACACCAGCTGGCTGCCGCCAAATAATAATGTGGTTGCGCAGAATGTTATCACCAGCAACTCAACCAGCGTAAGTATGTACTTACGGACTAGCTCAGACTGTTTTTCAACAATCAGATTGAAGCCCAGATGCACTTTTTGTCGATAAGCAAAAGCGGCCCCGAGCAGACCAATCCAAATCAGTAAAAAGCGCGATAGCTCTTCGGTTACAGAGGCCGGATCCTGCAGGATATAGCGGGAAATCACCTGCCACACCACGGTCAGTAATATGAGTGTCATCGCCAGCATTAAGGTGCCGGCAACGAGTTGATCAATCAATCGGATAACCTTGCGCATACTACATGGCCTTTATTTGAGAAATGAGATCGCCAACGGCAGTGCCGCGCAGGCTTTCATGAAAGGGCTTCACAGCTTCAACAAACGGCTTTTTGTCGGGATAAATCACTTCCACCCCATCAGCTTTGACTTTTGCCAGAGAATCTAGCGTTGACGCCTGCCAGGCCTTACGCTGGAAGAGCACTGAATCCTGCATTGCTTCATCGACCCACGCCTGTTGCTGGTCGGTAAGGTTTTCCCACACCCGTAATGACATCAGCATTACGTCTGGTACCGACGTATGCTCATCCAGCGAGTAATAACGGGCAATTTCATAATGGCGCGACAAATAATAGCTCGGCGGATTGTTCTCTGCGCCGTCCACAACACCTTGCTGCAGAGCCGTATAGAGCTCACCCCAGGCCACCGGCGTAGCAGCGCCGCCCAGTTCTCTGACCGTGCGCACTGCAGTAGGGCTGTTGAGCACCCTAATTTTCATGCCAGCCAAATCTGCCGGGGTTCGTATGGGTTTGCTATTCGTATAAAAACTGCGGCTGCCAGCATCGTAGTAGGCAAGGCCTTTCAGGCGAAACGGTTCGACCCCTTTTAATAACCCTTTACCCACCTCGCTGTTGAGCACTTTCCAGAAGTGATCATTATCGCGAAAGATGTAGGGGATACTGAAGATCTTCATGGCCGGCACAAAGCCCTCAAGCGGACTGGCCGAAACTTTGGTCATGGATAACGAACCAATTTGCAGTAACTCAATCATCTCGCGTTCGGTGCCCAACTGACTGCTCGGATAAATCTTTACATCCATGGCACCATCCGACAGCTCACTCAGGCGCTCACCAAAATACACCATGGCCTGGTGCACGGAATGCTGGGTATCCAGTGTATGTCCAAGACGCAAAGTCGTGACCTCACTGTCATTGTTGGACCCACAACTGGCCAATGCCAGGCTCACAGCCACGACACTGGTTAACCTAATTATCGTTTTAAACATCGAAACGCTCCTAGCGCAGCTCACTGGCAGGGAATTTATCCATATCATCATAATCAAGGTTCTCGCCGGCCATGCCCCAGATAAAGGCATAGTTGGCAGTACCGCAGCCGCAGTGAATGGACCACGGTGGTGATAATATGGCCTGGTGATTCTGCACAAAGATATGGCGGGTTTCGTGGGGCTCTCCCATAAAATGACTCACCGCCTGGCCCTCTGGCACATCCAGATAAAAATACACTTCGTTACGGCGATCATGCTGATGGGCCGGCATGGTATTCCATACACTGCCCGGATAAAGCCGGGTGAGGCCCATTTGTAACTGGCAGGTATCAACCACACCATTGATAATTAACTGGTGAATATCGCGCTGATTGGCGGTTTCAGGTGATCCCAGATGCAGCACGTTGGCCTCTTCTTTACCCACTTTTTTACACGGGTAGCTGGCATGTGCAGGCGCTGAGTTCAGGTAGAAACGGGCCGGTTCGTCACTGTTTTCAGAATAGAACGTTACGCTGTGCTCACCCGCACCAATATACAGGGCTTCGCCTTTTTCAAGAGCGTACGACGTGTCGTCGACTGCTATACTGCCGGATCCGCCAACGTTGATCACCCCCACTTCCCGGCGAGCGGTAAAGCAAGCCGATTTCAATGCGTCCAGCGTATCCAGTGTAAGACCGCTTTTAACCGGCACAGCGCCCCCTACCATAAAGCGCTCGTAATGGCTGTATACCCAGTAAATCTTGCCCGGTTGCATCAACTTATCGGCAAGAAAGGCATCTCGTAGTGCCTGGGTGTCGTAACCTTTGGCTTCTTGCTGGCCAATGGCATAGCGGGTTTCATATATAGTCGTCATGATCTTGTGTCCTGTAAATTAACGGGCCAGAAAGCCACCATCAACCGCCAGTACGTGGCCGTTGATATACTGGCTGGCCGAACTGGCTAAAAACACCACGGCCCCTTTTAAATCGTCAGTATTCCCCCAGCGACCGGCGGGAATACGGGCACAGATTTCGTTGCTGCGCTGAGCATCATCCTGCAATGCCTGCGTGTTATCTGTGCGAATATAACCGGGCGCAATGGCATTGACCTGAACCCCCGATGCGCCCCATTCATTAGCCAGGGCTTTGGTTAACCCGGCAATCGCATGCTTGCTGGCGGTATAGGCGGGTACGGTAATCCCGCCACTGTAACTGAGCATGGAAGCGATATTAATGATCTTGCCACTGCCCTGTTCCAGCATTTTTTTACCCAACTGCTGGCAGAGCAAAAAGCTGGCGTCGAGATTCACTTTGAGGACATTTTGCCATTCTGCTAACGGGTACTCTGTTGCCGGACTGCGGAAAATGGTGCCGCCATTGTTCACCAGAATATCGATGCCGCCCCATAACGCGAGCGCATCGTCAGCGAGAGCCTGAACGGCGTGCATATCGCTAAGATCGGCATGCAACTGAGCGACTTTCACCGTACCCATGCTGGCAATCCTGGCCACCGTTTCATCGCATCCACCCGCCGTTGAGCTGGCGCAAATAACATCGGCACCTGCTTCAGCAAGAGCTACGGCTAACGCTTGTCCTATGCCTCTGCTGGCACCGGTCACCAGGGCCCGACGATGGCTTAAACTAAAATCTGGCATGTCACCTCTTGCTTCACTTAGCGATTACCAATTCAAAAGATGTTAACAGGTTCACCTGTGGAACAAACTTTGTTAACAATATTTAAAATAATTGCCACCGGTGGCAATTGTCAATATGATTAACTAAATTTTTACTATTGATTATCTAAAGCTAAACACGGAGAAAACCATGAAACGGCACCTCGTACAATCGCTACTCGCCGCATCCATACTGCTCTCAGGCTGTTCTGATAATGCCCCGTCGAAGACCCAATCAACGGTTGCACCAGCACAACCGGTAGTAAAAACCCACGCAGAATTATCCGTTCGTCAGGGCGGCGCATGGCAAGGCACCGAATATGTGGCCGACGATTTTCAGTTTTCCACGGTGGAATTCTTTACTTCGCCGGAACAGCTCACCGATCACTCATATTACCTGCGCTATGAAGGCCCGGGCTGGGAAAATGATCTGGTTGGCTACCGTCTGTACCTGGACTGGCGTAATGGTATCGATGTCTTTGTAAAAACCACCACGGATATCGTTTTGCCTCAGGTCGGACAGGACGGTTACGACAGTTATCATGAACTCAGTGAGTGGGGTGGCGATGCCCTCAAAGTGGGTAAGTCAGTTGGTCTGGGGGCCTTAGGGCGTTGGGTCGATGGCGGCGTACAACACTTTAAAAATGTCGATGCCACCCACTGGCGTTTACTTGAAAATGGCGCTGAGCAAAGTCAGTTTGAGGTAAAATATGACGGTTGGACAGTCGACGGTATCAGCGCCGATGTAACAACCGTTTACAGCATCAAAGCCGGCGATCCCAGTACCCTTGTGTCGGTGGAATCATCGGTTGCCATGGACAACCTGATCACCGGTCTGGTTAAGCATGAAGGTGTGGCTTATATCGAAAAAGAAAGTCCAAACTGGAAAATGATAGCCACCTACGGCAAACAAAACCTTCTCGGTGATGACCTGGAACTGGGGATGGCTTTATTTGTGCAGAAAGGCGATATAGCCGAACAATTTGTCGGGCCCCATGATTACCTGTTTAAGTTTAAACCTGCCACTGAGTATCAGTATGGTTTCTTTGCGAGCTGGCCGGGACACCCAGACCAGGCACAAAACCAGCATCAGTTTGAAGCCTTTATGGAAGCGAAGTTAGCCGCGTTGGAAGCCACCCTGTAAGTTTGACAGACAGTGCCTGAAGCTTATTTCAGGCGCTTGTTCGGGACGTTTTCTGACTTATCGGTATATTCGCCTTCAATGGTATCGCCGTCATCCTGAGCCGACGGACGATGGGTATACTGATAGGTTGACTGTTGCGTTGCATTAAACGTTTTAACGGTCAGGTGACTGGCTGCTCTGGCAGCAATGAATTTTCGCGAAAACGGTAACGCAAAGGTAAAGCCGAGAATATCGGTTATAAAGCCCGGTGTAACCAACAACACCCCGGCAATCACCAGTAACATGCCCTCGAGCATTTCATTGCCCGGCACCTGATTCTGCGCCAGCTTGGCCTGCGCAGTTTGCAAGGTAGAGATGCCTTCCTGACGCACCAGATAAGCGCCCACGAATGCCGTGACAATAATCAATCCTACCGTATTCCAGCCACCTATTAAGTCACCCACCTGCAGCAACAGCGAAATTTCGGCGATTGGCATGACAATAAAAAGTAATAATAAAAAGCGCAAAGTAGGTTTCCTGTTGCAGTCTTAAGGTTCAGTTAATGAAGATGGGGCACAATTGTGCAAACCCAAGTCATCGTATCGCAAGTTTATCCCGTACTAACGATGATTGACTTGTCACAGACCCGATTTGCTCGGTAAAGTGCCGGCAAGTCGGACAAGTTGAATAGTATTTGGGATAAATCCGGTCTTATGGGAAATATGACAAACCTTTGTATCGTATATTGCACCACAGATTCGCATGATAACGCACAAACTATTGCTACCGAGCTATTGGCGCAGCATCTGGCCGCGTGTGTTCAGATAGTACCAGGAATGACCTCGGTGTATCGTTGGGAAAACAAAGTGATACAGGATCAGGAACACCTGCTGCTAATCAAAACCCACCAGCACAAACTTGCCGAGGCAGAGCAACTGGTTACATCGCTGCACACTTATGCTGTGCCGCAGTGGATTGCCGTACCGGCCTGTGCGGCAAGTGAGGCTTATGGTACCTGGGTAGAACAGGCATTAAACATTGAAAAGAGGAAGTAATTCGGTGAATCAGTCCCGGCTTTTAGTTATCACCCTGACATTTATTACCCTGTTATTCAGCACTGTGGCTTCGGCCCAGTTAAGCGACAATAACATGGATGATCTGTTCAGTGACGAACCGTCATTTCTGCCGGTAGAGGAAGCCTTTGTCTTCGACTTTGCCCAGCAGGGAGACACCCTGGTGATCCGCTTTGACATTGCGGACGGTTACTACTTATATAAGAAGCAATTTAAGGCCTCCACCAAAAATGCCACGCTGGGCGAGCCGGTGTTTCCGCCAGCAGAACAGATTGAAGACGAATTTTTTGGTATTTCAGATGTTTACTACAACACCGTCGCCTTCAGCTACCCCATTAGTGAAACCGTTCAGGATGGGGTGGTTAAACTTCGCTATCAGGGTTGTGCCAGTGCCGGGCTGTGTTACCCCCCCACTACCAAGGTCATTTATCTTAACGAAATTCAGGGCACCAGCGTCAGCGGTCAGCTCAGTGGTGGGGCCGGGCAAACTGCAGCAACCACCGCAGAGCCTGCTCAGACGGTTAGCGAGCAATATGATTTAGCCAATCTGCTGCAATCCGATGAAAACCTGACCGTCACCTTGTTGCTGTTTCTTGCTTTAGGCATTGGGCTGGCATTTACCCCATGCGTTTTTCCTATGTACCCGATTGTGTCTGGCATTGTCATTGGGCAAGGCAAAGACATTAAAATGTCGCGCGCGTTTACCCTCGCCTTTGTGTATGTACAGGGCATGGCAATTATGTACTCATTGCTGGGTCTGGTGGTGGCGTCTGCCGGGGTACAGTTCCAGGCATCGCTGCAGAGCCCGTATATTTTGGGCACCTTTATTGTGGTTTTTGTGGCGCTGGCCGCAGCCATGTTCGGATTATATGAAATCCAGTTGCCCAGTAAGTGGCAGGAAAAAGTCAGCGGTATGAGTAACGCTCAGCAACGAGGCAGCCTGGTGGGTGTTTTTGTTATGGGTATACTCTCAGGTTTAATTGCTTCGCCGTGCACCACTGCGCCGCTCACTGGTGTATTAATTTTCATTGCCCAAAGCGGCGATATGACCCTGGGCTTCCTGGCGCTTTACGCCCTTAGCCTGGGTATGGGTATCCCCCTTATTATCTTTGCCATGACCGGTGGTAAATTGCTGCCCAAAGCCGGTAACTGGATGAACATCATTAAAACAACCTTTGGCTTCATGCTGCTGGCGGTTGCGGTGATATTTGTTGAACGCCTGTGGAATTCAGACTACAGCATGCTGCTCTGGTCGGCGCTCGGTCTGGGGGCCTTCAGCTACTATCAGGTTGTTAATCAGCCCAGCGCTGCCACCTTTGCTAAGGGCGTACGTACCCTGTTAATTTTTGTCGGCTTGTTTATCTCTGCCATGCTTGGCTACAACGCGCTGTTTGGCCACAGTGGTGGTCAGCCGGTATCAATAGGTACTGCCACGGGGACTGCCCCCCAGTCTAAGCACCACCCGGAATTTATGGTTGTAAAAAACCTTGAGGATTTCGAACAAAAACTCGCAGCAGCCAATGCTGAGGGCAAGTCGGTGATGGTTGACCTGTACGCCGACTGGTGTGTGGCCTGTAAAGAGTTTGAAAAATACACCTTTGTTGATCCGGCTGTCATTAGTGCACTGAGCAATACAGTATGGATGCAGATCGATTTAACCGATAACACCCCTACCAACCTGGCTTTCCAGGATGCTTTCGACGTTCTGGGTTTACCTACCATTTTACTGTTCGACGAGGACGGCAACGAGCTAACAAAGGCCCGGGTCACCGGTTTTATGAAAGCAGAACCGTTTGCCAAGCATGTAACGAATGCTTTAAACAAAAATCAATAACTTAACAGTCACATTTATGTTTACGTAATTAAAGTAAAAATATTTTTATTTTAATCTATATTAGAAAAACCTATTAATCATCAATTAGTTGCAACTACCCACAAAGGTAGTTGCAACGCTTTCAATACTTCCCTACAGTAGCACCATATATGTACTACAATTCATAGCGTTAGCCTGTGGATTAGAGAAAGTCATGAATAAATATTTTGTTGTAGGGATAGCAACAGTCGTTGCTCTGATACTCGCTCATTTTGTTTCCGGCGTAGTTGGAGTCATTATTCTCGCCGCCGCCGTACTGGGGTATGAATACCTTGCGCCGGCCGCACAATCAAACCGCTCAGAGACACAGTCAGTGACAGCAACGCCGCAGGAACACAACACGGTAAATGCTGTTGCGGCAGAGCCTGCGCTCAACACTATCGCGCAAACGTCAACCGAAGTTCTCGCCGATTGCGAGTCCAGCCTGGCCAATATTATTTCTACCCATAACGATGCGGTGGATACTCTTAGCACCAGTTTTATTGGACTGCGAGGCCTGGTGGATCAGCAAAGCAATACTATTTTGCAATTGATCAAAGCCGATGATGACAGTGATGAACTGTACAGCGACAGGATGCGCAGCTTCGCAGAGCGCACCGGTGTTACACTGGATCGCTTTATTCAAAGTACAGTCGACATGTCGGCCGGGATTATGGAAATCCTGGAACAGATTACCGCCATTAACGATACGGTCCCCTCGGTTATTCAGGCCCTGAAAGATATCGACAGTATTGCCGCGCAAACCAATTTACTGGCGCTCAACGCAGCTATTGAGGCTGCCCGGGCCGGTGAACATGGTCGTGGTTTTGCTGTAGTGGCAGATGAAGTACGCAGCTTATCGAATCGCTCAGCCCAGTTTAGTGAGTCGATTCAGACTCAAATCAACAGCATCAATGACAAAATCTCCTCACTGAGCGATCGTATTGGCGTACTGGCAGCCTATGATGTGAGCTATGTTATTGAGGCGAAAAAAGATATTAATCAGGCGCTGGAGCGGATTATTGTTAAGGCCGAACATGATCAAAACATCACGTCGGGCCTGCATAACCTGTCTATCGAGTTAAACTCAGCCCTGGACAATGCCACCCGCAGTCTGCAATTCGGTGACATAAACCGCCAGTATATCGAATATACCATTGGTACCGTTACCCTGCTGAATATGAACATTGCCGATCTGATGGATGATGCCCACCGCCAGGTGTTTTTAAACGACCCGGAACAGTTCCAGCAAAAAGTGAAGTCTGAGTGGGCGGCCCTGCATAACCCTGTATCATCTTCTTCTGTAGAAGCAGGTGAGATTGAATTGTTTTAACGGAGCTATAATGAATTCAACAATCTCAGTCCCTGAGCGCTTTGACTTTAGTTTTCATAAGTCATTTACCGAGCAATACAACCAGATTCTGGAAAGTAAAAAAGGCGGTCAGATTACCCTGGACTTTGCCAAAGTGCTTTATTTGGACAGTGCGGCACTGGGCATGGTGGTGCTGCTGAAAAAGCGTGCTAAAGCCAATGGTTGCGATGTTGAGATAGCCAATGCCAAAGGCACCGCGCTGGAAGTCCTCGAAATCGCCAACTTTGATAAGATGATTACGATCCGCTAAGGGTACACGTCTGCATGAACTCGCCAGAAATCACTAAATTCACAGAATCGGTACTGGTTGTCGATGACGATCCCATATTTTGTGAGCTGTTAGTCTCTGATTTGATGCTAAGGGGTGTAAAGGTAGTCTCTGCTTTTTCACTTCAGGATGCCGCAGAAGTACTTAAAAAGCACCATTTCGACGTGGTGATTCTGGACAACCACCTACCCGATGGCCAGGGCATCGAATTATTGCCGGCTCTGCAACAGGCAGAACCGCCGCCCTATGTGATTATGGTTTCCATAGACGATCAGCTTAACAGCATTAGTGAAAGCTTTAGCCAGGGCGTACACGATTACATCGTTAAGCCGGTCAGCATCGGCTTATTGTGGGAGAAGATCCGCAACCTGCTCACTTTTAAACGTACCAGTCTGGACCTGGCAAATAAGTATCAGTTAATACAACAGTTACTTAGTGAGAAAGCGCAGGAAGAAAGCCTGGCGCAGCACGTTTATCAGAATATGGCCAACAGTCAGTGTGACCTGCCGGCTTTTGCCGCTGTACGCTCCCGGCCAATGACCAACTTCAGCGGCGATACCATTTTCTCACCGCCTAATCCGACGGGCAAAATACAGCTGATCCTGGCAGATGCCATGGGACATGGTCTGGCAGCGGCCATTTGTATTATTCCCATCGTCACCACTGCCAAAGCGATGGCGAATAAAGGCAAGACTATTGATGAAATTTTTCATGAGATAAATCGTAAGCTGTATACCGAAATACCTGACGATCGCTTTGTGGCGTTATTGGGCATCGAAATTTGCCCGTATTCTTCAACAGTGACTATTGTGAATGCCGGGTTGCCCGACGTTTTGTGTTGCTGTAAACACGGCGAGGTGAAGCGGTTTAAATCCAAAGCCATGCCACTGGGCATTATGGAGCCGGGTGAGTTCAGTATTAAGCCTGAGCAACTTGTGCTGGAAGAAATTGACCAGTTAGCGTTGTACACCGACGGTATTATTGAACAAACCAATCCCGCCGGCGACGCCTATACATCAGCCAGATTAATGGCACAGGCCAAGGCACTGGTAAAAAACCAACAAAGCCTAATCCACATTATGGATGATTGCCTGCAATTTGCTGATGGCAATGCTATCGAGGATGACATTACCCTTTGTGTCATCAACGGAGAGGCCTTGCGTAACCAGTTACAAACCCGCACCGATGAAGCACCGGTTAGCTTCGGTGAAATAGATTACCAGTTTTGTATTCGCGGCAAAGTCATCGCCAGCCTGGACGTGCTGAATCAGGCCATGCAGATTATGCAAAACTCAGGATTACCCAGAGACTTGTGCCAGAAAGCTTTTACGGTGATGGCAGAACTGATTAACAATGCGCTTGATCACGGCATTCTCCATTTGGACTCAAAGCTCAAAAATGACTTTGAAGGTTTCGCTACTTATCTCGCGTTACGCGAAGAGCGTCTGAATAATCTGACAAACAGTGATCAATTAACCATACAAATTTACACAAATTCGACTACGTTTATAAAGATATCAGTGGAAGACTCCGGTTCAGGATTTGCGCTGTCTGATAGCTCTGCCGATCAGCAAGGCCTTAGCGGGCGTGGCCTCGGGCTTGTTGATGCAATGTGTCAGACAGTTGAGCGAAATGCTCAAGGCAATCGAACTACCATTTCCATAGCAAGGAATTAATAAAGATATGAGCAAGAAAATACTAATCGTTGACGACTCTATGTCGATCCGTCAAATGGTAGAGGTCACCTTGCGAGGGGCCGGCTACAATGTGGATTCTGCCGAAGACGGTCAGGCGGCACTGGATAAGTGCCAAACCACGCGGTATGACTTTGTACTGACCGATCAGAATATGCCTCGCATGGATGGCATCACCCTGATTAAATCACTGCGTGGCATGATGAGCTATCGCACCGTTCCTATTGTAGTGCTCACCACCGAAGCCGGCGATACCTTAAAAAGTCAGGGTAAAGCAGCGGGTGCCACAGGTTGGATGGTAAAGCCATTTGATCCGTCTAAGTTACTGGCTATTGCCAAAAAACTGCTTGGGTAGCCACACATGTCTGTCGATATGAATCAATTCCACACGGTGTTTTTTGAAGAGAGCCAGGAGCATCTTCAAACCATGGAGGAATTGCTGTTAAACATTTCAACAGACGACCCCGATGCGGAAGAGCTCAACAGTATCTTCCGCGCAGCACACTCTATTAAGGGTGGCAGCGGAATTTTTGGTTTCGATGCGTTAACCGGCTTAACCCATGTGATGGAAACCATCCTGGATAAAGCCCGCAACCACGAACTCGATTTAACCACCGACATTGTTGACGTGCTGCTGGCTACCACCGACACCCTGGCCGCTATTCTTCAGGCATACCAGGATGAAAGCGAGATCAACTGGGAGCAAATAGAAGAAGGTAAGGCAGCACTGGAAGGTATTTTGTCGACCGAAGGCGAAACCACCGGGGTCCCGGAACAAACACCGGCAGCCGAAACAGCTGAAGACGATGACAGCTTCGGGTTCTTTGATGATGCGCCCGGGCAACCTGATCTGAGCGCCGACCAGGAAGAGCATGGCTTTGGCTTCTTTGATGATGCGCCGGGCCATTCACAACCAGATACCGTCAGTGAGGAAGATGACGGGTTTGGCTTTTTCGACGATGCGCCGGGTCAGCCTGAAACTGACAACTCAGAAGCACAAACCAGTCACGATGATAGTGAGGGAGGGTTTGGTTTCTTCACGGAGCCCAGGCCCGCTCAACCGATTAAAGACGAAGATGCCTATGGCTTTTTCGAACAGGAAAAATCCGCTACCACACCCGCTTCCAGCTCTGCAGCCAAAGCTTCTAAGCCGGCAGCTAAAGCGCCCGCCAAAACAGCCGGTAAAGCCGATGCTGGCTCAATTCGGGTGGAAACCACAAAAATAGATACGGTGGTAAACCTGGTGGGTGAAATGGTCATTACCCAGTCAATTTTGTCGATGATTGGCGAAGAAGTAGAGGGTAATACCGGCGAAAAACTCAGTGGTGCCATTGACGAGTTGTCGCGTAATATCCGTGAAATACAGGAAGCAGTGATGTCGATGCGAATGATCCCTGTGTCATTTGTATTCAACCGGTTTCCGCGACTGGTTCGCGATTTAGCCAGGACGTTAGACAAAAAAATCGATCTGATTATTGAAGGCGGAGAAACCGAAGTCGATAAGAGTATGATCGAAAAACTGGCCGACCCGCTGACCCACCTGGTGCGTAACAGCCTCGATCACGGAATAGAACCGCTGGAGAAACGCCTGGCAGCCGGAAAACCAGAAACCGGTACTGTGGTTCTCAAGGCAGAACAACGTGGGGGCAATATCCTGATCAGTATCCAGGATGATGGCGGCGGTCTGAACAGAGACAAAATATTAGAGAAGGCCATTGCCAATGGTCTCGATGTGGATCTTAAGATGCCAGATGAAGATGTCTGGCAGTTAATTTTTGCCCCCGGCTTTTCAACAGCAGAGGCAGTTACCGACGTATCAGGCCGTGGCGTTGGAATGGATGTTGTGCGTAAAAACATTGAAGCGATACAGGGCGGTATCGACATTGTATCAGTCGCCGGTCAAGGCTCTACCTTTACCATTAAACTGCCACTCACATTAGCCATCATTGATGGTATGTGTGTGTCGGTAGGTAATGAGACTTACATCATCCCGCTGCTGAATATTATTGAGTCATTGCAACCCAAGCCGGAACAAATCAAGACCCTGGCGAATGACACCATGTTGTGGAGCCGTGATCAGTACTGGCCATTGGTGTCATTAAGGGAACAAATGCAGATAGACGAGCCGACCAGGCCGGTTGAAAACTCGATCATTGTGCTCGTTGAAATAGGCAAAAAACGATACGGCATTATTGTCGATCAGTTACTCGGTAAACAGCAGGTAGTGATTAAGAGTCTGGAACGCCATTACAAGAAAGTCGACGGCATATCCGGTGCAACCATCATGGGTGACGGTAAAGTCGCCATGATTATCGATGTTGACAACCTGATTAAAAATGAACAAATCAATCAAGTGGGGTTAGCCTGATGAATACGGTGTCATCTCAGGACGCTGCCATCGCAGCAACTGGTGGTGCGAGCAAGGAATATCTGACATTTATGTTGGGTGAGGAGCAATATGGCCTGGCCATTATTCAGGTGAAGGAAATTCGTGGCTACGAACCCGTCACTAAAATTGCTAATGCACCTGACTTCATTAAGGGTGTTATTAACCTCCGCGGCGATATTGTGCCGATCATCGACCTGCGCGTTAAATTTAACGTCAGCGAGGCCACTTACAACGAATTTACCATTGTCATTATGCTCAACGTGCAGGATCGCATCGTAGGCATAGTGGTAGACAGCGTGTCAGACGTTATCAATGTCACCGAAGACGAAATTCACCCGCCACCGGAATTCGGCGTCGCTTTCGACAGCCGCTATCTGGACGGCCTGGCCAGCGTGGATGACGGACTTGTCATTCTGGTCAATATAGAACGCCTGATTACCAGCAGGGAAATCGGTATTTTTGACAGCATGAATCAGCAGAACGAGGGCTCAGTATGAACTTGCGTAACCTTTTTGGGGGCCAGCCAGAAAAACAGCAGCCGGCATATTATGAAATTGCATTAAACGCCATATCCTCTGGCGTCATGGTGGCCGATAAAAACCGAAACATCATTTATGCCAATGATGCGGTGTATAACCTGCTAAAAAGCTATGAAGATGAGATTCGTACTGTATTACCCCACTTCTCGGCGGAAAACCTCGTTGGCCAGAATATCGATCAATTTCATAAAAATCCTGCCCATCAGGCGCGCATGCTGGCGGAGTTAACCCGGCCAATCTCATCGTCTATTGTGGTGGGTGATGTCAATTTTGATTTAAAAGTCACACCACTGCTCGACGCTATGGGCAAACCCGATGGCGCCATGGTGGAATGGGTCGATAAAACCGCTTACAACTTATCTGCCAATATGCTGTCTGCGCTCGACCGGAGCCAGGGCATTATTGAGTTCAGACCCAATGGCGAAATTCTGCGTGCCAATGAAAACTTTTTAAACCTGATGGGCTATGAAGAGTCAGAAATCCTCGGTAAACACCACCGTATGTTTGTGGCAAGTGATTACGCGCACTCAGTGGAGTACAAAGACTTTTGGGCCCAGCTCAGCCGCGGAGAGCTCGCCGCTGGCGAGTTCTTACGGTATAACAGCCGCGGCGAAGAAGTCTGGATTCAGGCCTCTTATAACCCGGTAACCACCAGTGACGGCAAGGTCACCCGGGTGGTAAAATATGCCACGGATATTACCGCTGATAAGCTCAAAAATGCCTATTATGAAGGTCAGATCAACGCTATTAAAACCTCTCAGGCGGTCATTGAATTTGATCCCACAGGTAAAATCCTCGACGCTAACGATAACTTTCTCAATGCGATGGGCTATACCCTTGGTGATGTAAAGGGCAAACACCACAGTATGTTTGTGGATGCCAATTATCGCAGCAGCAGTGAATACCGGTTGTTCTGGGACCAGCTCAGTGATGGTCAGTTCCATTCCGGAGAATTTCACCGCATTGGTAATGGCGGCAAGGAAGTTTGGATTCAGGCCACTTACAGTCCCATCACGGATCAATCAGGGCGAGTATTCAGAATAGTTAAATACGCCAGCGATATCACCAGTCGCAAGATGGCGGTCAATGATATCTGTGAAGTCATGCTGGCACTGTCTAAAGGCAGCCTAACCAGTAAGCTGGAACGCGAATATGAAGGCGAATTCAAAACGCTGGCAGATTCTGTTAATGATTTCGTCACTAATCTGGCGAGCATAGTGCACGAGATCCGTTCCGGTTCAGAGACTATTAACAACTCGTCGGCAGAAATCGCCAAAGGTAATGCCGATTTGTCTTCCCGGACTGAACAACAGGCATCCAGCCTGGAAGAGACAGCTTCCAGTATGGAAGAGATCACCAGTACGGTGCAGCTCAATGCCGACAACGCTAAGCAGGCTAACGGGCTTGCTTCTGAGGCATCCCGCGTAGCCATCGATGGTGGCAAGCTGATAGAACAAGTCGTTGGTACCATGGCCGATATCAATCAGTCAGCCAAGAAAATTGAAGACATTATTGGCGTTATTGATGGGATTGCTTTCCAAACCAACATTCTGGCCCTCAACGCCGCGGTAGAAGCGGCTCGTGCCGGTGAACAGGGGCGCGGTTTTGCTGTGGTCGCTTCAGAGGTACGCACCCTCGCCCAGCGCTCAGCCAATGCCGCTAAAGATATTAAAGGCCTGATTTCAGATTCCGTTGCTAAAGTGGAAAGCGGTAATAGCCTGGTGAATCAGTCTGGCGATACTATGCGTGAAATTGTTACGGCGATTCAGCGTGTTAATGACATCATGTCAGAAATCGCATCAGCCTCAGCCGAGCAAGCCAGCGGTATTGATGAAATCAATAAAGCCGTGGTTCAGATGGACGAGATGACCCAGCAGAATGCCGCGCTGGTAGAGGAAGCTGCCGCTGCTGCCGAAAGTATGAGCTCGCAGGCATCCCAGCTGATTTCACGAGTGAACTTCTTCGAGCTAGGCCAGGAAGCCAGTATCGAAAGTGCGCCGGTCATCCGTTCTGCGCCACCGACTCAGAGCAAACCCAAAGTCTCGGCGAAAGCCATGGCAGCCCGTTCTCAGCAACTCAGTGCCGCAAAGCCAGATGATGATGATGAATGGGAAAGCTTTTAGTAAGGCGAAATGAATGGAAAAGCCATTCGCTTTTACCACCAAAGAGTTTAATGCAGTTCGTCAGAAAATTCGTTCGCTTACCGGTATAAACCTGGCGGACAGTAAGGACAACATGGTTTACAGCCGCCTTTCCAGGCGGCTGAGAGCGTTAAATTTGACTACTTTTCAGGCTTACCTGGATTATCTGGATACTCATCAGGATGAAACTGAACACTTTATTAATTCGCTGACCACCAATTTGACGTCGTTTTTTCGCGAAGCACACCATTTTGAACAACTTAGCGAATATTTACACCAACATACGGGTCCGTTGCGAATATGGTGTACAGCAAGTAGCAGCGGCGAGGAACCCTATTCCATAGCAATGACTTGCGCTGAGGCCAGAGGGTCACTTTCCACTAACGTTAAGATCTACGCTTCCGATATCGATAGTCGAATGCTGGAGCGTGCCAGGGCGGGTATTTATCCAATTGATCAGGTTGAAAAACTCAGTCTGGCCAGGCGCAAACGCTTTTTCCACCGAGGCAAAGGCAGTAATGCTGGTAAAGCCAGAGTGGTGGCTGAGCTACGTAATTCAATTCACTTTTTTCAGCAAAACCTGTTGGCAACGGAGTTTGCCATAGACCCTGGCCTGGATATTGTTTTCTGTCGTAACGTAATGATTTATTTTGATAAACCCACTCAGGAAATCATCGTTAAGCGAATCATTAAACTCATGAAGCCAAACGGCTGGTATATCGCCGGGCATTCTGAAAACTTTAATCACTTAACTGCCATTATGCGGGCCCGGGGCAAAACCATCTACCAGGTAAACGGAAATCAGATATGACTGCCGTATTAGACAACAGTGCACCCAATCGGTATTTTGACCGCCATTTTGATCGCGATGCGGTGAAAATTTTACCCGGTGAGTACTACGCAACCCGCGATAATACGATGATCGTGACCGTATTAGGCTCCTGTGTGTCGGTTTGTCTGCGTGATCCGATAACCAAAATCGGTGGCATGAACCACTTCTTACTCCCCAATGATGAATTTATTACGTCCGGAGAAATGAACAGCTCAGCACGTTACGGCACTTACGCTATGGAGCTCCTCATAAATGAGCTATTAAAAATGGGCGCCGCCAGAAACCGACTGGAAGCCAAAGTGTTTGGCGGCGGCAATGTTCTGCAAGGCCTGACAGTACATAATGTCGGTGAACGAAACTCGGAGTTTGTGCTGGATTATCTTCAACTTGAACGTATCCCGGTGCTCGCTCGTGATTTACTTGGCCCTTACCCTCGCAAGGTTTACTTCTTTGTCGAAAGTGGTGAAGTAAAAGTACGCAAGATTAAAACCATGCATAATACCACTATCCTTGATCGCGAAAGCGAGTACCGCATACGGATTAAAGAAGCACCCGCATCTGGTGATATCGATTTATTTGATTAGAGTTTTTTAATGTCCATTTCTGTATTGGTTGTTGATGATTCGGCTTTGATCCGCTCATTGATGACACAAATTATTGCCAATCATCCCGACCTCAATCTGGTGGGCACGGCACCGGATGCCTACGTTGCCAAAGACATGGTGAAACGGTTCAGCCCTGATGTTATTACCCTGGATATCGAAATGCCCAAGGTCGACGGTCTGACGTTTTTAGATCGTCTGATGAAAGCTAAACCGACCCCGGTAGTGATGATTTCCACCCTTACCGAAAAAGGCGCAGATGCCACTATGCTGGCACTGGAATTGGGCGCCGTCGATTTTATTCCGAAACCAAAAATCGATGTTCAGGCCAAATTTCTGGCTTTTCAACAATTGGTTACTGACAAGATCATTGCGGCCGCCGGGGCCCGGGTTAAAAAGCGGGTTGCCAATGAAACCGTCACCAAAACCCAGCTATCGTATTCCGGTACCGAATTGATTGTCGGCATTGGTGCCAGTACCGGTGGTACCGAAGCCATTAAGGACCTGCTGGTAAGACTGCCTGCGTCATTCCCTGCCGTCGTAATGACCCAGCATATGCCTCCGGGATTTACTACCTCATTCGCCAAACGTCTCAACGGCTTGTGTGCGCTTAACGTTAAAGAGGCCGGGCACAATGAACGCTTATTACCCGGTCATGTGTATCTGGCCCCCGGCGAGCAACACTTAAGCGTTATTAAATACGGCGCAGATTACCGTACTCAACTCAGTGATCATGGCCGGGTAAGTGGTCATAAACCGTCTGTGGACGTCTTATTTAACAGTCTGGCGGAGCAGGTTGGACACAATGCTTTCGGGGTCATTCTTACCGGCATGGGCCGGGACGGTGCCAGCGGGATGCGCGCCATGCATGACAAAGGCGCAGTGACGTTTGCTCAGGATGAAGCTACCTGCGTGGTTTACGGCATGCCAAAGGAAGCGGTAAGACATGGCGGGGTAGACAAATCACTGCCTATTCCGGAGATTGCCAAGCATCTCACCGAGGCCATTCGTAGGAAAGCCAAGGGCAACCGTCTGTAGCGCAGAGCCCTCTTGATGCTGCCGCACTATTTATTTCAGCCTATCTCAATATCGAGAAGTTGCGGCTAAATCCCCTGATAAGACCAGTATTTTGCTGCGATATCTTAATTATTAACTATAATCGTTGATTAAGCTTATTTTAGTACTAATTCAACGCGGTTTTTGTGTTAAATAATCACCACATTCTGTATAACTGGTGTTTATGCCGAACTTAGCCGCAAGATAGCTACAAGATTAATG